>Ga0210391_10000327_pt1 | contig 54333 bp, 91 predicted proteins | sample IncBWC12OmetaG_FD_160573 | JGI IMG/M metagenome (GOLD analysis project Ga0210391, IMG submission 160573) | Forest soil microbial communities from Barre Woods Harvard Forest LTER site, Petersham, Massachusetts, United States - Inc-BW-C-12-O ...
CGTTCACGATACCGTAAGAGAGCGGCGCGTGCTGGCGAGCGTAGAACTGAGACAGGCTCCAGTAGCCGCCGCCGCTGTTGCTGGTGATACCAGCGGGAAGCCCGTAAGGAAGAACCACGAGGTTCCCTTGAATGGCTCCGTTGGCTGCGACATACGCTGGGGTCTGGTCGTTGCACGAACGGTCGAGCGGTTCTGCCGTTGGCAGGCCGACCATCGGAACCGGCGTGGTCCCTGCAACCGCGTTACCGCCTGCGCCGCCCGGGAGAATACTCGTCAGCGATGACGGGTTTCCCGACGCCATGTTGATGTTCCATAATTGAAGCAGTGCCATTATGCGTGTACCTCAGCCTTCAAAGCACGGAGGCTTTCGTACATGGCCCTCCGCTCAGATATTGTGTTATCGTCTGTCTTTCTAGCGAAGCTGTACTTCTTCGGCCGCAAAGTTTCCACGTAGAGAAGGTAAACTTCCGCCTGGTCTTTCTTGCAAACCAGGTGCGGGAGAATCATTCTCAGGAATGGTTCCGCGAAGCGTCCGTTTAGCCGCCAAGTAAACACCGGCTTATTACCCTTGATTTTAGCGTAGGTTGGCGGCTCACTCATCCTACTTATTTTCCCTCCGTAGCACTCTTGAAGCTTGCGAAGCATACGCGGGTCAGTGTTGTTCACCCCAACGTGTCCGGCCCATGAAGTGCCTTCCCGCTGAGGAAATTGAATCAGACACGCATAGCCTTCGCCATCCATGATTCCGGCCGCCCAAGCGTTGTCGATTTCAGTTGGCATCAGGCTCACTTCCCATCCCAGAGTTCGTTGTAGCGGCCTTTTTCGAGCGGTGCGCCACCGCCCTCGAACTGCAACCCGGCTTCGGATTGCATCGCTTTGTCGTCCCGTGCGTCACCGAATGGGCTGTCGATGTCCGCGTTCATCGGAACAGCGAACTTGCCATCAGGATAGTCAGGACCGACTGCTCTCCCCTTGCGAACCTTCGGGCTGCCAGGGCGTCCTCTTGTCATACTCATTTTATCCTCCTAGCCTCACAGGTTGCTCAGATCGTTAATTGAGCCGTACCAACCGTTCAGACGCGGTTCGTCTGAAGCGAACTGGAAGGCGATAACATAACGGCTTGTCTTAGAGAGAACGTTGGGCGTGTCAATCCACGGAACGTAGTCGAAGCCCTTGAACCCGAAGTATTGCATCCGGGTGTGGTTCATGTTCAGGAAGTAGTAGGTGTACCCTAGATAGGTGCTACCACCTGACACGTTGGTCGTGACGGTGAAGTGGTTATCGCCCACGACCTCTGCACCAAGAAGATGCGGGTTGCCGGTGTACGGGTTTGCCGAGTCGCCAGGGCTTACCCGAATCTGGCTGTCGAGGGTGAAGATGTAGGACGACACCGCTTGCTGGTGACAGAAGATGTGTGTTGGAGCGGCGTCACCGATGACGCAGGCCGTGTACTCACGAAGCATCTGTGCCCGAGAGGTGTCGTTGGTCGAGCTTCCCAGGCCGCTGGTCGGCAGCGAGATGACGTTGCCCTGCCAGTTGGCGAGGCTGTTCGTGCCGGTTCTCGCGATGTTGCCGTACACGTTGAAAAGCTGCCCGTTGTCTGAGGCTTCGATAACACCCAGAGCCGGGTAGCCGGTGAGCGAACTTGCGCCCTTCGTCGTGTTCGTCAGGTCGTTGGCGATGAGGTCTGAGAGCGAAGCGATACAGGCTTGGACCTGCAGCGTGAGGTTGTCCACACGCATATTCGGACCCCGGACCAACCGGAGGGTCTGATAGTCGATGGTAACGGCTGCCTGATACCATGACCAGGGGAAGGCCGCTACGGAGAGCAGTGACTGCGGGCCGGAAGCCAGCGTGTCGTACTGCCCGAAACTTTGGGCTGTCTGGTTCTTCGCGGTGAGCAAGGGAAGCGCAAGGTAGCGCCCCTCTTCCACGCGGCTGGCTGAGTCGTAAGCGATTTTGGGAACGCGAGCCGATTGGAAAACGTTGTCCGTCACATACGGAACAAACGCTTCAGCTAGGACCGCACTCTCCTGATCGTATCCGCCCAAGCCGGATTGTACTGCCATTGGCAAAACTCCTAAGCAAAAGACGAGTTATCGTCCTCGATGCTTCGGAGTATCTGCGCTCCAACTCGGGTCCGCGAGGGGTTGTCCGGGTGAGCGGTCAGGTCCGCGCCTGAGGGCTGCTAGTGGTTTCGGGTATCCGCTTAGGCTCCGGGGCTTGCGCTTGACCGAGCTTGCTGCGGGCCGAATCCGTTATCGCCAAGGATTGCGTACTCACGCCCGAAAGTCAAGCGATGGAGGAATACCATGCGAATCCTTGTTGCCTTAGGTGACGATCGCGGCCAGGCGTACTGGCGCAATATCATGCCGCTTTCCCGCCTGCCAGAGCACACCGTCCTGTTCACCGACACTATCGACCGAGCGATGTTCCGCTCCGCTGACCTGGTGTTTATGTCCCGAGTCTCCACCCCCGAGATGCTTGACCTACTCAAGGAGCTAAGGCAAGCAGGCAAGCCGGTGGTCGTGGACTTCGATGATAACCTACATCAACATCAGCACAACCCGGAGGCCCGAGGGGTGTACTCTACGGGGAAGTGGGGGACCAAACTCTTCGAGGAGGCCCTCCCTCTTCCTAGCGTCGTCACCTGCTCTACCCGAAGGTTAGCTTCTGAGTACGCCAAGTGGCGGCCGGACATCGAGGTCGTGGAGAACTTCATCCCGGATGCCCTATTCGAGCGGTTGTCGCCGACTGAAATCACCGGGGCTCCCAAGCGGGAGGGGGAGATTCGGGTGGGATACGCGGGGTCGTCTACCCACGGCGGGGACCTTGCCCTCGTCGCCCGTCCCCTGCGGAAGCTCTGCGCTAAGTACCCAGAGGTCAGACTCGTCTTTTTCGGCCAGGAGCCGCCCACCAGCCTGTCTGCCGTTCCGTGGGAGTACGTCCCCTATATCGACCCCGACCCAGGGGAGCAGATGTTCGCCTTCATGGACCGCTACTTTGAGAGGCTGAAGTCCTTGGAGTTGGACGTTGCCATAGCCCCGCTGGTGCCCAACATCTTCAACCAGTCAAAGAGCGCCCTGAAAATCCTGGAGTACGGGTCCTGCGGGTGGCCGGTGGTCGCTTCGTCGGTTGGACCCTACCGCGAGTACCGGGCTCGTAACGATATGGGCATCCTCACCGCCTATGACGAGAAGGAGTGGCTCGGGTCGCTCGACGCCTTGGTATCGTCTCAGCCGATGCGACGCGACCTCGCGCAGCGGAACGATGCTTACATCCGCGGCTATTACACGAGTGCGGTCGGCCTAGCAGCATGGCGGAGAATTATTGAGATGGCTACCTTGACCGTTGCGGTTTGAGGACGTATGCTGACGGAGATGGAATCCAAGCGAGTCGGGACAGGTCTGAGTTATCACGGTATTTGCGGTGCCGCGATAGCTTTTGATATGTGGCCCACCTCGCAAAGAAATCGCACGCGGTCACACGATGGGTAAGTAGCTTAGAGAAACCTCAAAGACGTTCGACATAGAGGCTCTCCGAGTGAAAACCCGGGGAGCCTTTTTTATATGCCAGGGGAGCGTGGGGTGCTCGCGCCGCCTCCAAAGCGGAAGAGTCCGAGTTCGAGTCTCGGCTGGCATGCCACGGTGGACGGACGCATTACGGTACGCGGTTGGCCTGTGAAGCCGATGAAAGCCAGTTCGAGTCTGGTCGTCTACCCCATCTTTGAAAACTGAATAGTGTCTGGAGAGGTCGGGCCGAGGTGGCCGAGCGCCCTGCTAAGGCGTCGTGACCTGATGGGTCAAGGTTTCGAGTACCTGCCTCTCCGCCATTTCTTGGGACGAAAGCATTGAAGGAGATGCGCTGCGTTGAAGGCGCAACTAGCCGGGCTCGAAATCCGGTCGTCCCACCACGCCCCCGTAGCTCATCGAACAGAGCGCCTGGCTACGAACCAGGAGGCACCGAGTTTAATTCTCGGCGGGGGTTCCATTATGGGTAAGGCACCGGGGTGCAGACTTGCCTTGCAAGCAAATCGGGACGAGTTCAACTCTCGTACTATCCACCATTCCTCGTTCGTCTATCAGGTAAGACGGCAGGCTGTTAACCTGCGAAGCGCCGTTCGAGTCGGTGACGAGGAGCCACCCGGTCTAGCCCAACGGTAGAGGCGGTGCCCTTAAAAGGCGCAAAGTGCAAGTTCGAATCTTGCGATCGGGACCAAGCCCAAGTGGCGGAACGGTAGACGCACTGCGCTTAGAACGCAACGTCCTAGAGGCGTGCAGGTTCGAATCCTGTCTTGGGTACCAAGCTCCACTAGGCCAATCGGTAGAGTCGGCGGTTTCAAAAACCGCGTAGTCCGCGTTCGAATCGCGGGTGGAGCACCATGCGGATGTGACCCAACTGGCAGAGGTAACAGGTCGAGAGCCTGTGTAGTGTAGGTTCGAATCCTATCGTCCGCACCATGTAGAGATGTCCGAGTGGCTGAAGGAGTCCGGCTGTAACCCGGAAGTGTGTAATGCGCCGCGTTGGTTCGAATCCAACTCTCTACACCATTCCTCCGGTAGTTTAACGGTAAAACCCCTGCCTTATAAGCAGGCAAAAACGGCCGCCCGATTAGCGGTTGATTGAGGGTTCGATTCCCTCCCGGAGGCCCACGCCTGCATAGTTCAAAGGCAGAACGAGCGTTTCATAAGCGCATCACCGCCGTTCGATTCGGCGTGCAGGTACCATCGGGGTATAGCGTAGTGGCAACGCGCTCGCTTCGGGAGCGAGAGGTCGGGTGTTCAATTCACCCTACTCCGACCAGCCCTCGTCGTCAAAGGGAAAGACAGCGGTTTCCTAAACCGTCAATGTGCGTTCGAGTCGCACCGAGGGAACCACCCCGCGAGCAACCTGGAAAGCAGCGCGCCTTCTAAGCGCGTAAACGTCGGTTCGAATCCGGCCGCGGGGACCATGCCCTTATAGCTTAGTGGTAGAGCATCGCGTTGGTATCGCGACGACCGCCGTTCAATCCGGCGTAAGGGCTCCATTCGGGGTGTAGTGTAACGCTAACACGAGTGCTTTGGGAGCATTTATCCAGGGTTGAACTCCCTGTACCCCGACCATCTCCCCGTAGCGCAGCGGAAGCGCGTCAGGTTCCGAACCTGAAGGCCGCGAGTTCAACTCTCGCCGGGGAGTCCATTCCGAGGTCGTTCAATGGCAGGACCGGGCTCTTTGAAAGCTCAGACGATAGTTCGAGTCTATCCCTCGGAACCATGCCCGTCGAAGTCGAGAGGCAGACAGTTGGCCTTTTAAGCCGAAAAGTCAGGGTTCGAGCCCCTGGGCGGGCACCATTCCTCGGTCATCTAACGGTAGGATGCCTGCCTCTGAAGCAGGTCACGTTCGTTCGAATCGAGCCCGAGGAGCCAAGCCTTCATAGTTCAGTGGCGAGAATAGCTGCCTCTTAAGCAGTAAGACCTGGGTTCGAGTCCCAGTGAAGGCACCATGACTCTGAAGCCAATGGTAGGTGAGCCGCCTGCAAAGCGGTTTTCTAGCGGTGTTCGATTCACCCCAGAGTCTCCACGCCGATGTTCCTCGTGAGGACGAGGGCCTGTTTCGTAATCAGGACGTAGCGCGTTCGACTCGCGTCATCGGCTCCATGCCCTATAGCTCTGAGAGCGGAGCGCGTTTGTATCGCGCAGCGGGTCGGTTCGATTCCGACGTAGGGCTCCACGGGGGGTGCTGAGGTTGGCTCCTCAAACTGCCTTGAAAGCAGTAGTGACCCGCGAGGGTCAAGCGTTCGATGCGACTCACCCCCCTCCAATGCTCTCGTGTTGTAGCGGTCTGCATATCGCCTTGTCACGGCGACGGTGCGGGGTCAGCACCCGCCGAGAGCGCCACGGCCCGTTCGTCTAGTGGCTAGGATGCGGCCCTTTCAAGGCCGCGAAGAGAGATCGAAACTCTCACGGGCTACCACGTCGCGTTCTGCTAATGGCAGGCAATCGCGTTCTCAGCGCGACAACGCGGGTTCGATTCCCGCACGCGATACCAACCTCTCGTCGCTTAATGGCAAAGCACTTGCCCGATAAGCAAGAAACAGAAGTTCGATTCTTCTCGGGAGGACCACCCCGGCTAGTTCAATGGGAGAACGTCAGTCCTACAAACTGATTACAGGTGTTCGATTCGCCTGCTGGGGACCATGCGGGTTTCGTATAGTGGTAATATGTCGGCGTGCCAAGTCGAAGCCGCCAGTTCAATTCTGGCAACCCGCACCACGCGAGTTTCATTCAGTGGTAGGACCGCACGCTTCCAACGTGCAGACCGGGGTTCGATTCCCCGAACTCGCACCATTTTGTGATAAGGAGGTGACACCGTGACCAGTTCGGTCCTGCTGCTCAATACGAGCTATGAGCCGTTGGGCGTTGTATCGTTGCAACGTGCGGTGCGGCTCTTGTTTTCCCAGAAGGCCGAAGTCCTCTACGACAACGGCTCGCTACTGCATTCCGCCGGCAACCGTGTTACCAAGAAGATAATCGAGTTCCCAATGCCCTCGGTCATTCGGATGCTCTACTACATCACGCACCGGAAACGCGGTGTCACCCTAACAAAGAGGAACGTCCTTCTACGGGATAACTTCCAGTGCGGCTATTGCTCTACGAGCGGTGACGCGGCGACGTTGACGGTAGACCACGTTGTTCCCAAGTCTCGGGGCGGTAAGTCTACCTGGTTGAATCTCGCGGCCTGCTGTGAAGGGTGTAACTCCCGGAAGCGCGATCGGACCCCCCAAGAGGCTGGGATGGCGCTGCGCCACAAGCTCCACGTCCCTAGCTATATCCCGTGGGTGGTCATCAAGCGGACGACCATGCCGCACGAGTGGAAGCAGTTTATACTCGGAGAACTCAGCATCGAAGAACGCCTCACTTAAGGGCGTTCTTCTCAATTGGAGGCGGGCCGGGGATTTGCACGCCCGTCCTTCGGGTTATGAGCCCGACGTATTAGCTAGCCTACTCGCCCGCGACCTTTATCATAGCACCACACGCTAGAATCGCCAACTCGGGCCAGCGGCGATTAAACTTACCTGCCGTAGCCATCGCATCGAAGGCCGCGTCTAGCGCCCGTTCTTTCACCCTTGGATTATCCGAGTATCGGGCCAGGTCCCAATGCGCCAAGGTCTGATTCAGGCGACAAAGTAACTCGGCCCGGTCCTTCTCGACTGAAGGGTCTACGGGGCGCTCGCCGCTCGCCGTTGTAACGCTTGACGTAAGTAGTCCTTCGGGTCGGCTGCCACACCGTTGACCCTGGTTGCCGGCGGCGGGGGAACGGTCTTTCTTTGAGGAGGTGACGCCGGGGTGCCAGCCGATACAGCAGCAGCGTTTGATGCGGCCACCTTTCGCTCAGTAGCGGCGTTCACGGCTGCGACGGCTGGGGAGGCAGAAGCGGCTTCCCGCTCCCTTCTCAAGTCCTCGTAAGCCAGAACGATGGTTGCTGGGCTCTCACCGTAGGCATCGAATAGCCCAGAAGCCCGCCCGTAGTTGACCGCTCGCATGAACGAGTCTTTGTCTTTATCCGGGTTCCCAGAGAACTCGTCGCTGTAGCGTTGAGTGAGCAAAGCGTAACCCTGGTTACCAACGTTGACTCGATGCTCGTACTGCTGGCGGGCGGCGGTTTCTTGGGCGTTGCGCTCTTCTTCTTGCTTCGCCATCCGCTCGACTAAGCTCGTCACCTGTCCGAGTTTTTCGTTGTACGGACGGAGAGCGTCTGCGAGGAATGGGTCCTCCGCTTCGGTGAGCGGCGTAACGGGCGGAGCAGCAGCAGCGACGGCGGCTCCAGCTTGCGCGGCGGCGGCTTGGGCTTCAGTGAGGGGCTTGCCAGCGATTCGCCGGTTGTAGGCGTCCACCACGAAGTTCCCGTATTCCGGGTCCTCTAAGGCTCTCTGAATGAGTGGCAAAATGGCTTTGAGCCTGCCATCGCCCACAAGCGGCTCGACGGTCTTTCTAAGGTCGCCTAGGAACATCGTTTTGCGCGAGTAGTCCGCGCGCCGCATATAGCCGTTGCGAACGGCCGCAGCAGCATCCTTCGGTACCCGCACGGTGAATTTCTTGTCGAGGTCTACGTCATCGTACTCGATGTCCTCGAAATCCTCGGCAGGCTTATCAAGGATGGCCTGCGCGACGGCTTCAGCCGCGGCTTCTCCAGTTGGCTGTGCCGCTGGAGTGGCACCCTGGGGAGCATCGCTTACATCAGCAGCCGCCTCGGAAACGAAACGCCCTTGAGCATCGCGCTCCTTATCAGGGGTTCCCGAAAGCTCGGCCTTCGCATCCGCAAGCGCATCAACCGTCCCGCCCGCGTCTCCAACGGGGAGTTCGGCGGCTTGGCGTGGGGCCACAGGCTGGCCTGTCTCGTCATCGAGCGCTGCGGTGCCGCGGGAGAAATCTGGTAGAAGTTGCGGCGTTACCGGGGCAGCGAGCGGCTCGGCATGAAGTTCAGCCGCGGGCGTTTGGGGGGCAGTTATTCTTTCAACGAGTTTGCGTGCTTCGTCGTTTACGTCGGATAGCGACGGCGGCCCATTTCCCTTAGTAGCCATTAAACCGCCACCTCACGAAGAAAAAGCACACCGCCGCCAAGCGGCTTGAGCCCCGATAACCGCGATGCGGCTTTCACGTCCAGCCCCGAAGCCAACACCTTTTCCTTCAATGTGTAAATTATGACCCTATCCGCACCGCTTTCGGCGTGCAGATGCTGCTCGACAATCTCGTATGCCACTGCTATTCCTCCTCCGAATGATAAACGGGAGCCGCGGTAAAGCGGCCCCCGAACTAGGCGATCAGCGCACTAGCGCTTGCGTCCCCGACGCGATGCCTTGCGGCCTTTCTTGCCGCCCTTCTTCATCTCTTTCATGTGCTTTCCGAAGCCTTTGTGCTCCTTCTTGCCCTTGCCTTTACGTCTGCGAGCCATCAGTGTGTTCCCTCCTTTCGTGCCATATAGGCGTCCATCTCGCATGCCATCTAAGACATGCTATCCGGGGCGGGCTGCGCGTCGGTATCAGCCGACGTGTAGTGCGCGTCCGAACTATTATCATCACTACCTCCATCGGGCTCCGCTACGGAGGTTGGAGCCCCCGCCGCATCGCCTTTGGTTGTGTAATGGCTGATAAGCTGTGTTCCGGTTTCGACCATCGAGTACAAGACTGCGACCGTTTTGGGCGTCTTGGCGAAGGTCGGCATTTTGATAGCGAGCTTCAACTGCCTCATCGCAGCATCTACGAGTTGCCATCCACCGGGTAACTCAGAGGGTAAATCTTCAAAGCCCTGAGCGGCTAAAGATGACGGGGGGCGGGGCGCGATGCCCGCCGGGGGCGAAACTGGCGGTGGTCCTGGCGGGGGCACAGGTGGTGCAGCACCCGGGGGTGCCGCGCCTGCTCCCGGCGGCAAACCAGCAGTCATAGGCCCCTCACAAAATTCCCGCCATCGGCGTCAATCATGGCATACTTCATGCGGATTGTGAACTCTTTCGCTTTCCGCCAGGCTTCTTGGCCTGGCTGGCGTTGGGCGCGGAACCTGGGATTTGCCCGGTAATCAGCCAATTCTTGCTCGGGTCTTTGAGGTTATCGAACATCCGGCGTTCCAGCGCCGTAGCCGAGTCTATGAGGCCCATCTCCTGAAGCTGACGCCATACCTCTGGCAGGTCGATGAGCGCCTTTCCGCTTCCGAGGAGATTCATCAAGCTGTTGAAGCGTTGCGTCGGCGTCCGGTTAGAGCCCGGCTTCGCCTCTACTTTGAGCGGGGCAGAAAGCTGTGACCCTAAGAAGGGGATGGATTCCACGATGCCCGCCGCGTTCTTGATTCTGACCAACTGCGGGGTTGTGTAGAATCTCGTTGCCCCTTCTAGGAACTGCTCCCCCAGTTGCACCATCGCCCCTTCGATACGGTGCAGCGAATCATTGAATCGAACGCCCGCGGCCTCTTGGTACATCGAAACGGTTTCACTCGACTGCTGGCCTTTGAACTTGGCCGTACCGCTGGAAATCTCGTTGAGCCCCGATAGCTCGCGAATCTGCCCCTCGGAATACTGGAGAAGCTGGTAGACGTACTGCGGCATATCCGGGCCGGGCTCTCTCTTGCCGTACCGAAGGCTCATCTGCGTTTCGCGCTGGATGGCACCAGGAGCGTTGGTTATATCTTCATCGGCCATCTCGTCGCCGAGAGGTAGACGCCATATCGGGTTGGCCGTGAGGTTAGCTGCGTCGTACATGAGCCCTAGAAGGCGAATCCAATACTCATAGGCATCCGCGATAAGGTCAAGGTCCGAAAGGCCCCAGAACTGTTGCGGGTCGGGGTAAGCCTCAATCTCAATAAGCGGTATGTATCCGAGCGGGTTCATCCGGTCCTCGGCTTTGAAATCTTCGTCTACGATGACCACTAAGCGACCATCGGGATAGAGCGGATAGTCAACTTTATGGTTGATGACTTCGAGCGCATCCATCTCGTTTATGATGCGTAACCCACCGTAAATCTCGGCCTCTCTTACGATCGCAACGTACTCTTCGGGCCATTCGTAGACGACGTTGCCCTCCGTGATAACCCTTCGGAGTCTCTGGGTGTCACCATCGGTAAGCGTGACCTTCTTCTCGCGGGTGGCCGGCTCGCCGCCTGCCGTGAATAGCACCTTCGTTACTTTGGTCGTCTTACGAGGGCGGGTCCAGAACTCTCTAACAATAAGCCCACTGGTGCCACCGGAGTTATCGGGTGGATTTGCGGACGCAGCGAAGGGAGGGTTGTTCAGGGTTCCTCCGCCATCCGGGAAGGTCATCGTAGTCGGCGGGGAGAGTACGTCACCGTTATTGTCGGTGTTCTCAAACCCGCGCTGTTCGCTGCGTTTACGGATGATTTTGTCTCTGAGATGCGGCCAGCGAGCGAAGATTTTGTTCGGAGATTCCCGGTACTCGTACAGGAGGACTTCGGCGTCGTCAACACAGGTAGCGTTGGCGTCGGCAAAGACCTGCTCGCCCGTCACAACCGTTAAGGTGAACTTCGTCTCGCCCCCAGGGCCGAACTGGTCGGGGACGAGACGGAGGAAGTATTTGATTTGGATGCGCGAGCCGAGGATGGCGTTACGAATCTTCTGCTGCCACTTCCCCTTCTCGTAGGCTTCCTTGAACGCTGCGGTCGCAATGTCCGCGATGCGCTGGTCACTCGACCGATAGGCCGAATATGTTACGAGAGGTTTGTTATCTGAGAGGATGGAGGCCCACTGAATGGGGACTGTCGCGCACTTATTGAACTGCTTGCCGAGCTTCCAACGTGGGCGGTTTCTCCACCACGGGGTTCCGCCGCGGTAGAGGTTCATCGCCCGGCCCATGCGTTCGGTGACAGGCTGCTTCTCGCGGTGAAGGACGGCTGTAGCGTTCCGGCACCACGTTAGAAGCGGGTCGTCGTAGTCGTCCTCTTCGTTGTACCGGGTGGTATCGGCCCACGGCTTCGAGGGAGCGGTGACGAGGTAGGACCCTGGTGAAGGTCCCCACGTTGCTCCGCTAGACGGCCCGAAAACGCTCATACGTCGCCAGGATGGTCGCTAATCAAGCGGTGAGTTTTCCTCTCGATGGCACGCGCCGTATCGGCCTTGCGTTTCGCGTTTTCGTCTGCAAGAGCCTTTTCAACGCACTTGGGCGTCCCTTTGTCCCAGAACACCATACCACGAGTTAACTCTCGGTGGTGCTTGCGGGAGCGAACCCACGTTCCACCCTTCACCGTCATCCCGTCGATTACGGCCGAATCGTTACCTGGTATCGAAACGGCGTACTGGCTATAGAATCCGTCCCCGGGCTGCATTTGAACGCTTAGGGCCTTCTCGATAACCTCTTCATCTGAGAGTGGGGCTCGTCTACGTCCGCAGGCCGCATGAACCATTTGGTCGTCTGATTTGGAGAATTTAGCACGTTGACAGTCACAAAACTGCGACCGTGGCTCTTGGCTAACCCTCCAGCCTGTGATAGCCATGCCGTCCATGACCGGGGAGTATCGTTCGAGGATGTAGGGACTAACGACTCGCTCTCGGCTGTAGGGGACTTCGATCTCGCCTTTGGCGTATCGTTTTTCCGGGGCACAGGCACGCTGAATCTCCTCTATGGGAATAGGCGCAAGCTCGGCCCGCTGGCGGTGGCCGACAGAGAATGGGAGGCCGCGACCCGACTTGTAGATGTCAAATGGGGACGCGACCTCTCCTAGCGGCCCACGAGGGTCGGCTAGCTTACGAAGCCAGTTGGGTATCTTCACGCTCTACCTTGCAGCTAATCACGCGAGGTTTCCAGTCGGGACCAACGCCGTGGCGGAACACGCGACTCATGTGGCTCATATCGTATTCGTATTGCCGTTGGCTTTCGTTGTTCCAATCCACGAACAGGTCGAAGGGCTCACTTTTCCTCGGCATAGGTTTCCGCTGTCGCTTCGCCGTTTGGCATCACTGGCTTTCTCATAACCACCTTCGCCGGCAAGTAGCCTTCAGGAGCTTCTTGCAACTGCGCGGTTTCGACGCCTACGTTCAGGCGCAAGTTAGACACCACCCCGAGAACATGGACCTGGGTAATTATCTTATATTCTCGGCCCTGAAAGAGAACATCGCTTCCCGCGTACTTCGCCAAAATAATAACCATGCCACGCGAGAACGGCATTGGCACAGTAGAAGGCACCATGAAGATTCCTTCCATCGTTTCGTCGTCGTAGGTCTTTAGGAACGGAACGCCTCGCGCCATATCCTCCTTACTGATAATGGACCTCATCCTCACGGCTTGGTCAGGCGTATCCATGCGGTGCCCGTTGCCAACGTTCACAATGACACCAACCGTCCAGCCTATCTCAGACTCTTGGGCGTCACCGCTACGAACGGGAATGAGACCTCCAGCCGTTTTCTCGTCAACATCCAGCATCTCGACTAATAGCCGATCGCCGTGCGGGATGAAGGCTAATGGGTCCTGGTCAATCAGCCTAAGTTGTCTTTTTGGTTCCCAAGGTTTTACGCTCAAAGTATTCCTCCTAGAAGTCTTTTGAAGTAAGCATACCAGCCATAACGATTATAACAAACACGATAAAGAGGCCAACCCCTACCCAAACGTCGTGCAGGTCAACGTGGAAGTCCATCTGTGCCCCCAAAGTAGCTATCCCAGTCTTTTCCCACAACGGCCTTTACGTCCTCGAATGAGGTTAGCCAGTCGTTGTGCATCTGCTGGTTACTAGCCGTATTGTTTGCGTGGATGCGCTGCACCACGAAGCGGTAGTCGAGTTTCAGACCCAGCGAGAAGCCGTTGGCGAGTCCGCTGCGAACGAAGGCCGCGTCCTCTCCCGTCGCTACGTCCTCATAGGGAGACTTTTCCCACACCTTGCGCCGATAGCACAACTCGGCGGCGTTGTAGTTTCGCGGGTCAGGCGGGTTCCAATGCCATGCTTTCTTCTTTGCCGCATCTATCCACAACGTCTCGCTAGTCGTACACATATCCCAACCGAACTGTTCGAGCAGTCCAACTTGGTAGGCAATGCGCCACGGTGCGAACCAGTCGTCGTCAGGCCAGTGCATGATGTATTCGCCCTTGGCGAGTTCTACTAGACGGTTGTGCTTCTTGCCAAGGCTACGGCTCGGATTTTCGTAGTAGTAGCGAATGCGCTGTTCTCCAAGAAGTTGCTGCTTCCACGGAAGAACCTGTAGTTCGCCAAGACTCTGTTCCAGGCCATCATCAAGGATGACAAGTTCCGCATCCGTGAACGTTTGGGAATGGAATAACTTCATGGCAGCTACGAGTAGTTCCGGTCTATTAGCTGTTGGGCAAATACATGTAACCTTCATTTGGGAACCATGATAAGTATTCCCGTGCTAACGGCGTGCAGCGTTGCGATGTGAGTAGACTCGAATGGAGAGGTGAGTTCTGCGATCGTCCCGTCAACTGCTTCCCAGTCGTGCCCCTGCCCCGCCTGCCGAGCCCAGTTAGCTGGGTCCTGGATTGCTTGCATATCGTCGCAGATAATAACGTCGCGCTCGATTCCCTTTTTCCCCGATAAGATACGGAGTTCATTTGGGAGAGGCCAACGCTCGCCTTCCATGCCGTACATCTTCGGAAAGTGCGCGTCCAGAAACCAAAGCGTTGGAGGAAACTCTCCAAGCCCAATAATACGCCGGAGGAACACGCAGCTATCTTCATTGAAGATGAACCCCAAGTCAGCGCAAAAAGCGCACGACTCCGGGTTTATGTCGCAGGAATAACACTCAAGGCCCAGTTCTCTTGCGGTTCGCAGTCCGTCACCTTGAAAGCATCCAGTCTCAGCATATACCTTCAATCCATATTTATCTATCAAACCCTTGAGGTCTGGGACTTGGCGTAACAGACTCATAAGCTGGCTATGTCCGGTTGATTCCTAGAACGGCGTTCCGCCATAATCGAACCTTGCGAACGCCAGCGCCTCGGGCCCAAGGCATCGAAGTTGCTTACGCGCTGCTCTATGGTTTGCTCCTTTGGTTTACGGTTAATCCCGCTCCACGGGTCGGAGCACGCTATCATCGCTAACGCTAACGCATCGCAGTGGTCGTCGTGTCCGTTATCGTTCTTTATTGCGCCGCTCACCGTCCTTCGAACGCTCTGCAACTCCGAGAGCGTTTTGAGGTCCGGCACGATGATGGTCGGCTCCGGTTTCCCCGTCATTGGGTCACGGTGGCAGATAGTGGAAACGAGCCAATCGTCCATGATGGGGCGCGTCTTTGCCGTGGTTTCCCAGCCTGGGTAGACCGTATTCCCGGGTTGCGGGAAGTCTACGTCCAAGCGTTTCCACTGGTAGAAGTTCCGTAGTCCCGAGTCAATCATCCGTCGCACAACAGCGTAACCGGAGGCTTGCAACTCGATGCAAGTATAGGCGTACCCATACCACTCATAGAGAAGCATTAGCTGTTCGCAGAAGGTGAACTCGTCAACACGAGCCTCATACGTTGCGACGACCTTGAAGTCTCTTGCTCTTAGAACTTGCGCCACCCACGCATCGGCGTCTAGTGAACCGTAGCGAATGCCTCCGGTGTCTACGCCTATCGCATATTGTTCGCTGCTCTCGGGCGGAGCGTGTACCCGGAGTTCTTGCCAGTCAGAGAAGAAGGTCGTGTCGATTCCGATTTTCCCGTTCTCTTTGCGGAGTATCCCGGTAGCAATCGGTTCGCGTCCGTGCTTGACAACAGCGGTGAGGCAATCTCGATCGAAGGGTGACTTCTCGTAGTTGACGAAGCTCTCGCTTACCGTTGTGCTGTACTCTTGCTCGAACACCAGCAGCTTCAACTCTTGTGATGCTTGCTGAAAGGAATCTATCTTCTTGCGCCGCCAGTAGAGGCGATATGGAGAGACGCCCATCTCTTGCAACCGCATCTCGCTCTCTCTACCGTACTTCGGATTGTCGCCAATCTCTGTGAGGAACTCCGCGAGTTGCGCCTTGGTGATTCGTGCGTACTCGCCACGCGGGTTATCGTTGCGCGTGGTATATTCTTCATGCGTGAACCACGGAGCGTAAGCTAAGACCCAGCCTGCATCGGGGCGTTCTGGTTCTCCGAGTTTGCCCTCGAAGATGTCGGCAGCCGTGATGTTTACCGCTGTCTCTAGTCTCCGTGTCCACTTCGGGTTGTTCTCGACCGCCTCCATAACGAGTGAATGGTACTCGTCGCCCATCCCGTTTGGCGTCGTGTCGATGATAACGCAGGACGCTTTCCGTAAACCCATAGCAGAGAGCAAGCCGGTGTTAACTTCTTCTTTGCGGTTGTCATCCATAAAGGCGTACTCTGAGATGATAACCAAATGCGGGGTGGTTCCACGCATACCGGAAGGGACGGTTATCTGTATCTCGGAGTTCAACCCTGGGTCGTAGATGCGTTCTTTGGGGTTAGGGTTATCGAAGAAAAGATGCTTGAGGTTTTGGATACGGCGCTTGGGCTGCATATGCATCGGTAGCCCGTTGACCATCCCGGCTAAGACGGTAGCCTTTGCCATTGCTACGTCCTCGTCATTGACTAGAACGATGGACTTACGGTTGGGGTGCAGGGAGTTGAACAACGCTTCTCCGAGGCACCACGTTGTGCCGCCGGTCTGACGGGACTTATCTTCTAGGACGCGCTGTGCTAACCCACGCCTTCTTTGGCTTTCGAGGCAGACGCTGAGGATGGCTTGAAACACGAAAGGTTTGATGCGAACGAGGTCGCCGTCTTTATCGGCTACCTTGAAATAGTTGGTGATGGCAAACGGAGCGGAGTTTACCATTTGCGTTGTCTCCGCTAGACGCCAGGCGTTGACCTCATGCGGCTCGGGGGCTTCACGCCCGAACTTCTGCTCGAAGAACTCCCCGACTGAGAGCAACTCCGAGGGAGCGATGAGCGTCATTTAGCTTCTAACAATGCGAGGCGAGCGTACTTCTCGAACGACCCTTCAGACGGTGCGCCTTCCCCCATATCCCGCAGCATATCTATGGCCTTCAATGAAGCAGCAGGGTTACCGCAATACGCCCATTTTCTTAGAAGAGTGATTAGCGCGCTGTGGTTGAGGTCCCGGCGCGAGATTATCTCTCCAAGGCTGGATGACCCTATCCCTAACTGTACGTCGGCAAGAAGTTCTGCCCGCCGTTCGGAAGCCTGTTCGATACTTACCTGGTAGACGATTGCGAGAGCTTGGTCGATGTCCCCGTGAAAGGTTCCCAAGTTATCGAGGTAGGCATCGTAGCGAAAAGTGCGGTCGCGTTGTTCTGCCAGGATGGCCGCGTTCTCGTCGTGCGCTCTCGCTTTTTTCGGCTTCGAAGGAGCGTCGGGGTTCGGCATTGCGCCGGCTAGAGTCTTATAGGGGTCTACCCGGTGTTCGTGTTCCCGTCTGGCTGCTGGGATAGCAAGAGGCTGTTCTTCTACCAGTTCTCCGACAACCGGCGTAGGCTGCTTCTGTCTGGGCACTACTCTACCGAACTCAATGGCTGCCCGTCTAAGGGGAGGGTGAAATCAAACGGCTCGGTGTCGCCTTCGGGCATATCGGAGGTCATAAACTTCTGACGGCGTTTCTCACGTTCGGCTTCGGTCGCATCATCAAGGACGGTTTTCTCCGGCGCTCCCCCTTCGGTTCCTTTGGCTTTCAGCGCTCGGTAGCGGTTGATAACCGCGCCAACCCGGTCGTCAATTCGAGCGTTCACCCGTTCCTCAATCTCTAGAGCTTGGGCCTCCCGGAAGTGGTTACGGCTAAGAAGAGCAAGGGTAACCCCCCAGCCCATAAACGCGAGGAAAGCGATCGCTCCAAAGAGGTCCGCTATCATGCCTTCAATGCTTTCACCACATCGCTCACGACCTTTGCTGCTATCCGGTCGCGCATCAGTTTACTGGGTCTACGTCTACGAGGCCCTATAGGTTCCATCCCAACCGCTGCCCAACCCCTCGCCGTGAGACGATGCTCCCGATTGAGCGCTTTATTGCCTCCGGTCCTATCCCCGTACCGTTCCATCAGCCCCGCTATCCGGTTCTCGTCAGCAAACCACTGCACCGCATACGAGGTCGTCAACAGAAAGGAGGCCAGTTCTTGAGTGTTGGGGTGCCAGCCCCGGCGTTTGATGAACTCGGCTGTACCGCGTAGAATAACTCCCATACCATGCTTGCGAGCCTTATCCGGCCAAAGAACGGGGACCAGGTTACTCTTGCCCCCTGTGCTAACCCGGGGTGCCCCAACCCGGTCAGGTACAGCGGTAAGCGCCGTGGGTTTCGGGCGTTTTGCGGCAAGACGTGTAAAGACGCCTTCTTCAACAACGGACTCCATCACACGCCCACCCAAGTCCCCATCGAAACCAAAAACTGCTCCCGCTGTCGAGCTACCCTCTCGCCTCGCTGGACGTTAGAACAGTGCCTGAAGTGCGAGACCGACCGTAGGGTCAGAGCAGCGATGGCAAAAGAAGCACGACGGCTACGAGCGAAGGAAACGGTGGAAAGACGGTTACTCACGCATGACCTGTTAGCGTCTGAGCCCCTTGGCTCGCAGGAGTAGAACAAGTGTGTGCCACGCTTTGGCCGTTAACCAAGTAGGCGAGCCCGCAAGTCCCGCAAGTGACGTTTACCGGTACGCTCCCCCTCAGACGGTCCCTAGCACACACCATCCGTACTCTGGCTATATCCGCCCGCACCCCAGGCTTCTCACCCAACTCCCGCTCGGTCAAATACGCGCACTGCAACCCACCGCCATTCCCACGAACGTAATTCACCAACGGATAACCAAAGTCACTCTCCCGCCACCCGCTCCATACCTCCGGCCCATCCAGAGCCTCCGGCATTTGTTTACGCGACCAAGAAGAACTTGGCACTTAGTTGGCTTGCGCTGCCATCTGAGAAGCCGAATAGCTGACCGCCTGCGGTTGCAAAGACGCATAGTTTAACTGGTATCCCTGATTCGAGGGCCAGTAGTCCTGAACGTTCGTGGTTGCCGCCAACGTCACCCGAGCAGATTCAGGAACCGCCGTGGCACTGGTACTCCCCGCGCTCCTCGTATTAGGATGCGGGGTTCCTAAAAAGGACGGACGAGTATCTCCACATCTTCCAGCTTGTCAACGTACTGGCCGTCGATCGACCGGGCAGCAAGCATCCCTACCTCCTCGGGACCGCCAGCCAAAATCGTCTGTAACTCCGTGACCACCACCGACTTCGGACGCTCACCAGTCTCTAGCTGGTCCTTGGTCGGCTTCGGATGAAAAAGTACCGCGTACTGAAAAAGCTTCGCACGTTCGTTAGCCATGTATTCCTCCTAGCGTAACAGTATAGGCGGGGCCGCGTGCACCGAGAAGGCGGAGCTACCTCACACGCGGCTTACTCGCCCGCTTCAACAAACCTTACTCCTCCACACCACCAAACGCAATAGTGCTCCTCACCCATCCTCACACCATCGCCGTTTGCCCAGCAGGGACCATCCGCGGTAACCTCTCCGCAACCTGGTCCGGCCATGTCCCCGTCTCGCCGTCGCTCAACCAAACACTCACTATGTTCCACGCTCCGTCGTAGCCGCACGCCGTTAACAAAAACGACCTTGAGTTACGAGGAACACTCCGCGCGCGCGAAGGGAAGCGGCTGGCTAAAATCGGCACCAAGTTCCGGTATTGGCTTTAGCGGGTCGCGCCTCGATGCTTGCCCTTTCGTGCCCCATTGCTTACGCTGCTGCGTCCGCTCCCGGTGGCAGTTCGAGCAAACCGTATCGCACTTGGCTAATTCAGCCTGGACCCGCCCTATGTTGCGAGCCCACTGCGACAACATAAACTCCTTCTTCTCTCCTGGACGGTGGTCGAGGTCCATGACGTAATATGGGTAGGTCACGCCACAATCCTGACAGGGCTTCGACTTCGCTTCGCGTACGAGAGCCGCGTGGCGAGCGTTTACCGTTCCTTGCTTCTTTCGGTCGCAGGCGCGGCACTGGCTTTGGAACCTTTTCAACTTTGGAAAGAATGCCTCGCGCGGAAGGCTTTCGTGGCACGACCAACAGCGGTATAACATAGCAGGGTGGTTCGACGCCACCCTCACTTGTTCCTTTTCTTAATTTTTTGGGTCCCTACCCCGCTCTAGGGCTTGTTCCCCCCCATAGCCTCAGTTCGAGCGAGGTGGCTTGGTACCCAGGGTGGGGTCAGGACCGGTCGGCGCTCCTCTTCATAGACGTCCTTAGGCACGCTGGAGGGCTCCCTCACGCAGGCGCTAGACACGCCAAGCGGGGTGGAAGGGGGATTAGCCGGCGTTGAGATTGCTTCGCTCTGGAGGTTAGAGAGAACGTGGCGTGCTGCGCGCTGGGAATTTGTGAGGCGCTCGCGCGCGGAGGTGGCGCTTCGCTGGCTCCCTGCGGTCGCGCTCCGTCGTTTACTCCGCAAAGGAAATTGGGAAGCATTCTGCAGGCGAGGCCGGCGCGATCGCTGGCTAGTGCTTCTGCAGGACTGGGGAATAGGGGAAGTACTGTCGGTTCCACGGCGCTGGTTGGCGCTAAGACGTTCAAACGTGCTTCTGGTTTCGTTCGCTCGTCTTTGGAGGCGGGGAACGCATTGAAGAAGTGGCCCTATCCTAACGCTTTGGCTCGGGAATTGCAAGAGGCCGGCTTGCACCGACCTCCTGGGTTTCACTTCTTCACGGCTCTACCCGTCACTACCATAAGCGACCAAGAATCTTCCGTCAACCCCTTGCGTTATGATAACCGTTATGATAACATACGAGGTAGATACTTCTCTCGCCCTTTATGGGCGGAAAGGCAGATAACCCAGGATGCGGAGATTTACCAGTATTCCGATGAGCGACGTTCGTGCCCACTATGGGAGCGGCGAGGGTCGCCATTGGTTCGACCGCGATACCATGCGGTTCTTCAAGACGAAACTCCCTCGCGTTGCTTACGCTAACAACTCCCGCGAGGTTGCGTTCTTCGTGACGCAAGAGACTGGCCCGAACATGCCCTCGCGGTTCAGCGTTCGCAAATACGACTTTCGGACGCGTCAGATCGACACGATCGGCGACTTTAACTCCTGGGTCAACCGCGGCGACGCCACCGAGAACGCGAAGGCTCTTGCTGAGTTTAACCAGGTGCTACCATGAGCGCCGACCTTTTCACTGCTGCGGCCGAACGCGAGGCACTATCCTCCGGCCGCCCCCTCTCTCAGGAGCTAGCCGAAATCAAAGGCGCTCCGACCATCGTCCCCGGAATCTTCACGGTTGAAGGCCCGCGATTCGACCTAACCTTCGAGCCAGCACGGCTAGCGAGGCAGACCTGCGGAACCTGTGCTGCCTCCTTCATCGCCAAGCCTCGCACGCCGGCGACCTGTAACCTCTGCCGAGCGAAGGTGACGGTCCCCGACTACAAGCCTAAGAAGTCGATATGCTAGCCTTCCTACCTCGTGCCCTCCAAGCCGACGTAGCCTCGTTCGCTCAGGCAGTCCGCGAATCGCCGGCAGCACGCGGCACGACCTATTTCACCTCGAACGATGGGGACCTCCGAATCAAGAAAGGCGAATACGGGAACCAAGAAAGGTCCGCCTTCGCCTATACGCAGCACGAAGCCAAGAAGTTGCGATCGCAACTGCGAAAGGCCGGATTTACCCTCCCTCTCGATACGGTCGAAGGTCTGCTCACCGAAGCGTTATCAGACCTTGACGGGGCGAGTTATGATAACGAGGTGGGAAAGCAAACCGACCGTCGCCGGCGTTGGGCCGCAAACCGCCCCGAAGGGGTCTGCCAAAGGTGCCCGCTTTACATGAGCAGGCCGGCGAAACCAGGGCGGACCCTCTGCGAAGATTGCCTCGCCTACCTCTCGGAGAACGTGAAGCGATCGCGAGCGAAACGCAAAGCCACTGCCGCCTAAAGACACCGAGCCTCGCTAAAACTAGCGGGGCTCCTCTCTTTCACGGTAATTAGGCCGAATATAGGCGAAAATAGGTATTGACTGAGTTACAGGATTGAGTTACAATGGTGGCATGGTTATGGATGCTGTTACTCGCGCTCGGCGCATCGTTCAACTCGATGCCATTATCGCCAGCCACCAGCGAACGATCGACAAGGCGCACGCCAAAAATCGGCTCGCGCCCCAATCGGTCTACGGCCTAAAACATTCAGCCGAGGCTCTTCGGGACAAGGTGGCGTCGTGCTAAACCCTTGCTGGATTTGCCATTCGGCCGAAGCTAGTGATTCGCACTATATCGGGACGGAGTTAGCTTGGCTTTGTGGTCCGTGTCTTGAAGCCCAGGAATCCTATGAGGAGGAGCAGCCATGAGAACTACGGATGACCTAGTGCACTTCTTGCGCGATTTTCGGCAGGGCGGCATAGTTAACTTTACGCTTACAGCCGGAACGATTGATATGCTGAAGGAGTCTGCCGACCTTTTAGAATGGTACGCGAAGCGCGTTGCTTGGCTTGAGAGGCCGCGCTCGCCTAGGTGCGATGATTGCGCCTCTGGGGACCATAGTACGCACGACCGCAAAAATGATTGCGGCAATTGGATAGAATACCAGTGCGAATGCCGTGGCCCCGAAACACTAACAGATGCTGAGGTGGCCGAATGGAATCACGCCGATTGTGACGATGACTGCCAAGCGAAGGCTATAGAGAAGCTCGTTTGCATGGTTTGCGGTAGCGACTCAGGCTGCGCCGAAACGCATATCCCGAAGCTCAAGAGGCTGCCATGACTGAGGTGTTTTGCGAACACGGGCGCGGGGCGATGCATTGTCCAGTATGCCGCGCTGATACGCCTGAGGGCCTGGAACGCTTGCGGGCACGGTTGCTCGACACTTCGTTTGAATGCGAGGTAGCCGAGGCGCTACAAAGACTCTCCAAGGACATTCGCGAGTACCAGCGCCGCATCACCGCTGCGTTCACCGCGATCGACATGATGCGGTCCATCGCGGTGAACGAACTGCGGCCCGAGGGAAGCAAGGTTCACGAACTCATGGAGCTTTCGTTCGCCAGGGTCCGCGAAGCGCTGAACGGCGACAATCTAGGCCCGTCGCCGAATCCGCCCGGCCGCTATCCAAACGTCGAAGCCTTCCCGCCGGAGGAAATATGAGGGGCGAGCCGCTTCGCAATGTCCGAATGATGCGCTGGTCAGATTCCGACGTTGCCGCGATCGTGGAAGCGGCCGGCACCGAGCGCGGAGCCTTCGCGGCCTTCGTTCGGGAATCGGCCTTGCTGGCAGCTAAACGTAAACGCCCCTCGAAGCCTAACGCTATGAAAGAAAAGGACTAGGAAAATGGATTCGACCCTTCGCCCCGTACCGCCAAACTCACTCGAAGAAGCCCTTACCTTCGTTCATTCTGGCGGCCGGCTAATGGTTCCCTCGTACACCAAGTGCATCCTCATAGACAAGAAGACGCTCAATCGTTTCGAAAAGGCCGGCAGCTGGCTACTGAAGGCAGAGGGCGACGGATACCGCCTCCGCCAGGGCAAGGGCAGCGTCTACCTGCTACCGGGCCAACTTAACTACTACGTGGGGCCATAGTGGCCCGCGATTCCTTCCTCGGGCTAAAGAAAGGACGAAATGAGCGAGACTAATGATTTGCAGCGTTACATTGACGCTTATCCTAATCCGCAGGCTGGCCCGTGTATGATATGCGGAAAGGTCAACTACCCTCTCTCTACGGGAGGGCCAGCGCTTTGCCCGTCGTGCGACTGTGGTGATTTTGGAGTAACCGTCGTGGAGCGTCAAGGAAAAGAGATTCTCGACCTGCGCGAACGCCTGACCATGGCGACGGAAAACACAAAAGAATCGTTTGAGGGTTATTTGCACCGCCGCCTTGGTGACGAGTATACGCGCCTCACTCTCGCCGCTCTGGATGCTGCGGGATTTCCGCCGATATGAGTAGGTCCCGCCCAGGGGGGGATGGCGTGAGCGAGTGTACCGGCAAGCGGTTTGATGTAACGTACGCCGTTATAGCTATTGCAAAAAGCATGAAGGGAGCCAAACCAAGTGAAGAATGAGAGCCTTGCTGGGGAGGTTAAGATTCTCTTGGAGCGCATGAGCGACATCGGTGACGCTGACGTTTCCACGGTTCTTGCTGACGGAATCAACTGCATTGAACGGCTAGTCCTTCGGATTCAAACATTAGAAGTTAAGTTAGTCGCGCTTGAAGATGAGTTGCAGCGCCTTAACCTCTGCCGAGCGGAGGCGCCTGTATGAGCGCCTTCTTCAATGCCGTTCTTACTTGGTATCAGTACGGCCCAGGAATAGGCATTACCATAGCCTTAGGGTTAGTGGTGATGGCCTGGAACCTCGCTAAGAGCCCCAAGGTCGTGCCATGAAGGTGCCGCAATGGCCCGCGCCTAGCAACGAAACGCTGTGCGCCTTCGAATATCACGATATTGCGAACGCCCTATATCTATTCCGCCATGAGAATGGTCGCCGTATATCCGTTTCGGCCGTTTCGCTTAGAAGTTGGCTAGGCTTCCCGCCGCTTTGGATGCTTGGCGACGAAGTAAAGCCATGACGGGCGAGCAGGCCAAAAAACTACTGCGCCGTCATCCTTGCCGATACTGCAAGAAGCGCCAAGAATGCGCGCATACCCGTAGCACCCTCGAAAAGCCACGGCCATGAGGGAGGACAAGCAGTTCGCCGGCAACATCAAAGCGATTGCAGCCTTCACGGTGGGCGTTATCGTCTGCGCCTTTTGCTTCGAGCTAGTAGGCCACGGCCCAGCAGAGATACCCACTTACACTGCGAGGCTGGACTATTGGAACGGGATGACGAGTAACGGCACCGATCGGTGCCCTGGGGAAGCGCCGAAGGGCGTTCAAGTCGTGGACGTAAGGTGAGGAGGTGATGCGAACTGAACGCGCTTGTCGATGACAACGCCCGCGTACAGTAAGAGAGCCCGGCGAAGGTGTCCGGGCTCTCTTACTTTGTGCCAACCCCCTTGCAACCGATACTCAACTGAGATACACTTAGGCCATGCCCGAAACCAAAAGCAAGCCTGGACTAATACGCTGGGGGGCCACCGAGAAGGCTGAGGTCACGCTCGCCGCCACCCGAGCAGGCCAGAAGTTTGCAGCATACGTTCGCGAAGCGACACTGGAAAAGGCGCGGCGCGAGAACCGGGGAGACTGATGCAACTAGTAGTTAAGCGGCGGGGCTCTTGTGAATCCCCGAGCGTCACAGCCCGCAATAGACGAGAAGTCCGCCGCAACGTCCTGGCCCTCATAGCCTACGCCTTCATTTTGGGCCTCGGAACGTACTGGGCTTTCCACTAATGAATATAACGATCGACCCCGAGGTTTTCGGGAAAGCCGCGGCCGACGCGATGGCCGAATTTACGAAGCTGGATGGAAGTACGCTGCGCTGGCCTCCGGGGAAAGCCCCTTCGTCCCCATTGCAGGACTGCATAGCCAGGGCACTTCGCAGCGCAGCCCAGGAAATAGCGGAAAAGCAGATCAAGGACGACGCGGGATTCTCCACTATGGTGCGCCTGCTAGTTGCCGAGGCTTTCGGCGTTGTGTTTGAGAAGCACCGCGAAAAGACCGTAGAGCGCATGGCAGACTATATTGGAAATGCGCTAGAACGTTACGACGACTAACACTTAAGGGAGATAGGATGCAAAACGAACCTTGCCGCCACGAAAGAACGAAACCCGTGAAGCTGTTTGATTGCAGCCGCCACGGAGAGCACGACTTCGAGATACAGTTTTTCAAGTGCTTGGACTGCGGCGAACAGACCGAAGCGAAGGTGCGCCAGATCGTGCCGTTGCCCGCCGGGATGCCGAGCTAGTAATGACAAGGCTATTATCAGAACACGAAAGTTACGTTCAGATGCTTCGGGCCATGCGCCGCCTACGATCGAAGCGCCTCATCTCTGGGCCATATTGGGCCAACGGCGCGGTCTGCGCCGCTGGAGCCGCCGCGGTGCATCAAAGGCAAGCCGAAACCCTGGCAGCTTTAACCCGAGAAATCGGCGTCTTTCCGATAACTAAAAGCATGATGGATTGGTATGGCGACGCGGTACGGTTCGCCTACAATAATCGCGCTCTTGAAAGTCTCGTTAACCAAAACGAAGATTTCTGCCACCGCGAGAACGGGAAAAAGAAAGAGCGCGCCCGCTACAAGCACGTTGTAGCCTGGCTAGAAGCGAAGGTGACTGAATGAAACCGGAGCTATGCGCTAACAATGACGGCGGGATGGGCGCAGTCCTGTGCATGAGTTGCGATACGTGGTTTTGCGGAACCTGCGCTTTCGACCATTCACGCCCGCAGCCTGGAGATAGCCTCTACGAGCAGAAGTCCTGGGAGGCAAGGCAAATGGTTCCTGCCTTCTTTGGGAGGTCCTGATGCAACAGCTACGATTTGATGGCCTGACCTATATGCCACGCCTGGACGGGCCACGCCTGGCGAAGCAATACCTTTCCGTCTTTGAGTTAATGTCAGACGGGCATTTCAGGACGTTGCGGCAGATCGCCGAGCTAACGCGCTGCCCGGAATCCTCGGTTTCGGCGAGGCTGCGTGATATGAGAAAGCCCAGAAATGGTCGGCACACCGTAGAGCGAGAATATGCAGGTGAAGGACTTTGGTACTATCGCCTTCTTCTAAATCGGGGTCCGAAATGACCGAGGCTGACATTGCGCTTTCGTTCTTAGACAATCGAGCCGAGGAGTGCCTATTAGACGGGCCAGGATGGGCGAAGGTCGCTCCCGACTACCGGGCTTGTGCTCGCGTTATCCGTAATCTCGTTGCCAACGTAACTTGGGTGCCGCCTTACAAAGACTACGTGGAGCACGTTCTTTCTGTCCGTGACCAACTGTGGGCGGAACGCGAGAAACCTGGAGCCAATTGCACGGCGCTTCGGCAAGGTGGTTCGCTCCTTGAAGAAATGCTTGATGCCCTCGGGCTTCTCCGCCCATACCTGGAGACAAAACGTGATGTCTGAGCAAAACCTTTCGCGCCTTGCCTCGCTCGTGCTCGCTGGCCGCAATCGTAGACGCAGAGACTTTGCCTTCTGTGATTCAGTAGAGAACGCGATTCTGCGTGATATGAGAAAGAAGCGGTTTGGCTCGCACAAGGTGGAAAGAGAATACGCGGGTGAAGGTCTGTTCTACTACCGCCTCTTGGTGAATCGGGGAACGAAATGAAGGAGGCGACGGACCTAAAGATGGGCGACGCCGTTTGGGTTTTCGACCGCAACCGCCGCATCTACAACGGCTCCGGCATGGGCGCTAAAATCATTTGGCGAGAGTATTTCAGGGAACAGAAAATCATTGGTGAGAATCGCACTTCGTGGCTGGTTGGCTTTGAGGCCGGGGGCTACGTTGCTGCCAAGATTCCCAAGAATGGCAAGTTTCGCGACCGTTCTCGGCTGGGTTTTGCTTTCTCTCGTGAAGAGATAGACCAGCGCGCTTTCGTTGAAGAGAACCGCGTTGGGATTGCCGACGCCCTTCGCCTAGTGGATGACTACGCGACCGTGAAAGCCATTGCAGACCTGATTGGCTACAAGGCTAGAGCGTGATGACGACCTCCAATCTCGAAAGGCTCGCTCAACTTGCGCTCGCCGCACGCTCTCGCCGCAGACGTGACTTCGCGTACTCCGATGCCGTAGAAGCCGCCCTCTTGCGCGAGATGGCCCAACGCAACCAACTCTCAATGCGCCTGCATGGGGTAACGTTCCGAGCAGTTCCAGCTAAGGTGAGCGGAACCCCAAGCCAGCGCCGGAAGTGGAGAGCGCAAATGCCTCAAGGGGCTCTCCCACGATGGCTGATGCCTCGCGAGTTGGAGATAACTTACCCGATACGAAAGGATGCAGCATGAGCGTAGAGCCAGAGTACCAAGAGGCCGGCGCTATCGTTCCGGTCCACGCCCGACCTATCGCGGTTCCGGTCCCTCGCTACTTTCAGGACATTTCGCCCGCCGAGCAGGTGGCGTATGCCGTTGAGGTAGCCGATGCTCTAAAGCCGATTATTCAACAGAAAGGGCTCTCGCACAGGCTCAACAAGAAGAACCCCGACGACGAGTACGTTGAGCTAGAGGCGTGGCAGACCTGCGGTAAGCTCTGCGGGATGAGCGCCAAGATCGAATGGTGCCGCCAGATCGAAGGCGGCTTCGAGGCCCGAGCCGTCGTGATTCGCGTTGACACCGGACTTGAGATTGGCTCAGGCGAAAGCCGTTGCACCCGCTCGGAGTACAATTGGAAAACCCGGGACGACTACGCCCTGAGCGGGATGGCTCAGACAAGGGCTCAAAGCAGGGCGTTGCGGGGCCAGCTAGCGTGGATTTTGGTGCTGGCCGGGTACAAACCCACCCCAAGCGAAGAAATGCCTCCTGAGGGCTTACAGGCCCCTTTACCGCCACCTAAACCTGTGCCGCCACGGACTCCGCGGGCCGCATCCCCCTCGGAAGCCGGTAAGCCTGTGCCTAGCCCCGCCGCAGAGGCGTCACATAGCGGGGCCACTATTGCCGAGGACCCAGTTCTCAAAGGGAAAGCCCTGGATGCTCTCGCTAATCTGAGAAGGGAACGGTTCATCTCGCCTGCGCTGCTTCAAGCGTTGCTACTAGAGATGGTTCCACACCGCAAGTCTGAGAAAACGGGGACTGTCTCAGAAGGTGACTTGACGATACCCGAGTTGCGGGAGGTCTACGGTGAGCTTCAGCGGCGCACCAAGTTCGTTGAAGGCAAGCCTGTTGGTGGCGGACGAGTTGACCTGGGCGAAACTATGTTTGACGGCTTGGAGGACGAGATACCTCTATGAGTATCGCCTTCGAGCAACAGCGCCGCAAAGCGTTTGAACCCCCCGCTAGGGATTGGGAGACAACTAAGGCTGCCATCCTTGAAGCCAGGGGTGCGCGTGAGTGCGCCGACGTTGGCGCGGAGGAAGAACGTGCCGCATGGGAGCGTGAGCGCGTAGCGGCGGAGCAACAATACGCCGCAGGCCAGGCGCAAGCCGACCCGCCGTATGCGATTTGGACCAACGGACGCGACCTGTTCGGGGAACCGAAAACCCTGATCGACGTTCTTTATGAGGATAAGTACTTCGGCGTTGGTGACGAACGCTAATGTACCGCGACCCTCTACGCGGGCACTCTCGCAGCAAACCGATTCCACCGATGTGCTCAAAGCCTGGCTGTACGCTCCCAGCATGGCGTAACGCTGTGTATTGCGCTAACCATATCGGGCTAAAGATAGGACACAAGGCGAAGTGAACCGCTTTCTCACAGCCGTTCTCAATCCGCCGTTCTTCGTTTACCTTTTGCTCATCCTCGCGTTCCCGCGTTGGGCGTGGCCCGCAGTTCCCACACCGATACCTACCTCTGTGCTCCCCGTAGACTTTCCAACGTGGTGCGCCTGGAAACGTGAAGGCCGCTTTGAGCATCTCATCTCTACGAAGGACGGCGTGTACGTCGTGTGCCAGCATGGAACGTGGCTCTTTAAGAACCTGATGACACCGGCTGTTCGGGTGACCCTAGCTCCAGGGATTCCGCAATGAGTACGCGCCAGCAAGGCAACGTGACAGAGAACCTCGCCATCAAATACCTCGAAGATAAACACGGCTACTTTTGCTATCCAAGCCGAGGCTCTCGGGGCATTGACGTAGTAGGGCTCTCCACCACAAACCTTCCCCACTTGCTCCTTGAAGTTGGGACGAAGAACAAACGGGCAAAGGGGGCTTTCGCTAAGATGGAGGGGAGCCCAAACTTCCCAGGCGCGTTCCTGTTAGTTGTCCGCAAGGTGAAGGTGAAAGGCCGGAATCTCCTTCGCTGGCACGTTCCTGGTATCCATCGTGGCCTAGACGACTTTGAGGCTGCAGTAGCAAAGGCGCGCGAACAGTGAGCAAACCGCTTCTTCCTAATCCGAAGCGCAAAAGCGAAGCGGCAGAGTTTCACCGTCGCGTATTTGCGAAGCATGGTTACAAGTGCTACTTTTGTGGGGGCCAAGCTACGGACGCCATGCATATCTACGGACGAGGCAGCAGGCTCGGTTCTCGGCGTTACGCTGCCCCGGAGGAGAACGGCCGTCCCGGGTGCCGGGCTTGCCACAATCGCATCGGCCGGTGCACCCTGAGCTTCACCCTCAAAGACCGAAAAGAGTCTGTCACCGCCCTCAATGCCGTTCTTAAAACTAAGCTGGAGATGCCAACGTGAGCCTGCGGTACCAGATACGGGACTTCTTTTTCCGGTACTTGTTCCCGTATCCGCTGACCGCTATTGTGTGCGCTCTCATCATCCGCGACGGGTTGAAAAAACGATGAGTGCCACAAAACTGACGCACCTCGACGTTTGCCACGACCCCGGCGAACACCAAACCGACGAAGTGGCGTGGTGCGATGACCCGGAGTGTGAAGCGTTTGAGGCCGGATTCGACTGCGAGGACGAAGTATGAGCCTCACTTCAGGCGTTCGGATTTTCGTCGCGATACTGCTCGCCCTGGCGTTCGCTGAAGATCGCTGGCTCGGACGCAATCTTACCGTGGCGCTCGCTTCGTTGGCGTGGCTTCTGTGCTGCTGGCTTCCGGCGCAGCGTGAAAGGAATCACCAATGAGCCCTTCTACTGCCTCAGCCGAAAGCGGGAGTGAAAATGACCTTTGATGAGATTGTTGCAAGGATTTTGGATTTTCGGGGAAAGAATGGCTCTCGCTATACTGAAAAGGCAGCGCGAAAAGCAGCACAGAATTACATTGATACAATGGTTTTTACGGGGCTGTTAATCCGCTGTGGTGCTAGGTATTTTAAGCCTGAAGAACTTAATTAAGGAAGGCAAACGGGATGACTAAGCAATCGCAGCCCACCCCCTCGGACCTGGAGGATGCGGAAGTAGAGCGTTACTTCGCAGAGCAAAAGAGGCCACCGAATGCGGCCGAAATGAAGCGCCTCGACTGTATCGCGGAGCACCTGACGAGCCGCGATGCGGATGACGCTGAAATCGTTTGGCGAGCGATGAGAACGCTAGAGCAGCAAGCCTCCGCATTGAAAGCCGTCGAGCAGTTGATAGATGAGCCGAAGGCGCTAAACACCATTGACGTTCGCAACGACCTGCAACCATTCCTCAACGAGTGGCTGCAGAAGGCGAACCGCGAATCTAAACTGCACGGCTTCGCAGAAAGCTATCGCTACGACTCGAACGACCGCTGGCTGCTCGACCATATCCTAATCGTAGTGCTGGCAAAGATACGCACCGCTATCAGAGATGCGAAAGGTAAGGTATGAGCGATATACTAACAGACGCCGAGCTAGCCGAGATTGAGAAGCGGGCCGAGGCCGCGACTGTAGAACCTTGGACAGTTTTCGCTAAGGGCGAAACGATTGAGGTGGACTACGATGGAGACACCGACGCACCGATTATAAAATGGACCGGCTTCGACGGCAGTTATCTTTCGAGGAAGCATGACCGGGCCAACGCAAACTTCATCGCCGCATCCCGCACCGACATACCCGCCCTCTTGGCAACCATCCGCAGCGATAGAAAAGAGATAGCTCGATTGCGGACAGCCCTGAAGTTAATCTCTTTTGTCGGACCCGCAAAAGTGGAGGCAGGCGGCGTATTGTGGTTGCGGCAGGACGTTATCGACGCGCACCTCATCGAAGCCGGATTTGTAGTTCATCGACCATTAACCGGCGAAAGCGAAACCGCCTACTTCCAGCGACTCGGTAAAGTCTCGGAGCCAGACGCTTGCCATGAGGAGGAACGGAAATGACTGACGGTTGCACCCTGGATTACGTTCAATCGTTTACGGTTATCGGTGCTATTTTATTGGCTATGCTGTATGGCTATTATTGGGGCCGATCGAACACAAAAGGAGGGTGACAGTAATGTCTGATAGCACGGCAGAAGCAGCGCGTAGGGAGGCGGAGGCGTATTGCGACAGAGTTACGCCCTCGATCAGTTGCACGTACGGCACGATAACCGGCAGCGTTTTATCTATTATCGCGGACGCCTTCGTAGCAGGTTGGGAAGCCCGTAATACCCAGGTGCAGGTGACGGACGAGCCTGTTTTTGCAGAGCTTTCCGAAGTCATCCGCTTGCTAAAAGGTTTCGTCAAAGACGCCGACGCCGAAACGTCACCGCACTCGTATCTCGGAATACTAAATCGAGCCGAGGCAGCAATCGCGGCTGCCCTGGAAAAGAGAGAGCCGTGAGTTGCGCCTCATGCGAACGAATCGCTAGAATCTGCGACCGCGCCGAGCAAATCATGATCGAGCAGTACAGCATCAAACAGGGCGGTCATGTTAACACGCTCTCGCTGCGGGCCGCTCTCGTCGGGAAGTTAGACCCGTGGGAGGAGGACCAACTAAACGAATGGGGGCCGCTTATTGACAAAATAGACGCCCACGTTCAAAAGCATAAAGAAACCGGCTGCACCTGCTGTGCCATCATCGCAGAAATGCTAGACGCCGACAACGCACCAACCGACTAAAGGAGCAAAATGAAACACCTCGCCATCTTAGCCGCGCTCGCCTTCGCAGGATGCAGCGCCACGAACTCGTTAGCACCGATGCCGAACATAACGCAGCCGCCTGTCGAGGCCAACGCCACGGGTTGCAACAGCGGCCACGTTACCAGCTACGTCGTCGGGTGGAAAACACTCAAGAACGACCACCGCCATGTGTTCATCCCAGCCGACCCCGGCTATTGGAACGTCTCAGCCATCGTCGTCAACGACATGAGCAACGGCGTCTACGTCCGAGGCGGCAACCCAGGCAACAAGCGTACCTACGTGCCAGGCCACGACGAAACCCACAGCAGCAAGCCGGTCACGGTCAAGCTCGGCAAGCACAGCACCGTCGTGGTTCTACGTTCCATCGCAGACCCATCAAGCGGCGTAGTGAAGCTCAAAGTCCAATACTGCGCGTCGTAGTGACCCGGAGAATCGTCGGCTTCACCGTAACGACGAACCGCTATAGCCCGGTAGTCTGCCGAAAGGACGATTGCCGGGAACGAGCGGGGCAGTTGGCTTCGGTACTGTTCAATGACGAAGCCGAAGGGATAGCCTGTTCGTACTGCGGAACCGTTTTAGCTTGAGTAACGTCAACCGCCGCCTAGAGCGGCATGGAGGAATAATGGATTCACGAGTAGCCCAACCTGCAATGCCACAACAGCGGCCACTCAGCGAGAAGGAGGCGCGGGTCAATCTCGCTTTCGGAGTTCTTCAAGCTGTGAAAGTAGATGAGCACGAACCGGAGCCAGAGGTGCTCGCACTTAGAGCGGCCTGCGCCGTCGTCATCACGGAATTTATCAAGGAGTCGGCCGAAGGCGTGAAGGTTGAAGAGGCTTGGAAAGCTGCTGCGGTGGCGAAGTGAGCGTCGGCAAGAAGCACCTTCCGCGCGTGACTGAGACAGAGGTTTACGCCCCGTTTGAGTGCGAGTGCGGAGAACCGCTAAAAACCCACGTTCCGGTTATCAGTAAAATAACTGAGGACCCTTTTGGCCCTACTAAAACTGAGTCCGTATTACTCTGTCCCGGTGCGAGGTTTAGGGCGAAGCAGAAAGATGTTGCACGCCTAGTGTCTGACGCATAGCCTCGTTGGCTAGGCCCTTCCATTTGAAGCGTGAGATGCCGATGCTTTCAAGCAGCGTCTCTGCTTCTGGAACCCCTGCCAACGCGGACGACGCGACGAACCCGAGGTCTAGTTGACCGTTAGATAAACGCTTGGGAAGCCACGATTGGCCGTAGGCCACGGGGTTCTCCCACGGCGAGAACTTCCTGGGGAAGAGAGTGTCCGCTGTTGCTCCGATGACAGCGGAAGCCGGGGCTCCTAGAGTAGCCTGCGCGAACTCATTAGGGGCTCCAAGCCCACGGCCAACGTCGGCGGTTGGGTTGTACTGCTGCCACCCTGAACTTCCAGGTTGCGGCTTGCTACCGTACATCGTATTCCCGGAAAGGCGGTTATAGAAGGCCGCTCTCGCTGGCATCCGTGCAACTCCACCGGCAACCGCTCCTGGGACGCCGCCGCGGAACGTACCGAAAGGAGCAACGTAGCGAAGCGCGTTCTGTAGAGGCGAAAGATGAGCGTAGTCTACGAGCCTCTGAGAAGCAAGGCCACCCGCACGGAAGCCTTCGGCCTCACCGCTCTCGGAAATCATCTTCCCGTAGACCTGCTTCGCCGCTTCGTCTACCGCCCACACGAGCTTATTGTTCATCCGGGTCCAAGCTCCCAGAGGGCCGGTGCCTTTGCCGGCAAGTGGACCGAGGGCCTTCCAATCTGGGAACCGCTGGAAGAAGGGTTGCTTCTCACGGAAGCCTCCGCCGATCGAGCCGAGCACGCGCCCGTCTTTCGTGAGTGCGTTGTACTCTTTGGGGGTTGCCTTTATAAGTTTAGCGGCTAGTTCCGTCACCTGCTTCATAGCCGTTGGAAGCTGAGTTGGAGGAACCGTGTTAGCTAACAGGTCAAGGATGTTGGCAGCGTGCCGGGGCGTCAACGAAACGGTGGCAGCACGAGGGTAGCCAACCGCCGTTAGCCAGCCATCGCGCCATCTCTCGTTGTCGGTTCGGGCGTCACCCGTTGCTGGGATGACCTTATCAAATAGCTTGGACACCTCGGGCTTGTCCAGAAGGTCGCCCAAAGAGTCACTAATGGCTTTGTTTGTGACCTGCCGATTCGTGTTGCGAGCCATCGCCTCGAAGCCTTGCTGAAGTTGCTGAGGATTCGTGACCTTTATTTCATTACGGTGAACGTTGCGTGGGTCGAAGTAATCAGTCGGATTGAGAGTCTGTGCCTCTCGCGCCTCCGTCTTTTCCCCGACGTGCGCCGAAGGCAAGTAGTTCTCCCGGAAGTACAGGTTATCTTCGAGCGCCGCCGCTATCTTGGTGTGCAGTTTTTTTAGTTCGGTGGCGTGGTCGATCGCAGCCTGGTTCGCAGGCGGGAAGTGCGCTCGTTGCGCCGGTTCCAACTCTTGGGTATCGCCCACCATTCCAGGCGGGGAGAACTTAGCGTGGATGGCATCTTTTACGGCCTGTGCCTGCTTCTGTAATTCAGGAGGCAACGCGTTAAAGATGGCGTTGTCGGTGAGCGCCTTGGAGAACCGTATCTTCTCGGGCGTCGTCATCCGTGAGGTCGCCTCCTGGTACAGGGTCATTTCGTTTGGCGGCAGTTCGGCATTTATCATACGCGAACGCGGCTGCGGTTCACCGTAGGGGACTTTCACCCGCTCCGCCGGCTCAGGAATCTCCGGGTCCTTCCCGCTATGGAATAGCTGCTTCAACTCGTCACGAAACTGCGGAGGAGCGTTGTAGCGGATGGCCTGGTCAAGAGCGGTCTGCTGGCGGAAATGGAAGTCTAGAGCCGTGAGGGTCCGAAGCTGTCGGTACGCGGACTGCTCCCGAGGCGTGAGGTTCTCGCGAGCGGCCATCGGGGCATCCGGGTCCTCGTCCCCATTGAGGGCTCTCGCTACCTGCTTCTTCTCGTCATCCGTGAGCGCCACGCCTGGGGTAATCTTTCCGGTTTTGAGGTTCTTGATAGGCACGCCGTTGACGATGTTATCGAAGCGATGGCTCATGTGCCGTTCGACCGCTGCTCCAGTGGCTTCGGCAGAGTTGGCTGCGCCACGAATCATATCGAGCTTCTCGGGGCCTAACGAACGCGCCACCGGACCGCCGAAGTGGAGAGCGTCATAGACGCCCCGGGTGAACGGCGTGGAGTTTACTGCCTTCATGTAGAGGCGGAGCGCTGGGGCTCCCATGCTCTTGGCTACCGCACCAAAGCCGAGAGTCTCGTAGGTGAGCGGGTCAAGAGCCGTTTGAATCCCCGCGTCGATCAGCCCGCGCCCAGCCTGGTTGCCGACGCTTTGAATCCAATCCAGCGGCTTGATTCCGGTGTGAGCGATGTCTGAGTTATAGGCCGCATCCATGCCAGGAATTTTGTGCCGTATCGCGGTCATCTGCTTATCGGTATCGCTCTCACCCGTAATGGCTCTACGGGCTAACCACCCTTGAGCATCGAGGACTTTGCTTGCGCCTGAAGCTACCTGCCCTGTCTCTTGTGGGATGTCACCGAAGATAGACTGGTTATGCTGCGCCAATGTATTGAAAGCGGGTCCGCTAGTGGGGAACGCTGGCTTCGGTGCGGCCGTGGTTTGGCCCCCGAATATGGGGGTGCCACCGGATTGCACTGCTGGGTGCGGAGCCGCGGGTGGAGGGGTCGGCTGTGAAGGAGGGGGTGAGGCTGCCTGTCCTCCGAAAATCGGGGTGACGCCTGACATTAGAACTTCGCCGAAACGTCGGTTTGGATTGGGTACTCTTGAAGCAATGAACGATAATCCCTAAGAACCTTCTGGACGTAGGCTCGCGTCTCAGGGAACGGTGGGATACCGCGGTGGTCGATGACCGCCTGCGGGCCTGCGTTGTAAGCGGCAATCGCGGCGGGGATAGAGTGGAACCGTTTGAGTTGCTCCGCGATGTACGTTGCTCCACCCATGACGTTCTGTACCGGGTTGTTCGGGTCTACCCCTAGCGCCTTTGCGGTGCCCGGCATCAACTGGAACATCCCGTGAGCCCCTACCAGGCTTGTGGCATCGTTGTTAAAGTTGCTCTCGTTCTTGGCAATGGCTATGAGGAGGGCTTCTGGCACACCCGTCTTTTTCGCTGCCTGCTGGATGACCTCACCTTTGGTTGGGGTAGCGTGACCGATTGCACCCTGAACGGCGTGGATGACGTTCCCTGCTGCGTCTGCGATTTGCGGCGGCAGGCCAGCGGTGGCAGGTGGATTGTGCGAGGCCACCTCGGCTACATCCGGTGCTTTCGCAGGTGGCGTTCCAGGCCCCGTAGAGGCCACAGGACCGCCTGCGGGCTTCGTTGGGAGTCCAAGGTTGGGTTTCGTAATATCGAGGCTTGCAGGGCCGCTTCCGGGCACCGTAGGATGCGGTGGAGTCTGCCCCGGAGGAGGCGGTACGTCTACGGGAAGCCCTTGAGCGCGGCGGGTGTGCGCCCAGAGTTCTACGAGTTGCCCAGCCTGTGGGTTGGACATCAGTTTCCCGCCGGGGCCGTTCATCGCTTGGACAAACGCCTGGAGCGTTGGGTAGTCGGCCGCGTGCTGAGAAGCGAACTCCCTAGCCCCTTTGAAACTCGCTTCGTCAACTCCCACGCCACCACCGACTCCCAGCTTTTGCGCCTCCGCTCCAAGTTGGAGTTGGTACACACTCTGCTGCTGCGCGAGGTTGATACCGTGCTGTTCGGCTGGATTCGTTGCTTGCGGTGCGGCAGGGTCGATCGGCGTACCAGGTGCTCCCGCTCCCACGGGAGGCGGTGGCCCCTGTGCAGGCTGTCCCGTAGGAACGCCACCCGGAGGGGTGTTCGCGTCTATCGGTGCCGCCAGTCCTTGATAGCCAGGAGGGTACATCTGCCCGGTAGCCGCGTCCGTCGTGTAGCCCTTCTGTGACAGTTGGATGGCCTGAGCTTGCGTCTGAGGCGTTACGCCCCCGGACGGTGAGTAGCCCTGGTCCGCTCCGCTGTCGATTCCACCCGCTGCGTTAGCGTAGCCGCTCAGTTCTTCATTCGAAGTCTGTGCAGTGTCGGCGTCAAGGCGTGTCCCAAGCGTTCCGAGGTTCGCCATATCCGAACCAGGCGGAGCCTTTGCGAGCAACCCGTTTACCGTATCGTTGAGTTGGGCCGTAGCCTCGGTGATTTTGGAAGCCATCGTGGCTGGGTCTTTGGCGTAGACTTTTTGGATAGTCGCAACGGTTTTGTTGTACTGCGCCCGAGCGGTTTCTGCGCCTTGAACGATTTGCGTGTTCGCTTGCCGCTCTGAGATGCTCGCCGCAGCGCGGCTGTTCATACCGATTTGGCGGATGCCTTCGAGCTTGTACTGCGCCGCGATGCCCATTTGCTTGCCGGCGATCGTAAAGTCCTGGCCGCGCATGATAACGTCGTTGTGCTCTTGAGCGAGATCGTAGTAGCGCTTTTGGTTAGCCGGGAACTCGACGTTCTCTTTCCAGTTCATGCCCTGAGCCGCAAGCTGGAGATGGTTCTCCGAGATGCCAATACGCTGCTGAGCGAGGTCGTTGCGAATCGCGTTCTCTTGAGCCGTAGCGTCTATTTTAGCCTGGGCGTCATAGAGGGTGGCATCTAGCCCCATCGCTTTTTCATCGGCGGTCTGCTTATCTTTCCACTGCTCCTCTTTGCGCTGATAACTTTGCTGTGCGCCCTGTGCCAATCCACCGCTCAGCCCAGCAGCGAACTTCCCAATACCACCAGCAGGGAAAGCCAACCCAACACGCGCCGTGGCGAGTTCAAGCCACTTGTTCGGCGGCTTGTACTGCGGAGCGTTGCTTGAATCTTGTTCGTACTTGGAGCGATCGGCTTGCAGCCGCGCGAGCGCGTCACCGAGCGTCGTTGGGTCAGACGGCGGTTGTGGCCCACCGGGCGTCGTGGGTCCAGTAGGCGCAACGGCTGGATTGAACTGCGGTCCAACGAGTCCGGCTTTGCTGTCCGAGATGAGCTTCTGCATCATCGCGTCTGAAGGCGTAGCTGGCGCTCCCGGCACCACTCCAGGAATCTGCGGAGGCGTTACGGGTGGAACGGGCCCAGGCTGCGGTTGAGCGAGGGCAGCGTTGGGGAGAGCGTTCTTTGCTCCGGTTGTAGCGCCAGCGAACATCGCGCCAGCGAGCGAAGCTACCTGTGCGGCTTGCTGTGGACTCGGTAAAGTCGGCGGCGGCGCTGGTGGAGCGGGTGGTGGCGTTGGAGGCGGCGGTGCCAGCCCTGCGGTCATTGTGGGAGAACCGAAGCCGCTCATTTAGCCGCCCGCAGCCGCGCCAAAGTAGGTTCCGAGCCCTTGTCCAAGCCCACCCTCTGCCGAACCTTCACCCTGAAGCGCAGAGCCGTAGATGTCGCCGTACACGCTGCTCTCGCCAGATATTCCAGAACCGAAGGCGCTCGTGACGCCAGTGTTCGGGCCGAACGAACCGAGGTACGCACTGAGAAGGGCGTTGTTCTGACCAGTCCCGGCACTGTAGAGAGACGAGAGATAAGAGTTGTAAGCGTTCTCGTTACCCGTGACAGCCTGGTTGTAGAAGCCAGCGTTAGCGCCAGCAGCCTGATTCGATGCAGCCGCGTTCGTTGCGTTTGCCGCATTCGTAGCCGCCTGGTTCGCCATAATATCTTGTTGCGTATATCCAAACGCCTGGCTTACCAACGGAGCCTCGCCCTGTGCGATCTGACCTCCTTGCTGTGCGTAAAGGTCGCCCATCGTATTTGACGCTGCGCTTGAATCGGTAATGCCACGAGAGGCGAGGTCCTGCGACAGTGCAAGGTCCTGCTGATTGAACGTCGGCTGCAATCCAGCCGCGTAGAGTTTGTCGTACTGCGAAAGGTACTTTTGCTGTTGGAATGGTGAAGCGTAAGCCGCGCTGTAGTAGCTCGGGTCTATCTGAGCGATGTTACCGAATTGCTGATAGGGCGCAGGAGCCGTAGCGTTTACATTAGTTGGATTTAGATTGGCTGGCCCTTGCAACGGTGTATATTTCGGCTGAGTTGCGCCCGGCTGTGCTTGCGCCATTAGAGCATATTATGTCCACGAGCGCCAGGCGGGTTACTCATGTTGCCACCGCCCGGACCAATCATTATCGGAGGCGTTACCTTCCCGTTGCCCCCACCATCGCTACCGTTCCCTCCGCCGAACGCACCACGAGGAACTGGATTCCAAGCTGGAGGCGCACCGCCAGCACTCTTAGAGGAAAGGTTCGCAAGGTACGTTCCCGGCCCACTTGCCCCAAATGTCTGCGTCTGCGCTGGGTTTACACGATAGGGTGCGGGGCTCATAGATTGCGCGGCAGAGAAGTAGGGGTTATCTATGCCCGCGATTCCCGCACGTTCGGACTGCTGCTGCTGACCGACGTAGTTTTCCAACTGGTCGATCGTCTGCGTGTTGATGCCTTGGACGCCGCTCGCGCCCTGCTGTGCTTCTTTGCCCGGGGACGAGAACATGGATTCCATTATGGATTCACTACCTTTGCTAAGACGTTGGCATAATGCCGATACCCGCGATGTTCCAAAGCGCGCTGGTGCGTCACGTTGGAAGGGTAGACGATTCCTCCAAGGTTCACGGGCTGGTCCATCCGCCGCGCCAAGTCTTTGGCTTGCTCCTCAATCCAATCCGAAATAGCGGAGAGGCCACGAACGCCGTCCTGCCCCTGAACGGCCCACAAATCTTCTATGAGGATGCCTTGGTTGACATCGCGGCCAGCACAAAAAGCAACTGCCTTTTCATCGAGGATAGCGATGGCTCCCCACGCACCTCCCCACGGCCACTGGTAGCCAACACGACCGTTCTCAGCCGCAATGGATTGTACGGTTTCGAGGTCCTCGGGCCGTGCGTCTCGCACGCGCATCGTTCTAGTCAACATCAGAGCACCATAATTGAATACTGTCCTGGGACAGTAGCTTGAAGTGTAATACTCGTCGGAGTCCAATCCTGTCCATTGAGGGAACCCGTGGTCACGACCCCACCTCCAACCGGAGCGTTGATAGTAATGAAACCGGAAGGCAACCTTCCGAGTTGGATGGGAACCGCAACATCGCTCGTTCCAAGTTCAACGCCAAGAACAGGGTACACGGAGCCTACCTTGCTTCCCGAAACCAACGGCTTCGAGATAGGTAGGCCCTGTGTGGATGCTACTTGAGCGGCGAAGTCGGCGGACAAGGTTTACGTCCAGGGAGCTACGGTTACGGTGATGCCTTCGTTGCCGATGCGGATTGGACCCACCGTGCCGTTTCCAGCCAGGAGCCCTTCGCCGATCGTAACGAGCGCTGCGCCTTCGGCTGCCCATTGCGGGAAGAAGGCTGAGATAATGCCGCCGATTGCGACAAAGATTTTACCGATGTTCTGCACTTAGGGGTTTCCTTTCAGTTGTGATGGTTGATTCTGTTCGGGAGGCGGAGCTACGTCAGGATTATTCGCTGCCGTGAACCCCTGCTTGGCCCGAACGTAGGGTCCGATTTGGAACACGAGGCCGATACCGCAGCCGAACCATGCGTGCTTTGCAAACAGCACGAACGTCGGCCAATCGTTGTATCCGCCATTGGCTGGTCCCAGGGAATAACCGATGCCGACCGCTGCGGAGACGATAGCGAAGGCCGAAAGCCCCCACGAATAGAGCGCAGCGTAAAGCGCGGCCAGCCACGGGTTACGAATCGGGAGCGGTGGCATTACGCTGGCGGAGCCTGCGGAACCGTGACCGCTGCGGATACGTCGAGGAAGTCCGTGGTCGCTACGCCTTGAACGATGTCCACAACCTGCGTTCCAGCAGTGAGGTTGTCGGCATCCGTGAGCGTCACGGTGATTCCCGAGGCGGTTGGAACGAGCGGGGTGAGAACGGCTGCTGGCTGACCTTGGAGCGGGCCAGAAGGCATGGTTCCGACCGCTACGCCAAGCGAGGTCGTATCGCTGGAAGCTACGGTGAACGTATCGCCAGACGGTGGCGCTACCGGGTTGCCCTCGGCATCGAGGGTTTGGATTGGAACATACGCTACTGCGTCGTTCGCGAGTTCATAGTTGGGCACGGGTTTATCTCCTTTGGATGTGAGTATTGGTAGGACGAGTACGAGTTTCTCAGGTCGGTGCTTGTGCTTCCACGGGAGCCCCACCAGGAGCCCTATGAGAAAGCCAAGCAGAATCCACCAGGGAATCACCCCCGGCCCAGATGCCCCAAGCTAAGGCTGCCAAGATTTTGCAGCAGCCATACCAAGATGATGAGCGCCACGACAACCCAGACGAGATTCGGAACGATGGGCGGGATGCCGGGGATTTGCGTGAGTATCCAGTACGCGATACCTGCGACGACGCAGATGATTATGAGCGTTATTAGTAACGAGATCATGGTGTATCTCCTCCGTCAAGGCCCCACATACCCGTGATGCCTTGAGCTTTGATTAGGTGCGCCTGAGAGCGTATCCACGCTGCCGAGGCTTGAGCATTGGCGACTGTCACGCCATTAGGGATGTACGCAGGGTCTAACAGCGCAATATCCCAACGCGAGTTAGGGTCGCCACTGCCGACAAAATAACCGAACTCGTCCGAAGCCGCTTGGCTGGAAGCTGCGCCTCCGGGAACGCCGTAGTCGATGGTCTGATAGGCCCGTTCCCCATGCGTCGATACGGTGAAGATGGGACCGTTCTGAAGCTGCGGGCCAACGCTCGCCGGGAACGATTCCGAGGCGTCGATACCTTTAAGCTGGCAGATGCGCGCCACAATGCCAGCGTGCATCCAAGCGTGAGCGATCGTGTAGGGGTCGGAACCAAAGTCGTTCGTCGTCGCCCCGTCCATGCACATAGCCGCCACCTCGATATTCGAGGAGCCATCGCGTGGGTCGGTGTTGAGGTCCCAGGTCCCGTAGTCGTTGGGTGACGAGAGGTCATCGTTCTTCCAAATGGTGAACTGCGAAGAAAGCGTGGCCCACGGAACCAAGGTATATCCGGTTGGTGAATCGTGGAGCGCACGAAGGTTATGGAAGTCCTCGCCCGTGAACGAGCCTGTGAGCGCAAACTCAACCTGATAGGCACGAAGCCTAACAGGCGGTGAGGCTGACCAGTGGCAGGTGACTAGCACTCTGGGTCAGCCTCGGTTTTCGGAGTGCAGAGCGCAAGCGACCAAACCTCACCGAACTTCTTTCTCAGCGTGTACCCATCAGGGCGCGCTTCCATCACCGTCCAGCCATCCTTGATGGCTTCGCCCAGGTTCGTAAAAGTTACCATGCTAGTACCCGAAGCACATCCAACCCACATACGGGTTGGTGCTGCTTGGCAACGCTGTGCCAGCGGTGTTGTAGATTTGTATAATCGCGGTAGAGGCGTTCTCATTTTCAATGAACGCTATAGTGCCGTTGGGGTCGTTGCTTGACGCCGAGCATCCGTAGTATTGGGAAAAGGCTGTCTCTGAAAAGACGCCGTTGCCGTTGAAGTTCAGGATATAGCTGTGCCCAGAACCTGTCCCAAGCGAACACAAAGTGGCACTTGGGCAAGTCGTTGTGAACGCCACCTGAACCGAACCGTGGACTACCTTCCACCCGGCATTGCAGCCGTTTCCCGATGCACTGTAGCACGGAGCCACCGGACCAGTCGTCGCTGGGTTTATGGTTACGTCCGCAGATGGAGAAGGGGCGGCGTACATCGGCACGACAGAGTTGACCTGATTGGCGGTAATCTGCGTGGTGATTTGCTGTGCCGAGGTGTTGCATGTATTCGTCGTGCAGTTCCGAAGGTTCAGGTTGCCGCCGTTGGGGGCCATGACGTTGAGGTTCACCCCGCTCCCGTTGTAAATGATAGGGTCAGACGGGCCAGGGCTCGTTATGGCGGCGTCAACCGAGCCAAGGTCCCAGAAGCCGCCAGGTCCCATCGTAGCCGTACCGCTTGACCAGGTAGGCAGCACAGCCGCCGTTCCGAGCCCAAAGGCTAAGAGGAGGACCAGGGCTAGCCCACCAGGGAGGGGAGCGTTGAGTTTACGGAGCAACCGCATAGCGTTTTTCCTTCTTGGGGTACGGGCAGAAATTGTACTTATCGTAGCTTGTCATACATACGGTGAGACGGGGCTTCTTGTCCCCATGCCCATAGAGTAGGCGGCAGTTCTGGAATGAGCCAACGCACAAGTTCACGCCCTCCCTTGTGGTTACTGTAGCATAACCGAACAGCCCAGGGGGCTTTGGGGTTAGGGCTGCGTGACCCAGGAAGGCCATGCCTAGGATAAACGGGAGGAATATGAGCGGCCAGAGTTTCACCTTCTTGCCCTCGTTTTTACTTTTTCCTGAGCGGCAGTAAGCCGAACCCCTTTGGCCGCAAGCTGGGCTGTTAAGACTGCAATTTTGGCGTCCTGCTGTTCCGAACGATTGTTTACTAGCGTGTGGACGGCTCCGACCCTAGAAATGATAATGGCAGACGCGATAGTTACGATGACGCCCACCACTCCTTGACCGATAAGCACGATGATAACGTTGCTGCTCATTTGGCACCGAAACTGGTTAAATGGTTGAAAAGAAAGGTCCCTATGACCGTCGCCATGACAAGGACGAAGCCGATAAGATTCTTGTAGCGGTCGTTGAAAAGCTGCCGTAGCCCAGAACGAATCTCAGGAATCATATCGAGGCTCCCGTTGACCTTCACGATAGCGGACTCCACCGCTCGAAGCCGTAACTCTTGTGCGTCTTGTTCCCGTTCAAGGGCGAGAATACGAAAGTCCACAAGTCGCTTTGCCTCCTGCTCCTCATCCGCCATTACACGCTTTCAGGTAGATACTAGTCATTACGGTAGTCCTGTGGCCGCATAATGCGCGTGAATCTTAGCGATCGAGAGAGCCGTATTGTAGGTCGAGCAGCCGTGCATCCGGCCGTTCCAGAAGTTGTTGGCAGACGTAGTGCCGTCCCACCCGAAAAACGAAAGGCTAGAGGCGGTCATTTGAGGCGAAGTTGCTGCGTATAACGCTAATGTTCCGTTGATGAAGTAATAGCTTTCACTCGTCCCGTCGAACTCGTAGTCAATCATAACCGGAACTCCAGAGGCGGCAACACCAATAAATGACGCTCCTGTGGTTTTCCAGACGGCCATATCTCCGCTTCCCGGGTTGGTTATTTCAACGTACCCGTGGGTTCCGGCAGTATCTATGGACCACATGAAGTTGGTTCCACTAGACCCGTAACCGGCCGAGTTCGCCGGTTCAACGATACACTCAACGGTGAACGGCAGGTTGCACGTACCGCCGCCTGTGTTGCACAGCGTCTGAAAGACCGCCGATGGCACCTGAAGATACGCTTGGATGGTGGCCCCTAGCCACTCAATTCCCGTGGTTCCATTTTTGATGATTCCGGTGACTCCGCATTGTAGGGCATACGGGGAACCGGCAGGATGAGGCAACGGAGACGCCTCCACGGTAAGCGGAACTGGCGATGGTGCCCCCGTTGCTCCACCTGCGATTGCATCGGCGATAGTGGACGGGCACTGCCCGGGGCTGGGCGTTCCGACACCCGGCGAATCGTTCATCTCCCAAAAATGCGTGGCGCTCGTTTCAGCGAGCACCGTAGAAACGTAAGGGTTCGGAGAAGCTGTTGATACCGTACAGCCAGCCGGAACTGAAATCGTCTGAGAAGGCCACGTACCGCTAAGACTAGGCGATGCCGCGCAAGCCGTAGCGGTCACTGTAGGGCTTGGTGCGGACGTTCCCGTACCTCCGTTTGCGGTCGAGAGCGGAAAGGGTGGAAGCGGAGATGCGAAAATCGTATAAGGGAACGAACCACTTATTAGTACACCGCCCGACGCCGTTGGTGATGCCGTGTTTTGCGGAGCGCTCGTGCTTCCGCCGCCGCTTGTGATAACCACCGCGTTCCCAGCGTTACAGGTGAGCGTTCCGGTAATAACTGCGTTAGTCGCTCCAGAAAGAACCAACTCAACATCAGTTGAGCCGGACACCGGGAAGGCGAGCTTCGTCCCAGCAACGGTTATCGTTTGGCTCGGCGCAGGTGAGGCTGGATTTCCAAGGTCCGCGACACCACTCACCGAGTAGTACGTCGAGCCGTTATCGTTACTTAGCTTAATCGTTATCGTGCCGCTCCCCATCGTGGCCGTACTCGGAACCGCCGCCGTGCAGAACCCTTGTCCGTTCAATCCCTTGAGCACGAACGTCCCGCTGGAGCCATTAAGTGTGAACGAAGTCGGCCCAAGCTGTGGCGGATAAGGATATTGCTGGCCGATCGCGTTTGCCATCAGTCCGCACCCGCCAAGGGTCAAGAGAACGAAGAAGAACCGTTTTAGTTTCATATTTAGTTTCCCGTTAGAGGCATAGATAATCCGCCGCCGCGGTTCCCGAAGCCGTTGGGGCTCCTTGCATAGATATAGTTAGGGTGGTGGTCACGACCTTTACCGTCAGCGGTAAAAGGAGTGAGGCCGTCACGGTGGTTGCAGCCGTGTCATACGACGCGGTGCAAATGGCACCAGAGATGACCGTTGCTGTCTGCGAGCAGACTAGAGTGGAGAGAGTGCAAGTAAGCTGCCCTTTATTCTGTGTGACGCCAGCCGGAATAGCTAAATTGCTTATGCTGAGGACGCAGGGGTTAGGGGCTGGTGTCGCCGGGTAGGCATCAAAGTAATAGGTGTATGTTGATGCCGAGCCATGCCCAGAGAACCCACAGCCGTACGTCTGATTTGATTCCCAATAAACACCATCATTGCCGGTATTAAAAGCGGGAGCATCTATATCGTATCCCTGGGAGTAGACGTTTTGATAGATGCCAACGCAGCACCGCTGCCCGCCTACGCCAGCGTTTATCGCCAGGAACGGTGGGGTGTCGGCTGTGTTGTAGCACCAAAAAGTTGCTAGGCTCCCGCTCACGCCGTTGATTGAGAAGAACGTGTTTCCGTAGTTAACCCCGAGCGATGCGTAGCCAGCCGGTTGAGATGACCCGCACCCGCCACTCCCAGCGGTCCAGGCTAGATAGTTGGCTGTCGCGGAAGGTGATGGCGCAGGAGCTAAAAACACCGCGTTAACTCCGATGTACCCCGGTTCTATCGAAGCCGATGTGGTTGGCACTGGAAAGGCGTAAATACAGGTGTAGCCGGCCGTCTGACCTGCTGTGGCGCAAGGAGCCGGTGTGACGCCACCACCACTGCAACCAGCCGGGATGTTTAAGGTGTACGGGTACGAGCCGCTCGCGCTCGGAGAGCCCGCGCAGGCTGTAGCTGTAACAGTAGGCGATGGCGTTGATTGCGGGACGGCAGGCGAGGCGAAGATAGTGTAAGGATACGAGCCGCTAATGAGTATTCCGCCAGAAGAAGTTGGCGATGGGGTGGCCCCTGGTCCCGCAGTCGGGCATGAAAACGTCTGGGAGGGCCACGTTCCAGTAACCGTGCAGCCGTTACTCCCAGTCGGATTTGGCGACGGCACATAAACGGCTGGAGTCGGGCCTCCGTTGGGGGAACAGGTAGCGATACCAGAACACACCAGGCTCGGGTATTCTGCACCGCCAGCGCACTGAGAGGTATTTAGATTCACAGCAGGCCACGCTATCGTGAGAACGCCGCATCCAAGATTGCTTGGAATAGGAACTGGGACATTTACGGCCGGAGACGGGCCAGCGCTCGGGGAGCACGACGCTAACCCGCTACACACAAGCCCGGTAAACGCCTGAGAAGATAAAGCGCAGCCGCTCATATTGAGGGTGTACGGCCAAATTCCATTCCAGAAGCCGCATCCTTGCGCTCCAGGAGAAGGAGTAGCGGCTGCAATGCCAACGTTCGGACCACTGCTCGGATTACAGGTGACTGGACCTACACAGGTAAACGCCGGGAAGCCGCCACCACCACTACCCGACGGTTGCGCGAAAGGGCCGAGGTTTACCAAGGACACTTTCACGGGAACGCAATAGGTCGTCGTTAGCGCCGTACCACTCGTGTACGCGCTCATGTACCCACGGAAGAACGTTGACCCCAGCATTGGTGCAGCCCCGAAGAAAGCTCCGGTCGTGCTGTTGATAGCCGTGCCGTTGCTATTCGGCGTGACATAAATAGGCTGCCAGTTTACCCCATCCGTGCTTTGCTGGAACTGGATAGTCCCGACGAACGTACCACTGACCGCGATCGAGCAGACCGAGTTGCCCGAGGCAAGCTGGAACTGTGACACAGCCCCCACCGCTGCGAGCGATTGAGTAACGGCCCTTTGCGGGTCGAGGTAGCCTGGACCGCCTTGCTGTCCTAGCCCAGTTGCCATAAGACCGCAACTTGCTAAGAGCAGGACGACGAAGAACGTTTTAAGTTTCATCTTCCTCCTAATATCCAACGGCTATCCAGAAGATGGTGCCTGTCGAACCTGCCGCTCCACCCTGAGCCGTGATGTTGACCTGCGTGAGCGGCAAGGAAATCCCGGTCACGTTCGTAGCTACAGAAATAGCCGCGGCGGTCCCCGCTTGCTGCGTATTCTCCCTGACCCCCGTGGCGATAGCGAAGACCTGATTCACAAACGGGATGTCGTAGGTAACGAGCAGGTTAGCACTGTTGTCGAACGGCACCGACGAAGGAGAGCCCCACTGGATGATAAGGCCGCCCGGGAAGGTTGCGTGCCCCTTCGCCACCAGGTTCAATGAGGAGAAGATAGTGGAGAAGTTCGTTCCGTCCAGGTTGCCGTTGACCACGTTGGTAATCGCCGCGAAGTCCGCATTCACCTGAGAGGACGAGATGACGGTTCCGGGGACGAAAACATACGGTATCGTGATAAGTGACATATCGTTCCTTTACCGGCCGACCATCACGAAAGACGGGCTGCCCGTGTAGTTGATTTTGCAATACTGCCCCGGCGACAGATCGAACGTCCCCGAGGTCAACGGTGAAGTGTACTCCGGCAATGCGGCCGCAGAACTCGCATAGAAAGCAATGGACGTAATAGTTCCCCCGGTAACCTCGAAGGTGGCTGGTCCGTAGTAAGGGGTTGCCCCCGCAGTCTGAGCAGAAAATCCAACGCCGCTAGTTGGCATTGAAGCGGTGATTACCGTTGGAACATCGTTGTAGCCCTTGCAGTCGTAGACTTCAAGCGACGAGATTGGCGTCGGAACGTACAGTGCCCCAGCGATGTTACCCGAGAGGTTGCAGCCGCGTAGTGTGATGTTCGTTCCGCCCGTCACTGCAATACCATAGGGCTGTACGCCGAATGTCTGGTTGCCGAAATCCTGAAGCTGCCCCGTACAGTTGGCAGAATCTATGTCGATGAGGTTTCCGCCGCTAATAAGGATGCCCGCGCCCGTGGCTGAACTCTGGCCGTTCGAGGAGTACCGCCCGCCAACGACTTTGATGTTTTCGCCCGCGTTGATGTTGAGGCCAGCACCACCCCACCCGGCTGCCGTGCAACTCGTGAACTGGAGATTATCGTAGTTGGTGTTGGGTCCACCGTTGGTATCTATGAAAGCGCCAGGGAGGGCGCTAGTAGAAGTGGTAGTTAAGTACCACTCGACGTTTGAAAAGTAGAGACAATTTATATTCCCCGCAGGGGTCAGGGACTGCAGGTTTAGAGCTTGCGTATAGCTGTCGAACCGGCAAGCGGTGAACACTCCGTTCTTCGCCCCGTCCTGCAGTATGATAAGCCCGTAATCGGTGTCCGAGAAGTGTACGTTGGTCGCCCTGAAATCGCTGAAGTTCCCCATCCCGAAACCAGCGTTGTGGCGCGGGCCACCCTTACCGATGGGCATTTGCCGGATAACGCTCTCGACAATGTAGTCCTGGGCACCGAATACCGCCACCATTGGAGCTACAGTGCTAACCGTGCCACCCTGCGAGTCATTCTCGATCGTACAGTTGGTCAAGCCGCACTGCAGCGAGGAGTTGTCGAAGTACGCTGCAGTTGGGCAGTTGGCAAAATAAACGTTCTCAGCTTTGATGTTCTGGCAGTTAGAGGTGTAAAGTCCAATGCCTGAAGCACAGGCCGTCATATTAAGCTTGAGCGAGTTGATGAGGACGCCAAGCGGAGAGTTATTAACGACCGAAATAAAGTTACCAGTGACCTGCTGCACCAACTCCGACTGCGGGCTGGACCCGGCAACGATGAGCGCAAATGTCCCAAGGTTCCAAGTCCCTGACACCTGACAGGCCGTTGTGAAAGTCGGGATAATGATGGTTCCGCCGTTGTCGCCCTGGGCCGCTGTCAAAACGGTATTTAGCGCGGTTAGGTTTAATGCGCCGGTGTTGGTTGGCGCTAGACCGTATGGCGTTGCTGAAGCATCGTAGTAGTAGCCCGTTAGCCCGCTGTTGATAGCATTTGCAACAGCAGTAAAGTTGGCGTTGACGGCGTTTGCGTCTGCTAAGGTGTTAGGCGCGAAAACGTTAGGGATAATAACGTTAGCCACTAGCGTTTACCGCCCTGTCCAAAACTTCCGGTAAGCCCGCTTAAAACCCAGGGGAGTTGGTCGCTCACCGCCCAGGTTGCGTTGTCCCAAGTTGATAAGTCCCAGATACCTCCGCCAGTGCCGATACCGCTTTGCATTCCGAAGGAGAACGCTTCGGCTTGGATACCTGGAGCTTGAATGAATGGGAGTGGTACGGAACCCCAGGGAGCTTGGTTCCACTTACCGAGGTTCCATACCAAGAAGTTGCCGATGTTATTCGGCAGCAATGAGAATACGTCAATACGCGATGCAGGCGCGTTCCATGACGAACGAGCCGCAGGGATGGATTGCCAGAACGCTTGGTCCCAAGTCGATACGTCCCACAACGCTCCGCTGACCTGAGTTGCGTAGACCGCCGCTGTGAACGCCGATTCCTGAGCGTAGTCGGTTTGAACCGTCGCCGTCCCACCAAATGAGATGGGGTAGATAATCTCAGGGTAGATACGGTGCAACGTCTTAACGGTGCCCGGCTCGCCAACCTTAAAGAACTTCGTGGCTATCCACGTTTGAATCGTAGCGCCGTTATCGCTGTTCGTGGTCGTATCGTCCCAGAGAGCACCGTCCCACGCCGATACGTTCCAGAGAGAGTTGTCCTGCCCGACATACGGGTCCCAGGTGTAAACCCTTCCATCAGTCCCGCCAACGAGACAGGCCGAAGGGGACGGGTCGCCAGGAGCGTTCACCAACGTGGCGCAACATATCGGCTCGCCGAGTGACAGCACCGTCCAACCCTGAATGTTTGTGTCGTAGACGAGCAACGTATCGAGGACGTTAGCGTTGGCCGATGAGTACACGATATGGTAGCGGTCGTAGTAGGTAAACGCAAAGAAGTTCTGCCGCGTACCCTGCATGGGGTAGCCGGTAACGAACGGGTCGTCCGTAATCCACGGCTGCACCTTCGTAGACAGCGGATTTAGCGATTGGCTCGTGAGGCTCGTACTAGGGGTGAACGAATAGGCGTTGTTGTTTCCGAGAAGGTACTGGATACCGTTAACGCTTTGCATGGCGTACCCGCAGGCTACTCCGTCGTTATCCATCGGAACGTCCTGCTGCGTATAGTTCGCAGGGCCGGTTCCATAGATGAGAGAGAACCCACTGGGCAGACCAACGCAAAGCATTGCCTGTGCGCCGCTACCTACCGCGCTCAAACCAACTACCGGCTGCCCGAAGTCAAAGATGCTGTACCCGGCAATCTTCTCAAACGAATCGCCCTGCACTTGACCGGAACCCGTGGACATTACCTGAGTTGGGAAGTTGGGAATCCCCCCAAACCACACGACGCCGTTGACAAGAACGCACCACCTCGCACCTCTGGCGTTATTCCAACCTGAAGGATGGTACAAAGTGTACCCGTCATAGATGAACGGCCCATGAGGGCTACCGGAGATTCCGCTTTCCGCTTCACCCGTGCATATCACCGCAACATCCGTAAGTCCGGCTTCGTTGGTCATCGGGCGGGGGTTGGCTTGCGGGTCAGAGGCGATCGTAATGCTCCACGGCGCGTCCTCGGCCTTCGCGCTTAGAGTCCCAAGCACGGCCTTTGAGTCAAGGTTGTAGAGGATACCACCGCATTGGGCGAGCGTCTCTCTGACAATAACGTTTTTGCCGGCGACGACGTTTTGATAGAAGCGAAACAGCCCTTGCACTGGGTCACGAGATGGTAGCGTTTGGTACAAGTTCAAGCCACGACGAGATTCAAAGCCGCCATCCATGCGGAGGTAGCCATTAAGCGCCTGCGTCAGTTCGTTATCAGCTAAGGCTTGAGGGGCGGACTTCACGTTGAGCCCTCCGGAGAAATCGTAAACCCCGAAGTCGAGTTGCCCTGCCGTGTCGCGACGCATCTTGCCATAGCGTTGAAATGGCATTAGTTTAGCCACCACGGAGTAGTCGTTGGATACGAATAGGCGTTAACGTCGGTCACGCGCCCTTGTTTGGGAACGGAACGACGAGCCATCGAATCTTTGAGCTTGGTAATTACGGTTTCAAACTGAGGCTGAAAAATATCCTTGCTCTCGTCGCCGCGTTGCACCGCTTCAAGCATTCGGCAACAGGTCCACAGAATACACGCTTCTTGCGAAAGCGTATCGAGGTTCGTTGACGAGTTCACGGTCGTATCGGCCCACAGTTGCGGGCGACCGCGATAGTACACGTTCAACTGCCCTAGCATACATGGAGGATAAACTTGAATGGACATTACGTTTGAAGCATCGTTGTACGGACACCACCAGGTAGGAGGCCCGGCACCCACGCCGGGAAAACCCGCTGCCGTCTGCATAAACGTCTGCGGCTCCAATTCAAACATAGGATAAACTATTGCCGTTGACGGTGCTGGCGTTAGTGGTCCCGTTGAAAAGCTCATCGAGTAAACGTCCTGCACATCGGGGTTAAGGTTTAGAATCTGCTGGCCTGGCGTAACGTCATACGGAAGGTACAGGCGAATTGCCCCCAGTTCGCCCTCCACTTGTTCAACGGCAGCATTTAGAAACGTCAGAACGGAGGCGTCCGGCTGTGCCGTGTACTCGTTTGTCCGGGCGCGGCACATAGCGATAGCGGACGAACCGCTGTAACCAATCGGGGTGCTCAACGGCGAGCCATCCTACGGGAATGCTTGCGAGACGCCTTCTTCTTGTGGCGCTTGTTCGTCTTACGCTTGCGCTTAGGCAAGCGCTTTTGGTCGGTTATATCCGCCCATTTCTTCGCGAACGGTTGCCCGGTCCCGAAGGCCCAACGCTCCTGAGCTTGAGATTGAAACGGCACGCAGCATTACCGCCGCGAGCCCTTACGGCCGCCCTTTTTACCACCGTGCTTGAACTTACGGGCATTGAGGGCGAAGTTGGCCTTCTTGCCGATAGCGCCGCCCTTGGCCTTATCTTTCTTCATCTGCTTGATGGTTTTATGGCCGTAGGAACCCTTCGAGCCTTTCTCGTCCATGCGCTCGCGGGCAGACTGAAGCCACTTGCCTTTACTGCGCTTTTTGGTGCTCATCGTTGTCCTCACCGTTTGAGCCTACATCGTAAGGGTTACGGTTGAGTTCACGGGCATTGACGGTACGGACGCCAAGGACACGCCCTGGCTGGTCGCCAAGCACGCCGGAACACTCGATGCTTCCACCCCTGGTCGGGTCGTTGGAACTCCACCAGTCGCGGTCGTCAGAAGTTAATGGTCCGCGCTTGCGCTCATCGGGAGGAATGTCAACAATGCTCGTAAGCGCGAACTTTTTACGGGCCATTACTCGACTTCCGCCAGTTCCATCGCGGACACAAACTTACCGTCAACGCGAATCGGAGCTTCCTTCGGAATCTCGCGAATGAACTCTACGAACCCAAACGGATTCTTGTTCGGGTCGGCTGCGCCGTCGTCGGTGATAATCCACACCGGATTGTGCTTGCGCGACCATCTCAAAGCCAACCGCTGAACTTCCTCACCGATCGCCTTGCTGTCCGGGCGTCCATCGGGAAGCGTAGAGTGCATCCGTTCGTAGTTCCCGCAGTACAGGTCCCACGCGCCTTCGGGAATCTTCTCTACCGGGGGGTTGTCCGGGTCGGCTTCGGTTGCCGGTTCGATGCTGTACTTGATACCAGCGAAGTTAATGGTGAAGAATACCGCTTCAATCTTGTCCTCGTAGATGCTCATGTCTCTACGCACGGCGGCTTTGTAAAGGTTCTCGGCGTTACCGAAGGTCTGCCGGTACTCTGCCCCTTTGCATTCCTTGGCACCCTTGCACTTCTCGCCGTCCTTTTCGCTGTGGTACATGAGCGCTTCTTCGGCTCCGCTCAGACTTGAAACCGGAACGACGCATACCCGGCGAACCTTCTTGCGCGAGTGGTTCACGACGTAGACGTTCGGGGTGCGAGGCGTGGCGTTGAACGGGGTCTGAAGATTGGCTTCGCCTGCTAACGTACCGAGCGGTGAAGAGTTGAGCGCTTGGATAACGTCGGCTTCAGGCGTCTGTGCGCCGGGCTGCCACTGGTGTCCGGGCCGCGTGTCGCGACCCATACGTTGCAGGTCGGCGGTGCGTTGCTGTTCGGCTGTGAGTGTAGGCATAGTTCCTCCTTAAACCGTCTCGTAAACAATGAAAGGAAGGGCGCTGTGGAGACGAACGAGCGCCCTAACCTGTCTCTGGACTAGAACCCGCCACACCACACGTTGACGAGCGTAGGTGTACTCGTGCTTGCCGCAAGAACTCCCAGCGAAATCGCCAGGACGGAACCCGCAGGCGGAGTCGCAAACGGCGCTGTTACCGCCGTGTACGCCGTGGCCGCAAGGCCCGTATCGTTGAAGGCGTAGGTCGGAGACGAACCCGGCGTTACCGAGAAGTACCCGATGGTTCCTAACGTGCTCGGCGTGCCGGCCGAAGCCGTCCGGTCGATGACGTACAGGACCGCGCCCGTTACCGCGCTCCAGGTGATGTGGTTGTAGTTCACGGCTCCGAGCGTGGCGTTTCCGGTAGACACCGTACCAGCCGTAGATTCCGCCGAGTAGACCCCGTTAGGAGCGACCGCCGTTATCTTGTAGCTGTACGAAGTCGTACCGGCCGTGCCCGAGGTCGTGACCGTGGGCGCAGACGGTGCCGCCAAGCGTTGGAAGAACTGCGTTGCCGAGGTGTTCGGCTCGATCGCCAGCCCCGTATCGTTGAACGTTCCATCCGCGGCTGAGACTTGCCCGATAACACCAACCGTAGAAGGCGTACCGGCAGACGACGTTCTCACGATGATGTACGTCGAACCATCTGCTACCGAAGTCCACGAGATTTGGTTGTAGTTCGAGTTCGATAGCGTAGCGTTTCCGCCAGCCGTCGTGGCCGTAGTGATGGTCGAAACGGTCCCATCTGCCCCAACGGCAACGAGCCCGTAAGAGTAGGTCGTGGAACCGGACGTACCAACCGGGGTAATGGTCGGAGTCGGGGCAGCACTCGGTGGTTGGAAGGCCGTAAGGTTCCCCAGGCCATCCGCGCAGAGCCACGTTCCAACCGCAATCGCGTTGGTCGTGGTCGTGCAAAGCGCCTCGACTGGCCCGTTGCAGCAGACGAACAACTCTTGGCCGATACCGCTATTTTGGCTGACGTTCACGATACCGTAAG
>Ga0210391_10000329_pt1 | contig 53911 bp, 49 predicted proteins | sample IncBWC12OmetaG_FD_160573 | JGI IMG/M metagenome (GOLD analysis project Ga0210391, IMG submission 160573) | Forest soil microbial communities from Barre Woods Harvard Forest LTER site, Petersham, Massachusetts, United States - Inc-BW-C-12-O ...
CTTCAAACGGAAGCAGCGAGAAGACATCGTAGATCAGATCTTTCATTTTTGCCCCCTTCGCGACTTGCTAGTCAGCCGTGCTTCTCGGAATTGTGCTCGGATAACGGGAACCCGGAACTTATGCCGGGCTACAAGTCTGTAATCGGACAAATGAAATCTCGCTGACTTCCCATAAGTCGGCTTCTAGGAAGTTGGCTTCCTCCGACGACGCAACAAGACACAACAATCTGACAGACGAATGTTCCAGTTCTTAACCAAGAGGCGGAAGTCGTGTGACAAAGCATGAGCAAGAATCTCTGAAAAATATCCATTTATTTACCTGTTTTGAGCACATCCTGCGGATAAATTTTTCGCTTTCGGACTGCGCGGTAGGCACGCAGTCACGTGCGAAACTAATTCGGCCACGTGAGAGGCGTCCTGGTGCCACTTTTAGCCACACAATCGCCATCGATTCGCCTTCGGGAGCATTACGAAACGGGACTGTTTAGAGCGTCAGAGGGGGTAGTAGAGAGTCTCCGGAAAATTTCAAACTCGTTGATTCCGTGCAACCTACGCAAACCTCGGCTCTTGCACGCTTCCAAACCGTACCGAGGGTTCGAATCCACTTCCCTCCGCCATACAGTCTCAACTGCAGAGGATTTCCGCTCGATCTGTGACGAAATACGCGAATAATGCCTGTATTTCGCGATTATTCACGAGCAAACTGGACCAAGAGAACGCACTGCTCGTCGGCTACGGGGTGACCATCCCGCCTTTTCTCCGGAGGGCACCTGTGCAGTCCGGTTTCAATAATAAGGACCAGCGCTCTGCACGATGGACTACAACCTGCTCCACTGGCTAGGGCGTGTGTGGCCCGGCCGCTCCAGGGCGTCTCGATACGCCATTAACCAGAGTTCACGCAAGCGGTGCCAGGAATGAAGGCCAGTGTGTTGGTGTGCCTTCTCCGCCATTATTCTTGCCAAAATTGGATGGGACATAAGGCGCAATACACTCTCAGCGAGGGCTACCCAGTCTCCGGTGGCACAGAGAAGTCCAGTGCGTTCATGCTCGACAAGGTAAGGAATGCCGCCTGCTGCAGTGGTCACCACGGGCAGTCCGGAACAAAAGGCTTCCAAGAGTGAAACTGGCGCACAATCGATGTACGAGCCATTTACGAAAATGTCCGATTGATCATAGATTGCGGGCATTCCATCGGGTTGAACGGCACCCATCAACTGCACGTGATTCAATGAGAGTTTCTCAACTAGTCTCCTGATTTCCGGTTCTTGTTGTCCACTTCCAACCAGACAGAGCGAGGCTTCCGGGAAATCCCGCTGTACTCTGGCAAAGGCGCGGACCACGATGTCGATTCCATAGTGCGCTTCCAGATTGCGAGTACACAACAACCTTGGCTGCAGGGGATTGCGCGGGCGATACGGGTATCTGTCGGGATCGACAACATTTGCCACAACGACTGGGGAGAGGCCGTACAAGCGAAAAGAAGCAGCTAAGTATTCTGAAGGAACTACTACGAGGTCAGAGGCGCGAAGTATGTGCCGAGCGAGGGTTGAAGACCTCAGATGTTCGTCGCCCCGCCCGCTATGATAATGGATGAGGACCTTTCTGCCACGCAGACGCGCGACTGCGAACGCCGGAGTGGTAGCCATTTGAAAGGTGCCGAACGACCCAGCAAAGACATGGACCAGTTCTACCTTGCCGAGAGCGCGGAATAAGTTGACGACGTAAGAGGGGAGACGCACCAGCGTGCGAAGATAAGGGACACGGTTGAGGGCGGCAAGGGGCTTGGGAAAAGGTGGGCGGCTGGAAACGCAAGTAGCAGCAACTTCGGGATCTTTCTGCCAATGGGTGAGTAAGGAGCTTGCCTGCACTTCTTGTCCGCCGAAGAGAATGTCGAGTGGCGGACCAACGATAGCGACTGTTAGAGGCATATCTCGAACTGAAGAAATCGAGGCTCACCCTCCGACTATTGGGTCAGCGCAAACCGCTCCACGCTGGTCAACCGTCCGAAGATGGTGTTCAATTTTAGCCATTGTTTGGTGGTGAAATACCGCGGATACAGTACTTGAGACAGGCATTCTTGAAAACTGGGTTGTGCAATTTTATTGCACGCCAGTGCGTAACCGAGACGCTGCAGGAGCGGACCGATACCGCACTCCAAGGTCTTTACTTCCGCGCCCGACAAGATGTGGCGCCAGCGTCCCACTGGCCGAAAGCTATTGGCTGGGATTTCTTCCCGAAAGGTTGAGTTGGGAGTTGCGAGGGTGCCTACGGAGCGCCTCCGAATTTCGCTTAGGTCCAGGTCATACGCAATGAAGCCGCTGATCTGAGCCAAGGTTTCTTCGGTTTTGGCAACTAAGTCTTCGAAGTACACCTCAAGGTAGTCCGGGCCGAGATGAAGACCACTCCGGATCCCATGCTCTAACTTCCATTTCCAGTGCAACCCCGCAGCGAGCAAGCCGTGCTTTCGATCCCAGGGGAAGGGTGCAATCCAACCCTCGCGATACATGGACAGAGCAACGTCGCGACCGTCACGGATGACGTGGATGAAGAGGGCGTCCGGTATTTCCGCCTTGATCGATGTCATGCAGAGAAGATTATCGGGTCCCCATACCGCCCATCGGTTCAGACCCTGCGAACGAGTGACTTCACCCATTAGGATTCGCAAGAAATCGCCCCGGCTGTGGCACTCGTTGAGGATCCGATCACGGATGGAGTCTCTTTCCAGGCCTGAAACGCGATACATCATGCTTCGCAGCCAAGTTGCCAACATCCGTTCGCGATTGTGGCGGGAGGCGAGGTTGCCAAACTTTGGAGCGATGAGATCAAAGACCGCCGGCTCGCCGCGATAATTTGCAAAAACTCCCGAAGACAAAAGCATGTGATAGAGGAGAGTATTTCCGGACCGGGCGGAGCCTACGACAAAGACCGGAGCAAGACTGCGAGCTTGGGTATCGTGTTGGATCGCAGTGCTATTCAACGGGAACAACCATGAGCGAGGTCACGGGTGACCTATCGAGGGTGGTGGAGCAATTCGGATTGAAGTACGCGAACGTTCGGGACAAGGCTTCCTTGGTTGGAACAGCTTGCCGCCAGCCAGTAGATTTCAGCTTAGAGTTCGAATACATGTGCCCCTTCCAAGCGGAGTGGACACGATACGGCGTCAAGACTGGCGGGATTTGGCCCTTCGAATAGGCGTGATAGCACTTGATTCCCCTAGAGAGACCATCGGCCAATAGCAACGGCAGGCGGATTGACGCTATCTTCCCGACGTGAAAACGATATTGCCGAAGGTATTCGGTGGAAGTAGGTAAATCGTCATCGACCACATTGTAAATGCCTTCCGGAACTTTACTGCCTTGGGCGGCATGGACCACCGCGGAAGCACAATTCTCTATATAGGTGAGAGGAAGCCGGTTGCGGCCCCCGATCTGCACGAAGAGACGGCCAACATAGAATCCAATTCTCGAAGGGAGAACATTTCCGCGCTCTCCATAGATGACGCCCGAGCGCAAGATGACGAGTTCGAAGACGTGCTCGCGGCGATAACGCTGAAAAAGTAATTCTTGCTGAACTTTGGCAAAGCAGTAGACATCGCGCTTTTCGGGGGCGGCCTCTGTTCCGATTTCTTCGGTAATGGAAACGGTTGGGTGCAGATGAGCGACACCGTATGACGTGAGTGAACCGACGAGGACGACCCTCGGGACGTGGTGGTGGACGATGCCGTCCAGTAAGTTTCTGGACGCGACAACTGTATTGGCGAAAACCGTAGGAGACAGTCCTCGCATTTCCGCGGCGAGGTGGCACACTGCCTCAACACCGCGAGTTGCGCGAAATGCATCTTGAAGGCAGAGTAAATTGCCAACCACGTACTCGATCCGAGTCGCGGGGTACTGATCGCGCAAACGCTCAAGAGCGAAGATGTCGCTGTTGGGGCGAATGAAACATCGAATGCACGGCAATCCATCGATACACAGGTGCCGGACAACGTGGGGGCCAAGGAATCCGCTGGCGCCTGTGACCAGGACTGTCATAGCGTCATAACCGGGGTGTCCTGAAGTTGTTGCACGACCTGATCCATCATCGCGCATACGCGGAGCATATGCGCGTCCGAAATCGGAGCATCGGCCCCGGTTTCGACGCACTTGTAAAAATCGGAGATCAGAAAGCCGAGTCCGGGCAAAGGCTGGAATTCGGATCGAGCAAAACGCATCAGATTGCGAAGCGTTTGTCGTCCAAGCTGATAGCTTTGATCCACGGCACACGCCAACTTTCCCAGAGGACCCGGTAAGCCTGACACGGAAGCTTGAGTGACGATTTGGTTGACCAGATCGACGCTGAGTGTGCTCTTACTCCCAACTATTCTGAATGAATGGCCCACTGGCTTTGCGCGGCAGGAAAAGAGGATGTACGCAGAGATGTTAGTACACTTTATCGCGACGCGAAGCTCATCGAACAGATCCGGATACGCGGAATCCGTTGCCCGCCAAGCTCGAACTTCGAGCGCGCAATTCTCCGGCTCAACGTATTCCGCGAGCACAGCGAGGGTATGATCAAGATTGTTCTGAAACAATTTCCCCGGTAAACGATGCACCCAGTGCATCCGGTCTTGGAGAACGGCGGCGCCGAAGTCACTGCCGAGATCATAAGCGGTGAAGGCTTCAAGGTGAACAACACTTCCAATAACTCCTTGGGCAATGTGACTGCGCGCAGCCTGAATGGCAGGATCGAAATAGTGGGTCCAGCCTATAGTGAGTTTGCAACCATTGGCCCGAGCGGTACGGACCAACCGCGAGGCTTGTCGCGCATTTTCGGCGAGGGGTTTCTCCACGAACAAATGGCACCCCGCCTCGATAGCTTGTAGAGCCACGTCAAGATGGGACTGAGGCGGAGTAGCAATGTGGACGACATCGGGATGCTGCTCGAGCAATAGTCGTCCGAGGTCCGAATACCAGACGCTGATACCATGGCGGATGGAGAACTGCTCGGCCATGAGCGGTTCGCTATCGCACACTCCAACGAGCTGGGCGCAGGGTAGCTTCCTGATTTCTGAAACATGATTCTCAGCAGACTTGCCACAGCCCACAATCGCAATGCGCAGCGTCATAGGATACTCGGCGGCTCTATAAACGCGAGGACCTTACTGGGCCTAAAAGCGTAAACCTCCCCGTTGCCGAAGGCAAGTAGCACGAGCAAAAATGTCGAGAACTACCAGAAATCTGCCCCTTCTGTACTCGTAACGGACCTCAATCTTCCTCTTCGTTTTAATGGCTCACTACACGGTTGCGCAACCTCATTGACGCCAATCGTCTCGATGCATTCAGCTTTTTCGTCGTAATCGCAGACGCGACTGGGGATGGGCTTGTTTTACATTTCTCGCATAGTTGAGTGGCCATTTTTCCACTTCCTCTTTGGGATAAATCGTATCGGAAGGTTGAGGGCAAGATGCCGGAGGACCAAGCGAGCTTCGTCAATTGTTTGACCCCAGTCACCATGCTAACCCTCCAACGGAAACACTGGTACGGCGTTTCCTCGTATCGGCCCGGCTAAAGCATGGCGTAACGCTGGCACAGGCTCGCGGTGAAATGGTTGCATTGGCAACTCGATTAGCGCAATCCGATCCAGGCCTCAACACCGGCTATAGCGTTAATGGCGGTTCTGTCCAAAACGCTTGCGCGCGGAATAAACTAATCGGAAACAAAAGTCCGCAGCAGTATTGGAGACACTTGTGGGAAAACAACTACCCGGACGTCGAGACTTTCTCAGAATGACGGGGATGATAGTCGGTGCTGGAGTGCTCCGCTCCAAAAACCCACTGAGCCTAGACGCCACCCTCGGATTAGGGAGTTTCGCAACGGGTCTCTCTCAGTCTGATTCGAACCACCCCGACTACGTCTTGCGAATTTCCGCAAGTCCCATCGAGATCGCTCCGAAACACATCGTCTCGACGATTACCTATAACGGTCAGTTCCCTGGACCCTTATTACGGTTCAAAGAAGGTCAGCCAGCGACGGTCGAAGTCCACAACGACACAGACACTCCTGAGCAGTTGCACTGGCACGGCCAAATGGTTTCCACCGAAGTGGATGGCGCGGCCGAAGAGGGAACGCCCTTCATCCCGGCGCACGGAATGCGCCGAATAGTCTTCACTCCGCGGCCATCGGGTTTTCGTTTCTATCACACGCATAATCGGGCAGGTGCCGATCTCCACGCAGGCCAGTATAGCGGCCAGGTCGGACCTGTATATATCGAGCCCAAGCACGAGCCAGGGAGCTACGATCGGGAAGTTTTCCTCGTGCTAAAGGAATTCGAACCGTCTTTCAGTCAAGGCGGCGATATGGCGCAAGATTTCCTCGCTCCGTCCACGCGAGTAAAGGAACTTGAATCAAGTGGCGAGTCTGCGATGAAGGCCTCGCTTGCGAAGGGGATGCCACACGGTTATGAAGTGGGCTATCGATATTTCACTATCAATGGCCGCATGCTCGGTCATGGCGAGCCGGTGAAAATCAAACAGGGCGAGCGAGTGTTGTTTCATGTTCTAAATGGCAGCGCCACCGAAATTCGGAGTCTGGCCTTGCCTGGACACACATTCAAAGTTGTCGCCTTAGATGGCAATGCTGTTCCGACCCCTGCAACGGTCCCGGTACTCTGGCTGGGAACCGCAGAACGGATTTCTGCCATTGTGGAAATGAATCATCCGGGGGTGTGGATTATGGGTGATCTTGCGGATGATGACCGTAGCCACGGCATGGGCACTGTCGTGGAATATGCGGGACACACCGGAAAACCAGTTTGGATAACGCCGAAACCCTTTCACTGGGATTATTTGCGTTTCGCAAAAGCCGGAGCAACCGCACTTTCGCCGGACGAGACGTTCGAGATGACATTCGTAAAGGACAACGCCGCCGAAGGTGGTTTCAATCGATGGACGATTAACGGGGTCGCTTATCCGATGACGGAGGGGGTTGCCCCTGCTTCATTTCACTTGAAACAAGGCAGACGTTACCGCATCCGAATGCGCAATGCCAGCGACGACATCCATCCCATCCATCTTCACCGTCACAGCTTCGAATTGAGCCAGCTCGCCGGCAAGCCCACCGCTGGCGTGATGAAGGATGTTGTGATGGTGGGTGGATATCAGCGAGCGGAAGTTGATTTTGTTGCCAACAATCCGGGCCTGACTTTGTTCCACTGCCATCAGCAACTGCATATGGACTTTGGCTTCATGACCCTGTTCGATTACGTTTGAGCTAGTGAACTTTATGCCAAGCTTGATTGTAGCTAGGAGACAGGAATGCCAGTACTAACGGACTCGAACTGGGCGAGTCGTACGTCGAAGGCGGTCTTACTGATCCGTATTCTTGTGGGTTGGGTGTTTCTTTCCGAAGGCATTCAGAAATTTCTGTTTCCCGGTGCCTTGGGCGTTGGACGGTTTGTAAAGATCGGCATCCCTTGGCCGGAGGTCATGGCTCCTTTTGTCGGTGTTGTCGAGATTGTTTGCGGGGCATTGCTATTGATAGGGCTGATTACACGGCTTGCCTCCATCCCACTGCTGATCGACATTATGGTTGCAATTGCGACAACTAAAACTCCAATGCTGCCAAAATCAGGATTCTGGGCGACAATGCACGAAGCCCGCACAGATTTTTGCATGTTGCTCGGTCTTATCTTTCTGCTACTGGTTGGTGCTGGCGCGTGGTCTCTGGACGCGTGGTTGGCGGAAAGACGTCGCGCAACTCATGGCTGAACACCCAGCTCTTTCATCTGCAGAGTTTACTTCCGAAAAGAGACAGGTTCCTCTCGATGAGCTTGCTTTGTTCTTTCTGCGGCTGGGAACGACAGCCTTCGGAGGACCGGCAGCTCACATCGCGATTATGGAGGACGAGCTTGTCCGCAGGCGTCAGTGGCTTTCTCGGGAAAAATTCCTCGACTTGCTCGGCGCAAGCAATCTCATACCTGGACCCAGTTCAAGCGAGTTAGCGATTCATATCGGTTACTTGTGCGGCGGTTGGAGAGGCCTGCTGATCGCCGGCAGTTGCTTCATTCTTCCGGCAGCAATGATGGTCGCTGGTCTGGGATGGCTGTACATCCGTTTTGGAAGGCTCCCCGCGACAGAAAGCATCTTGTATGGAATCAAGCCGGTCGTGATTGCCGTCGTTCTTCAGGCTCTCTGGGGTCTTGGGCGAACAGCAGTAAAGTCAACATTTCTTGGTTTCGTTGCCCTGGTCTCTCTCGTGCTATCTGCTTTCGGTTTTCATCCCTTGCTTTTGCTCCTTGTCGCTGGCGGAGTAGCGTGCGTGCCTTCTTTAAGAATCTCACGCGTTTCCTTCTCGTTTCTTCCTTCTGTGACGATGGGAAACGGCATATTTGCGACTACCGCTTCATTCAGCCTTGTGTCGATATTTCTAATCTTCTTAAAGCTAGGCGCAACCGTATTCGGTAGCGGCTATGTGCTATTGGCATTTCTTCGTGCCGATCTGGTCACTCATCGAGCCTGGTTGACGGATGCCCAGCTTATAGATGCTGTCGCTGTGGGACAGGTGACGCCAGGACCTGTCTTCACGACAGCCACGTTCATCGGTTTCATTTTGGGAGGAATTCGCGGTGCTGTCGTTTCTACCGTCGGCATATTTCTGCCCGCATTTCTATTAGTCGGAGTGAGCGGGCCACTAGTTCCGCTTATTCGGAAGTCCAAACCTGCGGGGGCTTTCCTCGACGGTGTGAACGTTGCATCGCTGGCGTTGATGGCTGCCGTCACATGGCAATTTGGGCGAGCATCCCTAGTTGACGCTCTTACCGCTTTGCTGGCCGTGGCATCGTCGATTGCACTACTTCGATTTCGCGTGAATTCTGCCTGGCTCGTCTTCATCGGGGCCGCGATAGGCCTGATAACGACTGCACTTCATTTTCGTTAGTGGCCCGTATTGTTATCTGATCAAGCGCCGCGCCCCTCAGTATCTGACAACTGGGGAAGGCCAATTTGGCCTCTTGCCTAGTCCAAGTGTCCGTCGTATCGTGAGGGGCATGGCAACGAATCGCGGCGACCTTCGCACCCTCAAGAGACTCATGTCTGATACCGATCTGATCTCGTCTACGACGGTGGCCCTTCCTGAAAACCGCACTGCGCGATGTCGGGAGTTACTTAAAGCTGCAATGGCCATGACTGACGATCTCATCGCTCACGCCAGGCTGCCTGAGGAGGAAGAGCGAGCGAGGAAGGGCGGCCTCGTCATCGCCCAACGCGGCAGTGACTACTTTCGACAGTTGGCGGCACGGCGTAAGACCCATGGCGGAGGTAGACCGCAGACACAAGCTGAGTAGGAGCGATTTCTCTATGTCTCTGCTCTTCCTGGCTCTTGATCCTCCTTTGCTGAAGGACCATAGGTGCGGGAACGACGGGTCTCATCATTGTGCTAACTGCGCCGAAGGTTCTGCGACGGTTGCTGATTTGCTCTCGCGAGTCCCCAGCCCAATCACCATGGCCATATCTTTGGGATAGACCACATCGCGTCCGCGGGCTAGAAAATGATAATAGATCGACATCGCGGCTCCATAAGATCCGAAACCGGCCGACACCACGCGGGAATGTGCAGCGATTCCCACGACCATCCCTACCAACTTAAATCCCGATGCGCCGCTCGCCGCTCCGCCTCCCGCTTCGCCCACACTCTGTCCGCCCTGTCCCGCATCGCGATCGGGAGACGCCTGCGTGGCCGCTAGCATTACTTGAAGCCCCGTTGTCAGATATCGTGTGCGCGGAGTTGTAACCTCCGCTCCACCTTCATTGTCCAGCTTCAGGTGCTCGCCCTTGGCCACAGCAACGCCTTCCAAGTTCGTCTCAACTTTTTGTTCGATACCATTCGGCGGCGCAACCTCTCGAAATAGGATTCGCAACTGCCCGTTGCGGCCCAATCGACGCGCTGGAGCAACTTGCATTACTGAGCCTTTGATCAGGCTGCCTTCCGGCAGAATAAGATGATTTGACGCGACGAGCGGCTCGGTAATCACCGCTTCCACTGGGTCTCCCACCTTCGCCGTTGCTGAGTTCAAAGCTGTCTCCAGCCGCGCATGTACCGCGCTGCCTGTCGGTGGTGGCGCTCCGATGTCGCTCATTGCTCCCGGCATAACCGCCTCAGTCCCGAAATTCAAAGGCTGCAATAAGTTCGCATTAAAACTTGTTCCTGCGTCCAGGTATTGCGGATGCACCGGCAACTGCGCCAGGACAATTCTCTTTACCTTGTGCATCTTTCCCGGTTCATGGATCTTGTTCTGCAGGTCGGTCCATTGCTGGTGTATGGCTTGCCGCGTGGCGCTAACTTTGTTCGACGCGGCCTCCTGCACTTTGTTCTTTTTCTTCTCCGCCTCATTCGCAGAGACGAAGCGCAGCACTCCGTCCGGGGCAGGAGACGCGACCGTATGCAGAGCCACTGTTTTCCCATCGGCCATCACCAATTCGTCAAACTGCACATGCACCTTACGCATTGGTGAAAAATTCCCATTCGCAGCCTGCATCGTTCGCGTCATCTTTGGTACAGGGTCGATTGCTGACACTTTGCCATTCACCACCGTGCCAACCGGAATCAGCAATTTGTCGAACGCATAGACCGGTTCCATCGTCCTACCATGAATTGTCTGATCCACTGCGCGAATCCGTACCTCAGAGTCAATCGCCACTTTGATTGGAGTGCCGGCCTCAACGGTCATCGGCATCACTATCGGCCCGTCGTCCACACTTTTCCGCTCCACCTGCCCGGCAGGCAAATCCGCGTTTTGTTGTATCCCTCCCGGGGGCCTCGGTCTTAGCGTTTGCGCGACATTCACCACGCTACACATGCCAACCATCAACACTGTCAGTCCGATTACAGTTGGACGCATTCAAATGACTCCCGATTTTGGTCGCATAATGAAGAGCTGCGGTTGAGCCGCAAGGCCAAGTTGCGAATACGCGATGCCGTAGATGCGAAAGAAGCCGTGTCCCCTATGAAGCACCAAACGGGGCAAGTGGTTGCAACTCGGAAAGTTCGTCAAAGAAAGCGTAACCGTAAAAGAGGCGAAGAATGTTCAAAATCCCCCCTGGATGAACAAATTGTCATCTTCCAGAAAGGCTCCGGTAATGTTGTGGACATAATCTTTGCCTTGAGTGCGTTTTCGCGTTACGAAATCATTGCGGGATCAGAAGAAGAATGAGGTGAAGGATGTTGAGTAATCTTTGGCGGAGTTCTGTCTCTGGCCTCCTTGTCGTCTCTCTCTTCGGGATGTTGGCTCCGTCTCTAATCGCTGAGACGGCAGGAAAAGGTGTGTTGACAGGTAAGGTCACTGACCTGTCTGGCGGCGTGGTTGCAAATGCTTCCGTGACGGCAACAAGCATAGATTCCGGGCAGAAACAAACCGCGACTACAGGACCTGAGGGTACGTACAAACTGGAGTTGCCGGAAGGCAACTACCGGCTGACGTTTGAAGCCGCAGGGTTCAAGACTTTGGAGATTTCTTCAGCGACGGTTAGCGGGACGGCGCCAGAAATTCTCGATGGCAAACTGGAGCGAGGCGAACCAGTAAATGGCAACCCAGCTCTAACACAACAGGAGAACTTACCGAATGCGCCGTCGAGTAGCACGACCGCCCCTTCTCTTTCAGATCTAGGTCTTTCCCCGGAACAAACTCGGGGAAATCTTCAGGAGCAGGCGCTGCTGGATAAACGGACGCACATGCTGAGGATCCATCAACGGATGGGATTGATCACGACGATACCGCTGGTTGCGACGGTGATCCTCGGTCCTGGCGCTGGCGGCAAAAGTGAAGGCACAGCTACTCGCGATTTACACGTGGCGCTAGGCAGCCTGACGGGAGATCTGTACGGCATCACCGCTTACTACGCCATTCGCGCCCCCAGAATCCCCGGAACCAAGAAGCGCGGTCCGATAAAATTTCACGAGGCGATGGCTTGGATTCACGGACCGGGCATGATCCTGACTCCCATTCTTGGGGCAATGGCATTCAGTCAGAAGAACAACGGAGAAAAAGTCCACGGGATCGCGCAAGCGCACGGCCCGGTGGCCATCGTTACAGCCGGGGCATTTGGCGCTGCTCTTCTGTCGGTTTCGGTGAAGTTCTAAGACAGCATATGAATAAGAGAATACTGATCGTGTTATCGTTCGTGGCGCTCACTGCGTTTGCTGAAGCTGACACCCAATGGATCCTGCAACAAAGCACTCTCACTTACCATGTGTCCCATCCACTGCACCAGTCTGAGGGTGTGAGTCACGGGGCAAAGGGCAAAGGTGTTTGCCACGCGGGCCAATGCGAATTCCTGATTGCTGTACCCGTCAAGTCTTTCGATTCAGGAGATAGCAACCGCGACCTCCACATGATTCAGGTCACGCGCGGTGCTGAGTTTCCGCTGGTCACAGTGCGCACTCGCCTGCCTGAATCGGATGCCACGGCGTCGACCATTAACGCTGATCTTGAGATCCAGTTTGCGGGCCAGACAGCCCAGTACAAGCAGGTTCCTTTCAAACTAGATAAGCAAGGGAACCAGATCCGTATCACGGGGACAATTCCGGCCACACTCGTTGACTTCAAAATCGACCCGCCCTCGCTTCTGACGATGCCCGTCAAGAACGAAATACCAGTGCGCGTAGACATGACCTGGCGTCCGCAGTAAATGCTGGATTTTCTGGCTTAGGTAAGTTTCCAGCGCGCTGTTTCCTGCATCCCACTTGGAGGTGTAAAGTCTTGGACGGGCGGGAATCTCCGATGCGATTGTTGGTGGTAGAAGACGACATTTCTATTCAGCAGTTCCTCAAGCGGGCGCTGATGGAAGCTGGATACCAGGTAGATGCGGCCAGTACAGCGAAAGCTGGGGAGACAATGGCGTTGGAAGGTGTTCACGATGCCTTCATCATCGATCTTGGCCTCCCCGATCTCGATGGACTGGACTTGATTGCGCGTTGCCGAGCTCAAGGTAATGCAGCGCCGGTTCTGATCCTGTCCGCGAGGCGCTCCGTAGACGAACGTGTTCGCGGACTGGAGCAGGGCGGAGACGACTACCTCACGAAGCCATTTGCTCTCCCCGAACTGCTGGCAAGATTGAGAAATCTTCTACGGAGGTCCGCGGTTTCACAGACTGAATCGGTGCGCCTGCAAGCTGCTGACTTACAGCTCGATTTGGTACGCCGGGAAGCACGACGGGGCGATCATTTGCTGCAACTGACTCCCCAGGAATTTTCTCTGCTGGAATATCTTTGCCGCAATGAAGGGCGGGTTGTAACCCGAACCATGATTCTGGACCATGTCTGGAAAATGAGGATTGACCCCGCAACCAACGTGGTTGACGTTCACATTTATCGCCTGCGCAGCAAAGTGGATCACGACACCCCGCGACCGCTGATTCATACGATTCGCGGTGTTGGCTACGTTCTCAAACATGCCTAGGAATCTACGCACCACCGCCGCTTGGCGGATTTCGATTTGGACAACTCTGGCATTCGCACTCGGGACCGCTGGGGCATTTACTATAGTTTATTTTCTTGTCGCACAGGGGCTCAGGGAGCGGAGTGACACTTGGCTTAGCGGCGAGGCTGAGGTTCTGGCTCAAGTCTCAGTAGACACACCGAGCGATCACCTTTACAGGCGGATCGTACGGGAGGTGGCTGAGCTTGCAACTCAGGAAGTGCCGGATGAACGCAATGCCCGTGGGGAAAGGCTGAATTCAGTATTCTTTCTTGCAACTAACCCCGGTAATAATGATGTTCCGTTGTGGGTAGGTCCAAACTCGAAGGATGCTTTCGTTGCCGCGATTCAGCGCTCACAGCTGGTGCCAGGACCTCCGAAGTCGATAATCGTGGAAGGATACCGCCAAACATTTCGCGTCGTTGAAAAGGCGCAAAACGGAAGAACTGTTTATCTCGGACTATCCGATCATGGTGCCAGGCACGTGCTGCACACACTAGCTCGTCGCCTTCTGATGGTTTGGGGCGGCATGTTCCTGCTCGGTTTCGTCATCTCGTACTGGAGCGCGCGTCGAACGCTGTATCGCGTTGAAAGAATCACGGAAACCGTCGCGCGAATTGGCACCGAGGGACTAGAGGAACGTTTGCCTGAACCTGTGAACTCAGATGAAATTTCGCGATTGGCTAAGACTTTTAATCATATGCTGGACCGGTTGCAGGCTTCGGTGAATCAGCTCCGAACGGTTACTGGCAGTGTCGCGCACGACCTCAAGAGTCCCGTGACGTTGATTCGAGGAACGCTGGAATCGGCATTATGTAATGAAGGAAATGACAAGTGGCGTGACTCCGTTGGCGAGGCGATCGAACACCTGGACAGGCTCTTGCAGTTGCTGAACACAACGCTGGACCTCGCGGAGGCAGAGGCGGGCGCTCTTCACATCGATCGCGGCCCGGTTGACTTCTCGGATGTCGTGAAACAACTCGTTGATATTTACCAGCCGGCAATGGCCGAACACCATCACGACGTGACGACTGATCTGGAAGAGCGCGTTGTTGTGGACGCAGACGTGACCCTACTGAATCGCGTCGTGAGCAATTTGCTTGAAAATGAATTGACTCATCTGCCAGCGGGATGCCGAGTGAAGATCCGCCTCTATTCGCATCAGGGATCAGCGCTGCTAGTGGTTGAAGACAACGGTCCGGGATTTCCTGCTGATATCGGGGGACGCGTTTTCAAACGATTTGTAAAAGGAAAAGAGTCTCCCGGTCATGGCCTCGGACTTGCGTTTGTGGATGCAGTTGCCCTGGCACACGGCGGTGGCACGCGAGTTTCAGAACGTCCGGGCGGAGGCGCCGTTATAACTTTGTCGCTGCCCGTCAGCTTGCTCCAGGCTGCGTAACATTGTGCGGGATGCTCAATGCTTGAACAATTTGTTGCGCACATCCGGCCAGAATTCCTTTGCAACGTTGAAGAACGTGTCCAACGCTATTTGTTGCCCCCACTTGTTTGCAGTATTTCCAAAAGATCGATCCGCTGCGGGATAGTAAAGGTTGGAAATGCCTGCGGCTACAGCGTTTCCAGCTAGCTCTGATGTGTTGAAGTGATTGAGGCCGTCGTCGCCTCGAGTGATAAATTCGCGGCTAATGGCATAACCCGTTCGCTTCCAGAATCCGCCTGTGCCTTTTACGAAATAGCGAGGGTCCTGATGAAGAACAACTGGAAAGAGACCCTCGGTCATGATGTTGCCGATCGCTTGATCAGCAAATGCCCCTCCGTAGTATTTGCCGAACCCTTGTCCTCCAGTGCCGAAAGAGCTGTACTGCTTTTGCACCATGGAGACACCTGCAAAATTTCCAGCCACTAGAAAAGCTGAGGGATCGAAAGAATCGTCCAGCGAGACTTTCATTTTTTCGGCGGGCGTCAACGCTTTGATCTGTCCCGAGTTTTCGTCTGAGCGATAGTTTGGGATGATCCACAAAATGTGATTCTTACTCGGCTCATGCTGGTCGTCGTGTTGTATGAGGTTTGAAAGCTTTGATTGAGTTTGCGTTGCGCTGGGAGCGTCCGGGAGTGCCGAAGTGTCTTGACCAACAGCTACCACGCCCGCGAACTGGAAATTAACCGAGATCAGGACACGGCAGATCACGGAAACGAATGAACAGGCCGGCAACCTCCGCATACTATGGTTGATGCAAATTGGCTCGCCTGATCAAGGAAGATGAACAACTTGTCATCTGATCGCCACGCCGAATTCATTATGTAGCTGCTAATCTTCCTCATGGGACGTTGTGACTCTGATCGAACGGTGAGTTCCCGACATCTCGCGATCACTTTTCTTTTCGTCATCTTGACCTTGGCTGCAACTACAACTCTCGCCCGCGCTCAAGACAACTACGAGATCCAGGTCTATGGATCTGATCTGGTCGATCCTGGACACACGATGGTCGAACTCCACAGCAACTTTACGATCGATGGTTCGAAGACGGTCGTTGATGGTGTTTACCCCACCAATCACGCTGAGCATGAGACCGTTGAGATCACCCATGGCTTCAATGATTGGTTCGAGTGCGGCTTTTACATTTTCACTTCCATAACTGAGGGCCAGAGCTGGCAGTGGGTGGGAGATCACATCCGGCCGCGGGTTGCAGTACCGAAGAAATGGCACTGGCCGGTTGGAGTGAGCCTTTCGAATGAAATCGGTTACCAAAGACGGCAATATTCTGTGGACACGTGGACCTGGGAAATTCGTCCCATCGTGGATCAAAAGGTGGGACGCTGGTACTGGTCGCTGAACCCCACGCTCGACCGATCTTTCCACGGCCAGAGCGTGAACCAGGGCGTTGTCTTCTCGCCGAACTTCAAATTCAGTTATGAGTTCACACCGAAAGTTGCTGGAGGTTTGGAATACTACGGATCGGTCGGCCCCGTGAGCGGGTTCGATGCGATTTCACAGCAGCAGCATCAGATTTTCCCAGCAATCGATTTGAATGTAGCTCCACAGTGGGAGATCAATTTCGGCCTTGGCGTGGGCCTCACGGGTGAAACCGACCACCTGATTGCCAAGATGATTCTGGGTTATCGCTTTAATTTCTGATTAGTCACAGGAGCGAGCAAGTGATAAAGGGTATCGTGATCGGTTTCATTCTCGCGTTAGCGATTTCCGTGGGTTGTGTTTTTCTCTATTTTTCTGCTGGCTTGGCACCAGTAGCAACGGCCGATCCGCCGATGCCCTTTGAGAAGAAGCTCGCGAATATGGCCCTGGATGCGCATATCGAGAAGCAGCACATTCCTCCATCTCCCGTGCCCGCGGATGAAGTAAATTTTCTTGCCGGTGCGACCGTATACGGGCAGCACTGCGCCTTGTGTCACGGACTTCCTGGGCAGCCACCCATTGACTATGCGGCAACGATGTTTCCCAAACCGCCACAATTGTTCCGCGGCAAGGGCGTGACCGATGACCCGGCTTCGGAGAGCTACTGGAAGGCAGCGAACGGTATCCGTCTTTCGGGCATGCCTTCTTTCAAGACCAAGCTAACGGATACCCAGCTATGGCAAGTCAGCGAACTGCTCGCGCACGCAAATGAAATTCCTGAATCGGTGAAAAGGGTGCTTGTCCCAGATTCGCCAACATCCGCATCGGTGCCTGCACAAGCGGCGGCCTCGCCCTAGCAAACGATATGGAACCTAGAACCTTCCTGGTCATGATGGTAACCTCAGCTTAAGCAGTTATCGGGTTGTGAGTCGCATCACATCAATCGGGCGTGGTTTTCGTGAGACCATCTTCCAAACCCGCAGGTCTCTGATCCGGGAAAATGAGCGTGCCCACCCCAGCCACGGCCAGCCCCTCAATACGCAGGACGAACGGGAATTACATGACGCAAATTTCGCCATGCGCCTTTCTCTGATTGTCGGTTTGGCAATGCTGATCGGCAAACCACGGTCTATCTCATGACGCATTCGGCTGCGATTTTTTCCGATGCAGCCGAGTCGGTAGTTCACGTAATCGCGGTGGGATTCGCGTGGTTCAGTCTTCGCCTCAGCACAAAATCCGTTATAAGCGGATCACTTTCTTCTCTGCGGGATTTGAAGGCGCCATGATCGTGGTTGCCGCGATGGCAATTCTCTATGAATCTATCCACAAGTGGATAGCCGGGCTACAAATGGAGAACTTGTGGTTATAAGAACCGACAATGACTCACGATTGACGAACGAATTCGCCCGCTCGTTTCTCCGCAGACATCAACCACAAATCCTACGGTCAAAGCAAATGGAGTTATCGCTCTCCGCCTGAAAGGCGCACTGTTGAAGTGCCGCCTCCTTCGTGTTCAACTCCAACGGAACGATTCCACGCTCATATTGACGCTTCCTAGCAATACGGAACCTGTGTGAGTTACCAAGCCTGCCGGCCTGAAATCGGCGGTCACTGCTGTACAAGTACTGTACAAACCGTCGCCGCAGTGCTCAAAGACACCCTAAAACGCTCTACTACAGCCCTTATCGCACAACAACATACGCAAAACTGGGTCGATTCGTAATCGGCAGGTCAGCGGTTCAAGTCCGCTCGTCGGCTCCATCCTTTCACCATCATCCCCAAATTTCTGATCGTGACTTCCCGTCTTAGCTAGCACCCCGGCTGTTTCGTGCTTCCTAAATTCTGCACGGTCACGGTCACCTGCGTGCCGTTGACGGTCACAACAAGATAGTTGTTGAACCCGCCGGTGTTCGGCTTGGCACTTCCGGCCAGGCAGGCGCCCGCTCCTCCGGCGATCAAAAAGATCGGAGCGGCTGAGGCGGGATCGGTTCGCGTGAACGACGTCCCATAAGCCGAGGCTGGCGGAGCCGCATAGAAAAGATGCTGGTGCCCGGCGATGACGAAAGAAAGGTTGGGATACTTAGCGTAGTTGGTCAGCACCGCCTGCACCGCCGGCCCGCTGGGCGGACCAAGCGCATTCTCGGACTTGCCCGGCGTGGCATAAATCGGCCGGTGCATGAATACAAAAATGTGGGCGATTGAGGAGTCTGCTGCCAGTGTGGCAAGGGTGGAGCTGAGCCCAGCCAACTGATCGGCACTAACATTTCCGGCATAGCTGCCGCCCGAGGGTTTCGCATCGATACTTGCCACCTGGTCGTCGGTGTTGAGACCGATGAAGGCGGAATTTCCGTAAGTGAAGTAACCGTATTGCGGCCCCACGTATTTTTCGAAATACTTCACCATAGTGCCGCTAGGATCGGGCACATCGCCCTTCTTAAGCATCTCGTGATTACCCGGCACGTTGAAGACGGGCAAATTGGCCTGGCCGATGATGGATTGGAAGGTCTCATATTCCTTTTTTATCTTTTCTTCATCTTTATTCTTCTCAGGATCTTTCAACTTTCCGTACACAGAGTCGCCGGACCAGATGACGAACGCGGCGCCGGTGCCGTTTAACTGCTTCGCAATCGTCTGGAAGACGGGCGGTTGATCGTCTTTATCGCTTGGCGGACGATTGTCGCCGCCAGCCACAAAGGTGAAGCTGCTCGGATTCTTGGGTGTGCCCAGCGCCGGTGTGCCGTGAATCGGGGTCAGAGTCGGGAACTGCCCCGTCACGATCGGCGAGGCCGCGCTCGAGCGGTAAACGCTATACGACAACATTAGAACGAAGAGGAAGGCTACCAAGATGCGAAGCTTCATGACAAACTCCTTCGGCCTGAAAGTTTTTGCGGCCATCGGATCAATCACAATCGAAAGAAGTTGGATAACACTGCCCGGTAACTTATTCCCTCATCTAAGTCGTGTCAAGGGTGAATCAGTGAACGAAACTGCTTCGCACCGGCCCCATCTACCACGTTCGGGCCATTCTTTCCCGGATCGTGCCATTGTCATCAGGAACCAGCGGCCTCAATATGTTTGTGCCTGACGATTAGCGTTCTTAAGTGAAGGCTATTTTGCACAGGGTGAGCGGAGCGATCATGTTGGAAGTCGAAAAAAACGAAAAGCAGGAATCGAAGTCGCGAAAGTCGCGGAATCTGCCAAAATCGGGCCAATCAATGACGGAACCGATTGCCCCTCAGGCCACCCGCGGCGAGAAACAACCTCGCCAATTGCTGGTCGCGCTCGTGCTTTTGCTGATCGCCCTCGTCGTTGTTCTTGGGAAGGAACGCGATTTCTGGTTTGGATCGGACGACACGATCGAATCTGACGCCACAATCCCGGACAATACTCCGAAAACATCTTCTGCCACGTCTGCGCCAGCTAAAGTCAATCCAGCGCCTGCGCCAGCCAAAGTCAACCCTGTACCCGCACCCGTCGCCACTGCGAAGAGCGCCGCGCCTGCCAAGAATAATGTTGCTCCTAAAGTTGCCGCTCCGGCCATCGCCGCGCAATCCCATAAAGCCGAGCCGGCCCATAAGCAAGTAGCTCAAGCCGAGCCGCCCAAAGTAGCCGCCAAGCGCGCCGTTCTGCCTCCGCTGGATGTCAATGTGGTTGCGGCCAACTCGCACGATGCCGCTCATCCCGCAAACGACGTCGCGAAAGTCGACATCTCCAGCGGTTCCAAGCAAACCGCAGCCGTTGCTTCCAATCTGCCTTCGAACGCCGCAGAGCGCGAGAATATTGCTCCTTCAGCGCCGGAGTTACACCAGGCGCTCAACGCGCCGTATCCATTACTCGGCCAGCATGTGAGCGTGCAGGGGTCGGTCGTGTTGCAGGCCGTAGTAGGAGCCGACGGCATCATCGAAAACCTGCGCGTGATCAACGGTCCATCTATCCTCGCCGCCGCTGCGAAACAAGCCGTGCGCCAGTGGCACTTCAAGCCCTATCTGCAAAACGGTCAGCCGGTAGAAACCAAAGCCATCATTACGGTCAACTTCTCGATTAAGGTAGGCGACAATCCCGCGCAGTCGAGCTAGGCGAAACGCAAACAGAAGTTCACCTCCACTCTGATCACTTTCTATCGGCCGGTTGAGATTCGGCCGAGAATCCTCACGAATCCGAGTTCACCGTCTGTGTCAGCGCCGCGGAACTGCTCGTGAAGTCGATATCACCGTTTGTACGTGGCGGTTCCTGAAACTAGAGTTGACGTGGTGAACTTGGAAGCGTTTGCCAATAGTCATCGCCTTCACCCCTTCCTCACCAGCAATTGAGAAGCCAGCTACTGCCGGCCTGAACGTGCTTGCCAATCGCGATCGCTGGCCACTCGAAGATGAGTGGCTTCGTCAGAAACTTCAAGACGATCACGTTGAAGGCCGTGCCGATGGCGTATTCAGGAAGGTCGGAGCGGTAGAGTTCACCGCGGCTGGGGTGCCGGTTGAGATCGATGTTCCCCTCTTCACATCTGTGATGCGCGATCCCTTCATGCGTGAGTTCGACGTCGTAGGCAATTCCGCCCAGCCAAACCACTTGCGTGACGATCCACGCTTTATCGTGGAAGACCTCATAATTGGTGCGCAGCGGGTGCGCATTGTTCCAACTGCCAAAGGTCCAGAAGCCAGGACGTTGCTGAATCGCCACCGGTGCGGCTGGCATGGTGACGCTTGCGCCCTCGTGGAGAACGAAGTCTTCGCCGGGTGGGAGCGGGGCGATGGGCTTTGGATCGGTAAGCACGAGCGGCTTTTGCTTGATATCGAATTGCTGAGCGTGTGCAGCCGATGCGAGCGCAACTGCGAGAACAACGACGGCCGAGGTTTTCATGGCGTGGGGCTGGAGTTTGCCTTAAGGTATTCATCGGCAGCAGGCCAGAAAACTTTAGCCGCGGAGAATCGATTTTGCCCATTCGTGCCCACGAATGGTGAAAGTGGATAATCGGGGGAAAGCCCGCCTCCATAGGTCTTACATTTCGGTAGAGGCCGCTTAATTGGTCCACTACCTCCTCCCGTAGAGCTTTTCGGCTGTCGGTTTTTCTGCTAGTGTTTTCAGTCCGCCAAAACTCGCTGATTGCCATTTAATTCAACGCATGCTTCGCTGAGTATGCTGGGCGTTCGCAGCTCTGTGACAGATATCCCGGTGGCCCCGCATCGGTTTGTGTAGGTTTAATATTTGCCAAAGACAAGGTGTGAGTCAGTGTTGAAGCAGCCGACCGAGCAGGTATGATTCTTAAGGAAAGGTCAACCGCGTGATTGTAGGAGTTCCGAAAGAAAGCTATCCCGGAGAGCGCCGCGTTGCCCTCGTACCCGCGGTGGTTCCGATTCTCGCGAAAGCGGGATTCGAGGTTGCCGTCGAAGTTGGTGCAGGCGAGCAGGCCGGTTATTCCGACGCGGCTTACGCCGATAAGGGAGCAAAGATTTTCCCCGATCGTGCCTCGGTATTCGGCGCCGCCGACGTGATTGTGCAAGTGCTTTGTTACGGATCGAACGATGTCACTGGTCGTGCCGACCTTCCATTGCTGCGCCGCGATCAAGTTCTCATCGGGTTTCTGCGTCCCTTCGGCTCTGCCGATGTGATTCAGGAAATTGTATCGGCTGGCGTCACTTCTTTCTCCGTCGAACTGGTGCCGCGCACCACGCGCGCGCAAAGCATGGACGCGCTTTCTTCCATGGGCACAATCTGTGGATACAAAGCGGTGCTGCTTGCCGCTGAAACATCCATCCGGATCTTTCCCATGATGACCACCGCCGCGGGCACAATCACGCCCGCCCGCGTTTTCGTCATCGGTGCTGGTGTAGCCGGACTGCAAGCTATCTCGACCGCGCGCCGTCTGGGAGCCGTTGCTTCCGCCTATGACATGCGTGTTGCCTCAAAAGAACAGGTTCAGAGCCTCGGCGGGCGCTTCGTCGAGTTGCCGATTGAGGCCAAGGATGCTCAGGACGCACGCGGCTACGGGACTGCGCAGGACGAAACTTTCTACGCGCGGCAGCGCGAACTCCTCACTCGTGTGGTCGCCGAGAGCGATGTGGTGATCACGGCTGCTGTAATTCCTGGCAAGAAGTCACCGGTGCTGATCACAGCCGACATGGTCAAAGGAATGGCGCCCGGTTCGGTAATCGTCGATCTTGCCTCGGAGCGCGGCGGCAACTGCGAACTCACCCGTACTGGAGAAACCGTGAAACAGAATGGCGTGACCATTATCGGAGCCATCAATCTGGCCAGCAGCGTCCCGTACCATTCCAGCCAAATGTACGCCCGCAACATCAGCACGTTTCTCGCGTACATGATGAAAGACGGCAAACTGCAACTGAATCCGCAGGATGAGATCATCCGCGAGACCATGGTCACGCACGGCGGCGAAATCGTGAACACAAGAGTACGAGACTTTTTCAAGTTGCCGGCATTAGCGACAGTAGGCGGCTAGCAAAATCTAGCGAAGCACTTGTGTGGAAAAATTGGCCGATCCAGCATTTCCAATGGCCGGCGTAGTCACAGTTTAGTTTCGGAACTGCTCTTTCTAAATTGTCATCCTGAGCGGAGCAAGAGTTCGCAAAGCGAAATCTTGCGCAGTCGAAGGATCCCTATCCTCTTTCCACATTCGTGCTGAGGCAGGGAGTTCTCACAGCTGCGCAGCGTTCTATATGCTCCGCCCGGGACAACGAGTCAAGAACCGAGAACCGGGGGTCAAATGCAATCCAACTTAATCGATGCGCTCTTCATCTTCATGCTGGCCTGCTTCATCGGCTTTGAAGTCATTCGCCATGTCTCGCCGTTACTCCACACTCCGCTGATGTCTCTCACCAACGCCCTCGACGCCATTGCCGTCGTGGGCGCGATTGTGCTGGTAGGCGAACGCAAAAGCACTTTCGCGACAGTCCTCGGCGTAATCGCCATCGTCGCCGCCACCAGCAATGTGGTCGGAGGGTTTTTTATCACCGATCGCATGCTCAAGATGTTCAAGAGCAGCCGCCCCAACAAGTAATGATTAACTAACCCATGAACGAGTTCGCCGCAAGCCAATACGTAATCGAAGCCGCGTATCTCATCGCCAGCGCCCTGTTCATCTTTTCGCTGAAGTGGATGAGTTCGCCGGCCACCGCCCGTCACGGCATCTGGGCAGGCGAAATCGGCATGGTGCTGGCCATCGCCGGCACCCTGCTGCATCACGGCATCGTCGATTACAAATGGATCGCCGTCGGACTCGTCCTCGGCAGCGGCATTGGCATTCCGCTCGGCATGGTGCAGATGACGGCCGTTCCGCAGCGAACCGCGCTCAGTCACGCCTTCGGCGCGCTCTGCGTAACCCTCGTCGGCACCGCCGAGTTTTATCTGGGAACGCAGAACAATTCGAAATTCGGATTGTCGGTCCTCTCCATGGAAGTAATCCTAGGAGGCCTCACGTTCACCGGCAGCCTTATGGCGGCGGGCAAGCTGCAAGAAATTCTCCCGCAACGCCCCATTACCTATAAAGGACAAAACTTCGTCAACTTCCTGCTATTCGTAGTCGCTGTCGGCAGCGCAGTCTGGCTAGTCTTGCATCCAGAAGCCAAACAATTATTTCCGGTGGTCGTTGGCGTTTCATTGCTATTCGGAATTCTGCTGGTCATCCCCATCGGCGGCGCTGACATGCCCACCGTCATCTCGCTGCTAAATGGCTACGCCGGCCTCTCCGCGGCCGCCATGGGATTCGTTCTGCAAAACAAACTCCTGATCATCGCTGGCGCACTCGACGGATCTTCCGGACTCATTCTCTCCGTCATCATGTCGAAGGCCATGAACCGGTCGTTCTCGAACGTCCTCTTCGGAGCATTCGGCCAGGTGCAAGCCGCCGCAGCCGGCGCCCAGGAAGCGAAGCCCGTTCGCAGCGCCACACCCGAAGAAGCCGCCGCAATTCTCTCTGCCGCCAACAAAGTGGTCATCGTCCCCGGTTACGGCATGGCAGTCGCGCAGGCGCAGCACAAAGTTCGCGAGCTTTACGACATCCTCACGAAGAAGGGAATTGACGTTCGCTTCGCCATCCATCCCGTCGCCGGACGCATGCCCGGCCACATGAACGTCCTGCTCGCCGAAGCCGACATCCCCTACGATCGCCTCATCGAAATGGACGAGATCAACGGCGACTTCCCCCAAACCGACGTGGCCCTGGTAATCGGCGCCAACGACGTCACCAACCCCGCCGCTCGCAACGACCAGTCGAGCCCCATCTTCGGCATGCCCATCCTCGACGTCGACAGAGCCCACACCGTCATGGTGATCAAGCGCGGCATGAGCCCCGGCTTCGCCGGCATCGACAACCCCCTCTACTACCTCCCCAACAACCTGATGCTCTTCGGTGACGCCAAAAAATTTGTGGGAGACATCGTGCGCGAACTCAGCGGCGGACACTAGATGGTTCTCAGATCATCCAACCCAAAGCTGGTTCGAGCCGCACATCCACCGTTTAATCCGGCAACTTCTGGATGTATGCCCCTCCAAGGATCTGACCTCCGTGAAAACCATCTGAGTTGGACCGGGAACGATCAACCCGATAGACGACGGCACCAGCCCATTCCCCTGTCTGAGTCCTTGGATCTCGAGCTATTTTGGAGGACTTCCCAGGGCGCTCCCTCTGGACTGGTCGGCTGCTACCGACTGAGCCCTCGCCTTCTGCTGCGGCAGGGGTATGTCCGATTGGAGGGGCCGGATGATCTCGATCAAATCCGATTGCAGTTCGTCCATGAACGAGATGACGGTATCTACATACGCGTACGCCGAAATGGTCCTCGTCTCTGTGTGGGTCGCTTCGTTGGTTAATATAGTGTCGGTGGGACTAATTTCTTTGAAGTTATCGCCGAGCCTTCTAAACTCATTTGGGTGAACATCCGCCTGCAACCTCGTCAAAGAGCCCGCCTAGCTCAAATCGCTGCCCACCGTGGCGTTACAACTGAGGAACTCGCACGAGAGATCATCTGCCGCTACTTGGAGGAGAGCAAGTCTTCGGCTAAGCCCACACAGGGCGCGCGCGGTGGACTTGGCACCGAGATCGCAGCTCTATTTCGCGGTCATGGACTCGACCATCCAATTCCCCAGCTCAAGATCACTATTGAAAGTCCATTCGATCCGCCGAAGAAAACTGCCGGGCGAGGCCCGGCGGACAGCCGAGGGCGGCTGTCCCCACATAAGCCCTCCCGCAGTCGCCGCAAGAAGCGCGCATGATATTCTATTAACTCCAGCTGCGTACCGTTTTGGCGGAAATTCCCCGCAGTTCTAAAAGAACGCTTCTTGTAGAAGCTTCCCCGTAGAAGCCCAGAAGAGAGAAACTCGACATCATGCTTTCGGTCAGCAATGTTTCCATGCGCTTCGGCGCCAAAATTCTATTCGATGAAGTCTCCACGGCATTTACGCCGGGCAAGCGCTATGGTCTCACCGGCCCCAACGGCGCGGGCAAATCCACTTTCATGAAGCTGCTCAGCGGCGAAATCGAGCCGCAAAAAGGCGCCGTGGTGCGCCCGCGGAAGATCGGCGTTTTGTCGCAGGACCAGTTCGCCTTCGATGCCTTCACCGCCATCGACACCGTCATCATGGGCAACAAGCGCCTGTGGGCAGCCATGCAGGAGCGCGACACCATTTACTCCAAGCCTGAGATGACCGACGAAGATGGCATGAAGCTCGGCGAACTCGAAGGCATCGTCGGTGAAGAAGACGGCTACACCGCCGAAAGCGACGCCGCGATCTTGCTCGACGGCTTGGATATCCCGGAAGACATCCATTCCAGAAAAATGTCCGAACTGCAAGGTGGACAGAAAGTCCGCGTGCTGCTGGCCCAGGCTCTGTTCGGCCATCCTCAGGCGTTATTACTCGACGAACCCACGAATAACCTGGACTTGGATTCGATCCACTGGCTGCAGGGATTTCTCAACGCTTACGATGGCGTGGTCATCGCCATCTCGCACGACCGCCATTTTCTCAACAGCATTTGCACCCACATCGCCGACATCGATTACGAAACCATCATCACCTACACCGGCTCCTACGACGAGATGGTGCTCGCCAAGACCCAGGTACGCTCGCAGATCGAATCGCAGAACGCGCAGCGCGAAAAAAAGATTTCGCAGTTGAACGAATTCATCGCGCGCTTCGCCGCCGGCACTCGTTCCAGCCAGGTTCAGTCGCGCCGTAAGGAAGTCGAGCGCCTGCAAGTCACGGAATTAGCCAAGTCGAACATCGCCCGGCCCTACATCAAGTTCGAGCAGAAACGGCCGTCAGGCAAGCATGTTCTCGAGGTCGAGCACCTCAGCAAAGCCTACGGCGACAAGAAAGTAATTCGCGACTTCACTTCGAGCATCACGCGCGGCGAACGCATCGCGCTCATGGGACGCAATGGAGCAGGGAAAACCACTCTCGTAAACGCTCTGCTCGCGAACTCGCCCACTACGCCGGAAGCCGAGCTGCGCAAGACGAGCGGCTACGACGGCCCATTCGTTGATTCCGGCAAAGTAATCTGGGGTCACGAAGCGTCTATCGGATATTTCGCCCAGGATCATCGCAGCCTCATCGAAGGCGGTACGACGGTGCTTGAGTGGTTGCATCAATGGAACCCCGCAGCCGTCAGCGAAGAAATTCGCGGCTTGCTGGGCCAGATGCTTTTTGCCCGCGAAGAAGCCACCAAGTCCACCAGCGTCCTATCCGGCGGCGAGGCCGCGCGCCTGCTCTTCTGCAAACTGATGTTGCAAAAGCCCAACGTGCTCGTGCTCGATGAGCCCACCAACCATCTCGATCTTGAAGCCATCAATGCCTTGAACATTTCTCTGCAGCGTTATCAAGCTACGGTGTTTCTCGTAACCCACGATCACGACTTGATCGACGAGGTCGCAACCCGCATCTGGCATTTCGAGAGCGATCACAAGATCACCGATTTCAAAGGAACCTACGAGGAATATCAGGCCGCTGTGGCCGTTTAGGCGAATTGACCTTCAGTCACGTGCAGTCTGCACCATCTCTGTTGCATGTAAATTAACCAGGTTCTCCACAGTTATCCACAGTCGTTTCTTGTTGCGTTTGCAGTCTCAAGTTGCGGATAATGGGCGTCGGAACGTTTCTTGCGGTGTGGAGCACGCACGCGAGAGGTTGAGCCGTAGTGTACAGCCGAACAGATTTACTTAGGATCCTTCGTCTTGCCCCGCGCCAACTGGCGAACTGGGAGCGCGCTGGCCTCATTGCAGCTTCCACTTCCTATTCTTTCGCCGATCTGCTGAAGATTAAAAAAGTTCGCGACCTATGCGCGATGCGTGTGCGGCCCGCGGTAATCCGCCAATCGCTTGAGGCAATGCAGAAGCAGGCTGCGGGCATGCAGAATCCTCTTCTCGAAGCTGGAGCTTCGTCGACCAACAAGCATCGCGTCGCCTTCCGCCACGAAGGCAAACTGTTCGAGCCCATCGCCGGACAATTCGTGATGGACTTCACGACTCGCGAAAAAGTTGTCACCAGCACTCCGATTCCCGAGACCGAGGGCACTCCTCGCGAGGATGATGCAGCAGTCTGGTTTGCGCGAGGCATCGCGCTCGAAGAAGATCCAGCGGCGCAGTCTGAGGCTCTCGCTGCTTACCAGAAGGTGCTTGAGTTTCAGCCCGACCACGCTGCCGCTCACATCAACCTCGGAACGCTTTATTACAATCGCCAGGATTTCGCTTCGGCCGAAAAGCATTACCGCGCTGCCTTGCAATCCGATCCTCGCTACGCTCTCGCCTATTTCGATTTAGGCAACGTGCTCGACGAAACTGGACGTGTGCAGGAAGGCATCCAGACTTACAAGATGGCGATTCAACTCGCCCCGACTTACGCGGACGCGCACTACAACCTCGCGCTCGCCTACGAAAAAACCCGTGAGCCGCGCAAAGCTCTGAAGCATTGGCAGGCCTACATCAAGCTCGATACCACCGGTCCCTGGTCCGTCCACGCCCGCAATCAGATTCGCCGCATTTTGCAGGCCGACACGCTGAAGCTCGTGCACTCGCGTCCCAAACACTAATTCGATCGCGCACTCTCCGCCGCGAGACCCTTGTTAGGCCTTACTGGCGAGCACTCGCACTTTCCCTCGTCGTTCCCGGACATTCCCGGTAAGCAGTCCAGTTACTGAAGTAGCACAAGCCAATCAGCATCGCGATCGATAAAACAAACCCCTGAAGCAATCCCCACCGCCACACTGTGGATTCTCCCAGTGAAATGTATGCGTTTGGCTCCGCTACCGCGGCGGTCACACGGCCTCCCTCCAACCAGCACCGTACAATTCCCAGGCTCGTGTCGCCGAAAATCAGCGCCCATTCCCCGGGTTCAGCCGCTTCGGCCAATTCCAACATCTCCTCGGTAAATCGTCTTCTGAATGCCGGAGGATAAAATTCCAGGAGCACTCGATACACTCCCAGCAAGCACCGCTGCCTGGTCATGCGTCCTTCTCCAACTTGCCCAACCGCGTTCTCGCGACATCAACCACCTGCCGCAAGCGCCTGACCTCAGCCCGCAACACCCGCTCGCCGCTGGCTGTCAGGCAGTATTCCCGCCGCGTATCGCCGTCTTTCAGACGACGCTCCATCTCCCCCACCAGACCGCTCGCCAGCAAACGGTCCAGATTCGCGTACAGCGTTCCCGGTCCCAGCTTGTAAGCTCCCCCGGATTGCCGCTTCACGGATTGCATAATTCCATACCCGTGCAGATTAGACTCGGCGAGCGCGAGAAGGATATGCAGCGCGGCAGTGGAAAGTGGCTTGTCCTTGACTCCCATATCGTAGTTTGATATATCACATTAAGATATATCAGGGGAAGACCTAAAGCCTGATTTGAGCAGAGGAGCCCATGAAATGCAAGAGTGGCCTCAGCCTATTTCTCTCTCGGATTGTCTTCCTGAGCGCAGCCGTTTCTCAGGGGGAGCGATGGACCTCCCGCACTGGGAATCCTGTGGGGAAACGCAGCAGCACGTCGTCCGCCCAGCTCAACCCCCGCGACAATGCTAAAATTACAGGTTTGCTATTCCTCCGCCTGAAGGTGTCCTCATGCCTGAGACCACGCTGCAATCCGCCCCTCCCACGCCTCTGACCACTCTCACCGACGACGAGATCCTTTTTCGCGACAACATTCGCCAGTTCGCCGCCGATAAAATTCGTCCGCTGGTCAAGGAGATGGACGAGAAGGGTATCTTCGAAAAAGATCTCATCCACGAATTCTTTCAGCTCGGCCTGATGGGCATCGAAATCCCCGAACAATTCGGCGGCGGCGGGGCCAAATTCTTCGAAGCGATTCTCGCGGTTGAAGAATTATCCCGCGTCGATGCCTCGGCTGGTGTAGTGGTCGATGTGCAGAATACGCTGGTAAACAATGCGCTCCTGCGCTGGGGTACTTCCGACCAGAAGAAACGCTATCTGCCGAAGATGGCTGCCAACACCGTCGGCGCCTATGCTCTCAGCGAGGCGGGCTCCGGCTCCGATGCCTTCGGCCTGCAGACGCGCGCCGAACTCAAAGGCAGCGACTACGTGCTCAACGGGCGCAAGCTCTGGATCACCAACGGCAAGGAAGCCGGCTTGTTCGTTTTGTTCGCCACCATCGATCCCGCAGCCGGATACAAAGGCATCACCGCATTTTTGGTTGAAAAAGATTTTCCCGGATTCAGCGTCGGCAAAAAAGAAGACAAACTCGGCATTCGCGCCTCCTCCACTTGCGAACTGATCATTGAAGATTGCCGCGTGCCCCGGGAAAACGTGCTGGGTGAGCCCGGCAAAGGCTACAAGATCGCAATTGAAACTTTGAACGAGGGCCGCATCGGCATCGGAGCGCAGATGATCGGCGTGGCCGCCGGAGCCTGGGAATTTGCCGCGAAGTACGCGCAGGAGCGCAAGCAATTCGGCAAGTCGATCTCTGAGTTCCAAGGCATCCAGTTTCAGATTGCGCAAATGGCAACCGAGATCGAAGCCGCGCGCCTCATGGTCTACAACGCCGCCCGCATGAAAGACGCAGGCGTAAATTTCGTCAAGGAAGCGGCCATGACCAAGCTTTTCGCATCGCAGGTTGCCGAGCGCGTCACCTCGCTGGCCGTCGAAATCTACGGTGGCTACGGCTTCACCAAAGATTATCCCGTCGAGAAATATTGGCGCGACGCCAAGATCGGCAAAATCTACGAAGGCACGTCCAACATGCAGTTGGCGACCATCGCGAAGCTTCTGCTGGGCACGAAGTAAGTTGTCATCCTGAGCGCAGTAAGAGCTTCACGAAGTGAAGCTCTTACGCAGTCGAAGGATCCCTACCCCAGCTTCATCGAAAGCCGTGCCCAGCGCCCGTTTCGGCCCTTAGTAACTAAAATTGGTAACATCACCTCTGCTCTTTATGTGCATTCGGTTGCACTAGGCACTCCGAGTTCGACCTTGCTAAATCATCCTAACCCCTGTCATTTCAGCGCGTTTCAGCCCTCCTGATCATTGGCGCGCCAGCTGCAATCTCATGGCTACCTGCAGTAATGGGGACTGGGGTGCCACATGACGTTGTTCGAAAATGCCGCTGTGAATGCGATTCCAGCTCCAAAGCGAAAGATCACTCTGCTTCCGCTTCTGACCGTCCTGTTCGTGATTTCGTACGGCCTCATGACCTTACTCATCGTGGAGCAGGGGCGTACCATTCAGTCGCAAAGCAACATGATCAAGATTTTGCTCCCGGAGAGCAGGGAGTTGTGGGGATTAAGAGGCAAGGCCCTCGCGGACAAGAATTCTGCGCAAGCTCCGTCGACCCAGGATCAGGCACCATGCGTTCGTACTCCGTCTGCCCAGAACCCGTCAACCCAGGTTGCACCAATGCAGGTTCCATCGACCCAGGCGCCGCGGCACCATTCGTCCGGAGCAGGCAAGAGCGCGAAGCCCGAGACCCAGCTTCCCGCACCCGCTTCGGATTTAACCGACCAGCGTCGTTCGTTAGTTACGATTTAGTTATGATTTGAAGTTTAGCTGCGTACTCTCGGTTCCAGTGAACAGTAAACAGTAAGTTGTATCGCAAGAGCAGCGAGCGTCCCCCAGACATTTATCGGAGTGGCGTTTAAAAGTAATGAAGGCCCTGACCCTAGCCTTGTTGTGCAGTATGTCGGCCGCGAAGCCCGCGCAGCCGGTGCGTCAGCCTTCCGGCCATCTGACCCAGCCGGCCACCAAAGGCCGCTGGTACTTTGCCGCCAACGGCCACGCCGTCTACTGCTACGGACCAGTAATGACCTTGCCCCAAGCCAACGGCGATCCGCAGAAAGTCGCAACCTTCTGCCGCGACGGCCAAACCGTCGTCCCGCTGAAAGACTAGTCTCCTCCGTGTTGCCTCGCGACCTTTCCTGGCAACGACTTGCCCTGACTGCCTCAACCTCAATTCAAAATTCACGGCTTTAGAGTCTGTGTGCGAACTCAGATTCGCGACTTACGGTGGGACAAGATACTTGCTTTCAGCCGCGAAGCGACGTCAGAGTGCAGCCCAGGGCGTAAGCCCTGGGGGTTAAGAGTGGGAAACGACCGAGCCCCAGCGGGGCGAAAGAACAGTTCGCACGCTGACTCTTCAGCCCCCAACGACGGTCCTTCTTTTACACTGGAGACATGCCCGAACTCCCCGAAGTTGAGACCATCGCCCGCGGACTGGCCAAGCGCATTACCGGCGATTTGATCGAATCGATCTGGCTCGGCGAAAAACCTCAGACGTTCAAATCTCCGCCACGCGAAATCTCCGCCACGCTCGAGCACACCCGCATTCTCACGGTCCGGCGCGTCGGCAAGCACATCGTCTTCGATCTGGCTCCTAACAATGTCCGCTCTAAAAAGGCGCAGCCTGCGCAGGCCCAGTGGATCGTCCACCTCGGCATGACCGGGCGACTGCAGCTCTGTGACCCGCAATCGGAAGTCCTGAAGCACACCCATGCGATTTTAAAGTTGAAGTCAGGCAGGGAACTGCGCTTCGTCGATCCCCGCCGCTTCGGCCGTCTCAGCGTCGCCCGCACCGGCGGCTTCGACGCGGGCGGCATCGAGCCGCTGGAAGTCGATCTCGATCGTTTCATCAATTTGTTTCGCGGCCGCGAAACCCCCATCAAGAGCGCCCTGCTCAACCAGAAATTGCTGCGAGGGGTCGGAAATATTTATGCCGACGAATCCCTGTTCCGCGCCGGAATTCGCCCGCGCCGCCGCGCTTCGACCATCACGCGCGATCAACTGACGAAGCTAATGACGTCAGTAAAAGAAGTCCTAAAGGAAGCAATCGCGCTCGGCGGCTCGTCGATCTCGGATTATGTCGATGCCGACGGCGAAGAAGGCTTCTTCCAGTTGCAACACCGCGTCTATGGCCGCGAAGGGGAACCGTGTCTGGTCTGCAAGACTCCCATCAAACGCATCGTGATCGCCGGCCGCAGCAGCCACTACTGCCCGAAATGCCAGAAGTGACAAGGCAGGGCTGAATGCTCACCGCAGCTTTAGATCCGCGGGTGTTAGGTCCTAGGTCTTGGGTGCTAGGTCTTAGGTCTTAAGTTTTGCCTAAGATACAATCTCGACCGGTGTCATCCTGAGCGCAGCCGCTTTTCAGGCGGAGCGAAGGACCTCCCGCTTCACCTGCCTCGCGCGCAAGCCAAATACCAAACCTGAAAAACCGATGCCCTATAATCCTCGGGTGCTAGGTCGCAGGTCTGAGCTTTTGCCTAAGACCGAAGACCCGAGACCTAACACCCGGACCAAAACCCATGCCCGATTTCTCCATCGGAGTCGATCTCGGCGGCACCAATCTGCGCATCGCTGCCGTCACCATTGACGGACAGCTTCTCGAGAAAGTAACTCTCAACACCAAAGTCGCGCTCGGTCCCGACCGCACCATCGACGAGATGTGCGACGCGATTCAGCGCGTTGCCACAACGCACAAAGCATCAGGAAGCTTTCGCGGCGCGGGCATTGGCGTTCTCGGCATCATCGACATGCAGGCCGGCACTGTGCGCAAGTCGGCCAATTTTCCCGGCTGGGAAGACTATCCCGTGCGCGCCGAAATCGAGCGCCGCCTGCGTGCCTGCGCTCTGCTCGAAAACGACGCCTCGGTCATCATCGATAACGACGGGAACGTCGCCGCGCTCGGCGAGCAATGGCTTGGTGCCGCGCGTGGTGTCGACAACGTGGCAGTCCTCACGCTGGGCACAGGTATCGGCGGCGGCATCGTGCTCGGAGGAAAAATCTGGCACGGCATGAATGGCATGGCCGGCGAATTTGGCCACGTCACGGTCGAACCCGAGGGCGTTCCTTGCGGCTGCGGCAACCGCGGGTGCGCCGAGCGCTACGCCTCCGCCAGCGCCATCATGCGTATGGCGCGTGAAGCGATCGCCAGTGGTGAAGCGCCAGCGTTGGCCAAGGCCGCATCGTCCGGCGCCGAATTCGGCGCTCTCGCCATCTACAATCTCGCGATGCAGGGCGACGAACCCTCCCGCCGCATCTTCCACACCTTCGGCCGCTACCTTGGCATGATGCTCTCCGGCGCGGTCAACGTGTTGAATCTCGATGTGTACGTCCTAGCCGGCGGCGTTTCAAGCGCCTGGGACGCCTTCGCCCCCACCATGTTCGAGGAGTTGCGAAGCCGCTCGATTGTTTATGCGGCAACCGCGCCTGAAGATCCATCGCAGGGAAATGCTCCCGAAAGCCGCACCGGGCGGAAAACCGTCATCACGCGCGCCTTGCTGGGCAGCGGTGCTGGGCTATTCGGGGCGGCGCGGGCAGCCGTGCTGGCTGAGTAGAATAGCTCGTGACGGCTGCCCGATAAAACGGCGATTCTCACGGGAGGAGGGTCTCCCATGAATAGGATCGGGAAGGGCACGACTTTAGTCGTGCCGTCCTAGGGCCATAAAGACAAGGGCTTTAGCCCCTGCGTGAACCGCTAGGTTCCCCGGACGGACCTTACGGCGCCAGAAGCGCCGAACCCCGCGCCCCCACCCTCCTCGCTGCCTGCAAGAAAGCCTGATTCTGCTCCGCCGTCCCAATCGTCACCCGAATGCAATTCGGCGCGCCCCACGCTCCCATCGGACGCACCGCCACGCCTTCCTCTTGCAATCGGCTGGAGAACGTAGCAGCATCTTCCCCCAAATCACAAAACACAAAATTCGCCGAGGTCGGCGCGACGCCATATCCCAGCGCCATCAATCCATCGTTGAGCACTCGCGATTGCGCGGTATTATTCTCCACCACGCGCTGAACATATTTGGCGTCGTCGAGCACCGCCAGCGCCCCAGCTTCCGCCACCGACGAAACCGAGTATGTGTTCCGCATGCGCGCGCAATACCCCAGCAATTCCGCTGGCCCTAGGCCGTAACCTACGCGCAACCCGGCAAGTCCGTAAGCCTTCGAAAACGTTCGCAGCACCACTACTCTCGTCCCTCGCCGGACATAATCCAACGAGTTCGAATAGCTAACTCGCCGCAACTCCGCGAAATACCGCGCGTATTCGTAGTACGCCTCATCCAGAACTACAATCACGTGCGCCGGCACCTGCGCCACAAAGCGCTCAATCACATCGGATTCCAGCATCGCCCCCGTAGGATTGTTGGGGTTGGCCAGAAACACGATGCGCGTGTTCGCATCGATCGCCGCAAGCATCGCGTCTAGATCGAAGATGTTTCCCTCCCGATGCATGCGCGCTTCGATCAGCCGCCCTCCCGCCGCCTGCACCACCATCGAATACACGATGAACGACAGTTCGCTGGTTACCGCATTCAGCCCCGGCCCCAGCAGCGTTTGGCACAGCAGGCTCAGCACCCCAGTCGAGCCCGCAGCGATGAACACCTGCTCTGCTGGCAACTCGTGATGCGCCGCAACCTTCCGTCGCAGTAGCGTGCAATCGTCGTCAGGATAGAGATTCCCCGCGCTCAGAACTTCCTTCATCACTTCGATTGCACCCGGCGAAGGCCCGAATGGACTCTCATTCGAATCAAGCTTGATTAATCGCTTCAGGCCTGTCTGCGCCTCTGGAGTGGCGTGAGAAAAATCGCCTGCGCCCATGTCGCGGGCCGGCTGGGTAACCATGTCGAAAAAACGGCTCATGCCCGCGGCTCGTCCTGATTCGATGGATGACTGGAAAGTTTCGTTCCCGCCGTTGGTTTGTTGCAGGCGGTTCGCAGGCGATCGACTTCGCGCAATGTTAGCGCGCGGAATTGCCCCGGTGGAACGTCGAGCGTAAGCGGCCCGTACCGCACGCGCTTGATCTTCTCCACATGGTGCCCGACCTTCTCAAACATCCGCCGAATCTCGCGATTACGCCCTTCGATCAGCGTGACTTCGTACCACGGATTGTTTGCTTCCTTTACCAAACGGATGGCCGCGGGCGCAGTGCGCACACGCCGTCCATCTTCAGTGGCAATCGAAACGCCGCCGCGCAACTTCTCCAGTGCGTCGTTACTCGGAACCCCCGCAACTTTCACCACGTAAGTCTTCGGCACCTGCGACGCCGCTTTCATTAACTTGTTTGCCAGCGCGCCATCGTTCGTCAAAAGCAGCAGGCCTTCGCTGGCGTAGTCGAGTCGTCCCACGGGATAAACGCGTTTCTTCACTCCGCGAATTAGCTGCATCACCGTTGGCCGGTTCTCCGGATCGCTGACCGTGGTCACATATCCCTTGGGCTTGTTCAGCAGCAGGTAAACATGCAGTTGCGCGCCTTGCAACAACTTTCCGTCTACCCGAATGTGATCGGTCTCCGGGTCGGCCTTGCTGCCCAGCTCCGTCACCACTGTCCCATTCACCTTCACGTGCCCCGCGCTGATCAGTTCCTCGGCTTTGCGTCGCGAAGCGATCCCGGCAGCGGCAATAATTTTTTGCAGGCGTTCTGCAGGCATGTGTGTGAACTTCCAATCCTAAAAACGAGAACGGGTCACCGAGGGATTCGGGTCAGGCCGCGTCTCCAGCCGCGCCATTGAACAACTACCGTCCGCGCCTTGATTACTACCGTGGAAGAGCGGCCCTTCAGGGCCGCGTAAGCCCTTCGCAAATCGAGAGGGCTTCAGCCCCGGCCGTCCCGCTTACTCTTTCTGTGCCGCTGGCTCCGCGATCTCTTCCGCCGCTGCCGCATCGCTCGTTTGCGCAGGCGCAGCCTCTTCTGCCGGAATCAACTCGCTCCCAAACGATTCCGCCACCAGTTTCTCGAACTCTTCCATGCTGGGCAGTTCGTTGACATCCTTCAAGCCAAACCGCATCAGAAATTCTTTCGTCGTCTTGTAGAGGATCGGCCTTCCAATCACCTGCTTGCGGCCCGCAGTCGTGATCAGCTTGCGATCAAGCAAAGTCGCAATCACCCCGCCAGAATCCACCCCGCGAATCTCGCTGATTTCCGGCACCGTAACGGGTTGCTTATATGCAATAACAGCCAGGGTCTCCAGCGCTGGCAGCGATAACCGAATAGGCGGCTTCAAACTCTTCGCGAAATTTCGCACGACCTCATGTTGCTCCGGTTTCGTCGACATGCGGTAGCCGCCCGCCACCTGGCGAATCTCGATACCATGGTCCGGCCCGCCAAATTCCGCGACCAGTTCCTCCAGCGACGAACGCACCCGCGATTTCACATCCGCGTCGTCGGCCGCCCCGGCCGCAACCACGCTTTCTCTTACCAGTGGCACAATCTGCTCCAGCGTGATCGGCGTCTCCGCCGCATAAATAATGGCTTCGAGTTGAGCTTTTAAACTCATAGGAAATCAGTTGCCAGTACCTAGTACCCAGTAAATTCAAACGCAAATTAGGAGGCGCAAACTCCCGACCATCCACGAAACCTGCAATTGCCTCCACCGCAGTCGCCAAACCAGAGCCGGTTTTACTGGCAACTGGGTACTAGGTACTGGGTACTGCTTTACCTCCAATCATCCCGCACCGCAGCCTGCTCGGTCATGATGGCTTCAAATCCAACATGTTTCCGCACCGCAATCTCGCCGAACATCCGATCCTGCCGCACCTGAATCGCCTGCAGCCGCACCATTTCCAGCAAGGCCAGAAACATACAAACCAGCGCCTGCCGCGATTGCACACGCATCAGCAACTGCTTTAATCGGATGGGCCGTGACTCCAACTCCAGCCGCTGTCGCAGATAATCAATCATCTGGCCCACATTTACCGTCTCTTCGTCGACGTTCATCATGGGCCGCGTGCGCACTCGTTCCAGAACTTGTTGGAACGTCTTCACCAGGTCGATCACGTCCGCCGCCATCTCCGGCTCGGTGCCTTCTGCATCCATGAATTCTTTCAGCGCCGGATTCGTCAACACAGCATCTTCAATCTGCTGCTTCTGCAAAAGCATCTGCGCCGCTGACTTGAACTTCTCGTGCTCCAGCAGCCGGTTTACCAGCTCTGTGCGCGGATCTTCCAACTCTTCCGCCTTCGCCGACGGATCCCGCGGCAGCAGCATTTTCGACTTGATGTGTATCAACACCGCCGCCATATAAATAAAGTCGGCCGCAACATTCACATCCAGCTCGCGGATTTTTTCCACGTAAGCCAGATATTGCGCCGTGATGCGCGCAATCGGAATGTCATAGATGTCGATGTCCTGCTTGCGAATCAGGTCGAGCAGCAAGTCCAGCGGCCCTTCGTAAACATCGGTAACCGAAACCGCAAACGGGGAATCGCTCTCTTCTTTTTCTTCCCGCTTCGCCGCTATTCCTTCAGATTCTTTTCTCGCTTTAGCGGCAGTTCGATCCGCGACTAGGAATGGCAAAGCTTCTGGCGCCCTGTCCGTGGCGTCAACGATTTTATTTTCCATGCTACTTCCCATCATTCGCCTCCGGAGCCTCATACGCGAGCGACATCCCCATTGCGTTGCGCACGTCGTCCATAGTCTCAGCCGCTGCCTTGCGCGCGCGTTGCGTGCCTACCTCAAGAATATCCCAAGCCAGCCGCGGATTCTCCTCGAATTTCTTGCGCCGCTCCTGCATAGGGTTCAGCAGTTGTACCAGCGCGTCGGCAGCCCAGCTTTTGCACTCGATGCATCCAATGCCCGCCGAGCGGCAACCCGTGTTCACTTTTTCCATGGTAGCGCGGTCGCTGAAAATCTTGTGCAGATCGCCCACCGGGCACACATCCGGATTTCCCGGATCGCTGCGCCGCACCCGCGCCGGATCGGTCACCATCGTCTTCAATTTCTGCCGCACCACCGGCTCCGGATCGGTCAGTAAAATCGCGTTGCCATATGACTTCGACATTTTGCGGCCATCGGTGCCCGGCAGCTTGGGCGCGCGTGTGAGCAACACTTGTGGCTCGGGAAACACATCGCCCCGCTTCCCATAAAATCCGTTAAACCGCCGTGCAATCTCCCGCGTGAGCTCAATATGTGCGACCTGATCTTCCCCTACCGGAACCACATCCGCTTTGTACATCAAAATATCCGCCGCCTGCAGCACCGGATAGCCTAGAAATCCGTACGTCCCCAGGTCTTTATCCTTAATGTTCTCTCGTTGCTCCTTATAGGTCGGAACCCGCTCCAGCCAACCCAGCGGCGTGATCATCGAAAGCAGCAGGTGCAACTCCGCATGCGCCGGAACGTGCGATTGAATAAAAATTACCGACTTCTCCGGATCGAGCCCTGCCGCCAGCCAGTCGAGCGCCACCTCCACGGAATTCCGCTTCACCTGCGAAGTGTCGGCATAGTCGGTGGTAAGTGCGTGCCAATCAACCACGCAGAAGAAGCACTCGTACTCGTCCTGCATGTGCACCCAGTTATCGAGCGCGCCCACGTAATTTCCGAGATGCAGTTTCCCAGTCGAGCGCATACCGCTGAGCACGCGCTTACGTAAGTTGGTTGAAGATTTCATCGGTTGTCTAACGAGTCGTAGCAAGGCTCAACGGAACCACGATGTCCAATTCTCAAAGCCAGCAGCACTCAGCGAGGGTACTGTCGATACTACCACGCCCCTGTAGGGACAGCCGCCGTCGGCTGTCTGGTCGAGCGAAGTTCGACAGGGTTTGCATGCTTCGCCAGTGAAGCGTGAGCTTTAAAAAGCTGAGTTTTCGAAAGGGCACGGCTTTAGCCGCCTTCGCCAAACCCCATGCTTTATAATCGCGCCCCGTGTCCAACCTCGCCCGCAAACTCCGCCTCACTGACTACTTCACTCTCGGCTGGGGCACCATGGTCGGCGTCGGCTGGCTCGTGGTCATGGACGACTGGCTTCTCCGCGGCGGTGCTCTCGGCGCGCTCCTCGGTTTCGCCATCGGCGGCGCGCTCTTATTCCCTATCGGCTGGGTTTACGGCCGTCTAGTCGCAGCCATGCCCGACGCCGCCGGCGAAATCGCCTATACCGCCGCCGCGTTCACCCGCCCCATCAGCTTCTCCACCGGATGGATGATGATGCTCGCCTACTTCATCGTCTGCCCCTGGGAAGCCGTTGCCGTCGGCCGCATCGCCGGCTACATCGTCCCTTCGCTCGATTCGCTCGAACTCTATCGCATCGCCGGCCGCCCGGTTTATCTTCCGCATCTCATCATCGGTCTCGGCCTCACCGCGCTGCTCACCACGCTTAACTATCGCGGCATTCGCCTCAGCGCAACTTTTCAGAACTGGACCTCTTTCGGCACGCTGGCGCTCTTCATAATTTTTGTCGCACTCGGCGCCAGCAAGGGATCGCCGCGCAACTTCCCTCCACTCTTTACCCACGCGCCTCTGGTTTCGTTCCTGCTCGTGGTTCAGATCGTCCCATATTTTATGACGGGATTCGAATCCGTGAGCAAGGGCGCGGAAGAATCTGCTCCTGAGTTTCGCTCACAAGCATTTTCTAAAGCCATCTGGATGGCCGTCCTCGTCGGCATTCTCTTTTACACAATCATCATCGCCGCGGTAGCATACGTTGCACCCTGGCGTGAATTGACCGGCGAAAAATTTATGACAGCCGTCGCTTTTCAAAATGCAGTCGGCTCGCGCTGGATCGTCAACATCATCCTGGTCGCAGCCCTGCTTTCGCTGATCAAATGCTTCAACGGAAACTTCGTAGCCGCCAGCCGCATGGTGTTCGCTCTAGGACGCCGCAGCCTCGTCAACGAACGCGCCGGTCGCATCCATCTCCATCACCAGACGCCGTCGATCGCAGTTCTCTGTGTCGGCCTGGCAACGGCGGCGTGTATGCTCCTCGGAGACGCGATTCTGGTGCCCATCACCGAAGTGGGCTCTGTTGCCTGCGCAATCGGATGGGCGGCAACATGCGCCGCATATCTGCGTATGGGACGTGCAGGAACGCTGCCCGGACAATCAAAGCTTACGGCAGTCGAACTATTTGTGGCGAACTTGGGATTGCTCGTAGCCATCGCGATGATGCTGATGAAAGTAGTCCCGGTGATTCCCGGCCACTTCACAATCTACGAATGGCTCGCCCTAGGAATCTGGATCGTCTTAGGAGCATTCTCGCATCGCCCCGCACGAACTGCTTGACTCTGGATTGGTGTGATTTTGGGCGGAGCATTTGGGTGGAGCAGCGCTTCAGCGCTGCGTTAAGGATCGTCTCTTGATGTCCGGCTTTAGCCGCTGAGGTAACCAGACGAGGGAAATAGGATGAAGCTCTATAAACTGAATCTCGCGATCACGGTCACCCTGTTCTTTGCTGCAACCCCCCTCTTGCTCGCCCAATCTTCCTTCGACCTCGTCATCACCAATGGCCACATCATCGACGGCACCGGCTCCCCTTGGTACTCCTGCGATGTCGGCATCCGCGACGGAAAAATCGCCGCTATCGGCAACCTGACCGCCGCGCCTCGCAAGAGCACCATCGACGCCGCCGGCAAAGTCGTCGCGCCCGGCTTCATCGACATGCTCGGCCAATCCGAACTCTCCATCCTGGTCGATCCGCGCCTGCCTTCGAAAATCTTTCAGGGCATCACCACCGAAATTACCGGCGAAGGCGGCTCGGCCGCGCCGCTCAACGATGCCATCATCCAAACCGATCGCCCCGGCTACGACCACTACCACATCACCCCCGACTGGCGAACCTTCCGCCAATATTTTGCGCGTCTCGAGAGGCAGGGCATGGGCATCAACCTCGCCAGCTACGTCGGCGCCACGCAGGTCCGCCGCATGGTGCTCGGCGACGACAACAAGCAGCCCACGCTCGAGCAACTCGAACAAATGAAAGCGCTGGTGCGTGAGGCTATGAAAGACGGCGCAGTCGGTGTTTCCACTGCCCTCGAATACGCTCCCGCCCCTTATGCAAAAACTGAGGAGCTGATCGCGCTCGCCGCCGAAGGCGGCAAATTCGGCGGCATCTACTCCACCCACATGCGCGATGAGAGCAACTCCGTCCTCGAAGCCATCGACGAGGCTCTGCGCATCGGTCGTGAAGCCCATGTCCCGGTGGAAATCTGGCACATCAAAGTCGCCGGGAAAAATAACTGGGGGCGCATGCCCGAAGTCGTCGCCAAGATCAACGCCGCCCGCGCCAACGGCGCCGATGTCACCGCCGACACGTACGCATATACAGCCTGGTTCAATTCTTTCTCAGCCTTCGTTCCGCCGTGGGCGCACGATGGCGGCGACGCAAAAATGGTTGAGCGCCTGAAAGACCCCGCCACTCGCGAGCGCATCCGCAAAGACATGCTCACGCCCTCGAAAGACTGGGACAACGAATGGCAGGAAATCCCCGGCCCCGACGCCATCATGATCGGTGTCGTTGAGAATCCAAAGATGCTTCCACTTCAGGGCAAGCGCCTTTCCGAAATCGCAGAACTCTGGAATAAAGATCCCATGGACGCTCTCTTCGATTTCCTCATCGAAGATCCCGACGCCGGAGTCGCCGTCTTTGGCATGTCACAACCCGATGTCACGCTCGCGCTGCAACAGCCCTGGGTCGCCATCGACAACGATTCCTCGGGAACTTCGCCCGAGGGCATTCTCGGCCAGGAGCATCCTCATCCCCGCGCCTATGGAACCTTCCCGCGCATCCTGCGCAAGTACGTTCGCGAAGATAAAGCCTTAACGCTCGAGGATGCGATCCGAAAATTCTCCGCGCTGCCCGCGCAGCGTCTGCGTCTCACCGATCGCGGTGTGCTCAAAGCCGGCATGTGGGCCGACGTAGTTATCTTCGACCCCGCGACCGTCCGCGACGTCGCCACCTTCGACAATCCCAATCAACTTTCCGAAGGCATGGACTACGTTCTCGTAAACGGCACGCCGGTAATCGAGAGTGGAAAAATGATGGGAGCCCTCCCCGGAAAAGTTCTCCGCGGCCCAGGCTACGCGCCGTAAGCCGAATGCTTATGTAGAGCTGGCGCCAGATCAGATGCTCCTGTGGGGACAGCCGCCTTCGGCTGTCCCCGGGCGCAGCCCGGCCTCTCGCGTGTCTGTCAACGTCTTGAAAGGGCGTCGGCTTCAGCCGCGTCTTAAGGTATGCGGCTTCAGAGTCAATGTGCGAACTAGGATTCGCGACTCACGGTGAAAACAAGATACATGCTTTCAGCCGCGATGCCTTCAGCCGCGAAGCGGCGTCAGAGTGCAGCCCAGGGTAAGCCCCGGGGTAAGAGTGGGAAATGACCAAGCCCCAGCAGGGCGAAAGAACGATTCTTAGGCGGTCTCTTCAGCCCCCGAGGTACTCTTACTGCTTCAATCTCGCCTGCGTCTCGGGCGTCAACGATTCCACTCGCGGCTCTGCAACCGTTCCCGTGATGCTGTAAACCAACGCTCCCGTTGATTTCCCCTCACCACTGCTTAGCTTAAAGTCGAGTGCTCGCCCCAACGATGCATTCCCGCTAATCTCAAATGGGCCTGCAGAAGAAATCAGTTTCCCCTTGTCGAGATCGATCTTCCCTTCATGCAGCCGTGCGCGTCCCTGCCAGTGCACCACTCGCAGCGGTCCCTCGTCGTTCTTCAACGTAACATGCGGCAACACTCCGTCTCGCAGATCGAATTGCAGTTCGCCTTCTGCCGATTGCCAGAATTCGCCGGAGCTCGCACCCGCTCCGCTGAGCCGGTACGTTCCTCCCGCGGTACCGGAAACCCACGAATCATGCATCGCGTCGGCCGCCTGCTGCAAAGACATCGCACTCAGGGTTCCGGTTCCCGTATAAACGGGAGGGCTCGCAGTGAAATCGGCGTGCCAGTCGCCACGATGTTTCCCACCCATCAGCTCAGCGCGTAAGTCAGATATCTTCAGCTTCCCGCGGTCTAAGTCGAGTGCGGCGGTAACCCGCTCCGCACTTACGTTTCGAATCTGCAAACGCGCTACACTCACTTTGCCGGATGCGCGAAGGTTCTGTAGAAACGACGGTGCCGCAGGCCCAGCCGAGGTCAGCACCTGGTACCAGCGGCGCTCACTCGGCTGCGAACCGACCCACGCGCGAAGATTGCTCAGCCCGACACTTTCGGTATTCAAATTGAAGTGGACAACGCACGCTCCCGGCATTCCGCAACCGCGGGGCAAGCTCACCGATCCCGTCCAGCGCGCGTCTGCGGCCCGCGCGCTTAATTTGTCTACGCGCGCCTCATCCGGCAAAAGATGCAACACTGCCGAGGAAATTTCAATCGACCCATTCACTCCTCGCACCGTGGTACGCACATTGGTCAGTTGCACGTCTCCCGTTACTTCAGGCGATGAAAATCCTGACGCACCAGAAACGTTTCCCGTCCACGATCCTGCGATCTCCACATTCATTTGGGCCGCGCCCTCAACGCTGGCCTTCAGCGCCGGCAGTCCCAACAGGCTGGCCAATCGCAATGTTCGCGACACTTGCCCATCTCCGCGCATCACCATGCCATAACCTGACCGCCCGATCCAGCCTCGCGCCTGCGCTGGCGCAGTCTGTCCCAGCGCCACTGGGAACGGTCCGTACTCCACGCGCAGTCCGTTCGCAGCGGGAAAAATTTCAGGCAGAAAAACTTTAGCATTTGATTTTCTGCCGTTCTTCGCCGCCCCGCGAAGGTTCGCATCATCCGAGGTCAACACGAACGGCACGTTTCCCGGAGACACATCCACTTTATTGCTCGCAGACTGTAGCCGAAGATCGGCAATCTCGCCCTTGCCTTGAAACTCCAGCCCGCGTGCGGACACTCCCGGCTCCCGAACCGTGAAATTCCCTTGCATACTTCCCGTGGGGATAAGATCTGCAGGCAGATTTTTCTTGGCACGCCGTACCAGTTGCACCACTCCAGTCATCGGGACGCTTTCCACATTCAACGTCAGATCGACCGCGTGTACTCCGGGCAATCCGGCATCGCCATGCAGCGTGATCGCGCCGTCGCCCACGGGTGCGCTGCAAAAGATCTCGTGTACCGTGCCTTCCGCCGAGTTATACCTGCCATCGCAATGTGCCGCCAGTCGCAGTCCTTCGCTGCTCGCGATGTCGTAACGTCGAAAGTCCTCGATCGATGCATCGGCGGCAACCTGCATTGCCGCCGGAGTTCCACCGAGCGTTGCTGAGAGATGAACTTCTCCGCGCCAGCCTTTGTCGTTACCCGACGCGAGCTTAGTCATTTGCCCCAGTTGCGCACGATCCCAATCCAGGCTGAACTGCAGCGGTGTTTCCCGCAGGCTCCCCGCGCGCTGCCATCTTCCATTCATTCGCAACAGGCCCGTGTCGCTTAAGTTCATGTCGGTGCGCAGCGGTTCCGCTTTCAGCCGCACTCCCCACGCATTCTCCGATTCCTGCCACAAAGCAAAATCCGCATTCAGCAACGCATACGGTTTTTTCTCTTGCCCCGCTTTGAAATTGATGCGGCCAGAATTGGCCTCGATGTAAGGGAATCCTGGCCGCGCTTCAGACTTCGGCTTCGCCGTAGGTGCCAGCGGAGTGCGCGCTGTGCGCTCCAGCAACGCTTCCCAATTCCATCGGCCGTCTTCTCTGCGCACCAGATTCAAGCTGGGTTCGCTCAATTCCAGCCGTGAGATCTCCAATCGTCCGCGCATCAGCGAAGTCAGCCGCACTACCGCGGTAACCTCCGGCGCGCGTAGCATGGGCTCGGCGCCGAATGCCGGATCTTCATAGATGACTAAGTTGCTGAGGTCGAACCCCGGCTGCGGAAGGAATCGAAGATGAACCGATCCAATGTCGGCAGGCCGCGCGACCGCGCGACTGATGGAATTGGTGATCCGCGTTTTCAGCCGGGACACACCCGGGCGTAGCAGAAAAAGGCCCAGCAGAATTACCACTGCCGCGGCCACAACTCGCCGCTTGAAAGAAGAAAGTTTCACCGTACCACTCGCAGTGTCCGCCTCCACCGCGTCTCATCGAAGAAGTGCAATACCACATGCGCCAGAAAACCAATGCGGTCGCCGACGTCGGTCTTGCGATATTGATCGCCCGGAGTTTCAAACGACCAGTAGATAAACATCGGACGCCCAATAATATTTTCCTGCGGTATAAATCCCCAGTACCGGCTGTCGAGGCTCACATCGCGGTTGTCACCCATCGCGAAAAAATGGCCGGGCGGCACAACCAGATCGTCCCCTTGAATGTGAGCCGGCAGTTCAGGCTCCCAGCATGGATACACGTTCGAACTCTCCGAGGGCGGCACCGCGGGAAAGTCATCGCGATAGGCATTCGGAATCGAATCCGGCGAGTGAACGACGTAAGGTTCCGTCAACGCTTCGCCGTTGCGGTAGACCACACCATTGCGCAGGTGGATTCGATCTCCCGGCACGCCCATGATCCGCTTCACCACATACAGTCCCGGTTCGCACGGTGCCAGGAATACCACGATGTCGCTGCGCCGCACGCCGCGATAGGGAAGCAGTGGTCCCATCCACGAAGTCTTCGGCGCAAACTGAATCCGGTTCACGAAGACGTGATCGCCGATCAGCAGCGTATTCTCCATCGAACTCGATGGAATCTCGAACGCCTGTACTACAAATGTGATGATGAATAGTCCCGTCACCAGCACTGCGGCCAGCGACGACAGAAACTCGACGGTGGTCTCGCGCGGTTTCTCGTCAACGTCAATCTTCTCTTTGCCGTTCTTAGCCAATGTGATCCCGTCCCATCTCAACCGTGGAAGAGCGGCCCTTCAGGTCCGCGTTAGCCTAGAAAAAACCGTGCGGGTTTCAGCCCCCGCCTGAAGCTCAATTCACCAGCCGCAGCGTCCGATTCCACCGCGTGATCTGGAAGATATGCGTAATCGCATACGCAAAGTGATATAGTTTACCACCCATCGAAGACGGCGCAATCGCTTCGCCTTCGCTCCCTTTCACCGACCAGTAAATCAGAAGCGGCCTTCCAATAATGTTCGCTTGCGGCACAAATCCCCAGTACCGGCTGTCGTAACTGTCGTCCCGGTTATCTCCCATCACAAAATAATTCCCCTGGGGAACGATGAGCTGTCCATTCTCGACAAGTTTTCGTAACTGGATCCACCACTCCGGAGTCACTCCCGGCGCAATATCCAGCTTCGGAAAACTATCGCGGAACGCGTCGTTCGCCGGTCGTGTCAACTGTATGTAAGGTTCCTTGAGCGGCGTTCCATTCACGTAAACCTGCTTGTTGACCAGCTTAATCCGGTCTCCAGGCACGCCGATCACGCGCTTTACAAAATGCAGCGCCGGGGTCACCGGATAATGAAACACCACGATATCGCCGCGCCTTACCGGTCGGTAAGGCATCACGGCATCGGCGACGCTGCCCCCGCCGTAGCAGAGTTTATTCACCAGCAGATAATCTCCGATCAACAGCGTCTTCTCCATCGATGGCGACGGAATCTGGAATGCCTGCACGATGAATGTGATCACAAACACTGCAATCACAACCGTGCCCAGCAAAGACTGCAAAGAGCCGGTCACGTCCCCTCCCGCAGTCATTTTTCGCTCAAGAGGACGACGGGCGGGCAAAGGATAATCCGGCAGACCCACGTCTGGCACCGGCACATTGGCGCCGGGTTCCGGAACAGACACGGTGGGCACGGGCACATCCAAAGGGCGCTCGTTCTGCGATCGCCCGTGTACCAAGTTTTCGTCTGCGAAATTCATCGACTCCAGCGATCCAACTCCAGTGACCCAGCTACCCTATTTCTCTGCCGGCCGCGATCCCCTCGCTATTCGATCCAGCTGCGGCCGCGAAGCCAGATACGACAACAACTGCCTTGCCGCATCCTGCTCCGCCATTTTCTTGGTGGAACCCTGCGCACGTCCGGCGAATTCCACTCTGCCTTCGCCGTTCTTTCCGTTCAGACGGACTTCCACGGTAAACGTTTTTCGATGATCCGGTCCCGCCTCTTGTACCAGTACGTACGATGGTTGCGGCATGCCCAGACCTTGCAACGTTTCCTGCAGCGCCGACTTAAAATCCGTCATGGGCAGCGTACCGCCTTCGCGCTCCATGCGCTCCAGCTCCGGCCCCAGAATTTCGCGCAAGATGAATTCGCGGGCCGGTTCCATTCCGCCGTCCAGGTAGATCGCCGCCAGCACGGCCTCCAGCGCGTCTACCATCACCGCGGTTTTGCTGCGCCCGCCGCTCTTTTCTTCGCCACGTCCCAGGCGCAGATAGTGCCCGAGTTCCAATTGTTGGGCTACTCGAATCAGATGACGTTCGCTCACCAGATGAGCCCGAAGTTTCGAGAGTTCGCCTTCGCGGAACTGCGGGAATCGCTGGAACAATTCTTCGCTGGTCACCAGCGCCAGAACGGCGTCACCCAAAAACTCCAGTTGTTCGTTGTCGTTGACGGTATACTTCCTGTCGCCGCTTTGCCCCTGTGCTTCCAACTCCCGCGCCTGCGAGCTGTGGGTCAACGCCTGCTCAATCACCGTCCGGCGGCGAAAGTGGTAACTCAACGCCGTCTCCAGCGCGGTGATTTCCCGTTCCCTCATGGTGATGCCACGAACATCGAAATGCAGCGGATTGTCAGTTCTTTGCCGGCACCGCGCCGCCCGTCAACTGCGTCAGACGATCCCTTTCCTTCCGCGCGGCATCCCCGGTAGCCGTTCCTTCCTTCGTCAAATCTACAGCCTGGCCGGCATACTTGAGCGCCTCCGGATACTTATTCTCCTGGTCCAGCGTCAGCGAAAGCCGCAGAACCCCAACCGGATCTAATTGCTGCGGAAACGCATCGATGGACTTTCGCAAATTTCCTTCCGCATCCGCCCACGATTTGGCGTTGTAATCGATCGTCCCGAGAATCTCGTAAGCCTCGGAACGAAGAAAGTTCTTGAACGCAGCCAGTTGTTCCGGCGGATACCCCGAGCTCGGAACATCCGTATCCACCGTCACCAGCGCGCGCTGCGCGTCTTTCTTGGCTTCTCCCAGCCGCTGATCTTTATCCAGGTCCGTCTCGCGCGTCCGCTCCGCCAGCACCTGCGCCACCCCAACCAGCGCCTCCGGATCGTCCCCATCGAAACTCAAAACCTTCTGCGCCATTTCCATCATCTTGTCGGCATTATTGGCTTGCTGGTATTGGTGCATCACCGATTTGTAGAGTAAAGGCCGCAACTCGCTGTCGGGAAACTTCGTGGCGAACTCGTTCGCCGCCTTCTCCTGCGCCGTTGGATCGGTCAATGCCGCCGCCGCTTTATAGGCGTCGAACTCGGGTTGCGTCTTGGCCTGCGGCGGACGTTTTCCCGCTGGCGCCGCCGTTTGTCCCGCCGGCGCCGTCTGCGCCGCAGGCTTGTTCTGCGCAAAACTCCAGCTTGATATTCCCAGCATCGCGATACTGACACCGATAAGAATCGCCGCTCGCTTCATGCTCTCTCCTTAAAACACATTTGGTAATTTTGTAATTTGGTAAGCGAGTAATTTAAGAACGCTCGATTTTGCGTTCCAATTGCCCGATTGCCAAATTGCAGAATTACAATTTCTCGCCTAGAATTGTAATCGCGATGTCCTCTACTGCGGCTTCGCTGGAGGCTCATACGCTCGCTCCAGTCCACGTTCCGCTGCGGCCTTGATTTCCGGCAGGCCTCCACCAACATTCAGCGCTGCCTGGTACTCCTGAACCGCCGCAGTCCGGTCTTCTTTCATATCCAGAATTCGTCCCAGATACACGTGCGACCATCCCAGCACCTTCGGATCTTTCGTCGCCTCAATCGCCTTCTGAAAATTGTCCTGGGCCCCGTCGCGGTTTTTATTGGCTACAGCCACTTCCGCCAGAATGAACAGCGCTCGTCCCTGGTCTCCGATTTTTTTATCCAGCGCCTGCTGCGCCAGTTCCTGCGCGCCCTTAGGATCGCCCGCCGCCAGCCGTTTCTCTGCCGTCAGCAGCATGCGCCGCTCTTCCGGCCGCGAAAACTGCACCAGTTCCGGCGAAGTCGCGCTCGCAAACTGAACCTCGGAGGCCGCTTTCTCTTCTTTCTTTAGATCCACGCCCTCGATCATGCCGCCGTACGTTGCTCGAATCCCCGCCGGATCTTTTTCGAACGCCACCACCTGATCGTAAAAATACCGCGTCAGAATGTAGCCCTGCTTCACCGCGTCGTCCACCGCCTGCGTCCGCATCGCTTCCACGGTCTGCTTGTTTCCGCTCGTCCGGATTTCAATCGCCCTCACCATGCACTCCGTGACCAGCAGCGAGATGTCATCCTTAAAGCTCTCTTCCAGCGGCGCGCGCTTCACCGATTGCAGCAAAGGCTCCAGCCGCTTAATCGCCGTGAAGTGCTTGGACGCCAGCGGATCCATCTCGTAATGCAAAAACGTGTGGCGTATCTGCTCCATCTTCAGCACCGAAGCCTGCACCGGTTCTCTGGGTGCGCTCGGCGCCGGGAACACCACCACGTAATAATCCGCTCCGTAATTCCGCGCGTCCGTCTCATTCGGTGATCCCATAAAATCCAGATAGATGGTGAACCTTCGCCCCAGATACTGCGCCGAAGGCTGCTTCAAATAAATCTCCGTATCGAATACCATCTTGGCCAGCGCTTCGTGATAGCGCTGCATCAATGCCGCGTAATCGTTGCGATGCCGTTCCCAGATCCCGTGTATCCCGGCCTTGTCATAAAATTTTTCCAGCAGCGCGCCAAATCCCGCAATCATCGACGCATCCGGCGGCAACTCCTCCTCTTTCACTCGCGGCACAAAATGCGGAGGCCCATCCATATACAGCGCCAGCGAAATATAAGGTGACAAGCTGCGCGTCGTGTTCCTCTCCACCGTGCGTCCCTGGTAGAAGTCGCACAGATTTGTCAGCGCCTGTTGCCCTTCTTCCGAGCTGCGCAGATTCCTCGCCACCTCCGCCCGCACATTCAACCGCGTCGCATCCGAGATATTCAAATCCTGGTCGTAGCCGCACGCGTTCAGCGCCGCTAGCACCGAAAAAACCGTCTCGCTCGTATCCAGCGATATCGGCGTCCGGTTCGACGGAACGATATTGGGCGGAGCCTTCGGTTGCTCCGGTTTCTGCGTAGGTTGACCCACCTTCTTTCCCGGCTGATCCTCTGTCGCCGTATCCTTCGACGAAGATTGCCCCGACGAAGATTGATCTTCGGGAGTCTGGCTCTGCGTAGATTGACCCTGAGAAGACTGACCCTGTATAGAGGGATCCTGCGGCGGCTGGCTCGGCGAAGCCTGATCCTGCTGCGTAGACTGTTCTTGCGAAGACTGATTCGGCACTGACTGACCCTGCGCAGCCTGATCCTGCCCCGCGCACACAGCGGCCAGCAGCCCCAGCACGGCCGCAAACAATGCACTTCGCAGTCGCAAACTCAGGAAACCCTCCACCGGATTATTGCCGTTCCAGGCGCACAATACCCTCAAGTGTAAGGACTTCCACGCGGAGGGTCAAACCCGGCGCGGCGACATTTCCGATCAGAAGGTGAAACGCCCCCCCACGGTCGGGGCACAGTTGTTGTTGTACTTATAGGGGACGCCGGGGCCGTGCGGAATCGCGATGGCCAGACCGCCGCTCACCCAGGAATACGCAATTCCGGCAAAACCATCGAAGCGCTTGGTGAAATGATGATCCAGATAGAGCGACCCCTCGTTGAGCGTGCCCGCGCAGGAACTGCGAAAGCCGGCTGTGGCCGAGCACGTCGGCGGACTACGAAAGTCGTTCTGCCGCTGTTGATACCAGGAGAAAGTAACGTCGGTTTTGCTGTCGTAGGCGTATTTCGCGCCCATCCACCAGATGTTCACTAACTTCTCATTGTCAAGATTGTCGTCTTCGACCCCGCTCATGAAATAACCGCCCTGGTCCGAAGCGCCCACGCCCAGCGGGTTCGTCGGATTGTTCTGCCAGATATATTCGTAGCCGGCAAAAAACTTCACCGGCTCCCACGTATATTTGGCAGCGACCATAACGGCGCGGTTGTCGGTCACGATCCCATACACGGTGTTATGCGTGTCGATCAAATTGGTCCCATTGATGGGATTGGTATTGATGCTGTCCGTGGACGACTGATAGGGCGCCGACAAACTCTGCGGCCCAAGCAACGGGTTCAACACACTGATCGCCTGGTTGTATTGTTGAAAGACAAGGTCGGCGGAGAACTTGCCGGAGTTTCCCCCGAGGTCAAATCCATAGGCGTTGTTCTTCGCCTGCTCCGGCGTGCACGTCGTAGCAGTCCAGGCAGAGGAGGCCGAGTAGCAGCCCGCAGAGCCATCGGCAAATTTATACATCGCGCCGAAATGCACGGGACCATAGGCGATGCGATACTTCAGCGCGTCGTCCCAACGGCTATTCTCGGTATCGCCGCCGCCCGCCATCGTGCCGTTATATCCGATGTACGAAAAGGCATAGGCGCCGCCCGCCGGATCGTAAAGCAGCATCGCATCAGTGCCAAGAGAGCGCTGACGGCCGAAGGTCAGCGTTCCGAAATGCGTGGACGATACTCCGCCATAGAATTCGTCATTGAAAGGTTGGCCCGCGCGCGCGCCGTCGATGGCGATCGAATAGCTGGCCCTGGGAAGGCCGTTGTTGATGGTATCCGTAGCCGACGCATTGGCGAGCAGGCCAGACTGCGGATTGATGCCAGTCGAAGCGTTGAACACAACGGACCAGCCGGGCCGAAACTCTTCCTTGCCCCTGATGCCCACACCCGTCTGCTGCAGGTTGTTCGGAGCGACGAGGAATCGATGTTGATAGCCGTTTCGGTTCACCAGCGACTCGCCTTCATAGTTATAGCCGTTTTCCGGTAAGCCGTGGCTCACCCAGCCCACCCCGATGTCATACGCACCGTACACCGTGATGCCGTGCCAGGTCAGCGCGCAATCGGTGGTGGCGAACTCGTGGCCGCTGGTGCATGGGTCGGGTGTTTTCTGCTGAGCAAAGGTCAAGGAAGAGAAGAGTAGTAAAGCCGCCGCCGCGATAGGTAAGTAAGCTTTGCGCATTTCGACCTCACAAAATCAATCGTTTAGAGCAAACGGCGAGTGTATATGACATACGATTCCATTGTCCAGAAATATACGATTCAATATGCTCTGCAATGATCCAGTTACCAGTACTTAGTAAGGACGACTAAGTTGACCGCGGACTTAGTTGTCGCTACGATTGCGTTCCGATGCCGAAGAAGGGCAAGTCCGAACGGAACTTTGGGGATCTGCTGCAATTGCGCGATGCAGCTTTACAACTGGGGATCAGCTTTCCCACCATTAAGCAGTGGATTTACAAGAAAAAGATTCGCAGCGTCCGAACCGCCGGAGGCCATCACCGCATCCCGCAGGCTGAACTCGACAGATTACTTTTCCGGACCCGGGGAAAAACCGAAAAAGAGCGCCACGACGTTCTGCGCCGCGTCAGCGGCCGTAATCAATTAGTCGGACGAATCGATGCGGTTCGCATCAGCGGCCTCATGGCGGAAATCATGATTTCGATTGGCGGCCAGCAGATTACGTCGATCATTACCGCTCGCTCCGCTCGCGAAATGCAGCTCAAGCCGGGCCAGACCGCTGCCGCCCTCATCAAAGCTACAGAAGTGATGATTCTGCGTGTCTGACATGAAAAAGCGATTCTTCATTCCGCTGCTGTTTTCACTCACTCTGCAAGCCGCGTTGCTTCAGTGCCAGCAACTCACCGTTCAACCCGAAACCGGCAAACAGACTGTGCTGTCCAGGGCCGACATCGAAGCTCTGCCCCACATGAAGATCACAACCGGCGCACCGGATTCTCCGGTCACCTTCGACGTTGTGACGCTCAAGTCTTTGCTGGAGCGAGCGGGAATTACCTTCGACAAACTGAGCGGAAAACGGCTCGCCTCTTGTCTTCTAGTCGAAGCCGCCGATGGTTACCGCGTCGTGATTGCCCTCCCAGAACTCGACCCCGCGTTCACCGACAAACAAGTCTTCCTGGCTTTCTTGAAAAACGGGAAGCCACTGGATGAAAAAGAAGGCCCCTACCGCGTCGTCATTCCCGACGAAAAACGAATGGCCCGCTGGGTCCGTCAAGTCACAGCTTTGAAAATTGTGGATGTGAACTGATGCTGTCGGTCGAAATCAAAAATCGATGTCATTCCGAACCGGGCGAAAAGCCCGGTGAGGAATCTGCTTTCCCATCACTCCGTCATGGTCGTTGTACCTCTGAGAAGAAAATCAAGACTAGGGAAACAAAGAGACCGAGAAAATCACTAGCTCTAGGAAAGCACTGCCCCAGGAAAAGCATGGCTCTAGAAAATCAGGTAGTGGGCTGTTTTGAAATCGCCGTTAGAAATTTGACAACTTCTGCCGCGTTCATCAAACATTGCGCGTGACCCCGCAATGGAGGCTGGCCTCACAGATCACATCTGGACACTGCACGAATTAGTTGGTTTACTAGAAGCGCCCAATT
>Ga0210391_10000330_pt1 | contig 53637 bp, 36 predicted proteins | sample IncBWC12OmetaG_FD_160573 | JGI IMG/M metagenome (GOLD analysis project Ga0210391, IMG submission 160573) | Forest soil microbial communities from Barre Woods Harvard Forest LTER site, Petersham, Massachusetts, United States - Inc-BW-C-12-O ...
CCGGCCTGCTAATCAAAAACCCATGACCACGCGCCTATCCAACGCCGACGTCCCGCAAGGTTTCACATTCGCCGCCACTCACTGCGGCCTGAAAAAGTCCAAGCTCGATTTGGGCATACTCATCAGCGAGACACCTGCAGCAGCGGCCGCCGTCTTCACCACCAACCGCGTGAAGGCCGCGCCCGTGATCGCTTCGCAATTGCATCTGCGGCAATCGGCGCATCGCATGCGCGGCGTGATCGTCAATTCCGGCAACGCCAATTGCTGTACCGGCTCCGAAGGCCTTTCAGCCGCCGCCACCACCGCGCTGAAACTAGCGCGCGAACTGGGTCGCCTGCACCCGTCGCAAATCTTGGTCTGTTCCACCGGCGTCATAGGCGCGCCGCTGCGTTGGCAAAAAATCGTGAACGCGATTCCCCGGCTCGTGCGCGTGCGCAAACGCGCTGCCAGCTCTTTCACGGAATTCACCCGCGCCATCATGACTACGGACACGCGCCCCAAATGGGCCGCCGCAAAATGCCGCATCGGCGGCGCACAAGTTCGTATCCTCGGCTGCACCAAAGGCGCGGGAATGATTCATCCCAACATGGCCACCATGCTCGGATTTCTCGCGACCGACGCCGCCGTTTCTCCCAAGCTGCTCTCCCGGGCATTGCGCGCCGTCGTCGAGCGAACCTTCAACGCCATCACCGTGGATGGCGATACCTCCACCAACGACACCGTCACGTTGCTCGCAAACGGCGAATCCGGCGCGCCTAAAATCACGGACCCGAACGACGATTGGAAAAAATTCTGCGCCGCGCTGGAGCTCGTCTGCCAATCTCTCGCCTTGCAAATCGTCGCCGATGGCGAAGGCGCCCGGCACGTGATCGAAATCGAAGTTCGCGGCGCGCCCACCGATCGCGCTGCAAAGCAAATCGCGTTCACCATTGCGAATTCGCCGCTAGTGAAAACCGCCATTGCCGGCGCCGATCCCAACTGGGGCCGCATCCTCGCCGCCGCCGGCCGCTCTGGCGTGGCGTTCGATTTCGAGCGCGCCGATATTTCCCTCGCCGGAGTGAAAGTCTGCCGCCGCGGCCGCGAAAATCCTTTCGACGAACGCCTCGCGCATCGCAAAATGCTTGCGAATTACGTTCCCATCGTCGTCTCGCTGCATTCCGGCGACGGGCGCGCGCGCGTCTGGACCTGCGATTTCACCGCCGAATACGTTCACATCAACGCCAGCTATCGCACCTAGCCCGCGCCGCCCGCTCGCCGGCCGCTGTTGTTGACTGCCGCAGCCTATTGCAGCAAGATGCTCCTGAGCAACTGGAGCGCTCGCTTCAGCCGGGTGTGGTCAGGGGGTCGCTGGCCGCGCGGCCGATTTCCTGTCTCTTCAGCCTCGTGTTTTGCGCCGGGGCACTTGCCGGACGCAAAGGGAGAACGACCGTGAAGAAATTGTATGTGGGTAATCTGTCGTTCAAGGCCACGGAAGAGCAGATAGCGGCGTTGTTTTCGGAAATTGGCGTGCAGCCGGATTCGCTCACGCTTTTGCGGGATCGTTTCACGGGCCAGCCGCGCGGCTTCGGATTCGCCGAAATTGGCAACGACGCCGAAGCGGACAAAGCCATTGAAGCGCTCAACGGCAAGGATTTTCTGGGCCGCGCGCTGGTGGTGAACGAAGCGCGTCCTCAGCGTGAAGGCGGCGGTGCTGGCGGCGGACGTGGTGGCCACGGCGGCGGGGGCGGTGGTGGTGGACGTGGCGGTCACGGCGGCGGAGGAGGTGGTGGTGGTCGTGGAGGACGCGGCGGTGGTGGTGGTTACGGTGGTGGCGGCGGAGGCGGCCGCGATCGCTAGTTCACATCAATCAATTTTCGTTCCGCGACAACGGGCGCGCACACCTTGCGCGCCCGTTCGCATTTTCGTAGCGCCGGCGTCCCGCCGGCTCTTTTCGTGAAACTGCAGGCAAACGCCAGCCCGCAAATTTACGCGATAGCCTTTCGTTCCTGCGTCAAAGCCCGCCGTATCGGCGTCTCCACTTCGGTAATCTCGCCGCCCTTGTACTCATAACGCATCAGCGTCGCGCCCCGCACACCCTGCGCCACCAGCGCGCCCACATCCAACTTGGCCTCCGCCTCCGCCAAATCTTCCGCCGAAGCATACAGCGCCGGATTCTTCGGGAGAAATACCGGGCAGCAATCGTGAAACGGCTCCGACGAAACGTCGTACGTCCCGATCTTCTTCGCCGTCGCCAAAATGTCCATCTTATCCGCGCCAATCAACGGCCGGAACACCACCATGCGCGACGCCGCATCCACCGCCACCAGATTCCGCAGCGTCTGCGAAGCCACTTGCCCCAAGCTGTCGCCGGTCAACAGCGCCAAGCTGCGATCGCGCCTCGCCAGTGATTCCGCGATGCGCAACATCATCCGCCGGTACAGCAGCACGCGGTAATCCTCCGGCGCATAACGCACAATTTCCCGCTGAATCGCTTCGAACGGCACGCGGTAAAGTTTCGCGTGAAATTGATACGGCACCAGCTTGCGCGCGAGCCCGCCCGCGACGTGCAGCGAGGATTCTCCGGCCTTTGCGCCCGTGCCGTAAAAATGCACGAAGCTCAAATGCGCGCCGCGCTTCATCATGTGATACGCGGCCACCGCCGAATCGTAGCCGCCGGAGAGCAAGCACATGATTCGCCCCGCCGTGTTCGGCGGCAACCCCCCCGCACCCTGAATTTTCCGCGCGTAAACCAGCGCCATGCTCTTGGTGATTTCCACGTAACACGTCATCTCAGGCTGGTTCAATCGCACGCGCACGTTGCGATTTTCCGCGCGCAATTTTTCCAGCAGGTGCCGCCCGATGATTACTTCCGTCTCCAGGCTCGTCGTCTGGAATCGCTTGTCGCTTCGTTTCGCACGTACCGCGACACTTTCAAAACGCAGCGGCTCCATCTCTTGCCACGCCGCCTTGCACAATTCGTCCATGTTCCGTTCGACCGCGCGCGCCACCGCGTAGAACGCCACTCCCATCACGCGGTCCAATCGCGCCGTCACTTCCTCCAGCGACGCTCCCTCGCCCAGCCACACCACCATGCGGTCGCCCGGCTGCTCGATTCGTTCCACAGGAATTCCCTGCAGCGCGATGCGCAGCGCCGTATGCAGCTTGCGCAGAAAAAACCGCCGGTTGCGGCCCTTCAGCCACAGCTCGTGATAATGGACGACAATAATCGGATTACTCATGCAAATTTCACGCGGCGCTCACGATTTCAGTGCTTCCCGAAAGTATAACACTGCGCTGCCGCCTCCGCGGCGGATGAGCCTCTCCTTCCGGGCGCCTGGGATTCGCGCCAATCGCACGCGTTTGTGGCGACGAACGGCGTGCGAACGATTTGCCGATAACTCAATAGCAACAGCAAATGTTCGCACGCGACATTCCACTACTTATGGGGTTATTATCGGCAGCGCTCCCGTCCCTGGAGCGGCCCGGCTTGGCCCGGTAATGTCCCGGCCATACCGCGATTGGAACGCAGGCTGGCGCGAAAGATCGTGCTACCCAAAACGCCCGGCGTGCATCCAATTCATCCACGAGGGCAGCAGGGGAGAAACACATGTGGAATAGACGAGACTGGGACGACTTCTTCTTGATTGTCCGCAAACGGTGGAGCGCGCATCGCCCGCCGCGTCCTGTGGACCTGTCTCACCGCAACCGCTTGGTGCCCACCGAAGGCTACAGCCTCGCCGAACTGGATCAGGCTGGCTTGAGCATCGAGCAAGCGGAATATCTGGGACTGCCTGTGGACGCCGGCCGCGTCGGCTCCTACGGTCCAAACGTTACCACGCTCCGCGAGTTCTATCGCTCCAGCCGCTCGCGTTTCTAATCCAAATCGGCTGTCGCGCGTATCCTGGCGACGTTGCGCGGACCAATAACCCAAGATCGAATTTTACGGTTGTCGTGCCTCTGCTGGCCCCCAGGTTTCTCTGCTCGCGCCTCCGGCGCATCAGCAAAACTGCAAATTCGGTTGCAGTTCGTCGCTCAAGCCTTTAACGTATTGGCTCCTTAGATCGTTCAGGAACCCCATCGTGAAAAAGAAAATCCGCGTCGCCCAATACGGCCTAGGCCCCATCGGCTCCTCCATCGTCCGCCTGATGCGCCAAAAAGATTCTCTCGAAATCGTTGGCGCGATAGACAAAGACCCCGCCAAAGCTGGCCGCGAGCTAGGAGAAGCAGTCGGCGCCCCCGACGCGCCCTGGGGCGTCCTGATTTCCCCGGACGCCGAATCGGTCCTCGAAAAGCCGCTGGACGTGATCATCCACTCCACCTCCTCCTACCTCACCAGCGTGATGGATCAACTTCTCGAGTGTATCGCCGCCGGCTGCTGCATCGTTTCCACCTGCGAAGAGCTGGCCTATCCTTTCCGCAAACATCCCGAGCTTTCCCAAAAACTAGACGCCGCCGCAAAAGAAGAAGGTGTCGCGCTCGTAGGCACCGGCGTGAATCCCGGCTTCGTGATGGACAAGCTCGCACTCACCCTCAGCGCCGTCGCGCAGCGCATTGACTGGGTCAGCGCCGTGCGCATCGTGGATGCTTCCAAGCGCCGCCTGCCTCTGCAGAAAAAAATCGGCGCCGGCATGACGCCCGAAGAATTCCACGCGCAGGTCGCCGCCGGCGTCATCAAACATCACGGCTTGCCGGAATCCATCGCCATGGTAGCCGATGGCCTGGGATTTGCTCTGGACGATATTTCTGAAACAATCGAGCCGGTAATCGCTGAGGAAATCATCAAAACGGAATTTCTGGAAGTGGCCGCCGGCCAGGTCGCCGGCGTGCATCAAATCGCGCGCGGCGTCTCCGGCGGCAAAGAAAAAATCTTCATGGAGCTAAAAATGTACGTCGGCGCCCGCCATCCTGCTGACACCGTAGTGCTAAAAGGTGAACCGCATCTTACCCTCACGATCCCCGGGGGCACCCACGGCGACGTCGCCACCGCCGCCGTCGTCGTCAATTCCATCCCCGCAATCCTCGCCGCCAACGCCGGCCTGCGCACCTCGCGCGACCTTCCGCTTAGCTTTTTTCCGCCCGACGCCAAACCGTAATCTCAACCTGCGCTCTTGCTCCAAAAGCGCGCCACCGCCGAGTAATCCGGATCATCCTTCGACGCATCCTTCACCGCGCTGTACGTTCCATACGCAGCAGCAGCAGCCGGCAGCGTAACTCCCTGCTGTCGCGCCAGCTCCAGCGCGAGTCGCATGTCCTTGTGCATCAGCCGCAGCGGAAAACTCGCCGCATATTCATTCTGCAGCATCAGCGGCGCTTTCACATCCAGCACCCCTGCGCGCGCCATGCTCGATTGCATCACCTCCACCAACTTCTCGCCCGGCACGCCCGCCGACGTAGCCAGCGCCAAGGCTTCCGCCAGCGCCTCGACCTCCAGCGCCAAAATCAGATTCATCGCCAGCTTCACGGTCTGTCCCGCGCCGTTGGCTCCCAGCAAGAAAAATTTCTTCCCCAGCACTTCCAGCACTGGACGCGCGCGCTCCAGAACTTCCGCCCTCCCGCCAATCATGAATACCAGCTCGCCTTTTTTCGCGCCCCAGTCTCCGCCCGTAACCGGCGCATCCAAGAACTCAACTCCGCGCTCGCCGCATGCCGCTGCCACTCGCTGCGCCAGGTCCGGCGAAATCGTGCTCGAATCCATATAAATGCTTCCGCGCCGCAAACCCTCCATCGCGCCCCGCGCGCCCCACAACACTTCTTCCAGTGCCGGCGGATCGCTTACGATCGAAATCAACACATCTGCAGCAGCAGCCGTCTCGCGCGGATTCGCTCCGAGCTTCGCGCCCTCGCTAACCAAGTCCTCTGCTCGCGCCGCCGTTCGATTCCACACTACAAGCGGAAATCCCGCCTTCAGCAGGTTGCGGCCCATCGGCTTGCCCATCAGTCCCAGCCCAATCAATCCAACCGTCGGTTTCATTTTCGCCTCCCGAACCAGGACAAAAATATACCCGCGCGGACGCACAAATGCGAATACACCAGGCGATTTCAAGTTTCCGGGGCGGTTTACACGAAAAGCGGCGGGTATATCAGCTGCGGCAACACTATTTTCTTTTCGTGGGGTTGGGCAAGCCGCGTGGCGGCGTCGTTTCTTCGCGCGCTTCGGCCACTCGTATCACGTAGGCATAAGGAATTTCCACGCGCATCGTTTTCTGTTTTCCGCCCGACGAAAAATGTTCTTCGACGAAAATCGCCTTGCCCGTATCGGAAGCCAGCGTCCCGACCGTCGAGAGTTGCATATCCCCCGCGCGATAATGCGCTTCGACGCGCTTGCCCAGCAATGCGGAGTATCGTGCCATTCCACCCCAATCGGCCGAATCACGAACATCAGCCATTCCGCCAGCTGCGGCAGTATATACGAATGAATAAATAAATCACGCGTTGTTATTAATGTGGTATTCGATGCGTAACATTTTCGTGCTGGGGGGTGAGATCGTCTGCTCTTAATTCCAAAGTGGCAGCGAACATGAGCGTCAACGCCGCCACGGCGCTCGTCGCGAGATAGGCCAGAAACACCGGCCACACCCAGCCCAGGGCCCCTGGCTCGGTCGCAAATCTCAGTGTAACCATCCACCACGTGATCGCTCCGGCGGCCAGCCCTGCGAACGCCGCGAGATTTCGGCTGAGCTCTGAAATTCCCAGCAGATGCTGGCAGTTCGCGCACACCAGCTCATACGAATCCGCGGCAACTTTTCCCGCTGGCATCACCGCTCCGCAGTTAGGACAGTGTCTCGCCGCCATCTTTCACCTCCGCAGAATCAACGACTATCGCCCGCACCATCCTCCAGCAGCGAAAATTCCACGCGATGCCGAAAAGGGTCAATCCGCTCGGCCCTCACGCGCACGCGATCCCCCAGCCGAAAGGTTCGTCTCGCTCCGCCACCTCGGCGGGAACCACGATACGGCTCGCAAACAATCGAATGGTCGCGGTCGTGATACGCGCAGCGCTGCCCGGTAAGTTCCTCCAGCCGGTCAATGCTCACCAATCCTTCCACGAAAATCTCCACCAGCTCCACAAAGAATCCGAACTTCTGCACCGAAATGATCAGCGCGGAATATTCCTCGCCCAGATGGCTTTCCATGAACTGCGCCGTTTTCCATTCCATCAATTCGCGTTCCGCCGCGTCAGCCCGCCGCTCGGCTTCCGAGCTTTCCGCGGCGATGTCCTGCAATTCCACCCGCCGATATGGCCCCAGCACCGCCACTGTTTCCTCTTTCCCCGTGCGCACGTTTTCCACATGCGCGCGCAGTGGCGCCACGTCCGGATTCTCCAGCGCCCATTTTAGCGCCCGGTGCACGATCAAATCCGGATAGCGCCGGATCGGCGATGTGAAATGCGTGTATTCCTTCGTCGCCAGAGCAAAATGCCCCAGCACGTCCACCGCATAGCGCGCTTGCTTCAGCGAACGCAGCATCAGGTAGGAAAGTATCCGCTCTTCCGGCTTGCCCGCGATTTTTTCCGTCAACCGCTGGTAATGCTGCGGCCGTATGTCCACTTCCTCTGCCGCCGGCATCGTCACGCTCATCGGCCGCATACGTCCGCGCCCACCTCCTCCTCCACGCCCCTCGCGTGCTTGCGGACGCGCGCGTCCATGCCGCACCGTAATGCGCCGCTCCGCCAAATCCTCCACCCCCAGCGAATATCCAAACGCGTGCGCCAGCTCCTCGAACTCCAGCACTTTCTTCGGATCCGGTTTCTCGTGCACGCGATGCAGCGAAGCCACGCCGCGCTTTTCCAGATATTCCGCGACGGCTTCGTTCGCCGCGAGCATGAACTCCTCAATCAACCGGTGCGCGATGTTCCGTTCGCTGCGCGCGATGCTCAGCATCCGTCCTTGGTCGTCAAACTCGATCACCGCCTCCGGCAAATCGAAATCAATCGATCCGCGCGCCCCCCGCCGTTTGTTCAGCAGCAGCGCCAGCTCCTTCATCCTCTGGAACTCGCTCAGCAGCGGCGCGTAGCGTTGCGTCATTTCCGCATCGCCCTCGATTACTTTGTTTACGTTGGTGTAGGTCATCCGCTCCGCCGAACGGATCACCCCCTGAAAAAATTCAGCCCGCAGCAATTTCGCCGCGCCATCCAATTCCATCAGCACGCTCATCACCAGCCGGTCCACTTTCGGATTCAGCGAACAAATCCCGTTGGAAAGCTCCTCCGGCAGCATGGGCACCGCGCGATTGGGGAAATAGACCGACGTGCCGCGCAGCCGCGCCTCTCGATCCAGTCCCGAACCGCGCGCGACGTAATGCGCCACATCCGCGATATGCACCTGCAATTCGTAATGCCCATTCGGCAGCGCCGTCACGTGCACCGCATCGTCAAAGTCGCGCGCTGTTTCACCGTCAATCGTCACAATTGGCAAATGCCGGAAATCGCGCCGCCCGCTAAGGTCGCTTTCCGCCACTTGCGCTTGCGTCGCTCGAGCTTCCTGTTGCACCTGGTCCGGAAAAACGTTCGGCAGATGATGTTTGCGAATAATAATTTCCACATCCACACCGATCTCGCCCGGCCGCCCGAGAATCTCAATCACGCGCCCGGCCGGAGCCAGCCCACCCTTCGGGAAACGCGTCAGTTCCACATTCACCACCGCGCCATCCAGCTCGGGATATCGCGTTCGGCTGTTCGCAGCGGGCCCACCGCCGCTCCCCGTCTCGCCAGCTTTTTGTCGCAGCTCCGGCGTCAACTCCGCGCCCGGCGGAATCACCACTTCATGCAGGATACGCACGTCGTACGGCAGCACCACATTTCCATGCGGCCCGTAGCGAAACAATCCCACGATCGTCGGGTGCTCGCGCGCCACAATCTGCACCACGCGGCCTTCCGCACGCCCGTCGGCGCGCCGTCGCTCGATGCGCGCCAGCACGCGATCGCCGTGCATCGCATCTCCCAACCCATCGCGCCCGATAAATAGATCTCCCTCCACGCGCGGCATCGGTGAATCCGGCACCAAAAAAGCGTAACCATCGCGATGCGCCACAATTCTCCCCGACACCAGATTCGGATCGCGCCCACGCCCTGAGGTGATCTTAGAAGTCGTAGTTGATACCGCGCTCGACGCACCGCCCGCCGCCGCACGACGGTCGGCAATTGCAGCGGCATCCGTGCTCGGCGTCTCCTGCTCCAATTGCTCACCCGACGCAACTTCATTCGCGGCGCGTACGCGTTTTGCCGCAGCAGCCTGCCCCGCCGCTTCTTGCCTGGCGTGCTTCGTCCCCGCCAGCCGGAATCTTCCGCCCTGAGTTTCTTCCACTTCGCCGTGCTTCTTCAGTTTCTGCAGCACGCGCGGCAAATAGCGCCGTCCGCGATGCTTCAATCCCATGCCATGCGCGATGTGCCGGATGCTCGCAGGCTGCGCAAGCGTCGCCAGGTGCGCAAGCACCAGCTCCGGAGTAACTTCGTCCGCGATGGTGGCTTCTCGTGGTTCGTCGGAATGGCGTTGGCTCGGTGTCATACGGTCCCGCACAGGCTAACGGATTTGCGCGCGCGTAGCAAAACTTGCTTTCTGTGCAGCATGCGATTTGTCAGCAGTAGAAGATGTCAAGGTTGGTCAAGCTCGTGTTCCGCCAGATCAAGCACCACGATCTTGCCGTCCGCTTCGCGCTCCAGCGCCGGCGCGAACTGCTCCAGTTCCTCGCGCCTCCACCAATTTCCCGTCTCGCGTTTCGTGCGCATATCGGTAAACCAATACTGATACTTGATCGTGCGCACCTCTCGCGGGGGCGCGCTCGCAAATGGATTACTCGCAAACAGCGCCAGCACATCCGGCTCATTTTTCAGCAACCGCTCTTCTGTCCAGATCACAAATCGCGATTGCTGCCACGGTCCCAGCGACGCGAACCACAAATTCCATTCGAAGCGCGGCTGATAGGGCGCGTAGATTCCCGGCGCTTGATCAATCGCTTGCGGCTTGTAACGAAACGGATACGCGACCCACGTTTTTCCATCCAGCGTGCCCTGAAACTCGATCTCGTAACGCTCGTGCGTCATCACCGCGAAGAGCCCGTAGGAATTCGCGATCCGAAACGGCTCGAGCGCCTGCACCGGCGCTTCGGGCAACGGCAGGCCAGGCACCAACATCCACAGCAGCAGCGCCGTGGTGGAATAGAAAACCAATCCAAGACACAATCCCGCAAACGCTCTGCGTAGCGGCGTGAGCCTTTCGCGCCACTCTTCGCGAGCGCTCCTGCGTACCGGCGTTCCGGTCGTCGTTCCCGTCGCAGCAGCCGCAGCCAGCGGGTTTTTTCCGCGGATCGACTCACGGAACCGCAGCGGCAAAACCCATTCCAGAAACCCGTCGTCCAGCAGCAGCACTCCGAGCAGCAGCACCAGATAGTTCAAAAACGTATAATTTGCCGTCGCAATAATCGAAATCTCGAACGGCGTCACAATAAAAAAGCACGCAATGCGAAATCGCCGCGGCAGAAACAGCATCCACACGATCAACAGTTCCGCAACCAGCGTGAAGACCGTCGCCGAAGCGTGAAACCAGTGCGGCAGGTGCTGCACGTACCATCCGATCCACGTCGGCAGCGGCCCATTCTGGTAGTAATCGTCCATCGCGGTAAATTGTCGCCACGCGACGTCGCCGCTCCCGATTTTCGCCACGCCCGACTCAAAATAAATCCGGAACCATTCCCACTGCAGCAGGAAAAGGCTCGCGCGCGATGGGGGATTGTCCGTTCCCAGCCCCGGCCGCAGGCCCGGCGGCGCGAAAAACAGCGCCATAAATCCCGCCTCCAGCAGCATGCCATCCGATTGATATCCCGAAAAATCCCGCGCCACGCTCACAAACGAAACAAAACACAAGAAACAAATCAGCAATGACGCGCGCGGCCACAGATTCAGCGTCACGAGCAGCGATGCAACCAGCCCCACCCAGCACAACGTCATCAACGCGCCATTGCTAGCCCCGAACCACAGCAAAGTCGGCGCCGACCAATAACCCCGCAGCTGCAGCGCCGCATTCACCGCTTGCAGATAATCCGCCGCGGGCAGGATTCCGTTCGGCCCGATGAGCCCCTTGATCTGGAACAGCAGCGAATAAAACGCGGAAAAATAAATCAGCCCCAGCGCGCGCAAAAAAATCCAGCGCGGCCACAGATGCCCCGGTCGCTTCTCGGTGATCGGCTCTGGCCCGAGCAGCCAGTTGACGATGCCCTGAAGAAGTCCTTCGTCCATGGCCTGCGATTATACGGCGAAAATTCGCAGTACTCGGGATCGTTCGGCGCGCAACAGGAAGGAAAAGCCCGTGTCGCTACAATCTAAACAGGGGAAACGCTTTGATCCGGATGGGCAAGTTTCACAAAATTAGGCGCTCTGGGTACCTCGCCAATCGTCTCTCGCCCTTCCGCCAAGCCAATCAAAAATTCCTGCGCGTTAAAACGAAAGCCGTTTCGCGAATGCAGCGCGGCCCCAGCCTCGCCCGAGCGCACATATCGCCCGTCCGCCAACAATATCCGCGTCTTTTCTGTGTCTGCCAGATACGGCTCGATCACCTCGCCAAACACTTGCTTGCACAATTCCGCATCGCGCACGTGGAACATGACTTCCACGCGCTCATAGATGTTTCGGTGCATCCAATCCGCGCTGCCCAGATACAGTTCGGTCTTCCCGCCGTTTCCAAACACGAAAATCCGGCTGTGCTCCAAAAATCGCCCAATCACGCTGCGCACCCGAATCCGACTGCTGATCCCGCGCACTCCCGGCCGCAACGCGCATGCTCCGCGCACGACCAGCTCGATCTGCACGCCCGCCTGCGAAGCGCGGTACAGCGCCTGAATCGTTTTTTCGTCCAACAACGCATTCACTTTCGCGAAAATAAACGCCGGCCGGCCCGCCTTCGCATGCGCGGTTTCGCGCTCGATCAATTTCAAGCAGCTTTTCCCCAGGTTCAATGGCGCCACAAACAACGGCTGGTAATTCGGCCGCTCGGAATAAGCCGTCAAATAATTGAACACATGATGCACGGCATGCGTGATATGCGCGTCGCTGGTAAGCAAGCTCAGGTCGGTGTAGTAACGCGCCGTCGAAGGATTGTAGTTCCCAGTCCCCAGATGCGCGTACCGCCGGATCTGTCCGTCACTTTCCCGGCGGGCGATCAACGCAAGTTTGCAGTGCGTCTTCAGCCCCACCACGCCGTGAAATACCTGCACGCCCGCTTCCTGCAAATTGCGCGCCCAGCGGATGTTGGAAGCCTCGTCAAATCGCGCCTTCAGCTCCACCACTACCGCCACTTCCTTCTTGGCCGCGGCTTCAATCAACGCCCGCACAATCGGCGAGTTCTCGCTGGTTCGGTACAGCGTCTGCTTGATCGAAAGCACGTCCGGATCTTTCGCCGCGCTCTCAATAAAACGCACTACCGCCGAATACGAATCGTACGGGTGATGCAGCAGCAAATCGCGCTTGCGAATCAGTTCGAACAGGGAAGCAGCGCCGGGCTTCAGCGCCAGCTCCCGCGGCACGAACGGCTGGAACTTCAGATCCGGCCGCGGCGCCTGATCGTACAAATACGAAATGCGCGCCAGGTTCGGCGGCCCATCCACGCGAAAAATCTGCCACGGCGCCAGGCGGAAATTCGCCACCAGCCGGTCAATAATTTCCTGATTCGCGCTCGCCTCAATCTCCAGCCGCACCGCTTCGCCCTTGCGACGCCGGTGCAGTTGCGCATCCACCGTGTCCATGATGCTGCGCGATTCTTCCTCTTCCAGATACAAATTGCTGTTGCGCGTCACGCGAAAGCCCGCCGCCGAAAGCACTTCGTAGCCGTGGTACAAGCGGTTCGCGAACGCCTGGATCACATCGGACAGAAACACGTACTCGACGGTCCCATCCTTCGCGGGCAGCAGCACCAGTCGCGGCAACGCGCGCGGCACCGTCACCACTCCCAAATAAGTCTGCCCGCCGCGGCGTTTGCGCTTCAGTAGGAACGCCAGGCACAGCGCCTTGTTCAGCACGTGCGGAAAAGGATGCGCCGGGTCCACCGTCACCGGCGTCAGCAGTGGCTCCGCCGACTGCACGTAGAAATTTTCAATGTGCATGCGCGCCGCAGCACCCAGCTTCTTTAAGCTCACCACGCGAACCTTTTCCGCGGCCAGCGCCGGCAGCAATTCGTCGCGCCAGCAGTCGTACTGCGCTTTCACGAAGCTGTGAATTTTCCCTGCCAGCTCCTTCAGCACTTCCGCCGGCGCGCGGCCATCCGGACCCGGCTCGCGATTGCCGTGCTCCACTTGCTGCAGAATGCCCGCGACGCGCACTTCCACGAATTCATCCAGATTGCTCGCGGTGATCGCCAGAAACTTCACCCGCTCGAGCAACGGATTCTTCTCGTCGCGCGCCTCTTCCAGCACTCGCTCGTTGAATTGCATCCACGAATAGTGCCGGTTGAAGATGTATTGTGGGTCCGCGATGTCGTTGTCTGTCATGCCGTCCTAGCAGCCAGTGATGCTACCGCCATTGTATTACAGCCGTGTTACCAGCGGCCCCGCGCCCGTTCACTCCCGGTATTTTCCACCCTCGTAGGTCCAGCCAAAAAAAGGAGATACGCTCAACGGGCCTACTTTCCCGGTTTCGTGTTAGGATTTTGCGCCCGAACGATTCCCGCGTGCTTCGAGAGGTAAAAAGATTTTGACGTTTGTCGCGTACGCATTGCTGGCCCTTTGCGCCATTCCATTCATCTACTACCTGCTCTCGCTCTACAGCACTGTGCGCTATTTCCGGACGTCGCGCAGCGACAGCGCTCCGAACCCGGATTTCACGCCGCCCATCAGTTGCTTGAAACCGGTAAAAGGTCTGGACGCGGAAGCCTACGAAAATTACGCCAGCTTCTGCCGACAGGATTACCCCGATTATGAAATCGTTTTCTGCGTAGATCCGGGCGACCCCACGCTCCCGATTCTCGAAAAATTAATCCGTGATTTTCCCCAACGCCGCATCCGCCTGCTGTTCGGGTCCGGCCGGGATGCCGTGAACGACAAAGTCGCGCGCCTCACTCGTCTGGTCGCCGAAGCCCAGCACGAATACTTCGTCATCACCGACAGCGACGTGCGCGTCCAGCCCGATTATCTGCGTACGGTTATCTCGCCTTTTCGCGATCCGCACGTAGGCGCGGCCACCTGCCTTTACTCTGCCACCGAAGAGAAAAATCTAACCGAGAAACTTCAATCCATCGGCATGATTTCCGATTTTTTCGCCGGCGTGATGGTCGCCTGGCAGCTCGACGGCATTAAATTCACCTTCGGCCAAACCATCGTCACCACGCGCAAAGCAATCGCAGGCTACGGCGGCTACCCAACGATCGAAGACCGCCCCGCCGACGATGTTTACGCCGGCCGTCTGGTCGCTGAGCAGGGCTACGAAGTCAAACTTCTGCCCTACGTCGTACACTCCGTCGCGGATTTTGATTCACTCCGGGAATTTCTCTACAAACGTCTGCGCTGGATGACGGTCATGCGCCTGATGCGCCCCTGGGGCCACCTGGGCCTCATCTTCACCTGGGGATTGCCGTGGTCGCTAGTCGCCGTCGCCATTCATCCCTCGCTGACCGTGGCCGCCGCCTATCTGGGCACATACTTGTCGCTCCGAATAATCATGACGTGGCTGATCGGCATCTGGGGCATGAAGCAACCGCGCGTCTGGAAAAAAATGCCGCTGATCCCGCTCTGGGACGCCATGGCCTTCATCATCTGGCTAGCCAGTTTCGCCCGCCACACCATCCGCTGGCGCGGCATCAACTATTACCTACGCGACGGCAGACTCACCGCCGTAGCGCCGCGCGACGCGCCAAATGTTTCGCGCTGAAAAAGTTTGCGATTTGCACAAGAGCGAAGTCCTGGACTTTTCTAGCCGCTAACCACTCATCACTAGCCACTGCCTCTATAAATCGAGTAAAATAATTCGCATACCATGACAATAAATTCGCATCTATTCACCGTGCTCCCGTCGCATCCTTGCGCCCGGTTCGCCGGACGGCTCTGCAACGCATGACGTCATCCGCCGGCTTGCACCTGAAAACTTTCTTCCTGATATCTCTGATGATCCTGTTCGGCCCGCTGGGCAACGTCTCTCTCAGCAAAGGCATGAAGACCATCGGCGCCATCTCGTTGCACAGCCCCGCGGACTTGTTGCGCGTCGGCCTGCAAATTTTGCAGTCTCCATTCATCTGGCTCGGCGTCCTGTTCCTGCTGATGTTTTTCGTTTCCTATTTGCTCGTTCTATCCTGGGCCGATTACAGTTTCGTGCAGCCGGCCGGCTCGATAGCCTACGCCGTGGTCGCCCTTTGGGCGCACTTTCTTCTGCATGAACCGATTTCGCCAACGCGTTGGGCCGGCGTATGCGTCATATGCCTGGGGGTGCTGATCGTGGGCCACACCTCGCCGCGCACTACGGAGCAAAAATAATGGCTTGGGAAACTGTATTGCTGCTGCTGATCGTCGTCGCCGGCACGTCCGGCGAACTCTGCGTCACCCGCGCGATGAAAACCATCGGCGAAGTGCACGACTTCCGTCCCAGCTCGCTGCTGCGCGTCATGCTGCGCGCCATTCAAGTTCCCTGGATGTGGCTCGGCGTCGCGCTAATGGCCGTGGCTTTCTTTTCTTTGCTCGGCGCTCTCTCCATGGAAAACGTCAGCTTCGTCGTGCCCGTCACGGCCCTGAGCTACGCCGCCGGAGCACTGGGCGGCCAGGTATTCCTCGGCGAACGCGTTTCGCGCAGGCGCTGGCTCGGCGTTCTCCTCGTCTGCATCGGCGTAACGCTCGTTTTCTTCGGCAGAAAGTAGCGACCATCGTCCCCGCCAATCCTGCAACCGCGCCGCCGCATCTAAATTCTGGACGATGCGCTAAACTGTCGCTACGATTGATGGAACCAAAACACTGAGGAGCATCAGAATTTGTGCGGCATCGTCGGTTTCACGCATAAAAATTGGTCGCCCGATCCAGACCGCATCCGGCGCGCCGCGGCGACCCTCGTCCATCGCGGACCAGACCAGCAAGGTGTCTTCCGCTCCGAAATCTGCTCCCTCGGCGCCACGCGCCTGAAAATTATTGACCTCGAAGGCGGCGACCAACCGATCTTTTCGCCCAATGGCGACGCCGTAATCGTCTTCAACGGCGAAATCTACAATCACCTCGAATTGCGCGCCGAACTGGAATCGCTCGGCCATCGCTTCCAGTCACACTCCGACACCGAAACCGTTCTGCACGCTTTTCTCGAATGGGACACGCAATGCTTCGCCCGGCTGCGCGGCATGTTCGCGATTGCGCTCTGGACCGAATCCAATCGTCGTCTGGTCCTTGCCCGCGATCGCCTCGGCATCAAACCGCTCTATGTCGCGCATCTCGGCCAGGATCTGCTGTTCGGCTCGGAGTTGAAGGCGCTTTTCATTCATCCTGAACTCGCCCGCCGCCTGAGCCTTGCCGGCCTCGATTGTTACTTGTCCCTGAATTATGTCCCATGCCCCTGGACGCTAGTAGACGGAATCGAAAAACTCGCGCCCGGACACTGGCTCGAATGGCGCGACGGAAAAATTCGCTCAGAAAGTTATTGGAAGTTGCCATTCGAGAATCCGCGCAGCTGGACTCTGGATTCCGCGAAAGAAGAACTCGACTCGCTGCTCCAAAAATCCACGCGCGAGCACCTGCTCTCCGACGTGCCTCTGGGTGTCTGGCTCAGCGGCGGCGTGGATTCTTCCACCATCCTGCACTACGCCGCACAGGTTTCCGCCTCGCGCCTGAAAACTTTCTCCATCTCATTCCGCGGCCGAAGTTTCGATGAAAGCGAATACATCCGCCAGGTCGTGAACCACTACCAAACGGAACACGAAGAATTGGACCTCACGCCGGACCAAGACCTCGCCGGCGCCATCGCCGAATTTGCGTACTACTCCGACGAACCCACCGCCGATGCCGGCGCCCTCCCTGTCTGGTTCCTCTCCAAAATGTGCAAGCGCCGAACCACCGTAGCGCTCAGCGGCGAAGGCGCCGACGAATTATTCGGCGGCTACCTCACCTATCGCGCCAACGCCCTCACGCGCACCGCGAGACATCTCCCGTTATCCGCTGTGCGCCTCGCGCTCCAAGCCATCAGCCACTGGCCCGTTTCCGACGACAAGATCAGCTTCGAGTACAAACTGAAACGCTTTCTTGAAGGCAGCACCATGTCGCCCGAACGCGCCCACGTTTTCTGGAACGGCACGTTCTCCGAAAAAGAAAAGCACGCCCTGCTGCAATCGCAGCCACCCAATGCGCTGGATGGAATCCTCGGCGAGCTGCGCGGAAAGTTCACATCGCCAGACCAACTCGCGCCCTTTCTCTGGTTCGATCAAAAATATTATCTTCCCGGCGACATCCTCACCAAGGTTGACCGGATGAGCATGGCGCACTCCGTCGAAGTCCGCCCTCCGTTCCTCGATCATCGCATCGTGGAATTCGCCGCCACGCTGCCCGCGTCCCTGAAAATCCAAGGCTCGCGCCAGAAATTCATTCTCAAAGAACTAATGAAAAACAAATTGCCGGCAGTGGTTCTCACGCGCAAAAAAGTCGGCTTCGACATCCCCGCGCACGAGTGGCTGCGCGGCCCGCTGCGCGAATTGCTCGCGGATACGCTAAACACCGGACTCGCAGATCACCCCGGCCTATTTAATTCGAAAGCAGTGCAATCAATATTGCAAGCCCACATGGACAGGCGCGCCAATCTGGGTTATCACCTGTGGGGCTTGCTGATCCTTTTCCTATGGATGAAAGAATGGCGGATTCAGGCAGCACCCTCTCCGGCCAGCCATTATTCGGCCCCGGAAAGAACTGGTATCTCTACCTAATCGTTTTACTTTTCGCCGGAGCGATTTATGTGGGTTGCATCGTTTCTCCGCCGTCTCTCATGGACGACGTTGACTCCGTGCAGGCGCAAATCGCGCGCAACATGCTCGTCTCCAGCGATTGGGTAACCGCTCGCCTCGACGGCGTCCCCTATCTCGAAAAGCCTCCGCTCCTCTACTGGACCATCGCGCTCTGTTACAAAATTTTCGGAGTGCACGATTGGTCCGCGCGCATCCCGATCGCACTCTCCGCGCTTGCTCTTTGCTGGGTCACCGCGGCGTTCGGCATTTGGGCTTTCGGGAAACGCGCCGGATTCTACGCGGGCTTATGCATCTCCAGCTGCGTCGGCCTGTTCCTCTTCACCCGCGTCCTGATTCCAGACGTCACCCTCACATTCACCACCGCTCTGGCCATGTGGGCGTTTCTGCGCGCCATTGACGACGAAGAACCTCACCCGCGCCTCTGGGCTGTTCTCTTCGCCGCGAGTCTCGGCGCCGGCCTGCTCCTGAAAAGTTTGATCGCGATCGTTTTTCCGGTCGGCGCCGCGATCGTTTACCTCCTTCTCACTCGCCAGCTTTTTTCCTGGAAAATCTGGAAGCGCCTGCATCCGTTCAGCGGCGCGCTCGTCGTCCTGCTAGTCGCCGCTCCCTGGCACATCCTCGCCATGTTGCGCAATCCGCCGTATTTCGTTTTTACTCTGCATAGCGGCCCCAATTCCTATCACGGTTTCCTCTGGTTCTTTTTTATCAACGAGCAGCTGCTCCGTTTTCTCAACATGCGCTACCCGCGTGATTACAACACCGTCCCGCGCCTCTACTTCTGGCTATTCCATCTGATCTGGCTCTTCCCCTGGAGCGTTTATCTCCCAGCCGTCGCCAAGCTTTCCTTCAAACCAGTCGACCGAGGCGGCCGCGCCCGCCTGCTCTCCCTCTGCTGGCTCGGCTTCGTGCTCATCTTTTTCACGTTCTCCACCACGCAGGAATATTATTCGATGCCGTGCTACCCCGCGCTGGCCTTGCTGCTGGGCTCCGCCATGGCCAGCGAAAACGCATGGGGCCGTCGCGCCACTCGCACGCTCGCCGTCATCGCGGCATGCGCCGCAATCGCAGCCTTCGCGATTTATTGGAATGTTCGCAATCTGCCGGCTCCCGGCGACATCTCCTCCGCGCTCGCAAGCAATCCGAAATCCTACAGCCTCTCCTTAGGACACATGCTCGACCTTACTCTCCCATCCTTCGCCTACCTAAGAATTCCCCTGCTCGTTGCATCGATCGCCTTCCTGGTGGGCGCGCTGGGAAATCTCCGCTGCACAGGTCTGCGCGCCTTTCTCGCCTCCGCGCTCATGATGGTTCTGTTTTTCCATGCAGCTCGTGCAGCAATGGTGGTGTTTGATCCGTATCTTTCCTCGCGGCCTCTCGCCGAAGCGCTGCTGAAATCACCAGACGGCGGCCTGATCGTGGAACGCCACTATTACCCGACATCCTCGATCTTCTTTTACACGAATCGCACAGCCCTGCTCCTGAACGGCCGAGTCCTGAATCTCGAATACGGTTCGAACGCTCCAGGCGCGGCCGACGTCTTCATTGACGACCAGAAATTCGCAAACCTCTGGCTGACCCAACCCAGATTTTATTTGGTATGCGCGCAAACCAGCCTGCCGCGTTTGCAAAATCTCATAGGCGCCACGAACCTGAACATAGTCTCCCAAAGCGGCGGCAAGCTGCTGCTGACCAATCATCCGCTGCCCACTGCGACCACGCCCGCTCCGCAATCGGGTTCCTAGCGGCACGGCATGCCGTTCCCGCGTTAACGCCCCGCCGCGATCTCTCACACGCGGTAGGGGCGGGTCGCAGACCCGCCCCTACACGGCCGTCATCCTGAACGCAACGCAGCCTGCGTGCCGCAGGCGGGGATCCCACCCGCCTTCCTTTGCGCGCTCTGCGCTAAATCTTTTACCTCCCGGCTTCCTGCGCGAAAATCCGCACACCCCACTCGCCATCCACCACCGAGAACGGTAAGATATAAAGCTATCTGGCTGTAGCGATGCGTCGCTGCCAAGAGGGCCTGCCAGCAACAAACAGCAGCGCCCAAACTCAAACGAAGACTTGGGATCTCACGCGGAGGAAGTATGAAGATTGCAGTGCTAGGTGGAGACGGATACTGCGGTTGGGCCACGGCCCTCTATTTGTCCAAGCAAGGTCACGATGTGGCCATCGTGGACAACTTCGTCCGCCGCCAGTGGGACCACGAGCTGGGTGCCCAAACCCTCACTCCCATCCGCCCGCTCTCCGACCGCCTTACCGCGTGGCACCGGCTCACGGACCGAACGATCGAATCCTACGTCGGCGACATCACCGACTACGAATTTCTCAGCACTTTCATAAAAGATTTCGAACCAGAAGCCGTGGTCCACTTCGCCGAACAGCGCTCCGCCCCCTACTCCATGATCGACCGGGGCCACGCCGTCTATACACAGGTCAACAACGTAGTCGGCACGCTAAATCTTCTTTTCGCTCTGCGCGAACTCCAGCCCGATTGCCACCTCATCAAGCTCGGCACCATGGGCGAATACGGCACTCCGAATATTGATATCGAAGAGGGCTACATCGCCATCGAACACAATGGCCGCAAGGACGTTCTCCCATTCCCCAAGCAGCCTGGCTCCTTCTATCACCTCTCGAAAGTTCACGACAGTCACAACATCATGTTCGCCTGCAAGATCTGGGGCCTGCGCGCCACCGATCTGAATCAGGGCGTGGTCTACGGAACCATCACCGATGAGGTCGCGCTCGACGAAGCGCTCATCAATCGCTTCGATTACGACGAAGTTTTCGGCACCGTCCTGAATCGCTTCTGCGTCGAAGCCGTCGTCGGACATCCGCTCACCGTCTACGGCAAGGGCGGCCAGCGCCGCGGCTTTCTCGATATTCGCGACACCGTCCGCTGCATCGAAATCGCCTGCCAGAATCCAGCCGCGCGCCACGAATGCCGCGTCTACAATCAATTCACCGAAAGTTTTTCCATCATGGATATCGCAGGAATCGTTCAGGCCGCCGCCAAGAAAATTAATCTGGCTGTCGAAATCAGCCACCTTCCCGACCCGCGGGTCGAAGCCGAAGAACACTACTACAACGCCAAACACTCCAAGCTGGTTGACCTCGGCCTCCAGCCGCACCTTCTCTCCGACGCCATGCTCGACTCGCTCCTGAAAGTCGCAGTGAAATATCGCGACCGCATCGACACCTCACTGATTCTCCCCAGCGTCAACTGGCGCAACGCCCGCAACAATTACCGCGAGCGCGCCAAAACCACCGCCAGCGCGAAGCCCGCAGCATCACAGCTGAAAAAAGTCGGAGTCTCCTCCGACTAGCCCAGCGTTTGACTTTGCTAGCGCCGGCGTCCCGCCGGCTTCTTTGACTTTGAATTCGTAGGAGTTGGCCCCGCAAAGCGGGACCGGGCATGCCGTTGGTCTGACTTCGTCGACGAATTCCCGCACAACTAGAAACACCACGACCAAATACCAAAACGGGAATCCCTCTTATTTATATGGTGCCCTTGAGAGCACTCGAACCTCCACTCCCTTGCGAGAACTAGCTCCTGAATCCGAATTGGACGATGTCCCGTAGATCGTCTCAGCGCGCCTGATGATGCCAGTTTGTGCGTTATCAGCGAGATCCAAAAAATCCGCGGACGCCTCGATCGAGCTCGAAGCGCCACCAATCCCCAAGCCAAGTGCCACCAGAACTGCCACCATCTTCGCCGGACGTTACGTTCGATGAGATCCACCAGATTTGTGTGCGGTTCCGCAACGTCGATTCGGTAACTGGAACACGCGTTCTCACGAGAGCAACCTACCAAGCTCATCTCGGATCGTTGACTCGATTTTGGACTTGAAAAGCAACGCGACGCTCGGCAGCGCTACTTCGACGTCGACGACGGACGGCTCCACGATGACATTCCCCGACACCGTGAAACCGCTCGCCGAACCACTGAACGTCCCGACGTTTCCATTCCAGCTTTCATTCAGACTGCTGATCTTCCCGGAGTATTGTGCTTTAACCCGCGAGATGCGCGCTTTGATCCGAGCTAACGCCACGTCTTGCGGAATCTGACAGGGAATCGCCACTTTGATATAACTCATTTCGTCCTCTTCGCCGTACCGGCTAACAGCTGCTGCTGACGATTTTCCTACAAATAGCCATCGTCAAATTCTCCCTCTTCGGTCACCGTCCGTTGCCATTTTGCCGCGAGTCATCCCCCAAGGGCATTACATTTTTGTGGCCGCAACTTCACGGCAGATTGAAACGAATTGCCGGCGATTGACACTATTTTCTATATGATCTGGAAAGATCGGCACGTCATTCCGGCACATTCCGCTTTCGCTTCCTCCGAGCGGCCATGGGTCGCTGAGCAGCGCCATGGCCTGGTCGATCGCCTAGGGTCGGTGGGGCGCTCCCACAAGGACCCTGATTGCGACAGTCAACATCGCGACAAGCAGCAATACCAGCACTACCGTTGCGACAATGGACCCGAGTATGAAGGCCGCAATCACAATTCCGATGAGCAGCAAACCAGTCGACAGGATGATTCCGGCCAGTTTCAGGCGATTCAATCCTCGGAGCGCGGAGCCTGATTTGGGGGACTGGGAGGGTCTGTTTAAGACGATGCGGAAGCGTCCCATGTCGTCCAACTCATATCACAATGCTGGGCGCTCGTCCCCAGACTTCCACGGCTATAGTTGGGAGCACATTAAAAAGTCATTGGCTATGCGGAATTACGTTGGGGTATAGTATCGCGCAGAACAACGCCTGACGGAGTCCCCCGATGTGGCAGCACCACTTTTCTCAGACAGTTCCTAGTTTCTCTGTAGGACCCTCGAAAGAGTTCGTTGGAATGGCGGGGGAACCGAATCGTTTTCGGTGGGCCGGCGCGTAAGTAGGTGTGCGAGGGAGGAAATCATTGAACTTCGTTTACATCGACGGAACTGCAAACACGTTAGTGAGTCTGCTAGATATCCCGGATATGGTGTTGCGGCTCAAGGGAGCCCAGACGTTGGCAGACGGCACAGTTCGCGCGAGCGCGTACGCAACCGACCGAGCGATCACCGAGGTGCAGAGCCGGGGGGCGGTGGTGACAACCATTTTTGGTAACGACGAGATGGCGTCTAGGACTGCGGATCTATTCCCCGATGACACCGGAGTGGCGTGAGGACCCGTGCCCTATCCTTCCAAGGTGAGCGACATTGATAGTCGCATCAGCGCGCTGGCGACCAATTTTCCTACCATTTGTACACGCCTGGAGAGCGCCAACAAGACTTGGGAAGGAAGCCGCACCGTGGCATTTCTCAGAATCGGCACGGGAACCGGTGGAGGGCGGCCGCGGATTCTGATCGTAGCTGGGATGCACCCGCGCGAACTCGCACCGCCCGATGCGGTTCTCACCTTCGTTGAAAAACTACTGACCGCGTTTACTCAGCAATTGCCGATGGTCTACGACAAGTTTGTCGACACCCGAGCCGGCGCCAATATCCTCTACAAGAAATTCACAATACCGTTCACCCCAGACGTACAGCAGATTATTCAGAAGACTGAACTCTACGTGATGCCGCTAGCCAATCCAGACGGCCGGGCGTTTGTGCAATCTCCCACGGGATTTAAGATGTGGCGGAAGAACAGGCGCCCCGCACCCGTAGGGCTTGCGCCGTGTCCTGCTCTGCCCCCGATGTCGCCGGCAGATAGTTTATTCGTGACGAACGATCCGACCGGGGTTGACTTGAACCGCAACTTCGATGTCGCTTGGGATTTTAAAAAGTTCTACAGCAATTCTTTTTTCGCAGCAATAGCCCAATCACCGCCGCCGCAAACGCTCGGAGTGAGCGATGACCCATGCGATTTTCGACAATTGTTCCATGGACCGGCAGCGTCGCCGCGGGTTCGCGAGCCGGAGGTGCAAAACATAGTCGACATAGTGACCAACAATAAAATTAACTTCTACATGGACGTACATTCCGATGCGGGACAAATTCTATTTCCCTGGGGCATCGCGGGCAATCAGGAAACCTCACCCGACCAATCATTTAAGAACACTGCGCTCGACAATCCTGCCGTGCCCGGACGGGATCCGACGGCAAGCACGCCCTATCAGGAGTGGGTCGCTCCCGGCGTGACGGACCAGCACCGCAAGCTCGCCGAACTGATTCGCGACAAGATCCTGGATAGCACCGGCTTTACGGCGGCTGACGAAAGCTCCTCTAACGCGGCCACAGCCAATACGGCCAAAACGGCACGCCAACGATCCCTCTATCCGGCGGTGCAATCCGTCAATTCCTTCCCCACGCCAGATCTGGAGCCTGGCGGGTCGGACGACTTTGCATTCAGCCAACAGATCGGAGTGAATCCGGGCCCTCCGATCACGGCGACGGCTTTGGACCCGGTGTTCTCGTTTACTTTCGAATGCGGCCGTCCGGACGATGGCGGATTCCAGCCGCTTGCTAACACCGAGTATCCGAAAGTTGAACGCGAAGTCGGAATGGGGCTGGCAACTTACCTTTCCTTTGCGGCGACCTGGAAGGCTCCCGTTCCAGCTCCTCCGCCCGGCGCATCAGCTAATCCTCCGCCGGGCTCGACGAACACGCCGTCATCCAAATCCGACCGGTGCGCGTGCCGAGTGGCCGTGTGGGGCAGCCCGCTTCAGCCTGTGTTCCAGTTCGTATGTGACTTGCGCGACCAAGAGATAAAGCAAACACAACTGGGCCGCGCCTACATGCACGTGGCGGAACGCCTGTATTACAGCTTTAGTCCGCGCGTAGCGAAATACCTGAGCGTACATCCACTGGCAAAAAGCTTGACGCGATGGACGGTGGTGGCACCGGCAATGCATCTGATTGTGGCCTGCGCAGCGCTCTTCGCAGACATGCAACCTCGCGAGCGAAAAGTGCGTTGGCTGCTCGCGTCAATTATCGGAGCGGCGTCGGTGGTCTCGACTGCCGCGCTCGTGCCTTTGGTGCTTCTGGCAAGAGCGCTAGCGACGAGATAGGAGCCAGCAATGGCTAGCGGAACTCTGGAAATCATCGCGCTCGAATTAGGTAAAGCGCTGCGTCCGCTCGCTGACCAGCTAAGCGCGGACGAGATCGTCGATCTATTTGCCGAACTGGGTCTGCAGTTCCCCCCTGCCCTACAGAGCGAAGCTGCCTTTGTGAACTCAGTGAGCACGGCAGGTACGGCGATCGCAAGTTTGGTGCCGCTCATCGAACAGCTCGTCACCGCATTTGAGAACGGGGACGATGCGACAGTTGTAAGTACTGCAGCCAAGATCGTGGACGCACTGCACAGCTTGCTGCCGGCAATCGACACGATCGCCACACAACTCCAGGGCCTAGCAGGATCGCTTCCAGGAATGAATGGCACGGACGTGACGGCCTTCGCGGGCCAACTTGCCGAAAGACTCGTCGAATATGTCATCGTCACCTATCTGGAGGGCTACCACCCGCTACTGTTGAGGTTCCTGACGCTTGCGGGTCTCGCGGAATTGAATGACATCCCAGGGGTCGCCGGGGACGCAACAAAACCCCCTTACACGCAGCGCCGCTTGCGCTTTGACCTGATGGGCACTTTTCTCAGTGGACCCGACGCCTACTTTCGTTCCGTCTACGGATGGGGCGATCCCAGTTTCGACGGCAGATTCCTCCTCGAGCAAATTCATCAATTGTTGTCCGTTCTGTCGGTCCCCGGAGACTATGACGCCTCCGCGACGCCTCCCGCACTGAGTCTCTCGCTTCTAAAAATCTCACCGAACACGGCGATCGCTCCGCCTGGAATGCAAGCCCTGCTGCAATTCGATTTGCCGAACAACTTGTCTTTCAGTGTGCCACTCCTGGGCGGGCGTTGGGCCATCGAACTGGCACTCGGCCTGGACCTGGCAGCGGGCTGCGGGATCATTATCCAACCGCCAGCGAACGTGACGGTCGTGCCTCCTGCGGGTTCCCTGCAAGGAAAGATTGAAGGGGGCATCGCCTGCGCACCCTCACCGCCAGCCACCAGCATCATGCTCGTAGGAGGAGGGGGGAGCAGTTTGACCGCCGCAAGCATCAGCTTGCACCTGGTGTCGCAGTTCGCGGCAACCACCTCTCCTCCGCAAGCAACCGGGAGTTTTGGATTCAACGGCGCAATCAAGGGAGGAAAACTACATATCGGGACGGACCAAGCGGACGGTTTTCTCGCGTCCATTTTGTCAGGCGTTTCGCTGGACGCCACCTTTGACGTGGGCTTTGGCTGGATTGCGGGGACCGGCTTCCAATTCACGGGCAGCGGTGGGTTGCAGATTCAATTACCGACGCATATTTCTCTAGGCCCAGTGGACCTGAGTGCCGTCACGCTCAACATCGGTATCCAAGGCAGCACTTTTCCCATTGGGTTGACGACCGACATAAGCGCATCGCTGGGACCTATGGAAGCGGATGTGCAACAAATTGGAGCGGCCGCGACCGTCAGCTTTCCGGCAGGTGGGCATGGAAATCTAGGACCCGCACAACTTGATTTTGAATTTGTGCCACCCAAAGGCGTTGGCCTTTCGGTGGATGCCGGCGTGATCCAGGGCGGGGGCTTCCTTTACATCGACACGGCGCACGGAGAGTATGCGGGTGCGATGCAGCTGGTGTTTGCGGATTTTCTGGGGCTGCAGGCGATCGGCCTGATCACCACCAAAATGCCCGACGGATCGAGCGGCTTCTCGCTGCTGATCATTATTACCGTCGATTTTGGTGCGGGCATCCAATTGGGATTTGGGTTCACGCTCCTGGCCGTCGGAGGCCTGCTAGGGCTGAATCGGTCGATGCTTTTTCAGCCATTGATGGATGGGATTCGCACCGATGCGATCGAAAGCATTATGTTCCCGCAGAACGTGATCGCCAACGCCACGCGAATCATCAGCGATTTGCGGGCGATTTTCCCGCCGCAGCAAGGAACCTTCCTGATCGGCCCGATGGCCAAGCTGGGCTGGGGCGAACCTACACTCATCAGCCTTGCGCTCGGCGTGATCATCGAAATCCCGCCCGGCGACATCGCGATTCTGGGAGTACTGAAACTGGCTCTGCCTGCGGACGACATCGCGGTGCTGCTGCTACAGGTGAACTTCGCGGGAGCGCTCGAGTTCGACAAGCAACGGTTGTACTTCTTTGCTTCCCTTTACGACTCGCACGTGTTGTTCATCACGCTGGAAGGCGAGATGGGCTTGCTGATGGCCTGGGGCGACAATGCAAATTTCGTCGTTTCCATCGGGGGCTTTAACCCCCAGTTCAATCCACCGCCGCTGCCGTTTCCGACTCCGGAACGGATTGAAGTGGATATCATCAACGAATCGTACGCGCGGATCCGCTGCGATGGGTATTTTGCCGTCACCACGAATACCGTGCAGTTTGGCTCGCAGTCGGAATTCTTTTTTGGATTCAGCGCCCTCAATCTCTCAGGGAGCTCAGGCTTCGACGCCCTGATTCAGTTTTCGCCGTTTCAGTTCACCGTATCGATCTCAACCTCGTTCAACGTAAATGTTTTCGGGCTGGGAGTATACGGCATCGATATGGACCTGACGCTGTCGGGTCCGACGCCCTGGCACGCCCATGGTACCGCGTCCATTTCTTTCCTGTTCTTCTCGATTGGCATTGGCGTGGACTTCACCTGGGGCGACAACCGGAACACCATGCTGCCTCCGATCGCGGTGATGCCGGTTCTTAGCAGTGAGTACGGCAAGCAAAGCAACTGGAAGGCGGTGCTCCCGAGCGGTTCGAATCTTCTCGTCACGCTGCGACAGTTGGACGCTGGCGACAGCGCGATGGTGCTGCACCCGGTAGGAACATTGCAAGTAAGCCAGAGGGCGGTGCCGATCGATCTGACGCTCGATAAAGATGGAAACCAGCAGCCGAGCGACGCTAACTATTTCACGCTTGCGGTGACTTCCGGCGGGCTGAGCAAACTGCGGATTCTGCAGGAGCAGTTTGCGCCGGCGCAGTTCAAGAACATGGACGATGCCACGAAGTTGTCGCAGCCCGCCTACGTGCCGATGGACAGCGGGATCGAGCTCGCCGCGGCCGGGAATGCGTATGCGTCCGGGACAGCGATCACGCGAAATGTGCGCTACGAGCTGACGGTAATCGACACGAAATTGCGACGCGTGGTGAACAAGTTCTACACCTATCTGGGATCGCTTTTTGTGCATTTCCTCACCGGCTCGAGCGTGACGCGTTCGGTTTTCTCCGCGCGCCGTGAAACGCAAGCGCAGCCCTATACGGAGCACGTCACGGTGAGTCCGGAGACGTTCGCGGTTGCGCTGGTAAGCAACAACAAGGTGTACAGCCCCGCAACGGCCTCGTTTACAAGCCAGGCGGCAGCACAAGATCATCTGACACAGGCGGTCGCGCACGACCCGACTCTCAGCGGTACGCTACACGTTCTGCCGCAGTTCGAGGTGGCAGCATGAAGATTATTGCGACCTACTCATTCTTGCCGTGGTTGCGGCAGGGCGTTGCCAACACGATCACTGCGGCGGACGGAGATTCGACGATCAAGACCAGGGCAACGATCAATGTCGCCTTGCAGCTCTCCGGCCAGCCGGTGGGCGGCGGCGCCCCGCTGACACAAGCGCTTTCTCAAAACATCGCGCTCTACGGTCCCGGCGATATCGTCGGCATCGATGCGCGGGCGATTGTGCGCCTGGAGCCGCGTAACTGGATCACTAACTTTGAATCCAATTATTTCCCCGCGATTGACTTCTACGATGAAGATTTTCCGTGGCGCTACACACCCGCGACTCCGGACGCGACCGGATTGCGGTTGCGTCCGTGGATCGCGCTGGTAGTACTGCAGGAGAGCGAATTCACGGAAGGCCAGAACGCCAGCCAGCGACCCCTGCCGTACATAACGGTTACGGATGCCACAGTGTTTCCCCCCGCGGATCAGCTCTGGGCCTGGGCTCACGTCCATTTCAACCAGAACCTTTCCGGTGGGCCAACCGAACTTGTTTCTCCCGACATGACCGCCGTTCTTCCGCGTGTCCAGGCGATCGTCGATCAGAATCGGGACCTGGTCTATTCCCGCATCCTGTGCCCGAGGCGCCTGGCTGACAACACTCCTTACCACGCCTTCCTCATGCCTGTGTTCGAGACGGGACGCCTCGCCGGTATCGGCCAAGACCCTGACGCCGCACCCTTTGCGACTTTTTCCGCTTGGGGGTCGTACGCCGCGAAAGCAGAGGCAACCAACTATCCTTATTATTACCGCTGGTATTTCCAAACCGGCGCGCACGGAGATTTTGAGTACCTCGTCGACCTCCTCAAACCGCAGCCGCTTGACCCGCGGGTCGGCACCCGCGATATGGACGTACAGGATCCGGGGTCGAATATTCCAGGAATTACCGACGCCTCACTGGGCGGCGTCTTGCGACTCGGCGGAGCGTTGCAAGTGCCTGATGCTGATCTTTCGGCCACGGATCTAGCCACGCGACAAAAGTACGACAACTGGGACCAGCCGTATCCGCATCCATTCGAAACAGCGCTCGCGAAATTCATCAACCTGGCCGACGACTACTCCGAGCAAACCTCCGCCGCAGCCAACAGCACAGCGGGAATCAGCCCCGGCATCGCCAACGATCCGGATCCGTTGATTACGGCGCCGCTCTACGGCCGCTGGCATTCCCTGACGCAGCGTCTGCTGTTCAACAGCGACGGAACATCGGCACCAAACAACACAAACTGGGTGCACAGGTTGAACCTCGACCCGCGATTCCGCGTAGCGGCCAACTTTGGCACGGACGTCGTAGAGAAAAACGCGGAAGAGTACATGAACGACGCCTGGGAGCAGATCGGCGACGTACTGGCAGCAAATACGCAGATTCGCAGGCTGCAACTGGCGATGCAGGTATCGTCGCAATGGCAAACGGAATCGCTGAAACCTTTGGCGGCCGCCAATCCGGAGCGGGCACTAATGGTGACGATGCCTGTTGCGGGGCGAGTGCTGGTGTCGGGAACGGTGGTCGCGGCCGCAGCCGTCGCGAGTTCGGCTCCGGCGAGTGCAAATTCGGTCGCAGCGGCAAGTACCGTCGCGGCGATAGTCAATACGAGTCTAGTCCCGCCTGCTTACACCTCGACGGCCATGCGAAGAGTGGCACGGCCGGGGGCACGATTCATGCGATCTTTGCCGTTCACCGCATCGATTACACCGCAGAACCTGCTAGCCAGAGTAAACAGCGGGGCGGTGAGCGCGGCGCCGCCAAAGGTGGTGCCACCCGGCGTGCCCACGGTAAATCAAACTGCGGCAGCGGCAGCACCAAAAAACGAGCCGAGCTGGATTCTGCAGTTGCTGCGAGAATATCCGTGGCTTCCCATCGCCGTGCTGGTCGTGGCGATCGTTTTCGCCGTGCTGCTCGCTGTGCTTGTGCCGGTTGTGGGGATTGTGCTCGGGATCGCACTGGCGGTCGGTGGCGTATTTGTCTTCAAGCAGCTGAAAAAGTGGGAAGCTGCGAACGCACCGTCGCAAAGCGTCAACGAACAGGGCCAGACCCCAGCGGCCGTCGCGCAACTGCCGAAGAGCCCGGATTTTGTATTGACCGATCCGGGCACCACGGTCCGTCCCTCATCGGGGGCGACCGATTCAGCTACCGCGGCTAACTTCAAAAACGCGCTGCGGGATTCCTTTTCGCTTCTGACGGCGACACGCACCGTCTCCGCACGCCCCGCGCCAATTGCGCTGAACATGACGTCTCTGGTCTCCACGATGGTGCAGGCCGTCGATCCGCTCGTGACCATCCCGAAACGCGCGATCTCCATGATTTCGATTCCGTCCTGGATCGTTCAGCAGATCGGCGATCAATTCGGCGAAGTCATGGCCTATCCGAAAATCGATCTACCGATGTACGGGCCACTCAAAGACATCTCCGCGGAATTGCTTCTGCCGAACATCAATTTGATCCCGCCCAACAGCATCACGCTGATCGAGACGAACCAGAGATTCATCGAATCTTACATGGTGGGACTAAACCACGATTTCGCACGAAAGCTGCTGTGGCGGGAATATCCGACCGACCAGAGAGGCAGCTATTTTCGACAGTTCTGGGATCCCGGCACGTACCTCAATACCGACACGACAATCACGCCCGATCAGATTAAGGAAAAACTATACGACATTCCCGAATTGCACCGCTGGGCGCTGACCTCAAATCTTGGCGACCACAACAATCGCGCTCCCGCGGGGCAAACCGGCGAGCAGGCAGTGCTGGTCATCCGCGGCGAGCTGCTGAAGAAATATCCGACCGCGGTGATCTACGCGCATCACGCGCAGTGGGCCAGAAATGCAGACGGCTCGATCGATCTTTCGCAACCTCGTTCCCTCCAGGATATCGATGATGCTTTCGAGGACAATCCTCCGCCTGCGATCGTCCGCACGCCCCTTTACGAGGCAAAAGTCGATCCAGACATCTATTTCTTCGGATTCGACCTGACCATTGCGCAAGCAGAGGGTGGCAACGGACAGAATCCGAACGACGATCCCGGCTGGTTTTTCGTGATCAAGCAACGCCCCGGGGAACCGCGGTTCGGGCTCGAACTCACGCGCGACGTTCCGAGCCCTGAAGTCTTTGTCGAGTTAACTTGGGATGACGTGATGCCGGGCGGCACAGTGGGCCAATTCCTACCGAGCAACAGCCTTGGCACGGTGGCCCTGACCAAGCCCACGGAAACCGCCGACGACAAGTTGTCTCAGTACAACGACGATGAAGAGGTCGATGCCGCTGCGGTCAGCTCTGCGCGCTGGGCCTACATTCTTTTCCGGTCACCCGTGATGGTAGCCGTTCACGCCGACCAAATGCTGGGAAGCGGGTCCTGACATGCAAGACTTCAACACCAACCAGGCTCAACTCGCCAAGGCTCGCGCCGCACTAGCCGTCGCGTCGTCCGCAGGTGCACAGGCCGCCGAGTTCCAGCGGCAATTGACCCAACAGCTAGCGCAGCTTTCGCGCACTTTGAATCCAAAGGACCGCGCAGAACTGGAACAAAAGGCTGTACTCGAAAATCGCCTCAAGCAGGCTACGGCGGATGCGCAGGCGAAGCAGTCTGCCTTGCAGAATGCGAGACAGGCGACGACGGCGGCACTAGAAGGATTTGCGACTTTCACCGATCCACGCACGAATCTCGCCGCGCTGAGTGACGCATTACCGTTCCTGCTTTTTCCTGTGCGGGTCGAAACGCGCTTCAAGACTACCGGCGAGCAGCCCCAGCTCTGGGTGCGCATCTATCCGGATGACTGCTCAATCGACACGTTCGAAGACACCTTTTCTGCCACCGAACTGGCCAACGCAAAGCTCTACTGGCAGGCGATCTGGCGTGCCGGAGGAATTGAAGGCGACCAGCGCGCAGCATGGAGCAATCTGGTGGCCGCCCATGGCAGTGGACGCGCCGCATGGATCGTGGACCACTACCAGCCTTTGAATCTCGCGGCCGAACCGGTCAAAGCGGCGGCCAGCGACGAAATTTTGGTAATTCCTACGCAGACTCCGCTGCCAACTGCTCAGGCAACCGCGATCTCGACTTACTGGCAAGCCATCTGGCTTGCGGATGGCGACAACACAAAGTCACAGGCGGCTCTATCTGCGCTACAAGCCACCGCAGGAGCCGCAACCGCGTCAAGTCTGATTCAGAACGATGTTCCGTACAACATGGATGACGAACCCACAGCTCCAGCGACGAAGTCGGGTGTCGCACTTTCGACCGCTTTTGTCATATTTCCACCGGATCCTGTAACGAAACAGGATTCCTGGTCGCAGGCACCGGTGGTAAATCATTTGGCGGATCGCTTCGTGGTGATCGGATACAACGGAGGCCTGCAGACGCTACAGGCGATTGGCAGTGTCGTTTCTCTTCCGCTGATCGTGGGCCCCAATCCGGCGGCCGATCCGTCGGAAACGATCCATCCCCAAGGCGGCGACCTTGTTGTACCGGATGAATTGCAGTGGCTGGTAGATTTTGATCGAGCGGTCGCCGCCGGAATGGGACTGAGAATCGATATAACCGCGGACCAGGCCCGGACTGGCTTCGACCGCCTGATCGTGCTCGGTGTAGAGTTCAGCAGCAAAGACAACGACGCGAAGTCTGCGCTGGAATTGCTGTTGCAGCATCATAACTGGGGACGAAGTGGACTCTCGCTAGTCCCGCAAGGTACGCCGACGCACAACACGACGGGCACGGGTACGGGCTACACCCAACTCGACAATGCCGACCAAAGTTTCGACGATCGCAAAAACGCTCCTTTGTTCACGCTCACCGCGGACCCACTCGCCAAGCGCGACGGCGAATGGCTTAGCGAACTGTTGGGCATCGATCCTGCGATCCTCCAGACAGTACACGCGAGCGATGGTACCGACCAGATTTTGGCTCGGGCTGCGCAATACGCGCTTTGGCCCGCAACCCTCGGCTACTGGATGGACAAGCTCCTTACACCGATCTTCAGTGACGCGACCCTGGAAAACACGCGCTGGTTTTTCACCTCGTTCGTCAGCGGGCGCGGCGCAGTTCCGGCGATCCGCATCGGTGACCAGGCGTACGGCATATTGCCGACCAGCGCTTTCTCTCGAATGCGCTGGGACGATGGCGGCCGCAAGCCGATCCCAAGCACGCTTGCGACGCCGTCACAGGTGACTTTCCTCGGGAATCTTTGGCAGATCCTCCGCAAACTCGACGCGGACTGGACTTCGCTGAGCGCCCAAGCGTCTTACGTCGGAAAGGCGGGTGACGCGCACCAACTTTTGCTCGATATCATTGGTCTGCACCCCGCCTCGATCGAATTCTATTCGCGCTACGCCGAGAGTCTCTCGGAGATTTTCAACATCATTCAGCTTTGGGGACTTGGACCGGATTTCTGGAATGCTTTGGTCGCTCTTGGCGAGGAAGCGGGGGCAACTCAACTGCTGAAGTTGCTGGGTTACACGGGCGCGGCGCCAGACGTTCTTCAGCACGTTTTTTTCACTGATGCGGCGCAGATTGGAACGGTGATCGACGACCTTCCGCTTTCGGAAACCAGTGACATTCGGGCCTATACCGACGACGGCCGCAATTACATCCAGTGGCTGATCGATGCAGCGAAGATTTCGCTCGATGCCGTGTATCAGGAACAGGGCTTCAGTGGGAACAAGACTCCTGAGGCGCTTCTCTATTTGTATTTGCGCCAGGCTTTGATGCTCGGTTACTACGATTCCAGCTACAATCTGCACAAGACCGCGGCATTCCTTACGCCCACGCAGCTTCAGGCGATGAAGCCGGAACCCAAATTTGTTCACGTCGCGGCGGGCGCAGTGCCCAGTGAAAGCCGTTTCGCGGCTCTGTACAAGACGGAACCTCTCATCACGTCCAGCAACACCCAGCTGGTATCCGACTACATAACCACCAAGCTAGCGACACTCGCCGACACCGCAGCGCTCAATCAGCAGCTTGGCTGCTTGGGAATTCTGGCCGGGGCGTCCACGGCGGCGCTCGAGCGCGTCTTCGCCGAGCATATTGATTGCTGCAGCTATCGCTATGATACGTGGCTCCTGGGTCTGGTGAATTACAAGTTGCAGTCGATGCGCTATGTGCGGGATAGCCAAACTCAAACCCAGAGCACCAGAACGGGCCTCTACCTGGGTGCCTACGCATGGCTCGAAGACCTTCGCCCGTCGGCCGCCAAACTAACTCCTGTTCAAATGGCAGGCGACGTCGCGAAGAATTTCCCGGGAACTGCGCCTCTGTTCGCCGACGCAACAAATGGAGGTTACATCCACGCGCCTTCGCTTGTGCACGCGGAAACCGCGGCGGTCCTGCGCAGCGGGTACCTTGCCAACGCCACGCCGTCCAATCCCGACACCATGTCCGTCAACCTCTCTTCGGACCGCGTTCGACTCGCGCTTTCAATCCTCCAAGGAATCAGGAACGGACAGAGCCTCGCCGCGCTGCTGGGCTACCAGTTTGAAACCGGCCTCCACGATGACTTCGGACTTGCCGAGGTCGACCAATTCATTTATCCGATGCGCAAGGCTTTCCCGCTGGTCGCGGACGCCATCGCAGACACGAAAACCGACCCGAGTGTGCCCATCGAAGCAATTGAAGCAAGCAACGTGCTCGACGGTTTAAAGCTGGTCACCCAGATTCGCAACAGCGGCAATTCTAATTATCCGTTCGGAGTCTCACTGCCGGCCGCGAACGCAACCGAAGCGGCAGCCATCACCGCTCAGGCAGCCGCTCTGCTCGATATCCACGACGCGATCGCAGATCTGGCCCTTGCGGAAGGCGTCCATCAAGCGGTTCAAGGAAACTTTGAGCGGATTGCGGCAACCCTGGATGCGTACACCACCGGCAATTTCCCGCCAGACCCGGAGGTCGTGCAGACGCCGCCCAGCGGCATCGGCCTCACACATCGCGTCGGCGTACATTTCACCTCCGGACTCCCTCCGCAGGCCACCGCAACACCGCGCGCGATGGCAGAGCCGGCGCTGGACGCCTGGCTTGCTTCGCTGCTTCCCGCTCTCGGCGACATCCAGTGCAAGGTCCTATGGAAGGATCCGGTGAGTGGCACTGACCAGACTGAGACAGTCAGTCTACAAAATCTTGCTGTTTCTTCCATTGACCTGCTCGACCTCCTCAAACCCGACAACCTTCAGAGCATGACCGAGATCGACGACCGGATCATGGGTTACGTGATCTCTAAAGATTCACCCAGGCCCGACGCTGTTCTCAGCATTCAGTACATGGCCAGCGATCCCGGAAAATTCAGCATCTTCCAAGCACTGGCTCTTCTGCGCAGCCTCAAAGCACTGGTGGTTCGTTCGCGGCCTCTTCAGGCCACCGATGCCCTGCTCAACAACTCCGCTTCCCCGCAAGGCAATGCTTCCGTCCATGTAGACGGTACCAGGATCACGATGCCGAAGACGGCCTTGGACCAGCTGGGTGTCGACATTGGAACTTTTCTTGGCACCTTGGCGCCGCTTTCAACCAATCCGACCCCGGCGAACCAAGCCGCCATCGTCGCAGGAATTGACGGCTTTCTCAATTCCGCCGTCGCCTTGCTGGACCGCGCAGCGCGCTTCAACATCAGCCTTTCCGGATGGGGATTCGCTTTCGCCTGGAAACAATCGGCATTCGTCGATCTGTTCGCCTCCCTATCGGCACTGGTCTCTCGGTGGAGCGAAAAACTCGCCGACTACGACGCGAAGATCGCCGCATACGACGCGTTGCCGGCCGCCACTACGGACACCGCCAGATTCCAGGCCCTCACTTCCGCCGAGCTGGAGATCGCACTCACGCTTGATCCCCTCCCCGCCGATCCTGCAACCATGCGTACCGCGCTCAATGCCAAACGCGCGACCTTTGCCGCACGGCTTGCGCAGTTCCAAGCGCTGCTCAACGCTGGCACTACGTCTTTTGCAACTCTGCTCAGCAACGCCCAGGCGATTCCTACCTCCGATCTCGATTCCCAGACGTTTGACCTCTCCTCCTTCGAGGATCGTGCGGTTGTCTTCGCGACTGACTTAGTCGCGAATCTGACTGGACACCAAACCGACATCCAAAATCGCAGCGCCGCTGTCCAAACCCAGCTAGATGCCTACGCCGCCGCCGCGGCTGCGACGGATCAAGTGACCGCGCTCCAAGCTGCCGCGAAAGCGCTCCTCGGTTCGGATTTTCGTATCTATCCGGAGTTCACCCTGTCTGCCGCTCAGGGCGACGAGTGGGCCAACGCTATTGCTGCTTCCACCGGCGGCACGTTGCTGCAATACCTCACGACTACTGCAAAGCTCGATTTTCCAGTGGACGAGTGGCTCTACGGCATCGCGCGCATTCGGCCGAATATGCATTCCTGGGAACAGCTTCTGATGCTCACGAGCGCCCTCGGTGTGGCGCCACCCGCGTTGCTCCCAGTGCAGTTTCCGTACGAAGCGGAGCCTTCCTGGGTTGCACTGCAATATCCCGATTCCTATGTCCTCAATAGTGATCGCCTGCTCTACACGGCGCAATATGTCGCGCCCTTTGACAAGACTTTGCGTCAATGCGGCATGCTCATCGATGAGTGGACGGAAGTGATTCCAGCGACCACGCGCAATACTGGAATCGCATTCAACTACGATCGCCCGAACAATGAAGCGCCACAATCCCTCCTTCTGGTCACGCCGGCAACCGGCGGCGGCACATGGGTCTGGGACGATCTACTCGGCGCGGTCAACGAAACCCTCGACCTGGCAAAAAAGCGGGCCGTCGAACCAGTTCAGTTGGACGCTACGCCGTATTCATGTTTCTTGCCGGCCACGGTTATGGCCGTCACCTATTACGGTATTTCCATCACCACAAGTCTGGCCGCGGCCAACGGCGTGTTCCGTTACCTGGAGTCGAGCACCAATGCCTAGCTCGGTAAAAATCGCCAACCTTCAGCAAGCCTTGCAGCAACGACTCTATCCGTCGGTGACCACCTGGAACCGTTTGGAAGGGCGTCCTCGTACCAACAACTTCGATCGCGCTCTGCGTGCAGAAGTCCGGGACGCTCTCTGGATGATCACCAAACAGTGGCAGATGGGCGAAACTCGCGGCAGCGACGCGGGTTCTCCGGTCTTCGCAAAGCTGCAGATCGACGCGACCCGTCTGACAAAATACCAGCCCGACTCGCTGCCGCCACAGCTCTTTGAGTACGATGTTCCGCTTGAGGCGAAAGTCGAACGCCGCCCCTTACCATTCCTGCTCGCCGGCCGCGCCGTCTCGCTCGACCTCCGCCTGCTCATGGGCCGATACTGGCTCAAACTCATCGCCGGAATTGGCAGCTATGCGACCGCCTACATCACTGCTCCGGCTTACGCCATCCCCTCACCGGATCCCACGCAAAACGCAGATGCGGACCGCTGTGCGCATCCCGAGGTCTGGCAGGTTTTCTCCGCCGTGGCCGGACGCGCCATGGATGGTGGCGCGCTCTATCTTTATCTCCAGGCCGACCCATCCCATCACGCCTACGATGGCATCGCTGTAGCCCCCGGGGATCGGCTGGCGATCGACAACTGTGCGGCCCGCTTTCTCACCTGGTTCGATCGCCAGTTTTATCAGCCTCCGCCCGCGGGCGACGACGCCTGGGTACCCCCATACTTGGAGTATCAGTTTTCTACCTCGGCTCCCGTCTCTTCGGGAGAAAAGGTGTACGTTGCCGACGACTACTATCAGGGCCGGCTCGATTGGTATAGCCTCGACGTCGATGGCACCAATACCGCCTTAGGCGCGGTCCCAGACTCCAATGTGACCAATTTGCCGCCGACCACCGTGCAATCCATGATCCCCAAGCCGGTATCCTTTTCCGGCATGCCCAACACGCGCTGGTGGTCCTTCGAAGATAAAAAAACCAACTTCGGCGATATCTCTCCCAGTACGACGGACCTGGCGAAACTTCTGTTCATCGAATTTGCCTTGGTGTATGCCAACGACTGGTTTGTGATTCCCTATACGTTGCCTGCGGGTTCGATCGCCACGATCCGGGGCTTTGTCGTTACCAACGTTTTCGGTGACCATCTGTGGATTCAAGCAGCCGATCAAGGCCCTGACGCTTCTTGGCAGCGATGGAGCATGTTCACAATCAACGTGCGCGGCACTCAGAACGCTCCGGCCGACACTAGCCTCCTTCTTCTCCCCACCGTTCCAAAAATCCACGAGAGCCCGGACACCGAAACAATCCTGCTCGTGCGGGACGAAGTCGCCGACATGGTATGGGGAATTGAAAAGACCATCTCGCTGGCCACCGGTGAAACCAAACCCGGTCTTGAGGCCGCCCGCCAGACTTTGGCTTTCCTGCAGAACCAGCTTGCGGCAACCTTGGACGGCAACCCTCCTCCGCCTCCTGTTCCTCCGGCAGCTCCGATTCGCTACGAGGTCATGAGTTCCGTGCCCGAGAATTGGATACCATTCATCCCCGTCCAGGTACCCGGCAGCAATCGAACCATCCAGTTGCAGCGCGCCGCGATGCCCAGAATCCTGGAAGGAGACCCGAACCCGCCTGTGAAAATCCAGCCTCGCACCGTGCTTCTTCGCGAGGGTCTCGACAACTCGCCTCCACAGACCTTTTTCATTCATCAGGAGGAAGTATCCCGCGCTGGCGCGTGCCTGAGCCAAGCGTTCCAGAGGACGCGCTGGACCGACGGCAGTGTTTTCACCTGGCTGCGCGTGCGCAAACAGACGGGCCGGGGCGAAGGTTCAAGCGGCCTTGCGTTTGATGAACTCGTCAATGTCCCATTCAAGAGTGCTGCGCAGGCGTAGGCGTCAGCGCTCTGCAGCAGGTAGGATCTCGTTTTCTGGCAGACGCGATTCGCAATGGCAGCTCACGTCTTCGACCGAAGCGAAGCTACACTGAAGCGGTCCAACAGGCGGAATCCAAGGATTCCATTCCAAGGTGCAAAGGATTTGTGCATAACGGTGATGACATCCGACGCAGGACCATAGTTTCTCGGCTCGGACAAACAGTGTCCCACGGAGAAGAGTTGACATTGAGGTGCTGAATGAGAGAGAGATGGGGTGCTTTTGCGGTTCGAGATCACGTGAGTAGCGCGCCATTCGTGACCGATGTGCTGCTTTATGATCGATTGATTATTCCTATCTCAGATCCTGCAGACCCTCTGGCAAAGGCTTCTTGGGAAGGTCGGAAATGGCAACCTGAGCTGCTGGACGATTGTCTAAGAATCCTCAAAGTAAAAACAGAGAACCAGGACGGCCTAGCGCTCACAGTCCAGTGGGACGCGCTCAAAAGGGAGAGATTCAAAAATCAGATGAGCCTTGCCGCCGGATTGGCAGCGCAGCACAGAGCCCCGGAATCCGAATTGGACGATGTCCCGTAGACCGTCGCAGCACGCCTGATGATGCCAGCTGGTGGGTTATGAGCGAGATCCAACAATCCCCGGACGCCTCGATCGAGCTCGAAGCGCCACCAATCTCCAAGCCAAGTGCCACCAGAACTGCCACCATCTTCGCCGGACGATTCCTCGACCTCGACGCCTTGATCCCGGATACAGACACGGTTCGAACTGACAACCGGTTGCTTGCCGGCGCGAGCTCGAACCGCAGACCTCCACCGTGTCAATAATGAGGTTTGAAAGCTAAATCCCTTTGCCCGCCTTGCTTTTCCGTTTCTGACCAGCTCAAAAACGCCCCCAATGGCTGAGTTTTGGTGACGAATTTAGCCACAAAGATTGGCGGACGCAAACGCGATCGTATGCGGGACCACCTGCTTTGCGAGCGCGTTCGGGCACTCCAAAGACTCCATCCTTTGCTCTCGGTTTTCAATGTTTTCAACAATTTCGGGGAATCTGTTTCTCGCTCGAAGTAAGCCCCGAACCAACAATTACATAGGGTCTTGGTACAGTTTTGGTACAGCCGGGTTCGAGAACCGTCGGGGTGAACCCCTAAGCAAGACAGAAAACTTGAGACACTGTCTCAAGGATTTATCTATCGAATTTCACGCGCGTTGGCGTCCAACTGCAAGCGCACCATTGACTTCCCGGATCCTAATCATGGAATAGGGTCACCCTAGAGGCCGCAAGGGCTGCATCAGCACCTCGCTGCCCTGATTTCTGTTCGAACTCTTCCGGTGGACGATAGCCCAACGCAGAGCGCAGCCGACATCGGTTGTAATAGTGTTCGATGAATGCTTCCAAGCTCTGGACAACATGTTCTAGGTCCCGGTAATCGTTAGCGTAGATTTCCTCTTGCTTCAGCGTTTTCATGAAGCTTTCGCAACTGGGGCTGTCATACGGATTCCCAGGCCGACTTACGCTCGGTATCATCCGATGGTTTCTAAGCATCTGAACGTAGTCTCCGCAAGCATAGTGAACGCCCCGGTCCGAATGATGAACGAGTCCCGGAGGCGGGCGTCGATTGGCGATCGCCTGTTTTAGAGCATTGAGCGTTAGCCTAGCCTGAAGGGACCGATCCAGCGACCATCCGACCACTTTGCGAGAGGAGGCGTCCAAGACTACCGCCAAGTAGACGAACTCAGCTTTCAGTCGAATGTAGGTGATGTCTGCGTTCCATAACTGATTCAGACCAGACACGGTCATGCGACTGGCGAGGTTGAGATAGATTTCCAACTCGTGTTCGGGATCCGTTACAGGCTTTCGTTCACGATTTCGGATCATCAACAGATTGTCCGCCCGCATCATTCGCGACACGCGTTTGTGGTTTACCATCATCCCGCGTCGTCGCAGTTCCGCTGCGACGCGCCGATAGCCCTATCAACTCTTGAGGTGACGCCCCAAACTGTCACAAAAACTTTGCGCACAATCTCCTATTTCCCATAAACCCGTTCCTGGATAACTTCCGATTTGCCGACTACACGTTCTAAAATCGCCACAGCAGCTGCGTAGTGAGTGCGGCGAATCCGAGATTGTGAAGTGAGGACCCAGCCCTAGGGCTTTAGCGTTTCTATCGCTGTGAGCGCGTAGACCGCAGCCGTGTCGACAATTCTCCTAAGGTCGACGTATTCGTTTGGGCCATGCGATACAGACAGCAATCCAGGGCCATAGGCAAAGGCCGGTATCCCCTGCGCCGCATAGAAACGGGTCTCCAGCAGCCCGGGGCACATCTCAAAGCGCGGGGCTTCTCCCGTGACGGAGTGCACGCTTCGAGACAATGCTTCGCCAAGCGTTCCATCTTCGTCACAAGCGGATGATGAACCCTCCTGAAAGATTCCCCATTCAAGAGGGATGCCATCTTGCTTGCAGCTCTCCAGAACGCCCAGCAACGTTGCTTTTTCCGTGGCAAGGTCTTCTTCGGGATTAATCCGGCGATCTATGGTGAACCAGCATTCCATGGGGACAACGTTGAAGTTTGTACCGCCACCGTTTTCTCCACCCAGCATCAATATCGAGTTGCGCGCTTGCTCCGAACCGATATTGAATCTCGTCGTTCGCTGCTCCACTTCGCGTTTCAGTCGCTGCAGTTTTCCAACAACGTGGTGCATCCGTTCAAACGCGTTTAGGCCCTGATGCTGCAATCCGACATGCGCCGGCTTACCAAATACACGCACTCGCAGGGAAATTGCACCACGATTCGCATTCCACACGACGCCACTCGTAGGTTCCGCCAGGAGCATTCCTATCGCGTTGCGCCCAAGCAATCCTTCTCGTACAAGCCAGGCTGTGCCATCCATCCCACCTGTTTCTTCATTGGGAACCAGCATTAATCCAATTTTGCCATTCAGATTCACTTCGAATTGTTTCAGAGCACGAATTGCAAAAAGCATCGCTACGATTCCGCCCTTCATGTCGGACGAGCCGCGCCCAAACAAGAAGTGCTCTTTCCGAAGAGGCTGAAATTGTGCCGAGATTTGCGCTGGAACAACGTCGTAATGCCCGTGAAAGTAAAGGGCTCGCTCTCCGCTGCCATGGGTCGCGAGGAGACTCTCGGGGGAATCCGCGGCGTCATCTCTCGAAATGCCCGGCCCCAAACGCTTACAATCGAGACCCGCTTGTCGCAGGTGGATTTCCAAAAGATCCACACAGGCGCAATAGTTGTTTCCTGGAGGATTCTCCGTTGGGATAGCGACAAGGTCCGCCGCGACCGCCGCCATCTCGTCTTCGCGTTGCCGCAGCCACGAAAGAATCGAACGGCTTTGCGCCGTTAGGTCGTTCGAATTGGAACGTGCGTTCATACGCCAGCATGCTAGGAGTTCCCTCGGGCAGTGCCAAGGTCCATATTGGTTCCGAGGCAGTCATTGCTATCAGATGTGAGCGGATGACGGGTAACCGGAAGTTGTTGCGGGCCAGTAGCAACGAGCTCCACAAGGAGGCTGGGATGTTCGAGACGCTGTTTCGACGAAATAAAAGTGTCGACATTGATCACCTCATATTCGACATCGCCGAACACAAAAGGGCGAAAGACTACGAAGTCTTCTGCGAAGTAATCATCGGGCGAGTATTCTTCGTGCGAGTCGATCCGACCTCGACTAACGGAATGCCGCGAGGCGTCCGCTGCAGCGTCAAATCGGCCGACAGCATGAAATTGACAGGTCTTGCGAACATTCATGGTCTGACGCTGCTTCCGTTCTACATATCCCCTGACGACAAACGCCTTCACAACAGTTATGCCGAAATCGAAGGCCTCGAAGCACTGCGAATGGCGATGAAAAGCAATGGCATTAACGGAGTGCTCTTTCAAAACAAAGGACAATCCTGGGTGGTTCTCAAGAAGGATCAGCTCAAACAGGTCTTAGCCATGAATGACGACCAATAACGACGCACCGACACCCGCTGTTGTGAGCCCACGGCTATGGCGACCAAGGCGGGCTGACGATGAAGCTCACGTCGTCGGTCCAAAGCGCCGTGGTGTCCCAAGGATTTGTGCTGTCGCCATCGCTGGCGACATAAAGCTTGCCATAGTAGTGGCGAATGTATTTCGTTGGGTCATTTACCGAGCGAAACGAATTTCCCTTCCCGTCCTTCCCCAGCTGCGGACAGAATGTTGCGTCAGACCGGCTCAGAGAAGTGCCGTCGAACTGCTGCACGTGCAGGGCAAGGTTTAGATGCCGCAAGAAGTCGCCCGGATTGTTTCTCGATTCAAAGGAGACGCATGAGTTGTCGGCGAGGCCACGACGGACGATCCAAGTTGAATCGCCCTTGTCCTGCTCAGGGCTGCTCGACGTGATCGGCGCGATGACAGCGGTGCCGTTCTCGTTACGGACATAGTCTCCGGTACAGCATGATGTGGTCGCTTGCAGCGAGATTTCCGATCCGGGTGTCAGCGTTCCAGATAAGCCAGTGGGCGCGCCATAGCCAACCGCGACGATGTTGGATTGGATAGCGTTATCGGCGCTATCGGTCGGAAAACCGGTCGTCATCACGCCTTCGAAGAAGGAGCCTGCGGAGGCATGGCTGTTATCTCCTCCAATGCCGAGGATGATCGCGCCTTCTTGACGCATCGGCGCATATCCGCTTGGAAGGGCACCAGAATAGATGGTGTTGAGCCCGCCCGACTGTGCGTCGCCCCACTTCAGAGCAAACCTCGTCTGACCATTGTTCTTCAACCATGCGGATATGAAAGGACGGGGCCCGCCGCCGACATTCGCAGCAGGATTGCAGCTTCGTTGGTTCCAGTGGAAGATTCCGTTCTCCAAGTCGGCGTGCACCCCGGGCCCTGATCCGTTGTGGCAGGTAGGCCATGACAAATCTCTACTTACGTTGACCGTATCCATGTGGCCAGCGCCGGTGTCTGTGCCGCTCGTCTCTGCGTTGCCGTAGTCGAAACAGCACCCCGAATTGAAATGGGTTCCGGAAGAAACCATGTACATGCCTTCTGGTTTTCCCTTGACCGCAATGCCCGATGTCCGGTTGTTGCGGTAACCCATTCCCGGCGAAATCGAGACGCCATAGACTTGATGACCGCCTGCTGTGACCGGCAACGCGTCCGCCGCGGCGCCGAGGTCGGAACCGTTAGGGCCAGGTCCTTTATAGTATCCGCCGGGGGAGATGGCGAGGTCGTTGTGCTCGGCCGACTGATCATAAATTTTGGTGATGATGCAGGTGGTCTTTGCGCAGAATGCGTCTTGCGTCGCAGCGTTCGCGTAGCCGTCCGAAAGCAAGCCGATGTTTTCGGTGGCGTTATCGGAAGCTCTCTTCACCTGATACAACGCGCCGGAATATTTGGCGTATAGCGATCGCACCGTGCTATGCGCGGCGACGCATGGCGTACTCGCGGCCGCGTAGATATCGCAGGGCCTTTGCTTGACAATCTCGGAATGGGCGACACATAGGCCCATCAAGCTTCCAGCCATCAAACTGGCGGTGATCGCCACGACAGCGCGGACTCTCTGTAGCCTCAATACGGATAGGAATATGCTCATGATTTATTTAATTTCTAGTCGCCGCCACAGCGCGATTGAACCTTAAAGTACCAACCAATTGAAGCAACTGGCAAATCACACGATTCCGAGTTCTATGTGCGGGCGTGATTTGAACTGACGATCCCTCGTGGCAGAGCCCGTGCTCACTAGGCAGGAGGTTCCCTTCGTCCATTCGGAAGGACGACAACCGGAAGTAGCACACGCGTAGGGAAACTTGGCTCAACCGAAAATTCTGGGAAGTGAACCCCAGGTTGAGACAAATGTGTGCATCACACTCTGGTTTTGAAGCCCACAAAGACCTGGAAATGTGAATTGGAGCGCCGGAGCGCGCCTGCGAGATGCGGATAAGCTGCGGTCTGGGACGTACGTCGCGCTTCTGTGAAACGCCGCCCGACACTTTTCCGGCCCGTTTTGCGATTTCGTAAAGTGTGCATCATGAAACTGTCTCACTTTAGGGGTTCATTCCATCTTCCGACTGCATCCCCTCGGATGACACGGTTTTCGATGGGCACACTTGCCGTTGATTGAGTTTTTTCCCGCCTTCCGAGGAGAGGGGAAACTGGGGAAGGAGGCGACGTCGCCCCCTTCCGCGGAGAACTTTGTCGCTCGTGTTCATTATGGCCCGAAAAACACTAACGTTGCGCTCCCGGATCTCTCCGCCGCCCTCAGTAATTCCGTTTGCTGCTCGAATTCCTCGGCGGAACGATAACCCAGCTCCGAGTGCAGCCGCTGCCGATTGTAATACTGCCCGCTCTCAGCCTGCGCGGAGCAAGCATCAATCTATTCGGTCAAAGTGGTCAAGGTGAATGTCTGCCCTAGTGTTGTGCGAAGCTCGCGGAGATGCCCGTCACATTTCCGTATCGGCGTAATGTGCTTTGCCTTCACAATGTTGAAGAATGTCGCGCTGAAGATTAGTCGCGATCAAAAGCAACCACGCGTTTCACGTCAAGAATGCGCCGCTACGTTGCAACTGTACCGGGGTTTCACCAAACGCGTATATCTTGTTGCGGGACGGCAGGACACGCCGCCGCAGCGCCTATGGGGTCACAGAAAATGAAGGAGATTCCGCGGTACGTTCGGTTCTTTCCTCTGTTAACGATGATTCTCCTGGCGGTGAATTGCGTTGGTTCCGGAGTGAGTGCTCAAAACATCGGTGCCGCGCCTCAGGTGTGGGTGACGGTAACTTCGGTGCCGGTCATTCAGTATCCACGATGGAAGGGCATTCGCACGGACGCGCCCGACCAGTGGAAGCCGGATGCCGACTGGCAAACGGTCGCCTCCCATACAAAGGTCGCGAAACTGATTGCCGGAAACATCGAAAATACGCGGGACACGGATCTGCAGACTACGCTCGCGGACGTCGAGCGCCGCCATCTCGAACTGGCGTTGGAAATCGGCCCGCTCGTGCGGTCCGCCGATTGCGCACCGAAAACCGAATCCTACGGAAACCCTGGAGAAACCGAGGCGATTCAGCAGAAGATTCGTCGAAACGGCGGTGACTTGCGTTATGTCGGAATGGACGAGCCGTTCTTCTACGGTCACCGCGACGCGGGAGGGTGTCATCTTTCCGCCGCCAAACTGGCACGCCAAGTGGCCGCTAGCGTTGCCTCGATGCGGCGCATATTCCCAGAACTTCAAGTTGGCGACATCGAAGTAGCCGGAGCGGACGGCGAGTGGATCACGGAGCTGGCCCAGTGGGCGGATGCGTACCGCGAGGCTGTCGGCGAGCCCCTCGCTTTCTTACATGCAGACGTAGGTTGGTCGGAACTCGCCATGCGAAACCTTGTGCTTCTTGCTCGCGAACTCAAGGGGCGGCACATCCCCTTCGGCATCATCTATAACGGGGATGCCGACGTGACCAGCACTCTGGAATGGACGCAAAGCGCCGAGCGCCACTTCGTCGAAATCGAATCCGTGCTGAACGTGCACCCGGACGCCGCTATCTTTCAGACTTGGACCCCTTATCCGACGAACGTGCTGCCGGAGAACCAGCCGGGCACGTTGATGAATGTGGCGTGGAAGTATCTACAGCCCGCATCGTCGCTCCACCTCACGCGTTCAGGCGCAGATATCACCGGCGTGCTTAGTCGCTCCGACGGCGAGGCTGTCACAAACGCTAACGTAACTTTCGCTGCTGTCGATGTAGGTGCCCGCATGGGACCGTCTCCGCGCCATCTCGCAGGTACCGTACCTCCGGGAGCAGTGACGGGAGTCATCGGCATTCGCGTCGGGATGGAAGGAAGCTGTGTTTGCGCGGGTCCCACGGGCGCGATCGTCGGTGGGATTCATTACAAGGAGCAAGGTTCAGGCAAACCGCAACAAGACATTTCGCCCGTCAGTCTGCCGATTCAAGGCGCCCCGGCAAGCTTTCGCGCCCTGGAAATAATTCCGGGAAAAACCTTCGCGCCGAATCTGAAGCAATTTCCTGTTACCGCGGGAAAATCTTACACGCTCGACACGGTAATCTCCGCGACCACCGCCGCGGAACACGCCGGGTATGTGACCCTCGTCTTCCTAGACGCGGAGGGAAAAGGGCTGCTGCGCGAATTTTTGTGGTTCACTCCTTCCACACAAACTCTCGGCACGGCGCAGACGGATGATCATGGTGCGTTTCGTCTGTCGATACCCGAAGCCGTGGAGTTGGCACAGGCTGAGATTCGCGCCGAGTACGGTGGAAACGCATCCCTCCGGCCGGCGATGGGCATTCTGTCGTCACCCCTGGGCGCCGTGAATGCATCGCTGCCTGCTCTGGAATCGCTCGTATCACCGAAGGCCACACCGCTTACCATTCTTTACCCGCGAACCGACTTCAAAGCAATGTTTGCCGACGCCGCGCCCACAGCATCCACCAAACAGCAATGGAATCAAGTTTCCCGACGAATCCAGATGGTCTATTTTTCTGGCGGAGCAATTACTTCAATGTCCGACATCGCGCTGGCGCGCATGGTCCGTGATCTGGCGGCGCGCCACATTGGGCTAGGCCTTGAGGTTCTTGCCACGAATTGGTTCCACGAACCTCCCTGCGGCCAAGGCATCGAAGGCTTCATCGATCCGGGATCGGCAAACAGTGTCGTCACCAAACTGCTGAGGGCTGGAGCGACGCTCGACCAGATCGGGATGGATGAGCCTCTTTGGTTTGGTCACTTCTATAGCGGCAAGAATGCTTGCCGCAGTTCCATTCCCGATTTGGCGAGCCGCGTTGCGGTCATCGTCAAAATCTACACCGCGGCCTTTCCGCATCTCGCTGTGGGAGATATCGAACCCTTCCCAGCAGTCAGCAACCAGCCGAATTGGCAATCTGCGTACGCCTCTTGGGTGAAGCAATTTCAAGTTACTGCCGGCACACCGCTGACCTTTCTCGACCTCGACTTTGACTGGGCCGCTCCACGCCTGAACAGCGGACCGGCGCATAACACGCGAGATCCCGCCGCGATTGCAGCTTTAGCGAAACTGACCGCGTCCACTGCGCGACAGAACGGCTTGCTAGCAGGCATGATTCTGAATGGAGGCGGCGCCCCGGTGGCGCACTCCGATGCCGAATGGATGCAGCAGGCGCGCACACATATCCGCGCCCTCCAAACCTCGGGTGTCCATTTCGATCATGCGCTGTTTGACAGTTGGGACAAGTTTCCGATACGTACGTTGCCCGAAAGCGATCCGAATACGCTTAGCAGCTTGATTGGTTTTTATGGGCAGCCTTGACTTACTACTTCGCTTTTGATTTTCCAAGGATCGCCAGGTAGGAATGCCTCTAGCGGTCTCAATGCTACTTCGCCAGCCCGTTCGCGGTCATTTTTGTAATTCATCCTGCCCTGTTCGTACTCATATCCTTTCATTTGTTTGGAGCAACTTACGGCGCTCTAATTTGCACCAGATCACCTGATTTGCAAGCGCGTTCGGGCACTCCAAAGACTCCATACTTTGCCTTCGGTTTTCAATGTTTTCAACAATTTCGGGGAATCTGCTTCTCGCTTGAAGTAAGCCCCGAGGCCACAATTGAATAGGGTTTTCGTGCAGTTATGGTACATCTCAGTTCGAGAACCGTCGAGCTCAGCCCGTGGGTGAAACGTACAGGAATCATTCCCTGCAACGTGGCCGCGCGTTCCTACATTGTACGCAGCAAGGACAATGCGGAGAGTTTTCAGAACCGCAGCGACCGTTCGCGTCCCGCCATCCCGCGCACCGAAGCAAACCGGCGATTCTCGATCGCCAATCATGACCGAATGACGGCGGATATCGAATGTAGCGAACGTGCCGACGTGATGGATGAGGCTCCCGTGGCATAAAGTCGTTCACCGACGCCCGCTGGAGCCGTTAAATGGTCCAAGTCCTGTCGGCTTTGCCGGCCAAGTTCGAGGCTAGAGCTCCGTGAATGCGGCTAGAAGTCAATAATCTCTGCCTTCCGAGATGATCGGTACAGAACAGCACCCTTCCTATTTATCAGATCTTGGCGGAGTATGCCCTTCTCGTCCTTTCCGTAAACAATTGCAATCCCTCCATCGAAACTTTCGGCACCCTCGTAGGCAGGAGCGATCATGACATCGCCGACCGGGTCTATGAAACCCCATTTGCCACCCACCTTCACGGGCGCCAACCCCCCGCAAAAGTGATAAGCATCTTCAAACCTTGGAGGGACTACCCACCGTCCGCGCTCGTCAATGAAGCCCGCCTTCTTCCCCGCAGCGTTGGCGAGAAATACCGCCGCCAGTCCTTCTTCAAACGGGAGCGACGCGCTGCCTGCAAACTGGGGAGCGATCACCATCCTGCCCGCTCGATCAACAAAACCCTCTAGTCCTGGTGGAGTCGACCAAAAAGGTGCCAGACCGTGGTCCAGTTCTCCGGCCAGATTGGCTGATGGGTCAATCAGCCAGTTGCCGCTACGGTCAATGAGACCCTTGAAGTATGTGTTATCCGTCTTATCAAAAACAATGACTAGCGCCGAACCTGATCTAAACCCGTACGGCTTAAAAATCTGCTTGCCCGCTAAATGAGGCGTCAGCACGGCTCTCCCACCGTGATCTATATATTGCCACACATCCCCCACCTGAACGGCCGCGAGTCCTTCACGAAACTCATCGGCCTCGTCGAAGCGCGCCGGAATGATTACTTCCCCGCGCTCGTTCATATATCCCCATTTCCCTTTTTCGGAAATTGCCGCAAGCCCTTCCGAAAATGGACCCGCTTGTAACGCGTCAACCATAACGAGCGTGTCCCCCTCCGGGGTGAGATACACGAATTTCTTTAAAGAAACGCTACCGCATAACTCAAACTGGATGAGTCCGTCTGAAAGTTTGCTTCCGCCGCAATAGCGTGTAGTGGTCAGGATCGTACCGTCATCCCGCATCAAAGCCCATCCATCATCTAAGGAAACAGCCCTTGAGTTCACGGTGGAGCAACCTTGAGCGTCTTCGCTCTTTGATGTCCATGAACTTGCAAGCACTGTTACACAGAGTGTACAAACGTAAACTGAGACGAACTTCCAAAAACGCATTCGTTTTGCTGTGACCGGTAAACTGTTCGACCCACGCTGATCCGTTTGGCGTGTTGGAGCACACATCGTTCTCATCGTGACCCTTTGTACAGCTGGCGCCACAACCCCGAAGCATGGAGCGCCGCGAAACCGTTTCAGACAACCTGGCTGCAATCTTTCGTCGAATGTCCCCAAGACAGCCATTGATTCACAAAGTCCGCATCGAGCGCTCAGATGATGTGTCTCGACTATTTTCAAATTTGCGATGACGATTTGCCGCCCGTTACTGACACTGTTTCTTCAGCGCCTTGAACCAATCGCCGAAATTCGGACCTCGGATTACCCACTTTACGTTTTTTGCAACTTCTGCTTCGTTGGCCGCCGTCGCTGCTACAGCTAGACCTTGTCCAGAAATAACATATATGTCAGCTTTAGACTGGACTGCGGCTATTGTATCTGCCTTGTCCGAACTAGCCGCCGCGTTATCGGTCGAGCTCGAAGGCAGCCCGGCGCCCGAAATGTGGGTGTGGACCGTAGCGGCTAAGGGGCCATTTATCTCGATTTTAAATCCAGCCGCCAATCCGGTCTGGACACCGCCGGCCTCGTAGCCTCCGGAGGCCGTCGAATAGACCGGAAACCCCTTTTCTTCCTCGTTCTGCACGAGCTTCGTTTGAGACGCGGCATGGCTGAGAACCGCTCCTTGGTAGGCGCTCTGAATGTTCTTCAGGACCGAAGGGTCACAGTAGACGCGCTTGCTCTGCGTGCTGCCCTGCGAAACCACAGGCGGCGGAACTGCCCCTTGTTGACCTTGACCTTCTTGCAGGGACGACCTGGCAAAATAGTTAAACTGTGCTATCTCGGCGAGCGAAATTGACGTCGCGTCGAGAGCCGCTACCTCTCCTAAGGTTGCAGCGGGGGGGGGGAAAAAGCCGCCAACAGAATCGACAACGCCTCCAGAATGTCGCTCAGAACGCTCCTTCCGCTGGGATCTATCAAACTGATGGGGTCATTTCTTGGAGAAATTCGCGGTAGTGAAGCATTTGATCTTCTACAGCTCTTGAATACCGGGCACTCCGGTACTCTCTCCACGATTCATGCAAATTCGGCGAAGCAGGGCCTCTCTCGTTTTGCAAACTGTTTACTTCAGAGTGGAATCGACCTCCCATACCGCGCCGTTAAAACGAACATTGGGGATTCACTGAATGTGGTGGTTCAGGTCGAACGCAGGCCAGGCCGCCGGTTCATCTCCGAGGTAGTTGATATCAACAGCTACGATCCGGATGTCGATCTTTTTGACTATAGCGCCGTGTATCAGAGACCGGAGGGAAAACCGTGACGGATGAACAATCGAAGAAGAAAGCGATCAGCGGAGTCGATTACGTTCGCACGAGTTTCCATCCCTCTGACCGTCTTGCAGTCCTGGTGCGGAACCGCAAGCGTGGCGAAACGATTCAGCGCATCACGTCGTCCGCTAGAATCATTGAGCCTACCTTCCAGGATTGGCTGCGCTTCAAGAACGACAAAGAATCCTGCGACATCTATATCGGTATGAACACCCTCAAACCTCACGCACACACGCGTACAAAGGAGGATATTCAAACCATCCGGCAACTTTATGCGGATCTCGACCACGAGGGAGCCGCGTCTCTCGCCGCCATCGAGCAATCGAATCTGGTGCCAGCGCCGAACTACGTACTCAGCACATCGCCCGGAAAGTCTCAGGTGGTCTGGAAGGTTGAGGATCTCACAAGCGAGCAGGCCGAACCAATGCTAAAAGCGATCGCTCGCAGATTTGGCGGCGACCTGGCATCTACAGACTCGACGCGAGTGCTCCGACTTCCTGGATTCGCAAACAGAAAATACGAATCGGAATTCACTGTCAAAGCAGAGCAGCATTCCGATCGCACGTATCATCTCCCTGATTTCAATTTGCGAATCGAATCTGTAGACTCCGGCCGTCAGCCCCTTCGCAGCCCGTCTCCGAGAGCACCCGCGTCCGGCGCGCGTCACCTGAGCCAGTCAGAGCACGACTGGGCTTACGCCAAACGGACCCTTGCGCGTGGCGTGGATCCCGAGGAAGTGATCCGGAATATTGCCGACTTTCGTTCTCAGGACAAGCACGACCCGCAGGACTACGCTCGCCGCACTGTAGTGAAAGCACAAGCCGAGTTGAATCACAGGAAAGGTCAATCAGGTCCTCCGCCCGCGGATTCCGCCGAGGCCGAGCATGATCTCTGAACGGAGGGTCGCCTGACCGAATTGCAACTTGATAGAAGGCAGAACGCACGCTTCGCGTTAAGCGAAAAAAGGAAAGACAAAACGATGGATAATCAAACCGCGGTCAACGAACCAAAGACTGGAACAATGGCTCTGAGTAAACAGGAGGCAGCCCGCGCGCTCGGCATCAGCATACGAACCATCGACCGACTCATCGCCCTGAAAGAGCTCCCGGTGCGTCGCTTGGGTCGGCGAGTGCTCATTTCCCGAGTTTCGCTGGAGAGCTTTTTTCGGAATGACCATCCGACACAAACTGTTTGATAATCTAGCAGCCAGTTTATAAACTACCCGGCATGGGTAAAGGCAAAACGCCGGCTGCCGTACTCAAATTTCTACGAAAGATCGGACGAAAGGGCGGTGCTGCTCGCGCCAAGAAATATGATACGGCGACATTTCGCAAATGGGCTATCGAGTCAGGGGCCGGAAGGCCTAGGAAGCGCAAGAGAGACACAAAATGAAACAGCGTGGAGTCTTTGAAAAGGTGCCAGGTTCGGGAGAATGGTGGATTTGCTACTTTGACCAGACAGGCCGAAGACGACGCGAGAAAGCGGGCACAAAAAGCGCCGCGATCCAGTTGTACCGCAAGCGAAAGCAGCAGATCCTGGAAGGTGTAAAACTGCCCGAGAAGCTGCGACGGCGTGCGGTTCCGTTCGCCGAGATAGCCAAGGACACCCTCGAGTATTCGAAAGCGACCAAAGTCGAGGAGGCTTATCGAATTGACGGCTGGAAGATGGAGACGATCCTCACCTGGTTCCGAGGCCGCTCGGCTGAGGAGATAACGCCTCAAGACATCGAGCGAAAGTTGACCACGCTCGGCGATACCGGTCTGAAGCCCGCAACCTTGAACCGGTATCGTACCCTGTTGAGCCTAATCTACTCGCTCGCCATCCGCAACGGCAAGCTCTTCGTCAATCCTGTGCGGAGCGTCAAACGGAGGAAGGAAAACAATGAGCGTGTGCGTTTCCTAGAAGAAAGGGAAGAGCTAGCCCTTCGCGAGAGGATTCGAGAACTCTATCCAGACCGTGAATCGGAATTCGACCTGGCTCTTCACACTGGTATGCGCCGGGGAGAACAATACCAACTGCGCTGGCAGGATATTGACTTCTCGAATGGCATTATCACGATTCCCCGCAGCAAGCATGGCGAGGCTCGCTACGTTCAGATCAATTCCACGGCGCGTGCAGCTTTGCT
>Ga0210391_10000331_pt1 | contig 53523 bp, 42 predicted proteins | sample IncBWC12OmetaG_FD_160573 | JGI IMG/M metagenome (GOLD analysis project Ga0210391, IMG submission 160573) | Forest soil microbial communities from Barre Woods Harvard Forest LTER site, Petersham, Massachusetts, United States - Inc-BW-C-12-O ...
GGAAAACTACCGGTCTGCGCATGATATTGCTCTCCGAGTTGGAAAAAATGGGGCAAGTACAGAAGATCTGAGAACGGCGATGATTCACTATCGCTCCCTGTTTGAGGAACTGGTGCAGGTACCAACGGTTGTGGAACGGAAAGAGGTGGCGTAATGGCTGAACTGAAGAGAATCGATGAGGAGATGTCGACGGCCGAGTTGGCGAGCTACGGCATTCCGGCAAAGCAGCCCGAAGGCCCTAAGCTGGTGAAAGGCCAAGAGCCGGAAACTCTGGATAGAGCGGCTACAATCTCAGCGCCCGTGCCCTTGTTTTCTGAATCGGAGATGGGAGACTTCCGAGCGCAGTGGAGCAAGCTACAGACTGGCTTCGTGGATGAGCCGCGTCGGACGGTCGAAGGCGCAGACAAGCTAGTCGCTGCGGTAATGCAGCGACTCGCGGAAGGTTTCGCCAACGAGCGCTCTGCATTGGAGAAGCAGTGGGACGGCGATAACAACGTGTCCACTGAGGACCTGCGAGTTGCCCTACAGCGTTATCGTTCCTTTTTTGACAGACTACTGAAACTGTAGGGAAGAACGCGCTTCGGTGCGGGAACGAACCTCTACATGAAGATCCACGGAACTATGTTACTCAAAACACAAGGAGAAAACAGATGAACCCCAGTACGACAGATGAAATAAAAGGCACTGTTCATGAAGTGCAAGGCAAAGTCAAAGAGACGGCCGGCAAAATCACAAACAATCCCAACTTACAGGCCGAAGGCAACGCCGAAAAGAACACGGGCAAAGTTGAGAAGAAGGTTGGACAGATCGAAAAAGTGTTCGAGAAGTAAGTCTGGCGGCGTCTGTCCTGAGCTTGTGCGAGAGTTCGAGACAACTGATGTGCGGGCGTCAGCTTGACAGTGACGCGTCTGGGCACGGCAAACGCATGTTTGATCAGATTGCGAATATGAGTGCTCTTGCTGAACAAAGTCGAGTGCAAGTGCCGGAGATGGCCTCGCCGTCTTCGATCTCATCATCCGATAAGCTGCTCAGCAGAATCGCGATTCTGCTCTTCATATTAGTCACGGGCTTGCTGACGGTGTTCGGGTACTACGCCAGCTCGATTTGCATCACGGTTGTCCTGGCGGGATTTCTTGCGATTCTGTTTGATCCCCTGGTAGTGAAACTGGAGAGACTGCATATTCCGCGAAGTCTGGCCGCGGCGAGCATTGTACTCGCAGGCATCGGGCTGATCGGCCTGCTGGGCTACGCGCTCTACGGAAGAGCGATGAGCTTTGCAGAAGAACTTCCAGTTTACGCTTCGACGATTCAGCAAACCATTGCACCCATTAGCCGGAAAATTCAAAACTTTCAACAAAGTGCCGGAAACATTACGAACGACATACATCCCACCAAGAAAGTCCCCGAGGTTCGGCTACAGGAATCGCCAACCTGGCCTGATTATCTGGTGCGCGGTGTGGGATCTGTGTGGGGGGCGCTGATTATTGCCGGCGTGGTTCCATTTCTAACGTTTTTCATGCTCTGCACCAAGGACCAAATGGCCGTCCGAACCAACGGGCTTTTCAGCTCTAGGATAGACGCCGCTCGATTCATCACGAACCTGAACCAGATGATTCACGGTTTCGTAGCCGGCAACCTTATCGTCGGCTCCATGATGGCCTTGGCCACGACACTGGTCTTGTGGGGTATTGGCGTGAAAGGCGCCATACCTCTCGGCATCGCCAGCGGACTCTTGAACCTGCTGCCATTCCTTGGACTGATCGCTTCGCTTGCGCTTCCTTTAGCAGCGGCGCTCCTTCAGTTCAGCACACCGGGACCATATATTGTCATCACCCTAACGATTCTCTTCCTGCACGTCGTGTCGGCGAATCTCCTGATTCCAAAATTTATTGCCAATCGCGTGAATATCGGGCCGGTGGCGGCAACGGTTGGGATTCTCTTCTGGGGCTGGTTATGGGGCGTGATGGGCTTGCTGCTCGCTGTACCGCTCACAGCATTCATCAAACTGGCCGCGGATTTGCATCCGTCCTTATGTCACTTGTCGAATATGCTGGCGCTGACGCCACGTCAGACTCCGCGCTGGGTGCGCTACAGCGAAACGGCTTTGGGACGGGCGATTCCTTACTTGCGCTCCCGTCCGGAAAAGGCTCTTGTAGGGCGCTAACCCTTTCACCAATGCGGCGTGAACTCAACCTGTTTAGTGTTTAGTTTTGATCAGACAACAGCTGAAATCCAGTCCTATTATGTCTGCAGGGTAACCTCGATGCCCTATGTGTCCGCTAGGGAGGGACTATGTTAGGTATGGGTGTGGTTGGAACAATTATTGTGATTCTGTTGGTTGTATGGCTCGTGCGTCGCGCGTGAAGCGAGTTCCTCAACTGTAAGATTTAGCCACAGCAGGCAGACAACGAAGAGCGCGGATCTGAATGCTCGTATAGCTTGAAATTGGCTGATGTTGAAGGGGCGTGGAGGTAAAAGATCAATGCGGCGTAAACTCGTCCTCTGGTTTGTGTTATTGATTGCTGGATTTCTCGCCGGTCTCATTCTGCAGTATGCGAGAGTGCAGCGGGCACAGCAGGGACTTTCTGCCTCGACAAAACAATTAGGAGCCTGTCAGTCTGGCGAACAATTGTCGCAGCTTCGCGACACCGCTACGATGATGTATCTGGAGGCCGTGCAAAAGAACTACGGAAGGGCCGGAGAGTACTCGAGAGAGTTTTTCGATCAAGCTCAACGAATTGTGAGCAGCACAGAGGATCCCACGCTCCGCAACTTGCTTCGTGACACCCTGGCAACCCGCGATCAGATCACAGCGGATCTGGCGAAGGGAGACGCCGCCGCACTTTCAGAAATACAGCCAGCCTTATCCAAGCTTGAGCAGACTGCGAAGCATTGACTCGTGCTGAGATTCAGAGTCGCGGACAAAAAAGGGCGACGAGAGAATGGATCTTACCTCCGGGCGCAGCAGTCTAGGGAGAGTGCGCGATTTTGACCAGCTTTTTGGGCGCACTTCGTTCCATGATTGAAACTGCGAGGAACCCACCGTCTTGGGCACCAACCTTCGACCGTGGGCGCGTTGTCTCATTTGGAGGAATGACGAGATGCATAGCTGGTTCAAAACGTGCCATGCGCTGGCGCCGTCATTGGCTATGAGACTGATACACAGTTCCGCAGCCCTGATGCTGACTATCATCCTGCTGGGCGTGCCTGCACGTCCGCAGTCCGTTCCCAGCGGCCCAGTGTCGGCCAACGACCTCGCGCGGCGGGTAGTCACTAACGAACTGAACTTCCAAGATGACCATACCAACTGGATGTACCGACTAGAAAAAGAACAGTATGGGAAGAAACAGGTTGAGGAAATTGTTGAGACCAGAGAAGGTTCTCTCAGTCGACTCCTATCTGTTAACGGCCTGCCCCTTACCCCGAAACAACAGATGGAAGAGGACGAGCGTGGGCGGGAGTTAATGACCAGTCGAAGTGCGCAACAAAAATTGCGGCGATCTCTGGACGCTGAGACGTTACAGGGGAGACGGTTGTTCAAGATGCTGCCTGATGCATTTGTGTTCCGCTACGCGGGTGATGAGGGAAACCTGGTGAAGCTGAGTTTTAGACCAAACCCGAGCTTTCACGCGCCATCTTTGGAAGCCCGTGTTTTTCATGATATGGAAGGCGAGATGTGGATCGACCGCAAACAGGAGCGACTGGCTGGGTTTGATGGTCATCTTACACAGACGGTGAAATTTGGATTCGGTCTGCTGGGGCACTTGGACAAGGGGGGCCACTTTGAGGTCAGGCAGGCAGAAGTTGTCCCCGGCCATTGGGACATGACTACCCTGAGTTTGGAGATGACAGGCAAAGCGCTTCTGTTCGCGAGCATCAGTGTGCAGAAGAAGGAAAGCCATCAGGATTTCCACCGAGTATCCGATGATCTGACTCTGACGCAGGCCGCGGACATACTCAACCGATCGATAGTTGTAGCAGATAATCGCTAGTTGATGCGGCCAAAGGTACAACAACAGGGTCGTTATCACTGTTCGAACGATATCTGACGTCAAACCGAACTTATCGAGGAGAAGGAATGTTGCTAGCCGGCAAAGCCGCGTCCGGCGAACAACATCATCGCCGCCCTCCAAATCTGTAACATCCGCGGACGAGACACTAATTCCTCTTGTTTCTTTCCGAATCTGCTATTGGATAAGTCCGTGTCTAAATACAGTGCAATTCCGAAGGAGCCGGGCGCGAGGCCGCTCATCTTACAGACGCAGCGGTGACCGGTCAATGAAAGGCTGTCGTAACCTAGCCAAAGTACCGCCTAATCCTCCACGCGGGAGATTCGAGACGGTTGGATGTCAATCCCGTTACGAACGAGAAAACAAGCGGCGCGAGTCAAGTACTGGACCCGCGCCGACACAGTTCACACGAGAAAGCCACACAAAAACAGCCTGCTATAGGTTGAGGCTGAGCGCAATGTTAACGCCGGGGTACATCGGGTTGCATAGATAATAGACGCCGTCGATCTCGACCACAAAAACGTCTTGCGTGTAGAGCCAGTTGCTTGGCCACGCACCAACAAATCCGAACGAATAGCCGCCGTATTGAAAGCGGCGATTACCGTAGTCGCCCTGGCTGAGCTGAAACGTGTGTTCCCGTCCAAAATTGGCCTTGTAACGGTCGTCGGGAATACGGCCATGGTTGTTTCCACCGGCACTCTGCGCCATCTCTCCGGGCTTTGCCTCCACCTGGTTTTGCTGCGCGTTTTTCTCGTCCGGCTTCCTGTTATTGCCTTCCTGCTGTGCATTTCTTTCTTCGGGTTTCGTGTTTTTCTCAGGCTGCCGCGCGGTCTTCTCTTCCGGCTTAGTGTTCTTCTCCGGCTGCACGCCTTTCTCTTCTTGCTTTACGGGTTTATCGGGTTGCGCCTTTTTCTCGTCCTGAGTAGGCTGGACTTTTTCTTCCTGCTGGTCGTGTTGATCCTGCTGTGCATAGACCGGAGCCGCGGCTCCCAGGCTCAAAGACAAAACTGCGGTGCTGATCACTCCTGCTAGTTTCATGGGTCTTCCCTCCATCATCGTTCTAAGAATGACAGCTGTAGATGTTTTGAGTCTGAGCAAGACAGCTCATCCTGTTAAGAATTGGAAGACTCCGTAGCCAGCAATTCAAGAAAGACCAAACTTACCCTTGGGTAAGATGCGCAATATTGCTCAGTTCCTGTTTTTGATCGGGGTAGCCCATAGGAGCGGGTTTCTCGGAACGCCCTTCCTATGCCTGTCTACCGTTGGATTTATCACCCCATTCGACGCCAACAGGGCTTCCCACTTGCTGAGTCTGCAATCACTCCGTTCTGCTTGAGAGGGGTAAGACCGACGAGCACGGGCAGGCAGTTCACGAGGAATGCTATGTTCTCAAGGTCTGCTCAAAAGCGGAGTGTTTCAGCGCAAACGGGCGTGGCATCCACCAGCCGTACAATGCTGCTATGGCAGAGACATGGAAGTCACCGATGTCCAGGCAGCCCGCCGTATTTGCGATCCTAGCGCAACTTTATTTTTGCGATGTTCGGTCGAACCCGAACGGCAGCTCGGCCAATTCTCTGAGACATCAGTTCACATTCGTCTTTCCCGGTGCAGCATCACCGCCAACTGCACCCGCTTCATCCCAGTGAAGTCCGACAGCTCCGCCCGTATAAACATCTTGTTGAAATGCGCCTTCACTGTGCGCCGTGCCATTTTCAGTTCTTTAGCGATATCAGCCTGATCACACCCATGCAGCAACAACTCCGCGACCTCACGCTCCCGGGGTGTCAACTTGGTCCAAAGATTGGTCAAGAGCAGACCTAGTCCTCTCTTAGGCTCACCAGATATGTCGCCACGCTTAATTATGGGGGAGGGCACAAGCCTATTCTGGTCAGGAATGCTCAAGATTAATCGTGTGGGCGCGGCTCTTAAGATGCGAGTTGAAGATGTTTACGTCCAGAAGCACCGACCTGGGTTATTTCTGTCGCTTATAGTCTGTCAAATGGTATGGAATTTCGACCGCAATTAATTCCTCGAACATCGGCCAATATCTATTGGCCTGCGCTACTCTTCCCTGCACCACGGTCAGGATGGCTTTTTGCGCCCTAGTCGATGCCCTTGGACTTATCCCAGAGGAAGCCTTCTTCGCCATGATCGGCTTTGTCCTTGTTTTTATCTTTAGAATCTTTGCCTTTATTCTGATCTCTATCCTTGTCGTCGTTTTCATCTCTAGAGCCGGCGGCGGGCGCATCGAACTGAAGCGCGGCCTCGGAGGGCGGCAATGATCGCGCTGGCTTTTCCGGCGCAGTCGGTGATGCTGGCCTTTTCATCGAACTCAGCGTTGGCTCAACTGGCTTCGGTGCGATAGCTGGCATCTTGCGCTCGATAAACTCCAGCTGCCGGTTGCGCTTTTTCGTCAGCCGAAAGCGAACCGGCACCACCCGGTTCTCCTGCTTAATGAAGGCGCGAAGCGGCTCTAGTCCTGAAATCTCTGAGGCCATGACGAGCGGCTTAACGGCAATCTCCATCGCATACGACTTCTTGCTATGTAGCAGGCCCATGCTGCGCGATTCCTTGAGCCGCTCGACCTCGATCTCGCCGATGGCCTCGGAAATCCATTTGGCTGCACGCGGCTCGCTGGTCTTGAAATAGATTTTGGTGGCGGGCTGCGAGAGCATAGCCTCGGCATCTCGCCCGTAGCGTTTTTCCACTTGGCTGCGCCCCTGAAATCCCAGCACAACCGGGTTCCCATACTTGCGGTTTTCTGTTACGGCGGTGTGGAGCTGCGGCAGCTTATTCAACGATGCCAGCTCGTCGAGCACGAACCACACCGGCTTCGCTTCATGGTCTTCGCAATAGCCCATCATGCGCAGAATGAACAGGTCGAGCCACACGCTATGCAGCGGCAAAAGTTTCTCGCGATAGTCTGCACTGGAGGTCAGAAAGACCCAGCGCTTCCGTTCTGTGTACCACTCGGCTGTTGAGAAACTCTTGCCCTGCGCCTCGTCGTACTCCGGGAGCAATTCCAGGCTGTCGGCTACCATGTTCAGGCTGGCGATCACGCCCGCTCGCTGTGGTGGCGCGGCAGGATCGAGCAGAGCGGCGAGCGGTGTTCCCTTCACCATCGCAGCCATCGTTTCTGGTGCAGCCATCCACTTCAAAATGTCCCTGGGTTGTGGCTTCTGCTTTAACAAGTGAGCGAGGATGCGGCGCGGCCCATCGGTGAAAAACTCCCTCTCATACTCCCTCTCGGGAAGGAACGCAGCGGCAATTGTGGTGGCCGTTTCCTCGCGCACAAGCTCAGAGCCCAGGCTCCAATACGGGCAGCGCGCATCGAGTGGATTGAGGATCAAGTCGCCGCGTCCTGCGTTGTAGAACTCGCCTACAAAATCCATTGCCGGGTCGTAGACGATAGCGCTCTCTCCGCGCTTCTGGACCTGGTGCAAGATCTGCCGGATCGCGGTGGATTTACCGCTCCCGGTGTCTCCCATAAGAAGGATGTGGCTCGACTCCAGCTTGCGCGGAATCCGGTAGCTCGGACCAAAGGGTAACCTACCCAAAAGCCAGTTAGAGAAGCGCAGACGGAAGCGAATGCCGTCGGCCTTTGCCACATACATAGACCGCAATGCCGACAGCAATTCCGGTCCTTTAGTACGGCGCCCGTGACGCTCTTCGTGCCGGGACCGCTCCTGAATCGTAATCCCCCCAGCAAGCAAGAACAGCACCGCCGCCGCACCCCACAGCAAAGGCTGCAGCACCAACCGCCAGGCACTTTCCCCATCGAAGAAAGTCTCTTGCAGATAGAGTCTGAGTTTGTCTGCGGCGACGCTTTCTCGCGGTCCTAGAACCAAGCCGCCCCAGCCTGCGGCGTGGGCGGTTGGCGAGAGCTTCATAGGCAGATGGAGTTGGTTGCCGGTGGAGTCGGAGACCACATCAGCGACCATTGCCAGCTGCCTTTTCTTCCCCGGCGCAGTCTTGTAGAGCCACTGCACCGGGACCGCCACGGTAGAGTGTTCGCCCATGAATGTGCTCTCGAAATAGGCTCCCAAGTAGTAGTGCTGGACCGGTGGATAGGCCAGCCAATACCAGAGTCCCAGAGGCAGGAAGAGTACTCCAGAAAAAGCGACCAGCACCGCCAGAATCAGCCAAGGAAACCCTCGCGGAAACCGCATCGGCCTCATGCTTTTTTCTCCCCGGTATCTCCTTCCTGGGCGAAGAAATCCTGGAGCAGCTTGCGGGCTTTTTGGAGCTTCTGGACGTTGGCCTCGTCGCGGATTTTTAGCACGGAATCGGGTAACAACTGTTTTCCTTCCATCCCAGCCAAAGCGGTCGCGTGGAACAAATTGAGCAGGACAAACCGGGTCGCCATCAATTCGGCGAGCACTAGCTCGATAGGGTCGGCCGGCCGCTGCCGGGCCGACCTCAGGGCTAGCTCGCGCAGCCATTCGGCGAGGGATTTTCCGTCGCGTTCGGCGGCACTTTCGACCTCATGCAACTCTTCGGGAGTCAGCCGAGTGGCGATGGTTTTTGTGCGCAGACCCGATCGCGCAGCATCACCCGCGGGCGTCGCAGAATGTTGCGAGACCGGATTCGGGCGAATGTTACGCGGCACGCTCATAGAAAGCCAATGTCGAACACCCGCTGCACTGAGGCCACTTCGAGCGTCAAGCGCGGGGTTTCGTTAGGCACCTACCAACCACAACGGAATCAGTGTGTTTACAGAATCATCGGCTGAGAGCGACATGTTGTTTACGACCGTAAACGTGGAAATTTACGAAAGGATGTAAGCTGCTGATTTAGAGAAGGTTGACGCAGGTAAACGCCCGTAAACGCGTGGGCCACTTCAGGTATTCCTGCAGTTCCCGTTTGGGGGTGACGTGTCAGCTTGCTCCCGACGCCGTAGGCGGCGTCGCTTTTGATCCTCCCGGCAAATATGCGGAAAACCGCAGAAGCCCCGCACGCGGCCTTGCACAGTTGCTCAGTTGACTCAGAGAATGCGCTCCATAATCCAAGGCTTAAATCACCGATACACAAATAGAGCACGAAGGCAAACGATTCGAAGTTCACACATCGAACGAGTTTGCAAGAATATTTGCGGCGCGGTGACCACGGGCATTTGAGTATTGGAGGCGCACATTTGGGTGTGGACAGAGGACCGAGCGCAGTCATAAATCCCGTACGCAAAGGGGACGGTAAAGGTAGGCCAAGGAAAAATGCGTGCCGACAGAAAGAAGTCTCGAATTCGGTGCTGATTCCGCACAGAATTCGACACCGATGGGCGCAGGTGCCTTGGAATAGAAAATAGGGCGAAAGGCCTCCGCCTTCCGCCCGGATTGGTAACACACACTGGCTTTACGACTGGACCTTTCTTGGCGCTATCTTTCGCCCCTTCTGTTTCTGCTTTGCCGCGAGTTCCTCCGCCACCGCCTTGTGGAGTTTCTCAGTATCCACGCGGTAGCGTTTGGCAGCGTCCATGAGAACGTCGTCGCGGCTTCCAGTAGATCGCTGATACGCTGAATCCAGCAGGCTGATTTCGAGAAGCAGCTTGCAGAGGTCGGACTCGTCATATTTGCTGACTTGCTTCGCAAGAAGCTCCTGTGCGGATGCGGAGTCCTTCTTCGTCTCTACCTTCTTGTGCCGCTTCGCCAGAGCCGGGACTTGGCTGTAGGAAAGGTGGCCGATCAGATAATGGGAAACGGCAAGCAAGTCGGCCTTCTTTAACGGGGCTGATACACGTTGGAGGATCGCAGCCAAGACACGGTGGCGAGTCGTAATGGCGAGTTTCTCCTTCTCGATGCGCTTCCGTTCTTCCGCCCGCTCCCGCTCGACTTGCTGCGGAGAAGGCGTGTTGGGATGGTGGATGCGGCAAGCTGGGTCGGCACAGACCTTGACGATCTGTCCGCGCTTGCCGCCGTCCATGACGATGGCCTCAGCCATTTTGTCGCATGGCTTCTGGCTAGCGGGGAGCTTGGTGCTTGCGCCGTTTGCCTTTGGCTTCTTGATCTCCAACTCGACATACTGATTCCGTCCCAAGGGAGCGCCCTCGCGGGAATTCCACGCCGCCGAAATCTGGACGAGCTGCGGTTTGGTTTCCAGAGTCTTATTCACGGAAGCGTCGATCTTGGCACGGAAACATTGAGGATCGGTGCAAGAGTCCTTGCGAACGTCGGTGAAAAGTAATTTGTTGAATCCGGTTCGCTTGGGACAATTGACACATGACCCGGCGCCCGAAACGAGTGTTTCATCTTGTTTGTCGAACGGTGTTGCATCCAGTTCCAACAAGATGTTCGACTCAATCCACGCTGCCAGTTCCCGCACGGGGATAAGGACTTGCGAGTTACCTTCGCTCGTCCACATGCCACGGAAAGAAGCGGCCAAGGCTTCCTGCTGTTGTGCCGCCGGGAGCTTGGCGATAAGCAAAGCATGGCCCGTGGTGATTTTGTCGTTGAGAAACGCTTCGGCCACGGGCGGTGTCAAATCGGTGAGCCTAATTCGGCTGTAGACATAGGCTTCGCTCTTTCCCGCTCTGGCTGCGATACTGGCTACCGTGTAAGTGCTCTCCTCCTTGAGTTCCAAGAGTGACCGAAAACCCAAGGCTTCCTCTAGTGGATGGATATCCTCCCGTTGCAAATTCTCAACCACCTGAGCCTCGATGGCCTCAGCGTCGGATAGCTTCACAACTCGTACTGGAACGGCTTCCAATTCGGCGATTTTGGCAGCGCGCAAACGCCGCGCTCCGATGACGACTTGGTAAGTTTGTTCTTCAAGCTCTCGAACCAAAAGCGGCTCCAGCACGCCTTGGGTCTTGAAAGTGGCAGCGAGTTCTTCAAGAGCCCTTTCGTCAAATCGTTTGCGCGGGTTGGTTGGGGACTCGGTAAGGATGGCGACGGGGACGTTTCTATACTCGCCATTGCTGACTGTGCTTTTCATGTTCTTTTATCTCCTTGTCAGTTTGAAGTTGATGTTCCTGTCGTAGGCACACGTCGGGCGTGAGCGCCAAATCGTGTGGTTGTTTGCGTGTTATGCGGCTGTGGCAACCGCCGCTGGCTCGGGAGCAATGCCCCCGAGAATCACAGCAGCGGTCTGTTGAACGGCTTCCAAGCTCTCGCGCAAGAGATTCGCGTCTCCATGCCAGAGCTGGATGTAATCGGTGGATGCGGTTCCGGTCTCAAGTCCGATTGCTTGGCAGACCACGAAGGCTACAGCCTCGGCTTCGGTCTCGCGAACTTTCTTCGTGGTCAGCGTGCGACGGTCACCTCGATGCAACAGCTCGTGAGCGATCTCATGCGTGAGCGTGGAAAATTCCTCGGCGGACTGCATCCCGGAAAGCAGAGTGATCTTCCCGCCGTAAGACAAACCCTTGGCGGGTGCGATGTGTTCGGAGTAGTCGAGCGTGACGCCCTGGACCTTGACAAACTTTACGAGGCGTTCGCGATAGCCGCTCACGTTGCCCTGCACTTCGGCAAGAGTGGGAAGTTCTTTGCCTTCTGTCTGCGTTATGTCGAACACATACACGCCCCGGAATCCGTACAGTGTCCGCTGACCCTCCGTTGTTGCGTCGTCACTCGGCTCGTCGGTTGCTGCATCCTGTGTGCTTCGTTTTCCGACCATTGGCGCGAGGATGAAGATGCCTTTTTCGCCACGCCGGACGAAGCGGCCAAGCGTAGTCCAAGTGCGGTATCCGGCAACGTGGGTGGCATCGGGCTTTTGCCTCGCAATGAGCATGATGTTGCCGAAGCTGTAGGTGTGAAACTTCGCCATTGCTCCGAGGTAGGCGGTGAGGACTTCACTGTTACCGGACTCCAAGGCTGCGACGAGAAAATCCACAGCGTCTTTGGTGCGTTGGTTGACTTCTTCTAATTTCATGTTTTTTTCCTTTTGCCGGTGTCGGCTTGTTTTTTCTTTCATGAGAAGGCTCTGTAACGTCAATCGAAGTTTTTGGGTTTGGGCTTCGATTGTGTGCCTTCGTTTCATAGCGGAGAGGTCTAGTGCAGACGGGCGAGGGTTCAGTCAAGGTCGAGCGGAGCGAGCCGGAGGGCAACCTTGACGGGTTCCTCGCCCGTCTGCATGATTCGCGGCAAAACGAAGGCACGGTGATGCGGCTCGATCGAGACGCTCCTTGGGGGATTGTTTCTTCCATCTGCACTTGATAGGTCCCGGTTTCTTTCAATCCAGAGCGAAGCGAAGGAAAAACCGGACCACCGGCAGACGGGGAGGAACGACAAAGGGCGAGGGGGAAGGACCGAGAGGCAGGCAGGGCAAGTGCGAAACAGCCTTATAGTTTGGCGCGCAGCCGTGCTGTCCCGAAGGGCCGTCGCGGAGCGAAGCGGAGTGGTCACGCTCGCCCGTAGGAGTGGAGAAACGACGCGCGGCCAAGCGCAATCCTAGGTTAGTTGTTTCTATCCGCTGGAGCCAAGCAGCCAGGCCGAACAAGAACTATTACTGACACAGGATTCATGCGGGCACTTCAGGGAATTCCAAGCGGACAGAAGCGTTAAAGGGCGCACTTCCGAGACTCAGAAAACGTCCTCATTACCAAAGGTAAGACTTGTTGTGATCTTCCAGGGAGAGTAGCCGATGACACCATCAGGAAACTAAATTCGACGAACATGATGCCAGCCGCGAGCGGCTCGCCCGACTGTCGACTATGTACTTGTGGCATGAAGAAGGATAAAGATGAAGATGCGCCATAAGCGAACGGTGATGGCTCTGCTGCTACTACTCACGACCGGGAGTAGCGCGCAGGACGCTGCCTTATCTGAACGGGAACTCATTCAGCAACTTGTTCAGGAAGTTAAGGAACTTCAAGAGAAGGTCAAGATTCTTGAGTCTGAGGAGCGGTCTAGTGGAAATCCCACTCAAGGAACTGCTTTACCATCAGCCGGCTCGCCGCCAGTACCGGAAGAAACTAGCCACAGCCAGCATGAGTCTTTTGCCCAGGAGATCCACGAACTCCACGGTATTCAATGGCGAGGATTCGGGGAAGTCGACTACAAGGTTCTGAATCAGAACAAACCGGAATTGGGAACATATGGTTTTGCACCCGGCTCACATGGAAACTTCTATACCGGGGATTTCGATCTATTGCTTACTTCGCGAATCAACGATAAGACGAGCGTTCTCTCGGAAATTGTTTTCGGAGAAGAGGATGCCCAGAAGTTTGGAGTAGACCTAGAACGTGTGCTGCTTAAGTACGATTACAACGATCATCTGAGGATGTCATTTGGGCGCTACCACACGGGGATCGGCTACTACAACACCGCATTTCACAGTGGTAGCTGGCTCCAAACCACGGCAGACCGCCCCTTGATTATGGAGTTTGCCAACGATGGCGGCCCTCTACCCACTCAAGCAGTGGGAGTGTCTGTCACCGGCGAAATACCCTCTGGAAAATTAGACCTGAACTACATTGCGGAGTATGGATCCAGCGATACAATTCGGCCTAATCTCAGCGGTGTTGGGGTGGACGATGAGAATAACAGCAACCACGTCGATGTTGGGCTGTTTGCGCGGCCAGATTCAATTCCTGGGCTACAGATCGGCGGCTCGATCTATCACGATGAGATAAGCGATACCACGAAAGCACCGAGCCTCAGACTAGGGCAAACCATCGCCAATGTGCATCTGGTCTACACCGGGCACAGAATCGAATTTCTGAACGAAGGCTTTCTTATAAGGCATGCCTACGAGCAAAGCCTGGTCGTGTACAACATGCCAGCCTTCTATTCGCAAGTGTCGAAACAAATTGGCCGAATTCGGCCCTTCTTTCGTTATCAATACATTAACGCTCAACCAGGCAGTGTGTTTGAAGACATTGGGTTACGCCGCGGACCCTCGTTTGGAGCACGCTTTGACTTCAATGACAACATCGCTTTCAAGACCCAGTTGGATCACACTCTGCGGAAAGGTCAGCCAGATCTGGACGGACTACATCTTCAATTGGCTTTCACTTTCTGAACATGTCCACCCTTCAGACTGGCCTCGCGGTCATCCTAGTTGCGATCTGCATCGCAGGCCGAGCCGGCATTTCACCGGCTGCGGCGCAGACAGCCGATGTTGCAATCGTAGTGAACGACAAGAACCCCGTGAACAATTTGAGTAGCCTCGAGCTTCGTAAGATCTTTGCGGGAGAGAAACGTTCCTGGGCTGGCGGCTTGCCGATCAAGCTTTTCGTGCGCGCCCCGGGAGCCCGCGAGCGCGCCGTTCTCCTGAAATTGCTGGGCATGTCGGAGAGCGACTACAAGGAGCACTGGACGGTCAAAGTGTTTCGCGGCGAGGCCCAGGCGGAACCCGTGGCTCTCTTCTCGAATGGAATGCAGAAGGAAGCCATCACACTGTACGCCGGTGCTGTGGCCCTAGTGAATCTTCAAGATGTGAAGCCCGGGATGAAGGTGGTTATGTTAGAAGGCCACAAGCCAGGAGAAGCGGGCTATCCCCTGAACTGAAATTGCGAGCGTATACTTTCTAAGCCATGACTCCGGAAGAACGGGAGCAAATGGATCGGCTTTGCCAGCGTATCCAGACGGAGAAAGACCCGCACGTTTTTACCGATCTTGTGGAACAACTGAACGACCTGCTGCAGCGCAAAGAAAAGCGAATAGAGAATAAGCACTCGAAGTTGCCGGACTCACACTGAAGCAACCTCCGATTTTTTCCTCCGGCCTGCAATAGAACTACTTGCCCACGAAGCTAAGACTATTCCTGGCGCAATATCGTCACAGGATTCATGCGGGCAGCACGCCAGGCCGGGAGCGCACAGGTTAGTACCGCTAGAGTCATTAGAGCTATGGGCAATGCGATGTAGGTGGCGGGATCGAGGGCGCTGATTTCGAAGAGTAGATCGGCAATAAGTTTCTTCGTCAGCAGCGACAGTAGGAGTCCGACGACAACGCCGATGGCCGCAAAGGGCAATATCTGCCGTAGCAGCGAAGAGAAAACGTGTTTTCGTTGAGCCCCAAGAGCAAGGCGGATTCCGAGATCGCGTTGGTGCGACGAGATGACATAGGAAATCAGCCCATACACTCCGCCGAGTGCCAGAACGATGCCCAGCCAAGCTAGCGCGCTGAGCACCATCATGTTGAAGCGGTATTGCGAGTTGAAGTGGTCCATCATGTGTTGCAGAGTTTGTACGTCGGCAACTGGTTGGTCTTTGTCGAGTTCCGCAACCACCTTGGGGAGCGCGGCCAGCGTCGCGGCCGGATCGTTCGCGGTTCTTGCCGCGACCGTCATCTCGGAAAATTGCCGGGCAGGCCAAAACATCTGCGGTCTGGCCGGTGTTTCGATATTGAACTGCCGATAATCACCGACGACACCAACGACGACGCGCCATGGCCCCGGATCGCGATGCGGAGGAACCGTGCGTATATGGGCTCCGATGGGGTCCTGGTTCGGCCAATACTTGTGGGCAAGGCTTTCGTTCAAGATTGCAACGTCGGTTGCGCCTTTTTGCATGTCGGCGGCGGTGAAAAGGCGTCCGCTCCGTAGAGGGGTTCCCATTGTTTGAAAGTAATCCGAGGTCACCGCGGCATAGTCTGCCGAGGGCGCACTGCCGGCCTTTGCAATTGCCCGTCCTTCAATCTCGAACCAATTGTAGTGAATGACATAGAGCGGAAAGTTGTCGGCAAGGCTTGCCATCTGCACACCGGGAAGCTGGCGTACACGAGTGAGAAGCCGTTCGCAGAACTGCTCGCGATCGTCGTCGCTGGCATAGCGCGGAGGCACAAGGACGATTCTTCCAGTAACCAGGTTTTGCGCGCGAAACCACCCGGGGTCCACCTCAAGTAGCCGCTGGAAGCTGCGGGTGAGTAGCATCGCTCCGATGGCGAGAACGAGAGTGATCGCGATTTCCGTGCAGACGAGGACGCGGCGAATCAGCGATCCCCAACGAGTGCCGCCGAAACTAGCTGCTTGCCGGAGCGACGATTTGAAGGTGCGGCGGCTGTAAATCCAGGCAGGCAGAATTCCCAACAGAGATACGCAGAGCAACGAAATCAAGCCGGAGGCAACAAAGCTGCGGATATCCAAGTGGAGTCGGCTCGCTCCGTAAATGCTGATAGGCTGCATGGCGCGGATCAAAGCAATTCCAGCATAGCAAGCTCCCCATGCAAGGGTTGCGGAAACCGCCGCAAGCATAAGACTTTCTGTCAACACGTTCGCAATCAGCACGCGGCGGGGCGCTCCAAGTGCGTCCATGATCGCGAGGTCCCGTTGCCGGTTGATGAAGCGGACAAGCATCAATCCGGAGCCATTCAAGCAACCCAGCAGAAGCACGGTGAAGGCAGCCGCCCAAAGAATATAGAGCGCGCGGCCCAAGTCAGGGTCGGCATTTTCAACCTTCAAGGGAACCAGATTGACGCTGTAGCCGGTGTTGAGGCCGGGGTCGGATTGTGCCAGTCGAGTTGCCAACGCAACCATTTCGCCGCGAGCTTGAGCCATGGTTACGCCATGTTTTAGCCGGGCCGTTACGAAGAAACGCCGCGCTCGCGTTTCGGTTGGAGGGTCGGCGGCGGTCACAGGCGGCAGCGGCACCCAAATCTCGGGCTTGTATTCGTAGGAGCCTTCGAAAATCGACATCAGGTGAAAACCGCCGGGGAGCACTCCAACGATCGTGCGCGGAACACCGTTTAGCAAAAGCTTTTCTCCCAGCGGGTTTTGGCGGCCGAAGTGATTCTTCGCGAAGGCTGCGGTAATTATCACTACACTATTCGATCCCGCATCCTCGGGCAAAAATGTTCTGCCCTGTTGGGCTTGAACCCCGAGCATCCGAAAAAGTCCCGTGCTTGCACGCGCCGCAACCAGGTGCTCAGGATTTCCGTGGCCGGTGAGATTGTATTCGGCCCACTCATGAGCCTCAATGCCGTCGAACACATCGGTTTGAGTCTGCCACTCCCGGAAGTTGTTCCATGCAGCCAGCCCACGGCTGGCCTGTGGTTCCGCGAGAGAGTGATTGGCTTCCCAGATCATGACCAGGCCTTCGGAATTGCGATAGGGCAAAGGATGAAGCACGACTTGGTCGATGACCGTCAACAGAAGGGTGTTAGCGGCGACTCCAAGGGAGAACACCAGCACTACTATCAACACAAAAGCCGGGTCGCGCGCCAGGGAGCGAAGCAAATAACGAAGGCGTAAGAGCCACATTCGAGCGAGTTACTCCGGGGACCTCCAACCATTGAGTGGCCCGAAGTCGTTAAAGGTACTCGATCATAGTGCCTGCCACAAGAACAAAAATTGCACGTTGTCGAATAGTAACTTGCGGAACTCCGCCTACTGTTCGAAAATGGACAAGTGTCCGTTTTCGGACAATTTCCGGCTTATCCCGAAAACCGGAACGGAGAATGGTGCAATCATGCAAACCGGGGCCTCCCGATAGGATGTGGAGGGCCCACTTACGCCGATGGACAAATCAGTGTTGCCGTGCAAGGTAAACAGCGTAAGTGAGGACGGGCCGCCACAATTTACTGGTGACTTCTTCTTCCCCGGCGGGCTGAGTTACAAAACTTAGTGAACTGGTGCCGGGAGACTCTTCCCGTCACCAAACCACAACCACACAATGCGAAAAAGGAGATAAGACCATGAACGCTAAGGTTATTAAGATGATGTTTGGGATGGGTTTATTGGTGTTACTTGTGGGTCACAGCAGCACGAACTTGATCGCCGGGGGTGGAGTAGTGCCTACGGGACCGAATGGTACGAACAGTGCAAATTCGCTGATCGCCGGGGGCGGAGTAGTGCCTACGGGACCGAATGGCGCTTTATCTGTGGCTTCGTAAAGCCTAGGGAACAACACGATAAAAAAGAAAATGCTGTCGTAAAAACTGGAGGTGGTAGTAAGCTGTCCACCTCCGGTTTTTTGTGCGATGGGTATCTCAAACATAGTGTTGCTGGCCGTCGCGATTGCCCTGCAGATACTGATTCTAGGGCTGCTGCTGCGGCGGCGATTGGAAAAAAGATTTACCTGGTTCTTCGTCTATACGCTTTACGTACTCCTCGAAGAGATCATTCGATTGGCTGCTTCAGGCAACCAGGGAACGTATTTCAAGGTGTACTGGTGCACTGAGATACTTGACGTAACCCTAACCATCCTCGCGCTGAGGGAAAGCTTTCTCAGCATATTTTGGCCCGAGGCCAGATTATGGTGGTTTCGCTGGATATTTTGGAGCGGTATCGGTCTCGCTCTAATTTATGGCTTCTGGGAATCATGGATTCTTCCTCCGCGGCAGGCCAGTCGGCTTGTGACGGTGATGATAGAGCTCGAATTCGTGCTCGATGCCGTCGTTTGTATCTTTGGACTCCTATATGCTGGCTTTGTAAAGTTATTCAGCATTCTGGAGCACCAGAGGGCAAGCGCGATTATTCTGGGATTTACGGTTAATGCTTCAATCGCGACTTTCGGCTGGCTGACGCGTTCGGCTTTTGGAACAAGATTCAAATCTCTCAGCGGATCGATACCGGCTGTGGCATACATTCTGGCGGAAGCAATCTGGACCAGAGACCTGCTGAGGCCAGAATGGAAGTTACCGGAACCCACACAGACCCTCGAAGAGATGCGCGAAACCATGGTTAGGTCGATTGCGATCCTTAATAAGTATCTGGGGAGAGAAGCATGATCGTTGTCTTCTGTGTCTTATGCCTGCTGGGAATTTCAATTTTTTCAGTGATCTATTTCGGATTCTACCGTCCTCTCTTTTCGCATCCTTATCCCGGTGAGCTAGCCGATGTAATCTCGGCTGTTGTAAACGTCAGGCTAGTGGAGTTGGAGCGCATTGTGAGCGAGGAGATGAGCGCTCGCATTGCGGAGACCCTCACCCCGAGAGAGCAGCGGCTGGCGAAGCGAAACCGGATTCGTGGGATTTCCGACCGTCTGGCCCCGGTTGAAGCCAATGCAAGTCTTTGCGTGGCATTCACCCGCCCGCAAGTCAGACGTCTCCGCAAAAAACGGCAAGGACCGAAGGCTTGCCGCAGGCGTTCGCTGTCGGAGCGCGACCGGCTCCTCGAAGAGCTCTTCGAGCTCGCGCAGGATTGTTGCCTGCTGTTGAGTTTTGCCAAAGCCGTCCGGGTGTTGATGCCCTGGGACCGGGAGCGGATGATCCGATTTCATCGCGAAACCGTCCTGCCCGAGGTACGTAACTTTCTGCGCGTATTTGTTCAATATGCCGGCACTTTTGGCGAAGTGGAGCGAGACAACTTGCTGGCCTGGCTCGATTGCTGGGAGCTAGACGAGGGCTATTGCTAAGCATTCATGGAACACCGGGTTGATGGAACACAAAACTGTCGTTTCGCCCTTTCAAGTAGCGATAAAGAAACTCTTGATCGATAACGGCAGCAGGGGCTATGATTCGGCTCACCAATTTTCCTCTTTAGGGAGTTGGCGAACCTTAGTCAAATCGGGCCCTAGCGACAAAGTGCCACTAATCGGGAACAACCTCACGGCCGCCGCACGGAAAAAGTCCGGCAAGAACAAGAAACCTGCCAGGACTGGCCCCTATGCAGTAACGCGCCCAGAAGTTGGCGCTCCACGCCGCAACTACCTGGCCACCACTGTTACGGAGAAAGAAAAAGAAACCATAGAGGAATACTGCTCGCGGCACGGCATGAGCGTGAGCGCTTTCCTTGCGGATTTGGCCCTGACGGATGCCAAGAGACCACCGAATAGTGGTCAGGAACAAGAGGAGATCACGGTTACGCTTAAGCTTTCTTCGCGCGATATCGACAAGATTCGGATCTTCGCGCGGCTGGAAGAAAAGACCTTTGAAGAGTTGGTGCAAGAATTCGTTCAGCCCGGCGTGCAGAAACGCCAGACGTTCAGTTCCCTGGACATGCAGACGATTCGCTGCTGGCTGTCGAATGAAGAACACAGGACTATCACGAAATACCTTGCAAAACACCACCTGACAGCCCGCAGTTACTTAGCTCTCCTTGCTCTCAAAGCCACCAACCAGATCTAGTTTTTCATCGTTCTAGGTCGCCTCCGTCTTCTTGCCTTAGCCCAAATTCCTCCTGGTATTTATTTTTTCCGCATTTTCCTCTTGCTATTTTTTATCTCATAGGTCTATAGTCACCTCGTCGTTGACCTAGCTTTACACTTGGATTACACATGAGACACGATCGGTCAGCGGTATTCCGAATAAGCGACGGTGGGGTTGTACGTCTCATCTGCGTGCGTGGACTGACATTCACGGGAAGCGTCCAACTGGAAAAGGCTTTTAAGGAACGAGTTGGTCGGCCGGTGAATGTCACGTTCCTCGGAAGGTTCGACAGCATAGAAACGGCTTCGGGAATTGGCGAATTTCTCGATCTCGCACTGGAGCCGGAAGTTGTTCCTGATTCTGCTGAAACTGTTGTTGTTCCGACCTGCAATCTGCTTGGTTACTGACTTGCGCGGATTGTAAGAAGGAACGGGCCCCTCAAGGTTTTGTGGCTAATCGGCTCTTCCCCCAACGTGCGGTGCGCACCCGGTCTTCACTTTTGCGAGAGGGGGCGGCTCGTGAAGACCGGGCTGCGGCAGGCATGGCGACTGAGGAAGTACTGCGCGAACATAGGCAGACGTTGCGGAAGATGACCTATGCCAGCGGATGAGCGCTCGGAGATTAACAGACTCATCAAGGAGAAGGTCTCGATGCGGCAACGTATGACTCCAGCATTTCACCTGGTTCTGATCGTCGCTTTAGCTACAGTTACCTGGGTGCAAGCTTCTCCGCTAGAAAATGGAAACACACCCACCGTCTCTCTTGGCAGCGTATATTGTTCACCATCCCAATACGTGGGAGACCCCGCTGCCATCCGATTTTTGGAGTCCGGCGAAGCCAAGTCTGTGTCGTTAGCCCATGCCGATCTCGATGGAGACGGAATCGACGATCTGGTTATTGGTTATGCGACTCCGGGGGGCGGTGGGATCCTCTCACTGACCTTCGGCAATGCCGAAGCTTTTGTTTCTCAAAGTGACAACTCGGGGAAGATCTCGGCGGATAAACAATTCGTATCACCTTTCGTGAACACCTCCAGTGTTTTCCTTACGCCCATCGTTCCAAGCTTCCTAGCCACTGGAGAGTTCCTTGGTCAGGGTGATGTTGTAACGGCAACCGAAGGTGGCAACGCATTCAACATTTATGCAGGGAAGGGCCGCGGCGATTTTTCCGCTCCGGAGTCGTTCGCAGTACCCGGACCCATCGAAGCGATGATCTCGGGACGCTTCGGCAACGACATTCGAACCAACTCGTTATTGATCGGCATTAGTGGTCCTGAGCCTGCTGTCCTGCTCTATCAGGGATCGAGGGCAGGCATATCCCTCGTCGGCAGATATCCGGTGCGAGCTCCGGCCCGCTCGTTTGACTTCGATGATTTAGACGGCGATGGGCGTCCTGACGCAGTCATGGTGTCGGGGGGAAACGTGCTGATCCTGCACGCCACCGGTCCAAGCGAAAGTCCGCTGTTGGAGACACTGTCACTACCATTCTCCGCGGTTTCGGTAGTGGCTGGTTTTTTCACTCATGACCGAGCCTGGCGGCGACAAATGGCTGTGCTTGATAGCAGCGGCACGATCCATATCGTTGTTCATGGTGACTTCGATGCGCGGCCCTGGAGCGGCGTCGAGATTAGGGCAATGCGTGATGCTCTCACCCATCAGCAGCCGAATCCTTTCCAATCGACGCAAGTCTGGCCAGCCAACGATGGGTGGAATGTTCTCGAAAGCTTTTCTGGAACTGCTCCCTTCGGCGCTGCAAGTCAAATACCGCTACTTTTGCGCACTTCATTTCTCAGAAACGGATTGGATGAGGTTCTGGCTATCAACTCGGAGGCAGGCCAAGCCAGTTTCATATCTCACGCGGGCTTGCAGACCGGCGCAGCCACTTTTCCGCCGGGCAGACAATTCCTCCTTTCCGTCTCTTCTTCGCCGACGGCTGCGGTGGTCATGCCCATCAGTGCAGGCCAGCCGGGGCTCGTATCGCTCAACCAAAACTTAGCTACCCCTTTGATAGTTACCCCTGTGACTACCGTAGTTTTCACGGTAAATAACATTACGACGGACACCCCCGATCAAAACGCGGGAGATGGCATTTGCGCCGATGTCAATAACCTGTGCAGTTTGCGAGCTGCGGTAATGGAAGTGGACGCAGAAGCGGCGAACGGAATTGCAGGCCCGTTCAAGATTAATTTGCCGGCCGGAAATATCCAGCTAACAATTCCTGGGGCGTCTACAACGAATGCTTCCACGGGGCATTTGGATGTGAACGCTCCGGTAACAATTGTCGGACAGGGTGTAAGCAAAACGATGATTACCCAAACAAACCCCAATGGCGATCAAGATATGGTGTTCTTGATCGACTCTGTGGAAGAAGGGACACAGTCTTATGGCGTTGCGATCGACGCCTTAACGATCACGGGGGGTCATGCGAATTCCATGAATTTGCTCTTTACCTCTGGAGGAGGAATTCACTGGGAAGCGGGTTCTGAGGGTACGGGTCAACTTATGTTGTACAACGTTGCAATCGAAAGCAACTTTGCCACCGATCCCAAGAATCCAGGCTTGGATGATGGAGGTGGCTTGGCGCTATTCAATATGGCTGCGGTAAGCCATCCGGCGTACGTCGGCATTTCCGGTCTTAGCGCTTCTATCGAGAACAACATTGCACTGGACGTAGGGGGAGGAATCGCCTTAAAAGGGGCGGTTGGCCTCCAGCTAATCGGCGCCACGGTCGCCGGAAATCAGGCTGTAGGGGGTGGATTCCAGCAAGGTGGCGGGATATATATCTCAGCATCTGGCGCTTTTCTCAGCAACGGAACCACAAGTCCCTCGCTGATTCAGGGCAGCACAATCTCGGCAAATACAGCAGGAACGGGGACGCTTGGGGAAGGTGGCGGGATATGGACCGACCAGTCGCTGACCATCAATCAAGGTAGCACGGTAATTGGCAATACCGGCGGCGGATCTGGTGGCGGAATCTTGACTAACTTGCAGCGCTCGACCGATTCGGTCGTCGTCACTGCATCGACCATTAGCGGAAATTCAACTCCCGGCGGCAATGGTGGCGGCATCGAGATAGATAACGCGAGTCTGGCCAACCTGCAACTGAGTTTCAACCGCATTTTTGGAAATACCGTCGGCACCACCGGGATGGGCAACGGACTGTCCAATGAGGGCAGTGGGACACTCACCGCCGCCGACAACTGGTGGGGTTGTAACGGAGGGCCGCAGGCATTAGGCGACGGTTGCGACCAAATTGCCGGGGCCGCCACGGCCAGCCCGTCAGTCGAACTCGCGTTTTCCGCCAATCCCAATACAGTTCTTGATTTAGCGAACACCACGCTAACCGCCAGTTTCCAGGATAGCAACCCGAATTTTACTGCTAACCTCAATGCTCTGGTTGGCTTGCCAGTCCACTTTACGAATGCAGTAAACGGTACTCTGAGTAACGAAGCCGTGGCGACCGGGACCAGCGCCACAGCAACTGCTACCTTTACCCCGAACGCCAGTCCCACCGCTAGCGCCAGCGTCGAGATCGACGGAGCCACAGTTCCGGTCTTCCCCACGATAGAGGTGAGCGATTTTTCAATCACTGGGTCTCCCACCCCACAGACTATCAACATCGGCACGGCAAGCGCAGCATTTAACATCGCGGTTGGCGCCATCAATGGATTTAGTAACGCGGTGAGCCTCGTGGTGAGCAACTCTTCGGGACTAAGCGCCAATCTGAGTTCAAGTTCTGTCACTGGCTCCGGTACAGTCACCCTGACTGTGCAGACAGCTTCGACTGTCGCCGGAACTTATCCGATCACCATCACTGGGTCCAGCGGAAGTATCAGCCATCAAGTTACGGTTCAGTTGACCATCGCCGACTTCGCAGTATCCATCACGCCAGCTACACAGACCGTGAGTTTTGGCGCCAACCCCTCCTATACGATCTCAGTATCGAGTTCGACGGGATTTAGCGGTCTTCTCAGCCTCACGTTTAGCGGCGCTCCCAGCGGTTCTTCCCTTACACTCACCACGCTCAATCTTCCAAATGGACCTATTTCCAGTTCTCTGATCACGCATACGCCTCCAGCCGGAACCTATACCATAAATGTAACAACGACTGATTCCACCGGTGTTATGCGGTCTACCTCCGCACAATTAGTGGTGAATCCACCACCTCCACCACCTCCACCGAATATCTCCGCTCCAAATATCGCGCTCAGCGTCTATATTCATCCCGGACCGGCTGGCTCGACCGTTATCAGTGGCAATACAACTTACGAGTCGATACAAAACAATAGCAGCTACCCAGTGAGTATTGTTATGCGTTCATCGTCGCAATCGTTTTCTGGCGGCAGTTGTGTTGCACCTGCCGGTAGTTACTGTTCTATAGACGTGGAATTCTACGCGACTAAGGGTACAGGTTCTGGTACATACACAGCGACGTATACGATAACTGGCACAGCTCAAGCGCCCGGATCCGGAACTACCTCGATCACAGTGTCTGCCACCGCCGCCGTCAACAATGCCTGCGATGGACAGTGTCACTAGTGGATGAAAGCTCACGTCGCGATAAACTCTCTATAAAAAAGATTGGTGCAAGTAAGGAGGATCAAATGACTCGTTTTCGCGGTTCGGCTTTCGCCAAGATGCTGATTGGAAATGTTGGCAGCTTTTTAATTGTCTCGCCTTTGTGCCTCATGGCACAAGGCTCACTAAACCCTGACACTTTGGTGACCAATGCCACCCAGACGCCTATCGAGGGCGTGGGTCACGACTATGTGCATGACTTGAGTGAAACTGTAAATCCGCAGAACGGCCAGGTGAGTATTCGTATCGCAGGGCCTGCTCCGCATGAACGAGGTCCTAATCTCCCTCACTATGCCTATATGTATGACACTAGTGGCCGCGAGGCGCTGTCGTTTGCTCCGGTTCTTAACAACTGTTCAGTTCAGAATTCTGGCATGGGGCCGATTTTATGCATGTCGTCTGTCGTGGGTCACGGCTTTTCTGGTTACGCCATAAACCAATTTGGCTACAACGCACTTTCATACGGCATTTCCGGGCCAAATCCTACGCTTCTTAACACCCTGTCAGCAGTTAATGCCGCTCAGTCCTATAAGAATCCTAACGTACCTGCAGGTGTAAATGCTCCGGTAACATATTACTGTTATTACAATGCGTTCAACTATTTTGATAGCCATGGTGGACTTCACAGTTTGAATCTACACACCTTATCCAGTGAAACGCCGGCCGGTGTAGGTTGTCCAAACCTGGGTTACGAAACAGATTTGTTTGGGGGAGATTCTTCAGTTAAAGCAGATTGTCAAGATGCTAACTGCTACACAGTTAAGGCAGTCACCTCCAGTGGACTCTTAACAACAACTGCAGGTGTCGAAGACACGAACGGAAATAGCGATGACGGGACTGGAAGGCCAATGCAATACACTTTTAATACGGTGCAGGGCCATCCGCAGCCGCCCGGGTCGGGACAAACCAGCTTTCTGGGCCTAAGTACCATCACATTGCCAGGCGTGTCCGGAACGTATACCTACAATTATTCAACCTTTACCAGAAGCAGTGCGGTTGGCCTATCCGCTTCAGTTGATCCATACTCCACGAGCGGAGGATGTCAAGCTAATATAGCGCAGGGAACTCAGTCCACTACGTTTAGCGATGTTAGCTCGCTACTTCTGCCTAACGGGCAGTCCTACACATTCGGATACGACGGCAAGTGGGGATTGGTGAATTCGATTACGTATCCGACTGGCGCAACGGTAGCGTACACGTGGAATGTTAATTCTTTGGCCGAGTCCTACAGCGCCTCAACTCCAGAGATATGGGCGAACATAACCCTCGGCGGAATGACAAAGAATTGCTACTTCAAATATGACCTGCCCGTGGTTACGAAACGGGTGGTCTGCTTCGACGGAAAGACGCCGGCGCTTGAGCAGGATTTTGCGTATTCAACTGCTCCGGGAACAAACGGGTTTTGGGCAACAAAGAAAACGACGGTAACGACAACAGATCTGCTTAGGACAGGCCATCCGAAGACGGTCACGATCTATAACTACATTCCGATGTTCCCTCCCCTTGTCTCCACGGCAAGTAACAGTACAAGCATCATTCCCCACGAATCAAGCGTGGTCTATCAAGATGGGTCGGGGCATACGCTACGTACCGTCATAAAGGTGTGGGCTGGTGTTGACTTGCTTGGCGCGGAGTGTGAAGTTCTCGAGAACGGTATGGTCTCGGGCAAGTTCTATCAGTATCAGCAGTTTTCAACTGGTTATGTATGGTCTGGAGGAATGAGTGACCAGGTAACGGATCTCGCCGAATATGATTACGGACAGGGAGTTACATCGGCTTGCGTGCAACCTCCTTCTACCACGCCGCCAGCCCGCGAAACGAAGACGCAGTATGCCACCATCCCATCATCCGTCTTGTGGCAACCGGCTTTAGGAGCCACGATACCACAGACTAACGACCGGCCCTCTGTGGTCCAGGTATACGATCACGGCACCCTGCTCGCCGAAACGGATATAGCTTACGATCAAACCGCGGTCTCGCCTGTCTCGCCTCCTGCCTACAACCATGACGAAACAAATTACAGCTCCAGCCAGGTTGCCGGTCGTGGAAACGCAACAACCATTACCAAAAAGTGTTTCCAAACTTGCTCAGCCGATTCCATTACGGCGCAATACGACGAAACAGGGCAGATTGTTTCTGTAACCGATGCGAACGGGAATACAACTAAACTCTCGTATCAAGACAACTATTCGACAGGAGGCACTCCGCCCGGAAATACGAACACTTATGTTACGAGCATTACGCGACCCACCACGAATGGAGTCACTCACCAATCCTCATTCGCATATAACTACACCTTTGGCGAGCTGACTTCCGCCACAGATGAAAATGGCCAGCCGACCACCTACCAGTACAACGACACTTGGGGAAGACCAACGCTGGTAAACACGCCCGATGGCGGCCAGACCACTCTTACTTACAACGATGCGCCGCCTTCGCCCAGCTTCACATCAAGCAAGTTAATCACTTCTGGTTTAAGCCTCGTAACGACGACAACCATGGATGGCATAGGCCATCCCGTCCTTTCACAACTTACGTCAGACCCCAGCGGAACAATTTCGACAGCTACGGTTTACGACGGCTGGGGTAGGGCGTACGAGACTTACAACCCAACTCGCTGTTCGCCGGCGACGACAAATTGCGGCGAAGCCACTTGGGGCTATACGACCTATTCTTATGATGCTATCGGTCGGATGAATAGTGTGCTGCGTCCCGATGGTGGTTACTTGCTTACGACGTATGCCGGACGAGCGGCAGAGGTGCAGGATGAAGGGAATGGTAGTTCGAACGTAATGCGCGTTTCACAGACTGACGCGTTAGGGCGTTTGATCTCGGTATGCGAGGTGACCAGCGCGACACAGTTCGGTGGTGGGGCACCTTCTGCATGCGGTCAAGATATCGCGGCAAAAGGATTCATCACGAATTACCTATACGACGCTTTAGGCAATCTCACGGGCGTCCGACAAGGATCACGCTCTAGGTCTTTTACTTACGATAGCCTTTCGCGTCTTCTGTGCGCAGCTAATCCTGAGACCGGCGGCAGTGCGACTTGCCCGAACCCTGACAATGGCAGCTATACAGCGGGTACGACCCGGTATGGTTATGATGCCAACGGCAATGTGGTATCTCGGGTTCGACCTGCGCCAAACCAGTCGAGTTCGAGTACCACAGTGTCCACGACCTATCTATACGATGCGCTTAACCGTTTAACGAGTGTCACATACTCCGACTCGGTGACTCCATCTGTAGCTCGACATTACGACACGACCCTGGAATTGGGGCGCGGGCTGAACAATACTATCGGCCGATTGTCAGCTGAGTATGTCACGTCTCCCTCGGGCCAACTGCTTTCTGGAAAGCTCTTTGGATATGACCCCGTTGGCCGGGTCAATGATAATTCGCAGTGCACACCGAGCAGTTGCCCGAGTTCAACGCTATCGGTGATCATCTACAGTTATGACCTTTTGGGCGACATTCTGACTGCCACGAACGGTCAGGGGACAACTTTAACCTCCGCTTACGACGGCGCTGCGCGACTGACCACCCTGAGTAGCAGTCTCTCAGACGCCAACCATCCGGCTACTCTCTTTTCCAGTGGTACGTATAATCCGTTTGGGTCTCTTTCAACGGGATCCCTCGGAACGGCACTCAACGAATCCTTCGCCTACGACTGCCGGGGACGAGTGCTTGCATATGCTTCCGTAGTGTTTCCAGCAACTCCTTCTCTTTCCATTGCCAACACGGCGGGCTGCACAACTCAGAATGCATTGAACCGAGGAACTGACGAACACATCGTCCTTTCGACTCAGAATCTGTTAGCCCGCTATCTGAGACTGCCTCCGACCACTAACTTTGCTATTGGACTTCGCGATCCGTTACGGGCCGTACCTCCTATGTCTATCCCAGTGGAGGAAAATCGATGACGCGAGAGAATTGTTCACTGCTAGAGCGCAAGAATGCAGCTCACTCTGATAACAAGTTGATGACACTGATGAAACATGCGCTGTGGGTTGTAATACTCGCCGTCTTCTTTTGTCATCTTGCCGCTGCGCAGACCGGACCAACAATTAGCGGCCTGTTGGTAAATGGGGTTCCTTCGGACATAGGGCCGGTCAATGCCACGCTGACCATTCAGGGAAACGGTTTCGGCAACAGTATAGGATTCAGCGTTGCCACCCTGAATGGGACCGCGCTTGCAGGGAACGGTGTAAAGCCGATTAGCTGGAGCAATACAAGTATTGTCGCAGTGATACCAGAAGCCGCAAGTAGCGGGCCGGTCATCGTAACGCTACTGAACGAGCCTCCAAGCAATTCTGTAAGCTTCTCGATCGGGGCTGTGATTACTGGCCTTTCGGCGACTTCGGGGTTGGCGGGAACTGGTGTGACGATACGTGGTCAGGGCTTTGGAACTTCCGGGGGTGCCGTCGCGTTCAACGGCACTGCGGCCGCCTACACTGGGTGGACCGATGCTAGCATCTTGGCGACCGTGCCCACCGGGGCGACCGAGGGCCCGATTGTAGTAACTGTTGGGGGTCAGTCAAGCAATGGCAGCGTGACTTTCACACCGACTCCATCGATTAGCGCGTTGTCGACTAATTTTGGCGTCGCGGGAACTGCGGTTACCATTTCCGGTAACAGTTTTGGCAATTCGCAGGTATCGGGCAGCACAGTGACTTTCAACGGAGTTGTGGCTTCGGTCGGTGCTTGGACGAATAACAGTATTAGCGTCACGGCACCAAGCGGAGCTACCACGGGGTCCGTCGTTGTATCCGTAAACGGGATACCCAGCGCTGGCGTTATGTTTACCTATACCCCTTCGATCACTTCGCTCTACCCGATTCCGGTATTGGCAGACGGTAATATTACGATTGGGGGTAATAACTTCGGGTCGCCGCTCCCGACAGATGTGGTCACTTTCAACGGAATTGCGGCCACCGTAAACTCTTGGGCAAACACCAGCATCGGAGCAGTTGTGCCGGGCGGTGTCTCGGCAGGTCAGGTTATCGTATCCGTAAATGGAGTATCGAGCGCGGGATTTTCATTCTCGCTTACGTCTCCTTATAATTTCAGTTTGAGCTACGCGCCAGATGGTGACGTGCTCACGGTGAATGACAACGTCAATGGCAACTGGGTGTATGCCTATGACAACTTTAACCGGCTTGCTTGCTCGAACCTCAGCAGCAATGGCTCCTGTGCCCAGCCGACAAGCGGCGTTGCAACTTATACCTACGCGTATGACCAGTATGGCAACCGCGCGCAGCAGAACGGTCCTTTGACGGTGCACCTAACTTTCAGCAACAGCCAGAACCATATGGACGGCTACTCGTACGATGCCGCCGGTAACCTGAGCTACGATGGATATCACAACTATATCTACGATGCCGAGAACCGAATCACTCAGGTCGATCCGGGGCCTTCGGGGCAGCCGCCTGCTTATGCTTACGCGTATGATGGTGAGGGTCAGAGGATACAGAAAGCCAGCGCCGGCACTTTAGTTGCGCAGTACTTGCATGATCTGGCTGGAAATACGGTTACGGAATTGAATGGCTCGGGTGTCTGGACGCGGAGTGAGATCTACGCAGGCGGGCGGCACTTGGCAACATACGGCGGCGGGGCCAGCGGGACAACGTACTTTGTTCAGCGGGACTGGTTGGGAACGGAAAGAGCGAGAGTTCTGCCAGATGGCGATGTAGCAGAGACCTGTACCAGCTTGCCTTTTGGCGATGGCCAGACCTGCAGCGGCGTCGCTGACCCGACCCCTGATCATTTCACTGGCAAAGAACGCGATACAGAATCGGGCTTAGATAACTTCGGCAAACGCTACCATGCCTCGACAATGGGCCGCTTCATGACCCCAGACCCCATCGGAATCATGAAGCAAAAATTGCGCGATCCCCAGCAGTGGAATATGTACTCCTACTCGCGGAACAGCCCGCTACGATTTATGGACCCAACCGGCATGTACGTAGCCGACTGCGGCAGTGGGGTGAAGAACTGCAATAAACAGATTCAGAATCTCGACAAATCACTACAGAACGCGCTGAAGTCGAAGGACCAGAACATTGTGAAGGCAGCGCAGGCCTACGGCGCGTTGGGTGATGCCAACGGTGTCAACGTGAGTATTGTTAAAGTGGTTGATCCGAATCACAAGGACGTAGCAGGTGTAACGACCGAAAAAGCGGGGAGTGGCGGATACACCGTTGACCCAGCTACGGGTAAAGTGCAGCAAGCGACCCAGGTGAATATCAGAGCTGGAATGAGCGGCAACCAGCTAGAAGAAACTGCCGTGCATGAAGGCGTTCACGTTGAAGATCGCGCGAACTTTGTGAACTCAATTACTACACCGACAACCTTCGACAGATCGCTGAATATCACCGGAAGGCAGTCAGAACGAAACGCCTACGGCGTTGAGAACGAGTGGCTGCGGCAAGGTAACATGCCGACGCGGAATATCGACGACATTTTGTCTCATCCACCGTACAGCGATAATCCCAACATCGACAGGCCGTTGTTCCCGAATATACCTGGCCCGGAATAGAAGTTTTTTAGGAGGAGTGATGTTGGCTCGATTCTTAGTGGTTGCTCTCCTGTTGAGCACCGCTGCGTTTGCTCTTGGACAAGATGCTTCACTGCCGAAGGCGGCAGTAGCCCCGAAGTATCCCTCATTGGCGGTACAAGGCAGAATCTCCGGCGTGGTAGTGGTTCGAACCACCGTCGGTTCCGCAGGGGAGGTCAGCCAGGTGGAGGTTGTTAGCGGCCATCCGATGCTAAAGGAGGCTGCGGTCGAGGCCGCCAAGAACTGGAAGTTCGAAAGCGCATCCGCTCAAACTCGTGCCGTTACGCTCAGGTTCAGCTTTGTAATCTTGCCCGAGAAAGCAGAGTCGGAGGGTGAAACAACATTTTTGCCCCCCGATCAGATCGAAATAAGTAAGCGACCGTTGCCGCCCACGATCAACTACGAGCACCGTGGTCAATAGTGATTAGTAGAGCCGAGCAACCCCAATAATTTCGATTCGGACCCATCCGGAGTAATGTGTGGCGTTCTTCGTGCCAACGGTAAGCTCTGAAGACTGCGCCAATCTGCACGGAGGTCACGCTTCGGACAAATCACTGAAGAAAAAGGGGACCCTCTTGCGACTGTGTATTTCGGCGGCCCTCCTGCTATGCGCTATTCAAGGTAATGCGCAGCAATCGCGCCAGACGCTGCATCTGCATGTCCGCCCCGCAGTCTCCAGTGGGCAGGCAGTTGTGGTGGGTGTTCCGACGCCTACGCAACGCCTCAATCTCTCCATTGTGTTGCCGCTACGCAACCAATCTGAACTTACTAACTTGTTGAGCCGGCTCTATGATCCAAGCAGCCCCGATTATCACAAATTTCTCAGCATGGCTCAGTTCACCCAGCAGTTCGGTCCCTCGGCAGACGACTACAAGTCGGTGGTTAATTTCCTCCGGGCGAACGGCTTTATCATGACGAACACGCCCGCGAATCGCATGCTTGTGCCAATCAGCGGTACGGTAGCGCAAGTCGAGAAGGCTTTCCATATAGCGATGAGGATCTATCAGAACCCTACTGACAGCCGTGTCTTCTTTTCACCGGACCGCGAACCTTCTCTCGATCTGAGCGTGCCAGTGGCGCACATTGCCGGACTGAATAACTTCTCTATACCGCGTTCCATGGCGATCCATGCGCCTGTGAAAGAGGGTTCACCTAGTGCCGCGGGCTTGGGGTCCGGTCCGGGTGGTTCTTATCTCGGCAGCGATATGCGGACGGCCTACTATGGAGGGACTGCGCTTACCGGAAGCGGCCAGGCCGTTGGGCTGGTGGAGTACGACGGTTACAACCTCAGTGACGTGAATTTGACCTTCGGCAATGCCGGGCAGTCCTACAGCGTCCCGATTAATAATGTGCTGTTGGACGGCGCGACCGGCAGCCCGTGTCAATTCCTTAGCCAATGCAGCGATGCCGAGCAGGTCTTGGACATCGTGCAGGCGATTGGCATGGCTCCAGGACTAAGTCAGGTTCGCGTGTATATAGGCAATCTGGATACAGACATACTCAATGCAATGGCGTCGGAAAATGTCGCCAAGCTACTGAGTATCTCGTGGACGTGGACTCCGGATGATCCGTCGATCGACGATATGTTCTTTGAGGAGTTTGCTGCACAGGGCCAGAGTGTGTTCTCCGCATCCGGCGACGCGGGCGCGTTCGATCCTTCGTTTGACAACTACTATCCTCCGGAAGACGCGAATGTGACGGCCGTCGGCGGGACACACCTGGTCGTTGGTGGCGCGCAGAAGCAGTGGAGTTCGGAGACGGGGTGGAGCTTAAGCGGCGGCGGCATCAGTCCTGACGGGATCGTTAGTCCGAGTTGGCAGAGTGGGGTGGCCAACTCATTCAACGCAGGTTCCACAGTTTCGCGTAATGCGCCGGACGTGGCGATGGAAGCGGATTTTGATAACTACGACTGCGACTTGGGAGTGTGCTCCGGAACCTGGGGCGGCACCAGCTTTGCTACGCCGCGCTGGGCTGCCTTTACGGCACTGGTCAATCAGCAGGCCGTGACCGCTGGTGATCCTCCGGTAGGTTTTATTAACCCCGCTATCTACATGATCGGTGAGAGTTCCGCCTACGACAGCGACTTCCACGACATCACCGCCGGGAACAACGGTAATGGTTGCTGCGGCGGCCTTTATTCTGCCGTGATTGGCTATGACCTCGTAACGGGATGGGGAAGCCCGGCCGGACAGGGGTTGATCGACGCCCTGGCACCGGCAGCATCGGTGGGATTCAATCTCTCGGCTTCGGCGGCTAGTTTGACCGTCAATCCGGGCAACTCGGGCGCAACTACTCTCGCGGTAAACGGCCACGATGGCTTCAGCGGAAGCGTCAGCCTTGCTGTAACATCGGCCTTGCCAAGTGGAGTGACTGCGTCGTTCGGCACAAATCCGACCAGCGGAACTAGCGTGCTTATAGTGACAGTGAGTAGCTCTGCTGTCCGCGGGTCATACCTCGTAACTGTTACCGGTACCTCAGGAGCGTTGAGCGCAACCGCAGACATAGCCTTGGAAGTGAATGCTCCGGGCTTTACTGTTTTGCCTTCTCCAGGGCCGTTGGCGATTTTCCCCGGCACCTCCGGTTCAACCACGCTCACGGTGACCGACTACGCCGGATTCAAAGGCAGCGTGAATCTGGCTGTGACGTCTTCCCTGCCCAGTGGTGTGACCGCTTTTTGGACAGCTAACCCCACAACCACGGCTAGTATCCTGACCGTGACCGCGAGCAGCTCAACAACTCCGTTAAATACCGTGATGACCATTACCGCTGTTTCTGGCGCCTTGACCGTCACCACTACGGTTCCGCTGGTTATCAGCTTTCCAACCAACGGTGTAATCCTTTCTCCTGTTCCTAACTCTATCGCGGAGGGAGGTTCCGACACCGCCACGGCCACGGTGGTTCCCTTCGGAAATTTCACACTCCCGGTCACTCTCACCGCGCCGCAACTGCCTTCGGGTGTAACCGCGACGTTCAATCCAAACCCCACAACTGGAACCAGCGTTGTCAATCTGAGCGCAAGCAGCTCCGCTACGCTTGGAACGTCCTCGGCGATTGTTGCCGATACCGAGTTTCCGCTGACGGTTGCCGCAACTCCGTCCCCAACCTTCACAGTCGGGCTGTCGCCTGCATTTCTGACCATGATCCAAGGGGGCAGCGCCACCGGCACCGTAACGGTGGACGAGCTGAATGGATTTACCGGCAGCGCAATTCTTCTAACTGCGGGCCTGCCGCCAGGTGTGACGGTAGCGTTCGGCACGAACCCCACAAGCGGCACCAGCACCGTAACGCTAACCGCAAGTAATTCTGCTCCGGTTGGTATGTTCATCCCGTGGGTTGGCGGAGTCTCCGGAACTCAGACTTTTGGCGGCAATTTCTACCTGAGAATCAACGCCGCAGTTGCTTTTACACTCAGCGCCTCACCCGCTCCTCTGATCTTGCCTCAGAGCTCCTCGGTCACGGACAATATCGTAGTAAGTCCACAACCCGGATTCGCAGGCAGCGTAAATCTTGCAGTCACATCCGTTCTGCCCAGTGGCGTAACCGCAAGGTTCAGTCCAAATCCCATGATTGGAACCAGTCTGCTTACGCTAACTGCGAGCAGTTCCGTTCCCTTAGGAAACTATCTCGTGATCATCGCCGGTACATCGGGCACTCAGACCGTAACGATTACCCTTCCTCTGGTTGTGAGCACCGCAGGTGCTCCCACGACCACCACGCTGTCGATTCTTCCCGGCGGTGGAACCTTGGTGGTCGGTTCGTCCTACAACCTGACTGCGACGGTCGCGCCTTCGAATGGCACCGGCTTCCCGACCGGCGATGTCATCTTTAATATCGGCTCCGCGGCACAAACTGTGGCGATGAACTCGTCAGGTATTGCCACTTACACAGGCACGGCTCCGGCCACAGCGGGCAGCCTGAACCTTTCAGCGGCGTATCAGGGAACAGCGGAATTTTCCGCCAGCGCATCGAACATGCTGAACGAAACGGTCACGCCGGCGGTGAGTCCAGGCTTCACGGTCAGCGGCACAACCGTCACCGTTTCACCAGGTGCCACCAGCGGAAACAATTCCACAATCACGGTGACACCCGCCGGGGGCTTCACGGGCAGCGTGGAGCTAACTGCTACGATCACTTCGAGTCCGACTGGCGCACAATTCCCTCCGACTCTGAGTTTCGGTTCGACCAGTCCGGTGAACATAACCGGTACTAATGCCGGAACAGCAATCCTTACGATCTCCACTACCGGCGCAACTAGCAACGCTTTGGTCTATTTTGTGCCCCGCGGAACTTCATGGTGCACAACCTGGGTAATGACGATAGCCTGCATTTTGCCCTTCGGGATTCCGGCAAAGCGCCGTCGTTGGCAGAGCAGATTCAAAGTATTCACACTCATAGTGCTTACTGGCGGGCTGCTCGCGTGCGGTAGCAGTGGGAATGGAGGTGTCACAAGCAATCCGGGCACGACTGCTGGAACCTACGTGGTGACCGTGACAGGCACTTCGGGCGCGACCACGGCGACTGGCACAGTCTCCCTCACGGTGCAATAGTCAACAGTAAGAGAACCGCGAGGGGAGTGTCAGAGCTGCTGCCTTGAGCAATGACATTGTGATATGGTGCGTTGGTTGATTTCATATTTCCATTTCCTGCCCCAGCGGCTGCGGTGACGCCTGAGCGTTCCGGCTGGCTGTATTGCCTTTCCTCTTCTTCCTTGTCCGCATCACGTTGATTGCAACAGCATCGAGCGATGTCTTGATGTGCGCTGCATAGTATTTCTCAATCATCTCGACACTCGTGCGGCAGTTCTTGGCGATTTGGTAGATATCGGCGCCCTCCATCAGGCGGAGGCAGATGTATGTATGCCGCAGGCTGTACGCTGTGCGAGGTCGGCCTTCGCGATCGACACGAAGATTCTGTTCGTTGAGGATAGTTTTGAAAAGCTCGCGCTGCCACTTCGGAAAAACAAGGTCCGTCGGTCCGGGCGTGCGCCATTGTTCCTCAAGGACATTGGAGTTCAGGGAAGTATCTGTGGGCGTGTTCACGCCATAAATGCGCGCCGGGCGGAGCCGGCTTCGAAGTCGCTCAAAGGGCCTGACTGCACCGGGCATACTCTTGCAGTATCCGACACCGCGCTTTCCACGGACTTCAATCTCCAGAATCGTCTTACCCAAATCCTCGTCATCAACGATCGTGACATCCCTGAACTCAAGACGCCATGCCTCGTCGGGTCGCAGTCCGGTATTGACGGCGAATAGCACAAAGTCGTGCAGCTGTTCCGCCTCCCAATTAAAGCCCCTTTTCTTCGGCTCCTGGGCGCGCTTCCGCGTCGCTTCGTAGAGTGTTTTGTATTCTTCGGGCGAGAACCATGCCCGGTGCGAAATCTTGGGCGATGACCGGTATGGCTCAGAAAAATCGGGAAGCCTGTCAAGCCATCCGTGACGCAGTGCCGTCTTTAGTGCTTGTCGAAGGGTCACAATTTCCTGATGCATGGTGCTGTGGCCGGGCGGCCTGCCCCGTTCAGTATTTGCTTGCTGGTATCTGTGAACTCGGTATTCCTGGATCTTTCCCGCGGTGATCTCTGAGATGCCCATGTTCCCGAAGAATGGCACCAAGTGGACCCGACACCGCAAGTGCTGGCCGTTCACGTATTTCTTGTTGCGTTGTCCCTGTGTGATGATGTCGTACTCGCGTAGATAGTGTTCGGACACCTCGCGAAAGGTCTTTTCGGTCTTAATCTCTCCATCGCGGAGCTTTCCGCGCAGCCGTAGATACCAGTCCTCGGCGATTTCCTTGGCTTTAGAGAGGCTCTCTTCTTTCGTACTCGTTCGTCGGTTCTTGCCAGCAAAGAAGCTTGAGCATTGCCAAAGGCTGCTATTGGGGCGTTTGTAGACGTAAACTTTGCCGCCAAGGATCGTGTGTTGTCCAGGCACTTCTTACCTCCACGAAACGTCGAATGAGTGGAAATGTGTAACAAATGTGAAAGGTACAAGCAGAACCAGAGAGCTGTCAATGTATATTAGTTTTCAATTAGTTAAGCTGGGACACGTAAGTTTTAATTGGATTTTAAGTCCGCTGCGTCTGCCAATTTCGCCATCCCGGCCCGCGAATTATTCTAGCTCACACCGTGCCATTGGCTGAAGCTGGCAAACGAATCAAATTCTCGCTTGGATTGCCGGGCAATGAATTACTTAGTCCGCGAGTGCAGAAAAATCCGCTAAGTGGGAAGCAGGAAGACTCTCTTGCAGGAAGACTGGCTGAATGAGAATCAATCCTGAAAGAAACACGAATACAGAGCAAGCTAAAAAGAAAAAGAAGGAAGGAAAAGTACGTCTGCTGCGCTACCCTAAATTAGGCTGAAACTGCAGCAGCTGCGCCACCACGTTGCTTGCGTAACTCCGCCAGAAAGGTATCGGCCGGAAGCGTTCCTTTATTGCGAAACAAATTAAGCAACGGATCGTCCACTTCGCCCGCTGCGGCGGCAATGGCTAGATCCCGCTGCGGCGACTCCGTTTCCAAACCCTCCGGTTCCACCAGCAATTCGGGCAGCACTTCACGATTCTCGGTGAGTGTTCCGAGGAACTTCTCCAGCACCGCTCGATGTTCCGGGGTACTCTGCGTGAATTGCACACCCATCCCTTTATCCGGATGCATAACTCGGACCACGCCTTCCGCCCGAAGGTCCACGCTAGCGGCGCGCATCGACAAGGTCACCCTGGTCGACGCTGGAAAGGGCGAAGCAATCTCGAGGTAACAGCCGCCCATGCTCAAATCCGTTAGCCGGCAGGCAACCGGCGGATCGTCCTTCTCGGCGTCGGGAGAATTCCGGCCCAGCCAATCTCGCAACTGCCGCGCAACTTCCGGCGTCGCTTCCTGGAAGCGCAGACCCACCTGCGTTCCCGTACCCTCCCAGGCAAACTCCGCCAAAACTTTCACCGGGGCAGCAGAACCTGGCAGCGTGAACGACAACTCCCAGCGGCCGGCAGGTTTGCTACGGCGTGGCAGGCTCAATGCCAAGCCACCTTCACCAATGTCTGTGGTATTCACCCTAAAATGAGCACCGGATTCGAGGCTCGACATTTCCACCGGAAACTGCACTGGGATTCGTGCATTCCGACGGCGCTCTTTCTTCATCAGAGCCCGTGCTACGCGAAAACTTGACTTAGCGCGCTCGCCCGATACCGGCTTATAGAGCACGAAGTGTGCCCCAAGATCAAAGGCCGAACGGACACCCTTTTCAGGATCCAGAATCGCCACCGCAACCGCCCGCTTATTGCATGGAGCCGACCGCGCATTGCGCAGCACATCCGCCGCTCCGGGTCCGCCGCAATCTACAATGATGGCCTCAAATCGCTCCCGCGTCAGCTGGCGTACGGCAATTTCCGCAGTGGCGCAGTGTTCGATCCCGATGTCAAGATCCCCCAGAGTGCGTCGCAGTACCCGTACGATCTTTTCATCCGAACAGAGCAGCAGTGATTTCAGATTCATGGCAAGCATTTCCAAATGCATTGGTACAGCCGTGCAAGCAGCCTGGGGCCTTTCCGCGAGGAATCGACCTTCTGGAAAGCACAGGTCCAACCCACACTCTAAGCCGGGGAAAGGCGTCTTATCAATAAAGCTACTGTGTTCGGGGTTACGCTGGTAACGTGGCTAGAAGCTACATTCCAGCCATAAGGCGGATAGGTCCTCGCGACTCCTTAACAAATTGGGAGTGTCTACGGTAAACGACTTCTAATCCAGCGACTTAAGGGTTGTTTCTTCAAGTGAACAAGGAATTTTTTTGATTGACTTTTGTAGAATGTTGCTCTAAGATATTGAGTATCCGATTAGCTTTTGGTCCTTGAAGATGCCCATCGATGTTTCGATGGAGTCGTCATTTCCGTGCATCCTTATAGCAGCCGGAGAATCATATAGATAGAGCAGCAGTAGAGCATTAAGTCTATCCCCCATTTGTAGGAAAGGGCATTTTTCATGGCGAAGCGACGCGGCAATCCGAACTGGGGCAAGCCGGAGCCGATCGGTCCGATTGTCCCGACCATCACGGAATTCGAACAGGTCGTGCGCGAGTACAAGCTCTCCCCTGACCAGTATCTTCGTTCAACCCGTCTGCGCGAGTGGGCCCGCCGAAACAAGAACTCCAAATACATCCCGGAGCCTCTTTTGGAGGCGTGGGGATTTGAAATCGAGTCCACGCTATAAAGGCAGACGCATCACGAGCTTTCAAGGGTCGCTGAGAAGCGACCCTTTGTCTTTGGAAGGCTATGAATTTGAATGTCGATGTTTGTGGATTTTTTTGGCCCGAAAGTGTAAGTACCAGAGATCCGCTAACCTAAGACCTACCGCTGATGCTGAACTGGCTGCAAATCCCTCTTCCCGAGTTGTTTGCGCTGTTGGCAGCCATCGCCTTTGCTGCCGGCCTGAATGTCTACGCCACCGTGGCCGCGCTCGGTCTGTTAGCCCGTTTCGGACACGTACCTCTCCCGCCGGCCCTGCAAATCCTGGAAACTTGGCCCATCATCGCGGCCAGCGGGACTCTATTCGTAGTCGAGTTCTTCGCCGACAAAATTCCCGCATTCGATCTAATCTGGAGCGCCCTCCACACCTTTGTGCGGGTCCCCGTGGCCGCATTGCTGGCCTACGGCGCAACCCGGCAACTGACCCCTGCCCAGCAGCTCCTCGCGGCGCTGCTCGGAGCAGCCATCGCCCTCGCCGCTCATGGAGGCAAGACCGCAGCCCGGGCCGCCGTAACTCCTTCGCCGGAACCGTTCTCGAACATCACTCTGAGTTTGGTGGAAGACGCGCTTGCCGTTGCCCTTACCTGGCTAGCTACACGCCATCCCTATGCCGCAGCCACGATTGCGCTTTGCCTGGTAGCCGTCATCGTGATGTTGGCCCGCTTTGTCATTCGAGCGCTAAGAGCCCTATTTCGCGGCGCCGAGACAGAACTGACTGGAAAACCAACTTAGGCAGGCTTGATAGAAATGCGCTTTCCAGCAAACTGCTGGGCCCTCTGGCTCCAGACTGATTTGATCCGAGGGCCCCTTTGTTAGGTCATCATCGATTCGCCGGCGACGGCCCCTGTGCCTGCTCGCCCGGAGATCCCGGTCCCGAAAGATTTCCGATCACATCTCCTGAAACGATCATCTCCACCCGTCGATTCAACTTCCGACCAGAAGCAGTGCTGTTGTCCGCAATAGGGTCCGCTTTCCCCATGCCTCGGGCTGCTACGTTGTTCATGGAAACTCCCGACGTCACTAGATAATCGCGCACCGCCTCGGCCCGCTTGTCGGATAGAGTCTGGTTATACTCATCGCTTCCGATCGAATCGGTATAGCCCTCAACTTGCAGCTTTAGGTCGGGATAGGCCAACACGATGCCCGAAATCCTCGCCAGACGCTCACGAGCCTCCGGTTTCAACGTGTACTTGTTGAAATCAAACAGCACGTCGGGCATGCTTACGATCAACCCCCGCGCTGTATCGCGGGTCTGAAGCACCTGATTCAGTTGCGCCAGCAATCTCGCGCGCATTTCTTCTTTCTGGCGGATCGCGTCTTGCCGCTGCTGGTCTGCCTGAGCCGCAGCCTGTTGCGCTGCTGCGGCCTGAGCCTGCGCCTGTTGCTGTGCGGCGAGAGCTGCAGCCTGCTGCTGCTGAGCTGCAGCCTGTGCCTGTTCCGCCTCCGCGCGCCGGCGAGCATCTTCATCGGATTGAGCCTGCGCTTGCGCCGCTTGTTGTTGAGCCGCTGCCGCATCGGCTTCCGCCTTCGCCTGCGCTTCCTCATGAGCACGCCGATCAGCGTCGATTCGTGCCTGCTCTTTGCGGCGCAACGTCAGCACGCGCGCATCTTCCGCCATCTGCGTAGCTCCGCGTGCCGCGGTACCAATCGGCGTCCGACCTTGTTTTCGCTGGTAATAATCTTCCGCACGCTGCAACATGTCTTCCGCTTTGGTCAAACTGTCAGGAGCGTACTGCTGCGCTCCAGCCGCTTTCGCAATCACGACTGCGTTGCGCGCTTCCAGCAGGTCCAACGGAACCGTCGCCGAAGCCGTGCTCGAAGGCAGCTGATCCGCCGGGATATCGATGGTGTACTGCGCACCTTCGAGCGTGTCGAACTTCGTATCGATCGGCTCTTCAAACCCCTTAGTTCCCTCTTTGATAATGTTTTCTGCCACCACTTTATTGCTGGGGTGCGTCACCGAATAATAAGGTTCAACTGTCAGGATCATGCCGAAAGCCTGCAGGTCCGTGGTGACGTCAATCTTGTCCTTGCCATTGTCGCCGGGAACGATTTCACCCAGGTTCACCGCCCGGCCTTCCGGCGTAATCGCCCACAGCACATAAGTAAGGAACTGCCCTCCGAAGCTGCTTGCGACTCCAAGATGCGTAAACTCCGCATTGATCGCCAGCCGACCGCCTTTGCCCTCAACCTTGGCATGGCCGCCGACCGCGGGCATCAACTCCGTTCCGCGAAAATCGACTTCGGTGGAACCGCCACGGTGCCGGTAATTCACTGCCTTGGTCGTGCGCGCGTATACGTTCACCCGGAACACCGGAATATCGTTCTGCCCGGTATTCTGGTTCATCTGCTGCGGCGCAGCGTCCTGCTCGGGTGCAGGTGCCTGAGCCGGATGGGCGCTATCGGGATAAAGCGGCGCGCTCTGAGTATCCTGAGCGACCGCCATTCCCACCGATATCAACCCTGCCAACATCAAAATCGCTATTTTTTTCATAAGAACCTCACAGGCCAAACCATCCGGCCACGGATTATCCGCCTGAAAACCTCCGAGGTGGACTTTGATTAAATTCCACCGTATCAGCCTGTTGCGAAAGCCATCCATACAGGGCAACACCTAGAGCTTCAAAACAATCAACCCAGTCGTTCTCGAGCGGTTAGACCCGGACTTACGGTGTGTGCGCCAGAACCAGGTCTTAGCAACTGCGGTGGTATTCCGCCGCCGACCTTTAGCTGCGGAGCAGCACTAGAATGCAGCCCACAGCCTGCCCTGAGCTTGCCGAAGGGGTGTAAGCCGTGGGTCCGTAGTGGGAAAGGAATAAGCCCGAAGGGGCGAAAGAGTCGTTCTCACGCACACTCTACAGGCTTCCCTCCGTCCGCCGATTTTGTCTCAGTACCCCGTTACTTTGCCGCGCAGTAACTATTACGTCCGTGCCGGTCGACATGCGCCAAGGAGCCATTCACGCAACATCGCCGCTTCGCTACGATTGAGTTGCCCGAGTGCATGATCGTGCATGTGTCGCTTCCATGCGGATTGTCGAACGGGTCTTCGTAGCTTCTGCAAGAGGAACTGCTTCTACGAAGGTGTCAGGTTTCAAAAGGAGTTGTATCTTGGCATTCACAGAACACAACGAAGTGATCATCGGACAGCAAGGCAAACTTCACATCATCCTCAAACCACAGCCGCGCCCCTATCAACCTCCTTCGCAGGTACACGTACCGGAAGGTGGCTCGGGATGGGCATTTATTTTGGTTGCATTCGCCGTAATCGGATTGGCAGCAATCAAACGCTACAGCGAAAAGATCTCCTTCCAGCACACGGCCTAAGCTTTCGAGGTCTGCCATTTCTCGCCGCGCCGCGAGAAGTGGCAGATCGCATGGATAAATGCTCGTGTGGATAACTGCTTGTGTGGAGCGGACACTCCTGTCCGCTGCCTTTGACCTTGCTTTTGTTCTTGCATTCGACCTCCGTTGCCCGTCGACCTGCTTTTGACTTCGACTGGGAAGGGCACGCCTTCAGTGACTGCGGAAAAACTCGACCTTGTCCTTGATTTTGGGTGGCGCAGCGATTTTGGGTGGCGCAGCGATTCAGCGCTGCGATAACTGGCCTACTTTCAACTTCGGCTTTAGCCGCTGAGGGACGTCGCCCCGCACGATCCCCGCCGTCACCCCTCCGCCAAATCTCGCCCAAAACCCCTGCTCGATCCCAAGCATCGCTGCTATACTCGCCCAGTTCATCGTTCTCGGGCCCCGGAAATTTAATCGAGGCAAGCTGTGAAGAAGTGGATCATCACAATTCTCGCCGCGCTAGCCGCTTTGGCATTGGCGCTTACAGCCCATTGGTGGGCACCCTGGCTGTTATCGTTTGCGACCCAAAACAGCGAGGATATTGACCATCTCAACGCCCTAGCCGAACTGGTGTCCAAACTCGTGATGTGGCCACTGACGGCCATCCTCTTCATCATCAGCCTGTGGTTAAAGAGAAAAGAAGATGCAGTAGGTCGGCAGTCGGCTCCCGCAACCAATTCTGGGCGGGACACGAATACAGCTGGCCGCGACATCCAAACCGGCGGAGCGAGCGTGAAGGGCAACGCCTCCGTGAGCGGCGACGTGTTCGGTGGCGACAAGAGGATCGAAGGCGACTCATTCACTGGAGACAAAACCACCACCACGAGCGGCACTGTAATAAAAGCGGAAAATGTAACCATCAATCAGGGCGTCTTGCCTGCGTCCGCCCCACAACTCAATTCGCTCCATCAACTCCCACCCCCGCCCGCCGACTTCACCGGACGCACCACCGAACTCGCCGAACTTCGCGCCGCCATCGAAAAAGGCGGCGTCCACATCTCCGGACTCCAGGGCCAGGGCGGAGTCGGCAAGACCGCCCTTGCCCTAAAACTTGCCGCTGAACTCGCCCCCAACTACCCCGACGCCCAAATCTACCTCGACCTCAAAGGCGTCAGCGAAAGGCCCCTCACCGCCGCCGAGGCCATGTCCCACGTCCTCCGCACCTTTCATCCCGAAGCCAAGCTCCCTGAAAAAGAAGAAGACCTCCGCGCAATATATCTGTCCGTCCTCCACAACAAGCGCGCCCTGCTGCTAATGGACAACGCCAAAGACGCCGCTCAAGTGAAGCCGCTGATTCCACCGGCAGGCTGCACCCTTTTAGTGACATCCCGTCAGCACTTTGCATTGCCTGGTCTCCAAGCAAAGAATCTGGAGACTCTTCCGCCGCTAGACGCGAAGGATCTCCTTCTCCGGATTGCGCCCCGCATCAAGGGAGAAGCCGAGCCCATCGCAAAGCTGTGCGGCTATCTGCCCCAAGCGCTGCGGCTGGCTGCGTCGGCAATCGCCGTGCGCGTGGACCTTGATCCGCGGGACTATGCGAAGCAACTTACAGACGAGAAGAAACGTTTGGAATTGCTGGCTGGCGACGACGAGAGCGTCACGGCCTCCATTACCCTGAGCTACAACTTCCTCGACGAAGAAATGCGGAGGCTCTGGCGCATGTTAGCCGTCTTCCCCGACACATTCGACACTACCGCCGCCGCCGCCGTTTGGGAGATGGAAGGCGATCCAGCCCAAAACACGCTCAGCCATTTGCTTCAGTTCTCCATGCTCGAATGGAACGGCGCCACCAAACGTTACCGAATGCACGACCTCATGCGTGATTTTTGCCTTCTACGAACGATGGATGCCGAATCTGACACCGTCGCCCGACGCCATGCCACACACTACGGAGCAGAGCTCGCGGCAGCCGACGAATTCTATCTGAGGGGAGGCGAATCGATCATGCAGGGCCTCGCCCTATTCGATCTCGAGCGCGGAAATGTCGTCGCTGGGCACGATTGGGCCGAGGCACATTCACCGCAGGACCGCGATGCCGCGAGATTGTGCAGCGCCTACCCGCGTTTGGGCATCCAGATCCTTCACCTACGTCAACATGCCCGCGAGCAGATTCGGTGGAACGAGGCAGGCCTCGCCGCTGCGCGTTGCCTAGGGCATCGTGCCTCTGAGGGGACACATCTCAGCAATCTGGGCATTGCATGCGACATTTCGGGCGAAAGCGGCCGCGCCGCCGAATATTTCGCACAGCATCTCGCCATTGCCCGCGAAATGGGGAACCGCCAAAGCGAGGGGAGGGCTCTGAGCAACTTGGGCATCGCGTACATGAACCTTGGCGACTATCCCCGTGCCATCGAACATCTCGAGCAGGCCCTCCTGGTCGACCGCGAGATTGGCGACAGGGCCAGCGAGGGCCAAGCCTTGGGAAACCTCGGCAACACGTACTTCAGCTTCGGCGACTACCGCCGCGCCATCGAATACCACGAGCAGGCCCTCGCCGTCGACAGCAAAATCGGCGACCGCCGAGGGGAGGGCCAGGACGCAGGCAACTTGGGTACGGCCTATTTCGGCCTGGGCGAAATTCGACGCGCTATCGAGCACCACGAAAAGGCGTTGGCGATTTCCCGCGAGGTCGGCGACCGCCGAGGTGAAGCCAACACGCTGGACAATCTGGGCAACGACTACGCCGCCTTAGGCGAGACCCGCCGCGCCATTGAGCGCTATGAGCGGTCTGTGGCCATTTCCCGTGAAACGGGCGACAGGCCCAGCGAAGGAAACTCGCTGTGGAACATGAGCCTGGCGCTTGACAAACTCGGCGACTGCAAAAAGGCGATCGAACACGCAGATGCGGCACTCAAGATTTTCGAGGAAATCGAAAACCCCAAGGCCGCGAAGATCAGAAAGCAACTCGACGCCTGGCGAAACGGCTGAAACGCAGTCGCTCCGCGACGCTGCCCACCCACAGACCTCCTGTGACATCTGACCTTGCGCCCCACTCCCATTTCGTTCCAGAATTGTCCATGCAGAGGCTGTCCATTCGGCAGCAGGTAACTCGGGGCGTCCGACCAAAAATCGGACAGCGGTTCTTGTAGCTCTCCGAATTTCTAGATTTCTAGATTTCTAGATTTCTAGCAACTAAGCTCTTTGACATCTATATTTTGCCCGCAACTCAAGTGGATTCAATATTTTAGCCAGCCCCGGTCAGATCGAAGCGCCGCAAGCCATTGATTCCAGGTATTTAAGCAGCCTTGATCTGTGATTTTTTTGATCTGGATCGCGTCATGGGCTGCAACAATGTAAGCGCCCAAGCGCGGGGAGGAATAGAAAGACATTAAGATTTCTCTGTGTCTCTGTGCCTCTGTGGTGAAAGCTGTGCTGTGGTGAAAGCTCTTTCAGCCAGTTACCAACTCATAAACCAGTTTGCTACAATCGGCTCATCATGGCCACCCAGCCCTTCGCCGACGTTCCCACTGCCATCGAGGATTTCCGCGCCGGCCGTATGATTGTCGTCGTCGACGATGAGGACCGCGAGAACGAAGGCGACCTCACGCTCGCCGCAGAAAAGGTCACGCCCGAAGCCATCAACTTTATGGCCAAGTACGGACGCGGCCTAGTTTGCCTCACCATGACCGAAGAGCGCCTCGACCACTTGCGCCTCGGTCCCATGAGCGCCGAGAACACTTCGCAATACGGCACCGCATTTTGTGAGGCGATCGACGCGCGCGTGGGTGTGACCACCGGCATCTCCGCGTATGACCGGGCGCGCACCATCCAGGTGGCCATCGATCCCGCGACCAACGCATCCGACCTGGCGCGGCCCGGCCACGTCTTCCCTCTTCGCGCCCGCAAAGGTGGAGTCCTGGTGCGCGCCGGTCAAACCGAAGCCTCGGTCGATCTCGCGCGCCTCGCAGGCATGATTCCCGCCGGCATCATCTGCGAAATCATGAAAGATGACGGGACCATGGCGCGTGTTCCCGACCTTGTCGGCTTCTGCCAGGAGCACGGCCTCAAGATGCTTACCGTCGCCGAGCTGATCCGCTATCGCATGGCGCATGAACGCTACGTGCATCGCGTGGGTGAAGCGATGATCGATACCCGCTTCGGCGAATTTCGCCTCATCGCTTACGAAAGCGAGGTCGATGGCGGCGAATCGCATGTGGCGCTGATTAAAGGCGATGTGGAGGGCAGCGAGTCGGCCGTGCTGGTTCGCATGCACGCTCACTGCCTGATGGGCGACGTGTTCGGTTCAACCGGATGCGAGTGCCACGCCACTCTCGAAGGTTCACTTCGCCGCATCGCGCAGGAGGGGCGCGGCGCTTTGATCTACCTGCATCAGACGTCGCAGGGTTTTTCCGTGGAAAAAGTCGGCGAGCGTGGTGCCTTAAGTTTTCACCGCGGCCGCAAGTTGCCGGCTTTGCTGGACAATGAGAAGCCGACGCAGCGCGAAATCGGCATCGGCGCACAGATTCTTTCCGACTTGAACCTGCGGCGAATCCGCCTGCTGACCAACCGGCCTAAGAAGGTAGCGGCGCTTGAGGGCTTTGGAATCGAAATTGTCGATCAGGTTCCGGTGGAAATGGGCGGAGTGCGTGCAGGCGCGAACTGAGAAGCAGTTTGGGTTTTCTTCCTGATAAGGATTCGCGGGCGAAGGCGCCCGCGGCTATGTTAGAACGGTTTGCGCACGATGACTTCCGCGTCGCGAATGAAAAACTGCGCGGAGCATTGCTCCGAGCCGCAAATGACGGGCATAAGACCGTGAATCTGCCGGCGCGTGATCAGGCCGAGCATGCCACAGGATGGGCAAGCCAACACGGCCCAGTAGGGATCTTCCTTTTCGCCGACTTCACCGGCGTTCTCCAGAACAAAAATTGTTCCGGGCTGCATCTGTTCGGGAATCCACTCGCTGAGAAGATCCAATTCACCGACCATGCACTCCTCCTGGGTCAAACCTTGAAAGCAAAACCTGAAATGCAAAAACCTAGATGCAAAACGCGCCGCACAACCTGAGACCAAAACCTGCGTACAACTTGCCTACGAAACCTTTCTAGCACGCCGCCCTGTGGACGGAGTTGTTACCGAAGTGTTCAGCTTTCTGGCTACGACCTCCGCGCGCACCTGACGGACCGCGTCGCTGAGGCACACTCCCAAAATGGGCTGGTTGGAGTTTTTAAGGATGTCCACGATCTGCCGCGCCGAAGTTTCCAAGTAGAGATGCTTGCCGTCGGTGAGCAGATGAACGTCGGACGTCCGGCTGACGATCTCGGCGAGGCCTTTGCTAAATTCGCGCTGCAGGAAGCGCATTACCTTGCGCACGGCCTGCAGCGAAAAGCCTTTGCGTTTGAGTTCGCAGATCACCGCAATTTCATTGACGTTCTGCATGGAATAGAGGCGGCGATGTCCCTGACGCTGCGGCTTAACGACTCCGCGCTCGTCCCACCACTGAAGCTGGCGGGCGCTGATGCCGGTCAGGACAATCACTTCTCGCGATGGAAAACTCTCGTGCATTCGCGTCCTATTCTGTTTGAAACAACTTACGGGATAAATGTTTCAAACATTTTAGGCGGGAGTTGGCAGGAGTCAAGCAGGATTCGTATGAGGAGGTTAACTAGAAGAGTGCGTGGCGATTAGCCGACAGGGGGCGATTTTGAAAGACAGCCGCCGCCGACGAAGTGGACGATTTCCAGTCGGTCGCCGTCGTTGAGCAGTGTCTGCGGCCAGCGATCACGCGGAACGATGTCGCGGTTAAGTTCGACTGCGACCCGGTCGGATTTCATGCCAAGAGTTTCAATCAACGCTGCCAACGTGACAGGAGTTGTGGAGTCTGGGAGGCTGCGTTCGTCGCCGTTGATGTAGAGGTTCATCTCTTCGATCCATCTGCGGCTGGGCGCCGGTGGAATCTGATTGTCTCACGATTATTTTACGAAACGGCCTGGGTTAGTCCGCTTTGCGCAAGGCGAATTTGCGGGTTACGGTGCGGCCGTCGTGGTTGGCTTGTACGATGACGGAGGAGTCGGGAAGGACAGATTCTTCAACCTCGACGGAGATTGAAGCGTTGCCAGCCGCGTCCGTGACAGCTTGGGTATAGAAAGGCGCAGCGTCGGGACGGGCGAAGCGAAACGTAAGACGAGCGCTGGCGACGGCCGTTCCATCCTCTGTGACCCGCAATTCCATTGTCAGATTCTGATTGGCGTGGATGGACTCGGCGTTCACCCATTCCAAGTCCAGTTGTTTGATGGCGGCCAAGGTTTCGGTTTCGGCGTGGTCCAGCATGCTATCCAACTTGCCTTCGCGGATGGCTTCGAGAACCTGGCGATGCTGGTCGCGCAGTTGCTGCTCTTTTTGGGGATCGCCAAAACCTGCCTGGTTGGCCGTGCTCGCGTACGAAACGGCGCGCTTGCCGACGCATCGTCCGCGCACAAAAACTTGCGTCTGCAGCAATTTCTCGCTCTCGCGCGCTTCGCTCTGTACGTGGTAGATGGTGTCGCCGTGCTTAACGTCGGTATTGAAGCCGAAGATCATAGGAAAATCTTAATTTAACGAGTGCGCGATTTGGTCATTGGGCGATTGAAAACCGAATCAGTTTCATCTTATCGCGTTCGAGTGGAGCTTCCAGTTTCATTTTCAATTGCACAATCTCCCGATTGCACAACGACTCAATATTTTCCTTTCCCAAATCGGCAAAATGCGTGCCGTTCCCTTGACACTCTCGCACGCCAACACTAATCTAGAATGTTTATTAGCACCCGGCGCGAATTATATATAGCCTGCCCTATGCCCGACAATTATTTCGCTGGCTACCTGCCCTTCCTGATCCACATTTTGCTGGCAGGCGGAATCGCGACCGCAATTATCTCCCTTTCCTGGCTGATCGGACAGCGCAAACCGACGCGCGCCAAGCTTTCCGCTTACGAGTGCGGAATGACGCCGGTAGGTGACACGCGCGGGCGCTTCTCGGTGCAGTTTTACCTGGTCGCCATGCTTTTCATTTTGTTCGACGTTGAGGCTATCTTCCTCTATCCCTGGGCTGTGATCCTGCACGATCTTAAGCATTTTGGCCTTTGGGAGATGCTGGTTTACATCGGGATTGTGCTGGTGGGCTTCTTCTATGTATGGAAAAAAGGCGTTTTGGAGTGGGGGCCGGCGCCTCGCCGGAGAGAACGCTGATGCCTCTGACTCCGGCCGTCACCGATCTCGAACAACTGAAGACTCATCCAGCGGTGACGCGGTTGCTCGCATGGAATCGCGAAGCCGTGCTGGGAGCTAAGTTCGACCGGGAAGAAATGACGATTGTCATCGACCGGGCGAAGATCCGCGAGGCTTGCACCCTGCTGCGGGACCGTCCGGAGTGCGATTTCAACTTTCTTTCTGACATCACTTGCGTCGATTGGTATCCGGCGGAGCCTCGCTTTGAGGTGGTCTACCATTTGCTCTCGATCCCGCGAAAAGAGCGGGTGCGGTTGAAGGTACGGTTGGACAGTGGCAATCCAACGGTCGATTCGCTGACTCCGATGTGGCCGGGAGCGAATTACTTTGAGCGTGAGGTTTTCGATCTGTTCGGGATTCGCTTCAGCGGCCATCCTTATATGGTGCGCCTTCTGATGCCGGAAGACTGGGAAGGCCACCCGCTACGCAAAGATTATCCGGTGGAGGGTTACCGCTAACGATGGCGCACCTTTCCCCCACGCCAGTGCTGGAGCCCGGACAGGATCGAACCATGATCCTGAACATGGGACCGCAGCATCCCTCGACCCATGGTGTGCTGCGCGTGCTGCTCGAAATCGATGGCGAGACGATCGTGCGGATCATGCCGGATATTGGCTTCCTGCACACCGGAATCGAAAAGACTTGCGAAGCGAAGTTTTACCAGCAGGTAGTTCCGCTCACCGACCGTATCGACTATCTCTGCCCCATGACCAACAATCTTTGCTACGTACTGGCCGTGGAAAAGTTGTTGGGGCTGGAGATTCCACCGAAGGCGCAATGGATGCGGGTGTTGATGAACGAGTTGACGCGCATCAACTCGCACCTGGTGTGGCTAGGGACGCACGCGCTCGATATTGGGGCGATGTCGGTGTTCTTGTATTGCTTTCGCGAGCGCGAAGAAATCCTAAAACTGTTTGAGATGATCAGCGGGCAGCGGATGATGACCTCCTATTTTCGGATCGGAGGCTTAGCTCTCGAGCCGCCGCTGGGCTTCTTCGAGCGCGTCGGTAAGTTCGCGGAGAGATTTCCCGAGAAGGTAGATGAGTACGAAAACCTGCTCACGGGAAATCCAATTTTCATGATGCGAACCAAGGGAGTCGCGCGGCTCACGAAGGAAGATGCGATTGCTTTGGGCGCCTCCGGTCCAACTTTACGCGGAAGTGGTGTCGACCTAGATCTACGGCGCGACATGCCCTACTCCGGCTATGAGAACTTTAAGTTCAAGGTTCCGGTGGCGCAGGAGGGCGACGTGTTCGCTCGTTACCTGTGCCGAGTGCGGGAGTTGCGGGAATCGAATGAAATTGTGAAGCAGGCTCTGGCGGGCATGCCGGAAGGTCGCATCAAGGCTGACGCTCCGGGGATTGTGCTGCCGGACCGAGAGAAAATGAAGACGCAGATGGAATCGCTCATCTACCACTTTAAGATTATTACCGAAGGGTTTGCAGTGCCTGCGGGCGAGGTTTATCAGGCGGTGGAGTCGCCGCGCGGTGAGATGGGCTATTACGTCGTGAGCGACGGGACGGCAAAGCCCTATCGAGTGCACATGCGAGCGGCCTGTTTGGCGAATTTGCAGACTCTGCCCAAGATGTGCGAGGGCGGGCTGATTGCCGATGTAGTGGCGGCCATTGGAAGTATCGACATTGTGCTGGGAGAGATCGACCGGTGAGAAATTGAGCGATTTGGCCATCGGGCGATTTTGCGATTGAAGGGCGAATCTGTGAGCAGTCAGCCTGAGCAGTTGCGTGATCGGACTAAGGCCTTTGCATACGGGTGATCCGGCTCTATCGGTCATTGCCGTTTAAGACTGACACTCAGGTTCTGGGCAAGCAACTGCTTCGCTGTGGCACATCGGTAGCCGCGAATTATCGCGCGGTGTGCCGCGCCAGATCGAAAGCGGAATTTGTAGCTAAGATGGGCATAGTCGTTGAGGAAGCGGATGAAGCGATTCTCTGGCTGGAGTTGATGACGGAATCCGGGATTGTGCCAGTGAAGAAGACGCAAGCGCTACTGAAAGAAGCGAACGAACTGACGGCGGTTTTCGCGGCATCACAAAGAACCGCCAGGAATGCAGCATGAGCTTTTCAATCGCGCGATGGCGAGATCGCCCAATCGCTCAATTCTTATGAAGTTTTCCGAAGAGTTCGAGACCCGGTTTGCTGACATGGTGCCGCACTATCCGACGAAGCGGTCGGCGCTAGTGCCTACGCTTCTCTATGCGCAGGATGAAGTCGGATTCCTCAGCGACGAGGTCATTGCCGAAATCGCCGGACGCCTGGACCTGACCGAACTCGAAGTGCGCAACGTGATCAGTTACTACTCGATGTTGACGACCAAGCCGCGCGGGAAGTTTAATGTGCAGGTTTGTACGAATATCAGTTGCCTGGTTCGGGGTGGAGAAGAGATTCTTCGTCACTGCGCAAAGAAGCTGGGGGTCGGTCACAAAGGAACTACTGCCGACGGAATGTTTACCCTGGAAGAAGTGGAATGCATTGGGGCTTGCAGCTGGGCTCCGGCGGCGCAGGTGAACTACGATTTTCACGAGAATTTAACCACGGAGAAGATCGACAGGGTGTTGGACGAATACCGGAAGCAAATTTAGCGATTGTGCGATCGGGTGATTGGGCGATTGAAAAGCAATTGGATTTAGCAACTGTTGAAGCAAACGGCCTTTCAATCGCAAAATCACTCAATCGCAAAATCACTCAATGGCAACTTTGGTTTCCCATCCCGATGAGGTAAAGGTTGTCTCCCGGCGCTTCGGCCAGGGCGCGACGAATATCGACCGGTATCTCGAACTGGACGGTTACAAGGCCTTGCAGAAGGCGCTGGCGATGGAGCCGGATGCGATTATTAATGAGGTGAAGAACTCCGGGCTGCGCGGTCGCGGCGGCGCTGGTTTTTCTACGGGGATGAAGTGGTCGTTCGTGCCCAAGGTTTCGGCGAAGCCGAAGTATGTGCTGTGCAATGGGGACGAGAGCGAGCCGGGGACCTGCAAAGATAGATTGATCTTTGAGCACGATCCGCATTCGGTGATCGAAGGCGTGATGATCGCGGCACTGGCAGTGGGCGCAGCAAGCGGTTATATCTACATCCGCGGCGAATATCGATATCTGTCGATCATCATGCAGAAGGCGATTCGCGACGCTTACGCGAAGGGCTTTGCGGGAAAGAACATTTTCGGCAGCGGACGCGATCTCGATATTTTCTGGCACGGCGGCGCGGGAGCGTACGAAGTCGGCGAAGAATCGGCGCTGATGGAGTCGCTCGAAGGCAAGCGCGGCATTCCACGCATTCGCCCTCCCTTCCCTGCGGTCGTAGGGCTGTGGGGCGGACCCACGGTCATCAATAATGCGGAGACGCTGGCGAATGTGCCGCACATTATTCTTGGTGGCGCTGACTGGTATGCCAAGCTGGGCACGCCTAAGAATGGCGGCACGCGGTTGTTTTGCTTGAGCGGCAACATCAACAAGTCTGGGGTCTACGAACTGCCGATGGGTTACAACCTGAAAAAAATGATCTACGAAGTGGGAGGCGGGATTCCCGGCGGGCGCGGACTGAAGGCGGTGGTGCCGGGTGGGGCGTCGTGTCCGGCGTTAAGGGCTGATGAAATCGACGTCGCCATGGATTTCGATTCGGTGGCGAAAG
>Ga0210391_10000333_pt1 | contig 53285 bp, 45 predicted proteins | sample IncBWC12OmetaG_FD_160573 | JGI IMG/M metagenome (GOLD analysis project Ga0210391, IMG submission 160573) | Forest soil microbial communities from Barre Woods Harvard Forest LTER site, Petersham, Massachusetts, United States - Inc-BW-C-12-O ...
AAAAATTCCTGGCGGGCTGTCCATGCGCTCTGGTGCTCGGCGATAATATTTTTTATGGACATGACCTGGCGAAAGATCTGCGTGAGGCTGCGAGCGCGACGCGAGGAGCACGAGTGTTTGCTTATCGGGTGCACGATCCGGAGCGCTACGGAGTAGTGGAATTCGATGCAGCCGGCCGCGCGTTGAGCATTGAGGAGAAACCGAAGCGGCCAAAATCTCGTTACGCCGTGACCGGACTTTATTTTTATGACGATCAAGTGGTTAAGGTTGCCAAATCACTGAAACCCAGCGCGCGAGGCGAACTGGAGATCACCGACGTCAATAAAGCTTATCTGAAGCGCGGCCAATTGGACGTTGTCGTCATGGGGCGCGGCATGGCCTGGCTCGATACGGGCACGCACGAGTCGTTGATGGACGCTGCGCTCTACATTCAGGCGATCGAAAAAAGGCAGGGGCTGATGGTGGCGTGTCCCGAGGAGATCGCTCTTCGGTATGGATATGTCACTGCGAACCAGGTTGAGAAAATTGGCAACTCAATGAAGAACAACAGTTACGGGGCATATCTGCTCCAACTTTTGCGTGAGAAGGTATTCTGATGAATGCGGTTTCTACGGCGGTTGCTCCTGTGAATCATGCGGTCAAGAAAATTCCAACTTCGTTGCCCGGCGTGTTTCTGCTCGAGCCGCGAGTCTTTGGCGATGAGCGCGGATTTTTCTTTGAAAGCTACAACGAACAAACGATGGCGCAGGCTGGGATTATGCAGAAATTTGTGCAGGATAATCATTCCTGCTCCGCGCGCAACGTGCTTCGCGGCCTGCACTATCAGGTGGAGCATCCGCAGGGAAAACTGGTTCGTGTGGCCGAAGGCGAGATCATTGACGTCGCGGTCGACTTGCGCAGATCTTCGGCCAGCTTCGGCAAGTGGGAAGCGGTTCGCCTCTCGGGCGAAAACAAACGCATGCTGTGGATCCCTTCCGGTTTCGCGCATGGGTTTCGTGTGGTTTCGGAGAAAGCTCATGTGCTGTACAAGGCGACTGATTTCTACGCTCCCGCGCACGAACGCACCCTGGCATGGAACGATTCGGAACTGAAGATCGATTGGGAATTGGATTCTGCGCCGACTGTCTCGGCAAAGGACCAGCGTGGCGTGGCGTTTCGGGACGCCGAGGTTTTCGAGTAGACACGCCGTATCGTACTCAGGCGATCAATTTTGACTTAATAATGCGAACTACAATCTTTGGGGCTTCTGGCCTTTTAGGAATGGCGCTGATACGAGAGTGGCCGGGCGACTCCGTGACGGGACTCAGTTCGCGTGAAGTCGACATCCGCGATGCGAATGCGGTGCAGAAAGCAGTAAAGGAAACGAGTCCGGACTGGGTTGTGTTAGCCGCCGCTTACACCGACGTGGATGGATGCGAGAGTAACCGTGATCTGGCATTCGCTGTAAACCGCGACGGCGCTCTCAATGTGGCGAGGGCCGCGCAAGTAATCGGTGCGCGGCTGCTATTCCTTAGTTCCGACTACGTATTCGACGGAAAAAAGACGAGCCCGTACGAGACTGGCGACCGGCGAAATCCGCAGAGCGTTTATGGGCGCACCAAAGCGGAGGCAGAAATCAGATTGCTCGTATCGAATCCAGACTGCTGCATCGTGCGAACATCCTGGTTGTTCGGCATCGGCGGGAAGTGTTTTCCAGATACGATTTTGAAGTTGGCGGCAAGCCGTCCGGCCATCGATGTGGTCGACGATCAGCGCGGCTCCCCGACCTATGCGGAAGATCTGGCACGAGTGATCATCCAGCTGTGCCGCAAGAACGCCCACGGGATTGTGCATGCGACCGGTGCGGGCGATTGCACCTGGTTTGAATTTGCCCAGGAGATAGTTCGGCAGGCGGAATTGCCTGCGATGGTCCGTCCGGTGAGCAGCACGCAGATGGCGCGCCCTGCGCCGCGTCCGGCGTATTCCGTTTTGTCTCCGGCCAGTCTGAATTCTTTCGGAATTGAGATGCCGTCCTGGCGTGACGCGCTGCAGCGTTACCTCAAAGCGCGCGGCTGATAAGGCACAGGCGTCGTGTGGCGGCGTTGCTTCGTTTCATCCCTCCCTGCTACGATTGCCCAGGCCCGCCTGAGGACTTCGTGAAGCGAATCCAAAACTACATCGATGGCCATTTTGTGCCGGGTGCGCGCGAGTTTGCTGACGTGAACCCAGCCGATGGCACGATTATTGCGCATGTCAGCGAAGCCGATCATGCGCAGGTGAACGAGGCGGTCGACGCCGCACACCGAACCCTGCGCGGAGAGTGGGGAAGGCTTGGCGTTCGTGAGCGCGCGGGGAGACTCCACCGGGTCGCGGATGCTATCGAAAAACGATTTGATTGTTTCGTGCAGGCCGAGATCGCCGATACCGGCAAGCCGATCTCGCTTGCTTCGAAGCTGGATGTTCCCCGTGCTGCCGCAAACTTTCGCGTCTTCGCCGATCTGGTGAAAATGTCTGGGCTGGAATCGTTTCAGACGGAAACTACCGACGGCGCAAATGCTTTGAACTACGCGGTACGCAAACCCCTCGGTGTTGTCGGCATCGTCACTCCCTGGAATTTACCGTTGCTTCTGCTCACATGGAAAGTCGCTCCCGCGCTGGCGTGCGGCAATGTGGTGGTGGTGAAGCCGTCGGAAGAAACGCCCGCGACCGCTGCGCTCCTTGCTGAGGCAATGCAGGACGCCGGCATCCCCAATGGCGTTTACAACGTCGTGCATGGCTTTGGTGCGGGATCGGCCGGCGAATTTCTCACGCAGCACCCCGGCGTGAATGCGATCACATTCACCGGCGAATCGAAGACCGGGGCGGCGATTATGAAGTCGGTAGCCGCAACCGTGAAACCGGTTTCGTTCGAACTTGGCGGAAAGAACGCGGCGATTGTGTTTGCCGATTGCGATTTCGCGGAGACCGTAAAGGGCTTGTCAGATGCCGTGTTTCTGAATACCGGCCAGGTTTGCTTGTGTGCCGAGCGCGTGTATGTGGAACGGAAAATCTTCGCGGCCTTTGTGGATGCGTTGAAGAAAAAAGCCGAGAGCCTGAACCTCGGATGGCCGGCCGATACGAATAGCGATCTGGGGCCGTTGATTTCGGCGCAGCATCGGGACAAAGTTCTTTCGTATTATCGGTTGGCGACTCGAGAAGGCGCAAATGTCGTGACTGGCGGAGGGATTCCAAGTTTTGGCGACAAACGCGACGACGGATTTTACGTGCAACCAACCATCTATACTGGACTCGCGGAATCGGCGCGCTGCGTGAAGGAAGAAATTTTCGGACCGGTCTGTCATGTCGCGCCTTTCGATTCTGAAGAGGAAGCTGTGGCGATGGCGAATGATACCGAGTACGGGCTCGCGGCTTCTATCTGGACGAATGATTTGAAGCGTGGACATCGCGTGGCGCAGCAAATGAATGTGGGCATTACGTGGGTGAATTGCTGGTTTCTGCGCGATCTGCGAACACCTTTTGGGGGAGTGGGATTATCGGGAATCGGGCGCGAAGGTGGAATGCATTCGTTGAATTTCTATTCGGAGTTGAACAACATCTGCATCCGAATGTGAAGATGGCGAGCTGAGAAATCGCGAAAAGATGGCTGCGAGCGAGAGCAAAGTCGTGGAAGGTAAAGCGGAGCCGCGCGGGAAATTTCCGCACGTGAAACGCGCGGGGGATTTTCTGTTCGTCTCCGGAACAAGCGCGCGCCGCTCCGACAATACGATCGCAGGCGCAGCCGTGGATCGATTGGGAACGATGCAACTGGATATTCGGGAGCAGACCCGCGCGGTTATCGAGAACATTCGAGACATTCTTGCTTCCGTTGGTGCGAGATTGCAGGATGTAGTCGAGATTTCCGCCTACTTAGTCAACATGAATGATTTCGGCGGCTACAACGACGTATATGGAGAATTTTTCGGCTACGATGGTCCCGCGAGAACGACCGTTGCCGTACATCAGTTGCCGCATCCGCATTTGCTGATTGAGATCAAGGCTGTGGCTTACAAGCCGCTGAAATAGGAGAGACGATGGCGTCGATTAAAAGTCTGAAGGCTTTTAATTTTCAGAAGTGGATCGATGAAAATAAAGCGAAGCTGAAACCGCCGGTCGGCAATGCGCAGGTATGGGAAGACGGCGAAATGATGGTCACCGTGGTCGGAGGGCCCAATCAGCGGCGCGATTATCACGACGATCCGACCGAAGAATTCTTTTATCAGTTGAAAGGCAATATTTCGGTGCGTGTGATGGAAGCGCCGGGCAAGCCGCCAGTGGAAATCCCGATCAAGGAAGGCGAAATTTTTCTTCTGCCGAAGCATATGCGGCATTCGCCGCAGCGTCCGGCGGATACGATTGGGGTAGTCATTGAAGTTCCGCGGCCCGAGGGATCTCTCGACGCGTTCGAGTGGTACTGCCCCAACTGCCATCAACTGGTTTACCGCGCCGAAGTCAAGCTGACGAGCATCGTCAAAGATCTGCCGCCGATATTCGAAAAATTTTGCGGTGATGAAAGCCGGCGCAAGTGCAAGCATTGCGGAACGGTCCATCCGGGCAAGTAACGAATGCCAGTTATCGATATTCACAATCATTTTTTCCCGCAGACGTGGCCCGATCTGGCCGCGCGCTTCGGCACTCCGAATTGGCCGTGGATCAAGCACACCGAGCCGGGCAAAGCTGAAATCATGGTGGGCGACCGATTCTTCCGCCATATTTATTCGGCGTGCTGGGATCCCGACGTTCGCCTGCGGGAGATGGATCGCGATGGGGTCGATCTGCAGATCATCTCGGCCACGCCTGTGCTGTTTGCCTATGATCGCCCGGTTGAACATGCGCTCGATTGCGCGCGATTGTTCAACGATGCGGCTCTGGAGTTGTGCAGCCGGGGCAAAGGCCGCCTGAAGGCGCTTTGCCAGGTGCCGCTGCAGGATGTCGATGCCGCGTGCAGGGAGTTGACGCGATGCGTGAAGGCGGGTCATCTGGGCGTGCAGATCGGCAACCACGTTGGCGAAAAGAATCTGGATGATGCGGGCATCGTAACTTTTCTCCATCACTGTGCGAATGAAGGCGCGGCGGTGCTGGTACATCCGTGGGAAATGTTCGGGCGTGACCGCATGCCGAAATACATGATGCCGTGGACGGTCGGAATGCCAGCGGAGACGCAGCTTTCCGTCGTTGCCCTGATTTTGAGCGGAGCGTTCGACCGGCTTCCGCGCACGCTACGAATCTGCTTCGCACATGGCGGCGGCAGCTTCGCGTTCTTGCTGGGACGGTTGGAGAATGCGTGGCATCACCATCCCGTGGCTCGCGGGGAGTGCGAGCATTCTCCGAGCTACTATCTCGACCGCTTCTCGGTGGACTCAGCGGTATTCGATCAATCGGCGCTTGAGATGCTTGCCAAGACGATGGGCGGCGAGCGCGTAATGCTCGGTTCGGATTATCCGTTTCCGCTCGGTGAAGAGCGCGTGGGTTCGTTGATCCGGCAAAGTAAGTTTGCGCAGCGGATGAAGAGCAAAATGCTGGGGGAAAATGCTTCGCGATTCTTCGGTCTCGAATCAGCTACGCAGGTCGGAACGTCGAACGCAACCACGGAATCAGCGCCGGTTGTTCCTGAAGCCGGGCAGCTCACCTACAGTTCGTATCTGAAGGTTCCTGAGTTGCTCGAACTGCAGCAGCCGCAATCGCGGCCGGTGCATCACGATGAATTGCTGTTTATCGTTGTGCATCAGACGTACGAATTGTGGTTCAAAGAGCTGCTGCACGATCTTGATGCCGTGGTCGCAAACTTGCGAAAGGCAGCCGGTGATCCGGAGTCGCACGACGAAGTCTATGAAGCTGCGCGTCTGCTGCGCCGCTGTACTGAGATTACGCGCGTGCTAGTAGAGCAGTTCACGATTTTGGAAACGATGCTGCCAACGCACTTTCTGGCCTTTCGCGGATTGCTTGAGCCAGCCAGCGGATTTCAGTCGGAACAGTTCCGCGAGATCGAATTTCTCTGCGGGTTGAAAGATGAGAAGATGCTGCGCTATCACCGCCCCACGCCGGCGGCTTATGAGCGCCTGAGGAGGCGGCTGGACGAGGATTCTCTCCACGATGTTTTCTTCGCCGCTCTACGGGCGATCGGGAAAGTGCCTCCGGTTAGCGAGCAGGCCGGAGAAAAAGAAAAGTTCGACGCGCGGGCGCGGGGCGTTCACGCGTTGTACAAAGACGAAACGCATTATCGCGACTGGATCGATGTATGCGAGCGCCTGACTGAGTTTGACGAACTGGTGGTGAGCTGGCGGCTCCGCCACATTCAACTGGTCGAACGCATCATCGGGATACGGATGGGGACCGGCGGAAGTGCCGGTTCTTCTTATCTGAAGCTGACGCTCGACAAGAAATTCTTTCCCGAGTTGTGGGAGGCGAGGACGCTGCTGACGGAATAGATCGAATTCCCGGCGGCCAGCTGCAACTCGCGGAAGTTCTTTTGCAGAATCTTTGCAATGAAACCCTCAAAAGAAAGGATCACAATCATCGGAGCCGGCTTGAACGGGCCGTTGCTTGGAATCCTTCTGCGACAACGCGGGTTCGCAGTTGAGATTTACGAGCGCCGTCCCGACATGCGCAAAGTGGCGCTGAGCGCCGGGCGCTCGATTAATCTCGCGCTCTCCACGCGCGGTATTTATGGACTGCAGCAAGCGGGCCTGTGGGAGCGGATGCGAAGCATCATTATTCCGATGAGAGGAAGGATGATGCATTCGCTTAGCGGCGAGCTTACGTTTCAGCCCTACGGGAAGAATGAGGCCGAGGCTATCAACTCGATTTCGCGCGCCGAACTGAATATCGCACTCTTGAACGCGGCCGAAGAGCAGGGAGCGGAGATCCATTTCAACCGCCGGTGTACGGGATATAACTTGAAAACCGGCAACGTGCGATTCCGCGATGAGGAGACGCACGAAGACGCCGGTCTTCAGGCTGGGGTTGTGATTGCATGCGACGGATCGGCCTCGGCAATCCGAATGGAGATGCTGAAGGCAAATCGCTTCGATTTCTCGCAACAGTATCTGGGTTACGGTTACAAGGAACTCACGATTCCTGCCGGCGCGAACGGGCAACATTTATTGGAGACTCACGCGCTCCATATCTGGCCGAGGGGGAATTTGATGCTGATCGCCTTGCCCAATATCGACGGCACATTCGCCTGCATTTTGTTTCTGCCGTTTGAGGGTGACGAAAGCTTTGCCAGCCTTGCCGCGAAAGAGCATGTGAATGGTTTCTTCGAGTCGCGCTTCCCGGATGCGGTGCGGCTAATGCCGCAGCTGGCTGCGAATTACTTTGCGAATCCTACGGGATCGATGGTTACGATCAAATGTGCTCCCTGGCATGTTGAAGCGAGGTTGCTGCTTCTCGGAGATGCGGCCCATGCCATTGTTCCGTTCTTCGGGCAGGGAATCAATTGCGGCTTCGAAGATTGCACATCTCTGACGGAATTGCTCGACCGTCATGGTGCAGATTGGCCGCGAGTGTTCGGGGAATTCGAGCGCGAGCGCAAGGTGAATACCGATGCGATTGCGGATATGGCTGTCGAAAATTTCGTTGAGATGAGAGATCGAGTAGCTGACTCGAGCTTCTTGTTCCGAAAGAAACTGGAGCTGGCGCTGGAAGAACGCTTTCCGGCGCGGTTTGTCCCCAAGTACGCCATGGTTACTTTTCATCGGATTCCATATTCGGTTGCGCTGGCACGCGGCGTCGTTCAGGAGCGAATTCTTGCTGAACTCGGCCATTCAAACCATCGCGTCGAGGATATCGATTGGAGGAACGCCGAGCAGTTAATTCTGCGCGATCTCCCTCCTCTGGAGTTGCCGCAGTGAGCGACTTTCAATTGGGCGAAGAATTTGCGTTTGCGATGGACGAACGCGATCCGTTAAGAAGCTTTCGCGAGCGATTTCTTTTTCCCAAGATGGCGGACAGAAATAATTGCGTCTACCTCTGCGGGCATTCGCTCGGGCTGCAGCCGAAAACTGCCGCCGAATACATCCAGCAGGAACTAGACGATTGGGCGCAGTTGGGAGTCGAGGGCCACTTTCGGGCGAAGCATCCGTGGATGCCTTACCACCGGCTGCTTACCGAACAAACCGCAGAGCTGGTAGGCGCGCATCCCGAGGAAGTCGTGGTGATGAATTCGCTCACCGTGAATCTGCATTTGATGATGGTTTCCTTCTATCGTCCGACGCGAACCCGTCACAAGGTTGTCGTGGAGCAGGGAGCATTTCCTTCCGATCAGTATGCAGTGAAGTCACAGATTCGCTTTCACGGCTTCGACCCTGCGGCTTCGCTGATTAAGTTAAGCCCGCGCGCTGGAGAATCGTGCATCCGCGAAGAGGATATAGAGGAACTGATTGACAGGAATGCCGACGAGATTGCGCTAATTATGCTCGGTGGGGTGAACTATGCGACCGGACAGGCTTTCGACATGGAGCGCATTACGCGGGCCGGTCACAAGCGCGGATGTGTTGTTGGATTCGATCTGGCGCACGCAGCGGGAAATTTGCAATTGAAGCTTCATGAATGGCGCCCAGATTTCGCGGTATGGTGCAGTTATAAATACTTGAACGGCGGCCCGGGATGCGTTGCGGGATGTTTTGTGCACGAGCGGCATGCACGCGCGTGGGAGCTGCCACGATTTGCCGGCTGGTGGGGGCACGACGAGAGTACACGGTTTGAAATGCCGCCGGAGTTTCGGCCGATGGCGGGCGCGGAGGGTTGGCAGTTGAGCAATCCGCCGATCGTCAGCCTGGCCGTATTGAGAGCCTCGATGCAGATATTTCACGACGCGGGAATGCAAGCTCTGCGTGCCAAAAGCATGTCCCTGACTGGCTATCTCGAATTTCTGTTGAAAGAGATTCGGTCGAGCGAGTTTTCGGTTGTGACCCCCTCGGAGGCGGAGCGACGAGGCGCGCAGCTTTCGATCCGCATCCCGCACAGAGGACGGTTGTTATGTGAACGCCTGGCGGACGAGGGCATTCTTGGAGACTGGCGCGAGCCTGACACTTTTCGGGTAGCCCCGGCGCCACTCTACAATTCGTATCATGATGTTTTTCAATTCGTTAGCAGGTTTGCGGCGGTCCTCGAATAGCGGGCCTGATCAAGACGAGTTGAGCAATCTTCTCCCGCCACCTCTCCCGCCAAGCGATTACCTTCGTAACCGCATGCACAGGCCGTGATCGCCATAAACTGTCTCCGTGGGATTTCTATCTCTGAGGCAGCCGGGCAGGTGGACGGGATTTGTGTGTGCGGTTGTCTTCGTGCACATGCTCGTATCGGTTCTCGTGCCCCGGGGAGCCGGGCTGACCGCCTTTGGGGATCTCACGCAATGTGGTCTTCTTTTGTTCGCCACAATTGCCATCGGCTCGAATATAAAGAGCGCTTGCAAAAGGGCGCGGCTGTTCTGGACGCTGATGACATGCGGCTGCGGGATGTGGTTCTGCGTGCAGGCGCTGTGGACATACTTCGAAGTGTATTTGCGGCAGGAAACTCCAAACCCTTTCGTTGGAGATGTAGTTCTTTTTCTGCATGTGGTTCCCATGATGGCGGCTCTGGCAGTGCAACCGCATGCTCAACGGAATGACCGCCCGATACGGCTCATCTCGCTGGATTTCTTTCTGCTGCTGACCTGGTGGCTCTATTTGTATCTGTTTGTTGTGATTCCGTGGCAATACGTTTCGCCGGATGTTGCGACGTATGGAACCAGCTTCGACCTGCTTTACGCCTGCGAACAGATTTTTCTGATTGTCGGCGCAGCCTGGGCCTGGAAGCGGAGTGGCGGCTTGTGGCGGAAGGTCTACCAGAACATTCTTAAGGCCGCTTTGCTTTATAGCGGAGGGTCGATTCTCGCGAGCGTCGCCATCGATCATGGCCAGTACTACACAGGCAGCCTGTTCGATATTCCACTGGTGGCGGCGATGGCGTGGTTTGTGTCGGTTGGCTTTATAGCCAAAGAAAGCGGTTCGACCGATGCACCGGCAGTGGAGTTAACCTCGCAACGGCGCGCGCTGCCGACCAGCAAATTGGCGATGATCGCAGCATTCTCCACGCCACTCATGGTCGCATGGGCTGAGTTTGGAGCGACGCCCCACCGAGTTCGCAGCTACAGGCTTGTGCTCACCGTAATTGCCATGCTGGTCACGGGAGGGCTGGTTTTCCTGAAGCAACATTGGATGGACCGCGAGATGCTCAACTTACTAAAGGTTTCGCGCGAGAGCTTTGAAGAGATGCGCCAGCTGAAAGACGAATTGGAGAGCAAAGAACAATCTTTGCGATGGCACAGTCTGGAGTTGCAGCGAAAAAATCTGGAATTGCAGGAGATTTCATTTACCGATGCGTTGACCGGCGTGTGGAACCGCCGCTATCTGGAAGAAATTCTGCCGTCGGAATCGGGACAGGTGCTGCGCAATTACGAGCGGGCACGGGGGAACGATATCCGAAAGTTGGATCATCGCGATCTGGTATTCATCATGGTCGATGTTGATTTCTTTAAGGAAGTGAACGACGTTCACGGCCATCCCGCGGGCGATCGACTGCTGCAGCGGGTCGCGGAGCGGCTCACTAGAGTCGTGCGCAAGGCGGACGTGCTGGTGCGCTGGGGCGGGGAAGAGTTTCTCATCATGTCGCGCTCGGCCGATCCGGGCGGCATTCCGGCTTTTTGCCAGCGCATTCTCGAGATCATGTCGTCGGAAGCTTTCGATCTGGGGCATGGCGTCCAAGTACGAAAGACCTGCTCTGTAGGATGGGCGCCGTTCCCATGGAGCCGCGGAGTATACGAGGCGGTGTGTGCGGAAGAAACTATCGAACTGGCCGACACGGCGCTCTACCGGGCAAAGGCTGCGGGACGAAACCAGGGGGTAGGAATATTGCCGTCGGAGAGCGCAATCGCTGGACGACATCCAATCACGCTGGAAGCCGTGCGAACCGACAAGGGAATTTTGACCCGTGCGGTCACGGTTCGAAATTCGTTGTCCGATCCTGCCGCATCGCCGGCGGAAACAGCATCGCCGGCTGACCGGCTCGACATATGAGATGGTGACCGCACTGAAACGTTCGCCGATGTCCGTTTTTCCCGCCTAAAGTTCTTGACCGTCCCTTCCAGCGCTTGACCTCTGAGAGCAGAGTTGAGAACATTGGATGGCCCGTCCTGCTTGGCTGGACAGTGGCTACCGGCACCGCCAAAATCTGAACTGGAGTTCGCAGGTACCCATGAATGCACGGAATCTTTCCCGTAAGAGCGGTTTGCGCCAGAAGGCGCAGCTAATGTCGGCCTCCGAAATTGAACGGACCCTTGTCCGCCTCGCCTACGAAATCGTGGAAAAAAACGCCGGCGTCAATGGATTGGGATTGGTTGGCATCCGGCGGCGCGGCGTACCGTTGGCGGAGCGCCTTGGGAAGATCATCGCCCGCATCGAGAATGCGGAGGTTCCGGTTGGCACTCTGGACATCACTTTTTATCGCGACGATCTGTCGACGCTTGGGCCGAAGCCGGTCGTGCAGGACAGAGAGATTGGGTTTTCGATTGAGGACAAGAACATAGTCTTGGTTGACGACGTTCTCTTCACCGGTCGCACCACGCGCGCGGCACTGGATGCGCTGTTTTCGCACGGCCGTCCGCGGCAGGTGCAACTATGCGTGCTGATTGATCGCGGGCACCGCGAATTGCCCGTGGAGGCAAGCTTTGTCGGACGCAACGTTCAGACTACGATGAATGAAGTCATCGAAGTGAAACTGACTGAGATTGACGACGCCGAAAAAGTTCTGCTCATGGAACGCTGAAGAACTCCAGGTGTGAACCGATGCAATAGTTAAAATCAGACGCAATCGGTGCGCAAGTTTCTTCACACTTGACTTCCATTCCATCCGATAGCACCATTGCTGCGGCCTCTCCCGGTCGTAATCGATCTGGCCTCGTACCTGGAGCGCAAGTCCGTTGGCTGCGCTCTAGCCTGGGTTCCCCGCAAGAAAAAATCAATGTAGGAGATTTCCATGCCCGTTCCGGCGTTTGTTCGATGTCTCAGACTCGCCATTGTTTGCTGCTCAACCAGCGTCTTCCTGTTCTCCGCTCTTGCAAGCCCAGCTCAAACTTACAAAGTTGTTCTAAGCTTCGACGGAACTGACGGGACCGCGCCGTATTCCCCGCTGGTGCAGGGCCCCGACGGCAATTTATATGGAACCGCATCAAACGGTGGAACCCATGGCAACGGTACTTTCTTTAAAGTGACACCGAGCGGAACGATCACCACTCTCTACAATTTCTGCTCTCAACCCAGCTGCACGGATGGTAATGCGCCGCAAGGCGGAGTGATCCTCGGTACCGACGGCAACTTTTACGGGACCACGAATTACGGCGGCACGGGCACCACTTACTGCGGCTCGGGATGCGGTACCATTTTCAAAATCACTCCGAGCGGCAGTTTGACCACTCTGCACAGTTTCTGCATCGCGTCGTCTTGCCTCGATGGCTACGTGCCCACATCGGGGCTGGTTCAGGGCAGCGATGGTAACTTTTACGGAACCGCGCCAACCAGCGGATCTTTTTTCCAAGGCTCGGTATACAAAATTACTCCTACGGGTACATTCACGACTCTTTACGATTTTTGTGCAGAGCCCGGCTGCGCCGATGGCGAGGCCCCGCTCGCCGGCCTCATCCAGGGCGCGAATGGAAATTACTATGGCACCACGGCAGACGGCGGCGCTTTCGGGCGCGGCGAAGTCTTCGAGATTACTTCTACGGGAACCTTGACGGTGTTGCACAGTTTCGACCTGACCGATGGCGGAGACCCAACCACCAAACTCGTGCTGGACAATAACGGAAACTATTACGGGATGACCCAGGGTGGCGGATCGAGCACGGCATGCTTTGATCAGGCATGCGGCACGATTTTCAAAATGACGGCATCCGGCTCTCTGAGTACGCTGGTCAGCTTTGACAACACCAACGGGGCAGATCCTGAATACAATCCTCTGGTGCAAGGCAGCGACGGTAATCTTTATGGAACTGCAGGCGGCGGCACAAACGAAAGCGCGGGCACCATCTTCAAAATTACCGCAGCGGGCGCGCTCACGACGTTGTATGACTTCTGCGCCATGTCAGGCTGCGGAGATGGTTCCGGCCTTGCGGCTTTGATGCAGGCGACGAGCGGCACCTTCTATGGGACTACTGCCGGTGGTGGCGCAAGCAGCAATGGAGTGATCTTCAGCCTTGCCACCGGCGCACATCGTTTCGTGGAAACGGTTCCGACAATTGGCAAGGTCGGGACGAAGGTGAAGATCCTCGGCAATAATCTCAGCGGAGCTACCAGTGTAACTTTCAATGGTACGACCGCCGCATTCACAGTTGTTTCCGGGACGGAGATTACAACTACGGTTCCCACGGGAGCGACTACCGGTAAAGTAGTGGTGGAAGCGGGCAGCGCGCTCTCGACGGTTGTCCCTTTTCGGGTGCCGTAGTTTTGCGAAGGCCCAAAAAGTAAGGACGGCGGATGCAACCGCCGTCCTTCTTTGCTTTTCAGTGAGAATTCTCTGCGGCTACCCGATTTTCGTGCAGACCGCCTTGGTCTGCGTGTAGTTGTTGAGAACGTCATGGCCCATCTCGCGGCCCCATCCGGACTGTTTGTATCCTCCAAATGGAAGCGCGGCGTCGAAGATGTTGTAGCAGTTGATCCACACCGTTCCGGCGCGCAGTTGCTCGGCGGTGCGGTGAGCTTTGCCGATGTCGCGAGTCCAGACCGCGGCGGCCAGGCCATATTCGCTTTCGTTGGCGCGGGGCAGAAGTTCCTCGGGATCGGTAAACGGCATCGCCGTCACCACCGGCCCGAAGATTTCTTCTTTCACGACCTTCATGTCTTCGCTGGTGTTCACAAGGACAGTAGGCTCAACGAAATAGCCTTTATCGCCTTTCTTATGACCACCTGCAATTGCTTTGGCTCCTTCCGAGAAGCCAGCTTCGAGATAACCGCAGACCCGGCTCAACTGCTCTTCCGATACCAGCGGCCCCATCTCAGTTTGAGGATCGAGGCCGGAGCCGACGTTGATTTTTTTCGCATGTTCGGCCACGCCTTCCACGACTTGATCGAAGACTGATTTCTCGACATAGAGCCGCGATCCTGCGCAGCAGCATTGGCCGTGGTTGAAGAAGATCGCGCTTGCCGCGCCCGGAATGGCGGTTTCGAGATCGGCGTCTTTGTAAACCACATTCGGAGATTTTCCGCCGAGTTCGAGCGACACTTTTTTCAAGTTTCCGGTGGCGGCGTGAACGATGAGTTTGCCGACTTCGGTCGATCCGGTGAAGGCGATCTTGTCTACCTGCGGATGCGAAGCCAAGGCAGCGCCCGCGGTTTCTCCGTAACCGGGAACGATGTTGACCACGCCCTCGGGGAATCCGGCTTCCATGATCAGTTCGCCGAGACGCAGCGCCGAGAGCGGCGTTTGCTCGGCCGGTTTCAAAACAACCGTGCAGCCGCACGCGAGGGCGGGACCCAGCTTCCACGCCGCCATAAGCAGCGGGAAGTTCCAGGGGATGATCTGTCCTGCGACTCCGACCGGTTCGCGCAAAGTGTATGCGAGATATTTTGCGCCGGGAGTGTAAGGAACAGAAATTGGAATCGTGTTGCCTTCGAGTTTCGTGGTCCATCCCGCCATATAGCGAAACAGATCGACGGCCAGCGGAACATCCGCGGCGCGAGCAATAGCAAGCGGTTTGCCGTTATCGAGGCTTTCGATATAGGCGAATTCTTCGGTATGTTCTTCGAGCAGATCGGCGAGCTTCCAGATGAGGCGGCCGCGTTCGGATGAAGTCAGCCGCCGCCACGGGCCCTGGTCAAAGGCTTTGCGCGCGGCTCTTACGGCTTGTTCGATATCGTCACGGTCGCCTTCCGCCACCTGTGCCAAAACCTCTCCGGTTGCAGGATTGTAGGTTGGAAACGTTTTGCCGGAAATGGAGCTGACCCATTTTCCGTTGATCAACATTGTGCGCGGCTTGTCGATGAATTCCGCGACCTGAGGATGAATTTGCGGTGACACTGCAATGCCCATATGTCCTCCTTTATTCAAACGAGCGAGATCGAAGTGAGAAAAGTAAAGCGAGACTGCCCGGCATGGGAATCTCGAACTGAAAATTATGGCGATAGATCGAGGGTCGATGCTGCATGACGAGGCGCCGACGAACGGGGCGCAGAGAAAAGGATCGAAGACATGCTAGTCCTGCGTTGGCAGAAATGCAATCGTGACCGGCAGACAATTACCGAACTTTATTGCACCGTCGAAGCGAGAAAACGAACTCATTCACCGTAGGGCACCCAGATATTCTTCACTTGAGTGGCGTGCTCGAGGAACCATCGCCCTTCAGCGTGTTTGGAATCGAACCAATCGATGGCGCGGCCTTCGTTCGTCCATATCTGCTTCAGATTTCCAATCGACATGGCTTTTGCGGCGGAGGAGGTGGCTTCGTCGCCGAAGCACCAGACGGCGTCAACATCGTCGTGCTCGGCGAGTGTTTTCAGCAGCTGCGAAGAGTAACCAGTCACGATGTTAACCGCCCCGGCAGGCAGATCGCTCGTCTCGAAGAGCTGATAGAGATCGGCAGCGATGAGCGGATAGGTTTCAGACGGGACCGCAACCACCGTATTACCCATCGCGAGCGCAGGCATGACCAGAGAAATGAAGCCGAGCAATGGAGCTTCGGCGGGACAAATAATGCCCATCGTTCCGAGCGGTTCATTCATCGCGATGGCGATGTTGCGGAATGGCGGGTTGTGCACTGCGCCATCGAACTTGTCAGCCCAGGCAGCGTAAGAAAAAATGCGCTGAATGCCGAGGTCGAGTTCCGCCGCGGCTTGCCGATCACCGACCGCTGCTGTGAGCCGACGGATGATTTCGTCGCGCCGCTGCGAAAGATTTTCAGCGCAGTAATAAAGGACCTGGGCACGATTGTGTGCGGTCGCTTTCGACCACGATTCGGCCTTTCGCGCGGCTTCCACGGCGTTCCGGATGTCTTTGCGATTACCCAGCGAAGCTTCGCCCAGCAAGCGGCCATCAGGCGAGTGAACTTCCATGCTGTAGCCGGAATCTGGCCGCGCTTGCTTTCCGCCGATATAAAGCTTTACCGTGCGATCGATAGCCGGAGTTGTTGATTTATTTTCTTCGCCAAAGTCTGCCGCGGCAGGAGTGCGCTGGGCAGAAAGTTTTGGAAGTTTCTTGAACCATGACGGCTGCAGATACTCGAGCATGCCTTCTCTGCCGCCCTCGCGGCCGAATCCACTTTCGCGATAGCCGCCAAATCCGCAGGATGCGTCGAACAAGTTTGTGCAGTTCACCCAAACCACGCCAGCCTTCAGTTGCGCGGCCGTCTGCAAAGCCACGTTTACATTCTCGCTCCACACGCAGGCTGCGAGACCGTAGACAGTATTGTTGGCCAACTCCACCGCTTCGCGTGGTGTGCGGAATGTCATTGCGGCAAGCACCGGGCCAAAAATTTCCTGCTGGGCGACGATCGACGTAGGCTGGACGTTGCTCAAAAGCGTGGGCGGGAAATAAAACCCGCGCGCAGGCAACGTGATCTCCGGTTGCCAGCAAGTCGCTCCCTCTGCAATTCCCTGTTCCACCATGTGCTCGATACGTTCGAGCTGTACACGGGCGACGATCGCACCGATGTCGATGGCTTTATCCAGCGGAGGGCCGAGGCGCAGAGTAGTCATGCGATTGCGGATTTTGTTGATCAAAGTTTCTGCAATGCTCTCCTGCATCAGCAGGCGCGACCCGGCGCAACAAACCTGGCCCTGATTGAACCAGATGCCATCGACCAGGCCTTCGACCGCGCTGTCGAGGTCGGCGTCGTCGAAAATGATGAAGGGAGATTTCCCGCCGAGTTCGAGAGACAAGCGCTTTGAGGTTGCTGCCGTGGCGCTGCGAATCGCTCGCCCAACTTCCGTGGAACCGGTGAAGGCGATTTTGTCGACGCCGGGATGTTTGACAAGCGCTTCGCCGGTCGAGCCGTCTCCCGTCACAATGTTCACGACGCCGGCGGGCAAACCGGCTTCCTGGCACAGGCCGGCAAATGCAAGCGCGGTCAGCGGAGTGAATTCGGCGGGCTTCAGCACTACCGTATTTCCAGCGGCAAGAGCGGGAGCGATTTTCCACGAGAGCATGAGCAGCGGAAAATTCCACGGAATGATCTGGCCCACGACGCCGCAGGGCTCGTACTCGGGGAATTCTTGTTGGATCAGTTGTGCCCAGCCCGCGTGGTAGTAGAAGTGACGCGCGACCAGGGGAATATCAATGTCGCGGCTCTCGCGGATCGGTTTGCCGTTATCCATGGTTTCGAGAACGGCGAGAAGGCGCGAATGCTTTTGCACGAGGCGGGCCAGCGCGTACAAATATCGCGCTCGCACGTGTGGAGCGAGCGCCCACCATTTCGGAAAAGCGTCGCGCGCCGCCCGGACCGCCGCGTCGATATCCACAGACGACCCTTGCGCGACGGAAGCCAGCTTGTCACCGGTAGAAGGATCGAGTGTGTCGAAATATTCTCCGCCGGTCGGCGCCCGCCATGCACCGTTGATGAAATGGCCGAAACGCCGCTCGTGGCTGTCGAGCCAGGCATTCGCCTCTTTTGGATCCTCGGGAGCCGGGCCGTACTCCATCGCGACGAATTTTTCCGCAATGCTCATTGGGTTTGGTTCGCCTCAGTTCTATTAAAGGTTGACGGTGCGCCAGTACAAGACAATCTTCCCTACGCGATCGGATGCCGATATTCCGCCGAGTAGCGGCCCGTGACGTGGTGTTCAAGTTGCCGCTCGATGTCTCCCAGCAATCCACTGGCGCCGAAACGAAAGAATTCGGCGCGCATCCAGGAAGGCCCGAGTTCTTCTTTCATCGTCGCCAGCCAATCGGTGGATTGTTTTGCAGTGCGAATTCCGCCGGCGGCTTTGAAGCCAACGGCCATGCCCGTCCGCTCAGCGTACTCGCGAATCATGCGCGCCATGACCAAAGTGACGGGCAGCGTGGCATTAACAGTTTCTTTTCCGGTGGAAGTCTTGATGAAGTCCGCACCCGCCATCATCGCAACCAGACTCGCGCGGGCGACGTTGCGCAAAGTAACGAGATCGCCGGTCGCAAGAATAACTTTCATGTGCGCGCCGCCGCAGGCTTGCTTGAAGGTGGCAACCTCGTCATAAAGAGCCTGCCAACGTGCGCCGAAAACAAGTGCGCGCGTGATGACGACATCGATTTCTTGTGCGCCGGCTTCCACGGAGCGGCGAATTTCGGCGACGCGCTCGGCAAGCGGGGAGAGCCCGGCAGGAAAGCCAGTGGAAACCGCAGCAACGGGAATGCCGCTTCCTTCCAGAGCATTCACAGCAGTTTCAACGAACAAATGGTAAACGCAAATCGCTGCCACTTTTATTTCGAGCTTTTCAATGCCCAACTGGCGGACGAGATCTTGCTGGAGTGGTTGACGGCCCTTGGCGCACAAACGACGGACGCGCTCATCGGTGTCGTCGCCAGAAAGCGTAGTCAGGTCCATGCAGGTAATCGCTCGCAGCAGCCACGCTGCCTGCCATTCTTTCTTCACCGTTCTGCGGGCCACTTGCGACTGAACGCGGCGTTCCACGGCGCTGGTATTCACTCGAACGTCCTGCACCCAGTTGAGGTCGAGAGGAATTCCAGAATTCGAGAGGAGTGATTGATTACCCAGCTTAGCGACTGATGGTTGATGAGATTGTGTGGCAGCGGCAAGACCGTCTGCGCCGCGAACGGCTTTGGGATTGTGGCTCGATGACACTGAATCTTTCCTTAAGTTACGCTGCGAGCCTTTCCAGTAGCGCGCGCGGCTGAAACAATTGTACGGCAGGAAATCTCTCAAAGCGAATTCGCCAGACCGCCGCGCCTGTCTTGCTGCTGCGCTAAGAAAAAAATCTGCCGGGTTCTCTCAGGGTTTACAATTGCCGTCGATTTCATCGTTTCTGATTTCTAGATTTGTATGGGCAAGAAATCTGTTCCTACCGCTGTGCAGGCAAAGCTCGTGAAGCTGGCGCAGAAGGCTATGCGGAACGCGCACGCCCCTTACTCGAAGTTTAAGGTTGGAGCGGCGATTCTTCTCGCCGACGGTGCGACCTTCTCCGGATGCAATGTGGAGAATGCTTCTTACGGGATGACGAATTGCGCCGAGCGTACGGCCATTTTTTCTGCGGTCGCCGAACTCGGACCGAAGATCGAAATCCGCGCCGTTACAGTTGTCAACGACCATGGAGTGCCGTGCTCGCCTTGCGGGGCCTGCCGCCAGGTGATCTACGAGTTCGGCCCGGACGCGACCATATTTTTTCAAAGCGCCGACGGCCCGAAGGAAGCTCACATCACCGAGTTGCTTCCGGAGGGATTCCGCCTCCAGTGAGTTCAACGACGACCGCAGCCCACACTTTCCGTGCTATCGATGTCATCCGCAAGAAGCGGGATGGCAGAGAACTCTCGAAAGATGAGATCGAAGGCCTGGTAAGTGCGTACACGCGTGACGCCATTCCGGACTATCAGGTTTCGGCGTGGCTCATGGCGGTTGTGCTGCGAGGAATGACGCGCGCGGAGACCGCCGCACTTACCGATGCGATGTTGCGCTCGGGCGAGGTGCTCGATCTTTCGTCGCTTCCGCAAAAAAAAGTCGATAAGCATTCAACCGGCGGCGTGGGGGATAAAACTTCGCTTGTGCTGGCGCCGCTTGCCGCCGCCGCAGGCGTGACCGTGCCGATGATCAGCGGCCGCGGACTTGGCCACACGGGCGGCACGCTCGACAAACTCGAAGCGATTCCTGGATTCAACGTGAATCTTCCGGTCGCAGAATTTCGCCGCGTGCTCGCGACCTGCGGGTGCGCCATGATCGGCCAGACTGCCGAGATCGCTCCCGCCGATCGCAAACTGTATGCGCTGCGTGATGTCACCGGCACCGTAGAAAGCCCTTACCTGATCTGTGCCTCGATCATGAGCAAGAAGCTCGCCGAGGGCATCGACGGTCTTGTGCTTGACGTGAAGACCGGCTCAGGCGCGTTTATGAAGAGCGAGAAGGATGCCGCTTTTCTTGCCGAACTCATGGTGGAGACCGGGGAGCGCATGGGGAAAAAAATGGTCGCGCTCATTACCGACATGGATCAGCCGTTGGGGAATATGATTGGCAACGCGCTCGAGGTCGTCGAGGTGGTGGAGATTCTGCGCGGGGAAGGTCCGGAAGATTTGAAGCGACTATGCTTTGAACTCTCCGGTTGGATGTTGTATCTCGGCGGAGTTTGCAGTTCGGTTGCAGACGGGAAAAAGATTAGTGAACGGCTGATTGCCTCTGGCAAAGCGTTCGACAAGTTTCGGCAGATGGTGGAACTGCAGGGAGGCGATCCGCGGTCAATCGACGATACAAAAAAACTTCCCAAAGCTCGGTACTCGATGGCTGTGTCAAGCCCCGAATCTGGATACGTCGGTTCTATTCAATGCGAGCAGGTTGGTACTGCATGCGTGCTTCTAGGCGGCGGCCGCGAACGCAAGGAAGATGACGTAGATCCGGCGGTCGGAATCGTGCTGCGCCAAAAAGTTGGAGATGCGGTTTCTGCTGGGGAGGAGCTGGCAACAATTCATTACAACTCAGAAGTTCGCGCGGCTCGTGCCCGGGCGCTGCTGGAGGCGAGTTTTCAAATCGGCGACTCCCCTCCGCGTGAAAGAAGGCCGCTGATTCATCGAGTAATCGAAAAATCGGGAGACAAAAACTGATGGGGCGTTACACCGGGATACTCGGGCTGTTGACGATGCTGGGTCTGGCTTTTGCCTTCTCCACGAACCGCCGTGCGATTCGCGTAAAGACCGTCGCCTGGGGACTTAGTCTGCAGCTCGTCTTCGCCATCTTTGTGCTGCGCGTGGAGTTCGGACGTCGCATGTTCCAGGTCGCGGGCGATGCCGCCAACCGCGTGCTCAATTACGCATTCGTTGGTTCGGAATTTCTTTTTGGAGAGCTTGGGAAGCAGTCTTCGCGCGTCGGATTCATTTTTGCGTTTCAGGTTCTTCCGACGGTGATTTTTATCTGCGCGTTGTTTGCCATTCTTTATCACTACGGCATCATGCAGTTCATCATTCGTATTGCGGCCGTGGCCATGACGCGCATCATGGGTGCCAGCGGCGCCGAGTCGCTCAACGTCGCGGCCAGCATTTTCATGGGGCAGACCGAGGCGCCGGTCACGATCAGGCCATTTCTGCCGGAGCTTACGCATTCCGAGCTTATGACTGTAATGACGAGCGGCATGGCGCACGTTTCCGGGTCGATCATGGCGGCATACTTCGCCTTCGGAGTTGAGCCGAGGCATGTTCTTAGCGCTGTGATCATGACCGCTCCGGGGACAATTTTGATTTCAAAGATGCTTGTGCCTGAGACTGAACAGCCGAAGACCGCAGGCCGCGTCATTATGAGCGAAGACGAAGAGGAAAAAGAAAAGAAAGAAAATCTCCTGGGCGCAGTCGCGCGCGGCACGGGCGACGGGTTGCACATGGCGCTGAATATTGGGGCAATGCTGATCGCGTTTCTGGCCCTGATCGCTTTACTCGACGGGGTGCTGCACGGAATTCACAACGGTCTGGCGCACGTCGGTGTTCTCTGGTTTCCTTCGAGTCTTGAAAGCATTTTGGGTGTTTTGTTTTCGCCGGTCGCTTGGGTCATTGGGGTTCCCTGGCGCGACTGCGGCTTCGTGGGAACGTTACTTGGTACTCGAATGGCGCTGAATGAACTGGTTGCGTTCTCGATGCTGGGACCACACCGGGCGGCGCTCGATCCTCGGTCATTCACGATCGCGACTTTTGCGCTTTGTGGATTTGCCAATCTCAGCTCGATTGGAATTCAGATCGGCGGAATCGGGGCGCTGGCGCCGAATAAGAAAGGCGAGCTGGCTCGGCTGGGAGTGCGAGCCATGCTCGCGGGAACTATGGCAAATCTAATGTCGGCATCCATCGCCGGCATGTTGTTATAAATAATTTACCGATCCTGCCGATTAACACTGATGGCGTTTCATTCCAAAAGGCAGGAGAGTTTTTAATAAGGATCCTATGAAATTATTCAGGTATTTTTTCGCCTCGCTTGTTCTGGCTTTTCCCGCTTTTGGGACGAACGCCTTCGCGCAAACCCCGCCTCAGAGAGTGATCATCGACACCGACCCTGGCACGGACGATGCGATGGCGATCATTCTCGCTTTGAATTCTCCGGAACTGCAAGTGGAAGCGCTGACCGTTGTGCCCGGCAATGTGGATGGACGCCAGGGATTAGAGAACGCGCTGAAGATCGTCTCGCTGGCCAATCGCTGCGACGTGATCGTAGCCGGCGGGGCCGAGCATCCGCTGAACCAAAAATTGATCACCGCTCAATTCTGGCATGGGAAGAACGGGTTGGCCGGAGTTGAATTGCCGCCTTCGAAGTGCAAAGCTGACCCACGCTTTGGCCCGGATCTCATCATCGAAATGGTTCACCGATATCCGCACGAGATCACGCTGATTCCCATTGGGCCGCTGACCAATATTGCGCTCGCGGTATCGAAAGATCCGTCGATCGCAAGTCTCGCGAAAAACGTCGTGATCATGGGCGGTTCAATCGGCGGCGGCAATGTCAATGGCGCGGCAGAGGCGAATATCTACAACGATCCTGAGGCGGCGCAGATTGTTTTTAACGCAGGCTGGATGGTGACCATGGTGGGATCCGATGTGGGCGAAAGAACGCTCATCCTGCGCAAACATCTCGAGCAACTTCAGTCGTCGCACGGACCGCAGAACGACTTCATCGCGAAGATCGCGCAGTTTTACCTGGATCGCAGCCAGAAAAGCGGGTACACGGGCGCAGCCATGTACGATCCACTTGCGGTTGGCACGGTGATCGATCCCACGCTCGTCACGCTGAAAGATATGCACGTCGACGTTGAGACCAAAGGCGAATTCACGCGCGGAGAAACCGTGGCGAACCGCATGGGCTCAGATGAAAACAACGTTCTTCACGGCGACCACTATGAGATTGATGGAGTTATCCCATTGCAGCCGAATGCTCGTGTTTGCATGGCTTCCGACGCCGATAGATTTCTGCAGCTTTTTATCAACCGGCTGAAAGAAAAGTAACCGGCCTAACCATTGGCGCGTGCTACCAGGAAAATTGCCAGCCCATAAAAGACGAACATGAGGAGCAGGTAGGCTTTGGCGCGAGGGCCGGAGTTGTCGAACTCCTTCCACGCGAGAATGCCCCATAGCGCGGCGACCATCGGCGCCGACTGGCCGATAGCGTATGAAATCGCGACGCCGGTAAAACTTGCTGCAACGAGATTGAATACCGTGCCAACTCCCCAGACGAATCCACCGAAGAGTCCGAGGAAGTGTCCGGAAGCCGGGCCGCTGAAATATCCGGAGAAATTAACCGGCTCGCCCACGAGCGGATGTTTCATGAAATAAATATTCCAGATGAAGCAGGAGAGCAGCGCGCCCAGCGTGAGGAAAACCGCGGCGCTGTAAGGGCCGAGGGTGTTTCCTCGAGTCATCGCGTGCGTCATAAATGGCGCCCAGAGGCCCATCAGAATTCCGGAGACTACACACGTAATAACGCTTTTCTTCGAGACGGAACGCCCAGTTGCTTTCAGGCTGCCGTAAGCTTTGCCGTCGAGGATTACGGCCACAAGAGCACAGGCGACGCCGAGCGCAAGGAATGCGGCCTTGCCACGGGGTTGCAATGCATAGCTGAGAACAGTCCCAACCACCAAAGCGATGCCGATTGAAATCGGAAATGCAACGGCCAGCCCGGCCATATCGATTGCAGCTACCAGCAAGAGATTGGCAAGATTGAATAGCGCTCCGCCGATGAGGGCATTGATGATGTTCGAAGTATCGGCAGCGTGGACGTTATTCAGGAAACTTGAAGAATCGTGTCCCGTACTGCCCATGGTGAAAGCAAGAACGAGCGAGATAAGGAAAATGCCGACCGCGTAATCCCAATAAAAAAGTTCGAAGCGATAACCCTTTACACCCTTATATGTATTCGCCCACGAGCCCCAGCACACGGCGCTTGTAATCATCATCAGCAATGCAATTGTCAGGCTTGATGGCGTGAACATTGGCCTCCTTAGAATTGTCAGGAACAGGAATGCGAAATTGCAATCGATTTAATTTTTGCGCAGAACATCCAGGTTTACTTACGCGCCACCTTTTCGATCAGCTTGAGGTGCTTGTCGATCATGGATTCTCTGATTTGCGCCGGCGTGCTCGGTGCTGAGCGTGTTGCTGGCCTGAATTAAGGCGCAGCTCGCATAGCGAGGCATCGAGGCGACCTCCGAGGTAGGAAACTATAGCAGAAAGTTTATCCCGGTCGTCACGGCAGGAATCGCGGCTATCCATATGCGCAACCACAACTCCGTGCAGATGCCAAGTCGTCGCGTGGAGATTCTTGTCCGACTCCCGTCGAGAACCCTCACCGAATCGAGAAACTTATCGACCGAACTCGTACTGCGCGAGGCGAAAATTCTTGACTTACGAAGCGCTGCCCATATATAAGCTACGGTCTAACCTCCTAGACATCAAAGCGGAATGCAGCTGATTCGTCCTCGGTGTGGGGCAACCGAAAGGAACTTGAATGCTGAATAAGAGGGCGTGGTTCGCAGTGGTTTTTTGTTCGTTTGTGTTTTCCTCACTCGTTTATGGCCAGGCGAATGGCAGCCTTTCCGGAACCGTCTCCGATAAAGCCTCCGCAGTGGTTTCAGGCGCGACGGTTCGCGCCACAGCGCAGGAGACGGGGTTTGTGCGCGAAACCAAAACCGACGATTCCGGCCACTACCTGATCCCTTTGCTGCCGGTCGCGAACTACAACATCCGGGTTGAATCGCCCGGATTCCAGTCGACCGAGCAACATGACATACGCCTCCAGGTCGACGAACATCGTGAAGTCGATTTTTCGCTGGCTCCCGCTTCCGTCAGTTCAACTGTCGAGGTCAGCGCTACCGAGGTTGCGGTGGAGACTTCAAATCCAACTCTCGGCCAGGTTATTACCTCGCAGCAAGTCGCCGATCTCCCTTTGAATGGCCGCAATTTCGTGCAACTGGCTACTCTGACGCCGGGTACGACCGCATCGACCAGTCCCGTCAGTTTTTTCAATAGCTCTCCAAGCAGCGAGGCCGCTACGCGTGGATCGTTCTCGCTCTCGGTCGGCGGCTCCCGTGAACAGAGCACCGACTGGCTGCTGGATGGCAACGATAATAATCAGCTGGACGAGGGCGGCATCGCGATTTTCTCCTCGATTGACGACATTCAGGAGTTTAAGGTTCTGACTTACAACTATTCGGCAGAATATGGTGAGCGCGCGGGCCCAACGGTATTGGTGACGACAAAATCGGGGTCAAACCAGTTTCATGGATCGCTCTTCGAATTTTTTCGCAATACAAAACTTGACGCCAGCAATTGGTTTACGGGCACACAAGAAAAGTTCAATTTGAATCAGTTCGGCGGCTCGCTCGGCGGTCCCATTCAAAAAGATAAGACCTTCTTCTTTCTGGACTATCAGGCCAAGATGCAGCGGGAAGGCGTGCCGTTCGACGGGTTCGTTCCCACCTTTGCGATGACCCATCCCGATGCGAACGGGAATTACGATTACAGCGACAACCCGTTTGGAACGCAGCTGAACGATCCTTACAGTTTTCCTGCTGCTCCTTTGATTTGCAACAACGTCGGCGGCACTCTTACCCCGGTCGCCGTTAACTCCGATGGATCACAGACGGCCTCCGGCAGTACGGTGGCTTGCGACATAATTCCCAAGGCGCTGGTCAATCCGGTTGGGGCAAGAGTCATTCAGCTCTATCCAACCCCCAATGCGACCGGCTCGCTCGGCTTCAACTATGTGGATCAGCCCACCAGAAAGCTCAACGAAGGCACCTGGGATATCCGTCTGGATCACAATTTCTCCGGCAAAGATTCCCTCTTCGCCCGCTTCAGCTACGATCAGGCGACCAATTTCGTTCCCGGCGGTTCGCCGACCTGGTCGGAAGCCACGGCATTTGGCAGCAATCAGTTCATCAACAATCACGGGCGCAATCTGGCTCTCTCGGAGACTCACGTCTTTTCGCCGAACACCATCAACCAGCTCAACGCCGGCTTCAGCCGGATTTTCAACCACATTCTTTCCTTCGGGACGGGGACTTGCGAGGCGGCGATCCTCGGAATTCCCGGTGCCGATATAGGCAGCAAGTGCGATGGCATCACGGGCTATCCCGCCAGCCTGAACCAGGCGACGAATGACTGCGAAGGCTGCGGCATGACCTCGTTTTCGATGTCAGCCTACTATGCCGTGGGCGACCGCGGCTATGCACCCTACCAAGGCGGGACCAACGTCTATTCCGTCTCCGACACGATCGACCTGATCCGTGGCCGACACGAGATCCGTTTCGGCGCGGTTTACCGCGCCAATGAGATGAACGTTCGCAACAACGCTTCACAGGACGGTCTTGTCTCGGAAACGGGTCTTTTCACCGGCGACGACGTAGCCGACGTACTGGTCGGCGCCATGGGAGTCTTTGCCGCTCACGACCAGACTTTTCTGGGCGCCACGGTTGGCCGGCGCTGGAAGCTGGTCCGCCCATTCGTCCAGGACAATTGGCGTGTCACCAATAATTTGACCGTGAACCTCGGGCTGGCCTGGGCGCTGGTCACGCCAGAGACAGAAGTAGAGAACCGGCAAGCAAACTTCGATTCCACGTCGCTGACTTGGTTCGTTCCCAAGGGGAGCCCGGGTGGGTGCGGGGCTTCCATCTTACCCTTCCCGTGCGTCGCCTCCGATGGACGCATAGGCATTCAATTTGACAAGACAGCTTTCGAGCCGCGCATCGGACTTGCCTGGAAGCCTTTGGGAAGCCAAAGCACGGCGGTTCGCCTGGGGTACGCGATCTTCCACGATTCTTCCTGGAACCAAGGCGGACAGGGACTCTGGCAGAACCCACCTTATTACGCGGAGGTAGACCCGAATCCTTTTGCTCTCAGCTACGGCAGCCCGGTAGGTTCACTTTCGAGTGGTTTCTTATTGCCCGCCGCGCAGGCGCCTTCCACCCTGGCGGTGCCTGGGGGCTTCATTTATGACGCGCCGGTGAATCCCGACAACTACACCGGCACGCTCCAATCCATGAACCGCAATTTCACGCAGGGCATCGTTCAGCAGTTCAACTTGAATATTGAGCATCAGTTGCCCGGCAACATTGTGCTGACGGCGGGCTACGCTGGCTCCCGCAGCGCTCATATTCTGGTCAGCCAGGTCAATGAAAATGTCACTTCGCCCCTCGCCTGCCCCGGCAATGGCCCAAACACAGTGGCGGGTTACACGCTTGGTTGTGGGTACACGCCCATCATCGCTTCCAACCCCTTTCAGTTGGTTAACAGCAACAACAGCGTAGGCGCGGCCAGATACGACTCGCTTCAAATCAAAGCGGAAACCAAGAGCGCTCGGCACGGCCTTTACGCCCTGTTGGGCTATACCTGGGCGCGCAACTTCGACTCTGGCTTAACCGATGGTTTGGGCACTAATGTCGGGGCGATTTTTTGGCCACTGCCCGGCACGCGGCGGCTGGATTGGGGATTGTCGCAACTCAACCTCAACGATACTTTCACTGCCAGCATCCTTTATGATCTGCCGTTTGGCAAGGGCAAGCATTTCGGCAGCAACTGGGGGGGATTCGCCAATACGGTTCTGGGGCATTGGCAGGTGAATCTGATCGAACGAGCCGAGTCTGGATTCCCGCTGTTTGTTGTCGATAGCGCCAATATCGGTCCGACGACCACTCCGGGGCCGGGAAATACAGGCAGCTATCTTAACTACAACTTCTTCAGTCTGAACCGTCCCGACCTGGTGGGAGATCCCAACGGCCCCCACTGCCTGCCCAACACCGTGTTCAACACTTGCGCTTTCGGCCACGCGCCCGCCGGAGAACTCGGTACTGCGGCGCGCGCTCCTGTCTACGGCCCACGTTTTGTGAACACGGACTTTTCCGTCATGAAGGACTTCCCCTTTCATGAGAGCATGAACCTGCAGTTCCGAGCGGAATTTTTCAATTTGCTCAATCATCCGCAGTTCTACATGGGTGGCATCGGCGACACTGGATTGCAGGACATAAACACGGCTTCCAGTTTCGGAGTGATCAATCAGCAGTTGAACAATCCGCGGCTCATTCAATTTGCGCTCAGATTAAATTTCTAGCGCGAGCGCGGGTTTTTTTCAGAGCAGGGCAGACTGGCACAAATCGGTCTGCCCTTCGTTGCGACCGGAACGACGGGGAGCCGGGTCCAGGCATGTAATATCAGCCTATGTTTGCCCGCAGAATTCGAGTGGAGTACGAGCAGGCTGGGCAAAAACTGCCCTGTCCGCTGAAATGGCTCGACAGCTTTTCCATGCGCAACTTTACTAATGCCACTGTGTTCGACGATACGATGCCCGTTTCGGATGGCTATCTCGAGATCGGAACTAACGTCCCCTTGCAGCAGTTGCGGGACGCGATGGAAGATTGGTTCCGGCGCAAGAGCTACCTGCCGGCGGACTCGAAATTGCTACTCGAAGAGGCGTGATCTGTCGCCGAGACTATGGGCAGGGATTCGGCTGCGTGTATCGAGTCTGGAGCGGTTAAGCCGAGGATAAGTTCTTGCTTAGTATCGCTACGTGAAATCAGGGAGTGGGAACACTGTATTTTGGTTGTTTCTCTACTGCATTGAGAAAAACTGAGGCTGCAGGCAGCATCAGAATTTCGGTTTTCAGAAATGGTATGCAGAAAGAAAGCGATGCAAGATCTACGGTGGTCACTGCGAGGTGCCTAAATGATGAATCATCGTTTACAGGTCCTGCCCAATTCCGCAATTCGTGATTCTGACTCCAGTCTGCGTGAATGGTGGAAAGACCAGCAGATGGAATCTGAAGATCCGCGATTCTTCCGCTCCTGGCTGGTTTTTGACGCCGGTCTCGAACGTGCTCACCCCCGTGGACGGCTCGACTGGAGCGTCATGCTCGGTGTGGGGGTGTCTCTGGCGGTCAGCCTTGGATTTTGGGCTGGCGCGGGAATGTTCCTGGCACGATTTTGGAAGTGACTATTTAACCGGTTGGCGATGAAAAAGGCGCCTCCTCCGGCGCCTTCTTTCGGCGTTCTTGCCTTCGCAATTCAGTTCGAGTAGTGCAGCAGGGACATCACGTTGTGGCCTTTGAGCCGCTCGCGGCCCTTCAGGAAATCCAGTTCTACGACGAAACCCAGCCCGGCAATATCCGCACCCAACGAAGAGGCTAGCCGCGCGGTCGCGTCAGCGGTGCCGCCGGTGGCTAGCAAATCGTCGACGATCAAAACGCGTTGCCCCGGGCGAATTGCATCCTTGTGCATCTCCAGCGAGTTGGTGCCATATTCCAGCGCGTAATCGAACTTCACAGTTTCGGCGGGCAGTTTCCCGACCTTGCGCACAGGAACGAATCCTGCGTTCAGCCGGTAGGCCAACGCGGGAGCGAAGATAAAGCCGCGCGCCTCCATGCCCAGCACAAGATCGACCTTCTGGTCGACATACTGCTCCGAGAGTCGATCGACGAGCGTGGCGAAGCCGACCTTATCTTTCAGCAGCGTGGTGATGTCGTAAAACAGGATTCCCTTCTTCGGGAAATCGGGAACTTCGCGAATCAGCTTTTTGAGTTCGACGTCATCCAGTCTTGCGTGAGGTGACAAGCTACCACGCTCCTTCAATGCGGAATGTATTCATGTTGGCTGCTGGCTTGGCTTCGGATTCTTCCACGCTGTCGACTCGTGCGGCTCGCGGCCCCTGCCTAAGCCTCGCGTGCAATCCCGAAAGTTGGTCGCGGGTGCCCTGCGCCAGCACTTCGACCGATCCATCGGGATTGTTGCGCACCCAACCGGCAATACCGAGGATGTGCGCCTCGCGTTCGACAAACCAACGGAAGCCCACTCCCTGAACTCGCCCGCGCACGACAAGCCGCCGGGCCTCAATTAATTTCTCACTGGGGGTCATGGCAGAAACGAAGGCCAGATCCTGATTCACTACGCGCGTGACAAATACACGCCCTCAGCCGTATCCACTTTGATCTTCTCGCCTTCGTTGATAAACGGCGGAACCTGCACGACAAGTCCAGTCTCAGTCTTGGCCGCTTTAGTCACGCTCGAGGCGGTCGCGCTTTTCAACCCAGGCTCGGTCTCGACGACGGTAAGTTCCACGGTCTGCGGCAGCTCGATCCCTACCGCTTTGCCGTCGAAGAACTCGACCTTGATTTCGAGGTTCGCAATCAAATAATCGACCGCATCGCCGAGAATATCTTTGGTAAGGTGCGTCTGCTCGTAGTTCGACGTATCCATGAAGTAATAGTTGTCACCGTCAGCGTACAGGAATTGCATCTCGACTTCGTCAACGTTGATCTTCTCGATGGGATCGGGGGAACGAAAGCGGTGCTCGAACATGGCTCCGGTACGCAGATTGCGCAGTTTGGCCTGGATGAAGGCGCGCAGGTTGCCGGGCGTGCGGTGCTCGACGCTGAAAACAGAGTGCAGATCATTGTTGTGCTTAATGATCATGCCGGGGCGCAGTTGTGTGGCAGGGATCGACATTGGTTCGGAAAAATCTCCTTCGATATAAGGCAGTTGCTGAGGCGGCGGGAAGGCGGGCAGGCCACATTTTCCGCCGCACAGGGGCAAAAATTGATTCTACACTTAGAACTCTCGAAAGAAAACCTTCCCGAAGCTGCACTCATTGTTCAAAGAGAGGGTTGCACGCTCAAGCCAGGATTCGCATCGAACGTTGCTGGAAGAATAGAATTGTTGACCAAGGAGTATTCACCGGCGCGATGCCGGCTGCTCCTAAATACATAGACGGAGAGGCTCAAAATGCGTTCTGGTAGTTATGAATCTTCTGAAGGTGGAAACCTCGGTACTGCGATCACTTTTCTGCTGATTGGGCTTGGCATTGGCGCGATCACCGCGCTCGCCCTGGCTCCGAAAAGCGGCAAGCAACTGCGCAAGGACTTCAAGCGCGGCTACGACGATGCCAGGGATAAGTTCGAGGACTGGAGCGAAGAAGCGCGCGATCGTGTCCGCGACGCCAAAGAACGGGTGCGGGACATCGCGGAGCGCGGTGCTGAACTGGCCGACGAGTTGCGCGATCGGGTTGAGCCGCTGCGCAAGGCGATCAATCGCAGTTAGGCCAGCCGCGAACTACCGCAAGATTTTGGCGAAGAATCCTCGTATTCGCCCCATGATGCCGTGGTGTTCGGGTTTGGCATCGACTGCCGGTGGTAAAGCGGTCGCTTCGAGGGTAACGAGCCTCGATGGCTCGGTGACCGGGAGCGCAGCCGCCTGTTCAATGGCGGCGGTTGCCGGGGGAATGTTTTTCCCCTGGAACACCAGCGGCGCTTCCACTTGGATGTGAACTTCCGAATTGCCGTGCGGAAGCGGCTGCAATCCGGAGCCGCCGGAAGCGGTCGCCGCCTGATTTTCAGGCGCACTATTTGCCGGACTTCTTTCTGGCTGGCCAGAGTTCGACGCTGCCGCGTCACCTTGCGCCAAGGTGACATTGGCTGAATCTGAATCATGGACGAGATTCGGAGAAGACGCGTCGGTCCGCATTACCGGAACCGGCGGGGGACAGCCACACTCCAGCGGGACATTGGTGTCGATCCTATCAATGCGCCCGGAACGAAATACCGCCTGCTCGCTGGGTTTTACCTGATAAGTGCGGTCACCGATCAGTTCAGAAACTACGGCTGAGCCCGCATTGCCTCGCAGGCCGCGAACGCAAGTATCACCCTTCGAGTCGGAGCTGATTGCATAATCAAATTCCCCGGGCCCTCGAAAAACGATGCGAAAATCCGGGGTCAACACCGTGTCCGCGGAGGCCGAGAGGGCATAATGGGTCTCCAGCGCGCCGGTGCTCAAGCCAAGCATTAAATCTTTGCTGCTTTTCGAGGGCGTCACCGAGAGTGTCGTTCCCGGGCAAACGTGAATCTGGCCCCCGCGCGCGAGCTGCAGCACTGCGGTTTCGTTTCCGGCTGTCAAAGAAGAGCCCGCGGCAAAACGGCGCCCAGCTAACAGAACGTCGCCTACGCCGCTGGTCACGGGAACGACCGCAGGTTCTGTGTCGGACTGTGCCGAGAAAACTTTCGGCTGTTCTTCTTTCGGCTGATCTTCTTTGGGTCGTTCGGTGGCGCGCGGCCGACTCGCCGCATAGGGATCGTCAGGAGGTTTCAAGCGCACCATCAGGCGGTTGCCTTCGCTATCCCAGGTGAAGGTGTGAGGAATTAGAAATGTGAGAATAATCTTCAGTCCGGGCGGGCCTCTGCGAGATTGCTCGATGCGGATCGTCAGAATGTTTCCCTGCAGGACCTGGATTTTTTTCTCCGGCATGCCGGATCGCGAATTCGGCAATTCGATGACCAGCCGGGGAGGAGAATCGAGAGATTGAATCGCCGGTATCACGGGATAAGTGGAATCGATTTCGATGGCTGGGTGGCCGTGATCCTGCACTACTTTTACTCCGGTAATCACTGCCGCCTCGCGGCTGGCTGGATTCGCCGTTGCCGCGCCCGCTGAAACGCTCTGCGACAACGCTCGAGCTGCGATGAGAATCGCAAGAAAAGTCACTGCGGCAAAATGACGGCGCGAGCGCGGCAAAGAAATCCTCTGAGAATGGAAGGTTCTGAAAGGAAGGTATCACTTTCCGAGGGCGGAAAGAAGAGTCGAAAGCGGAGAAAGAGGTGCCACCGTGGGTGAGAAATCTATCGCGAATTAGCGTTGGAGGCCGTCAGTTTTCGGGCAAGAACTCGTATTCGTCGATCACGGCGGCTGCGGTCACTTTACCGTCGATGCGGCCGTTTTCCGTCCGTACAACGCGGCCTTTGCAGTGTACCCGGATGCTCTCCGTCAAAGTGATCTCTGGCGGAAGAGTGAGTGTGAAGCCGATGGGCGAACCTTCCGAGATGGGCGCGTCCAGAAACAAGCTGATGCCCCGTGCGCTGACGTCTCGTACTTGAGCAGGTTCGTTGTGTTGGGAGTCGCCGCTGCGATCGATGGCGACCGGGATACTAAGTGGAAATCTTCGAGCGGCCCTTTTTTCACGCTGGGGCTCAGCCATGTGTTACTCCAAGCTAATAAAGTGGCGTTACAGTATGTCCAACGATGAGGCCTTGCCCGCCTTCCGTCAATAACACCGTTGGGGAGTGGAATAGCCCGTTCAGGCGGGAAACGTCTGGTAGTTTAGCTTAAAGAGAGGCTCTCGCGAGCCAAACCTTCACCGTGTAAGCTTATTCAGGCAGGTTTTGTGGTATTCATTCTCGACAACTACGATTCTTTCACCTATAACCTCGTCCAGTATTTTGGGGAGCTGGGCGCGGAGGTTGACGTACGCCGCAACGACCAGGTCTCGATTGCTGAAGTCGAGCAGATGAAACCCATGCGCATTGTCATCTCGCCCGGCCCCTGCACGCCGCAGGAGGCGGGAATCAGTATTGAACTGATTCGCCACTTCGCAGGGAAAATCCCGATCCTCGGTGTATGTCTCGGGCATCAGGCCATCGGCGCGGCTTTCGGGGGGAATGTCGTGCGCGCGCCGCATCTTATGCACGGCAAAACCAGCGCGGTTACCCACGATAACAAAACCATTTTTCACGGCCTGCCCACGCCCATGACAGCAACGCGCTACCACTCTTTAATTGTGGAAGAAAAAGACTTGCCCGCCGAACTTGAAGTCAGCGCGTGGACTACTGAGAAGGATGGAAGCCGCACGATTATGGGATTAAGGCATAAGAGGTTTCCCGTCGAAGGCGTGCAGTTTCATCCCGAGAGCGTGTTGACGGATGCAGGGAAGAAATTAGTGCAGAATTTCCTAAGAGTAGGTGGCAGAAGCTAGTGGTGGCTTCCTGCCATTTCTACCGCCCTTAGCAACGCTTGCGCTTTATTCAACGATTCCTGAAACTCTTTTGCAGGATCCGAATCCGCCACAATTCCTGCTCCTGCCTGTAAATACGCCTGCTTGCCACGTATAAGCATGGTGCGAATGCCGATGCAGGAATCGAGATTACCGGCAAAATCGGCATACAGAACCGAGCCACCATAGATTCCCCGCCGCACCGGTTCCAGTTCTTCAATAATCTGCATGGCGCGAACTTTGGGAGCGCCGCTCAGTGTGCCCGCTGGAAAACAGGCCGCGAAAGCATCCAGCGCACCAAGGTCTTTGCGCAGCGTACTCTCCAGCGCCGAAACCAAGTGCATTACGTGCGAATAGCGCTCGACGTACATGAGATCTTTCACCTTCACCGATCCATACTCGCTGACCCGGCCCAGGTCATTGCGGCCCAGATCGACCAGCATCACGTGCTCGGCGCGTTCCTTCTCGTCAGTTCGCATTTTTTCTTCAAGTCGCAAGTCTTCGGCTTCGTCGCGTCCGCGCGGATGCGTGCCTGCGATCGGCCTGTATTCGAGCTTCCGTCCGGTCACCCGCACCAGCATCTCGGGGGAAGAGCCGAGAATACTCATCTCGCCCATTCGCAAAAAATAAAGATATGGCGACGGATTGACCTGGCGCAGGGCGCGGTAAAGGTCGAAGGGCTCTACGCCGGGGACGAAGTCAAGACGCTGCGAAAGCACAACCTGAAAGATGTCGCCGGCGGCAATGTATTCCTTGCACCGCTCCACGCTGCGAAGGAATTTCGCGCGTTTGGTTCCGGCGTGTATCTTCAGTTTTTTCGAATTCCGCTTCGCGGGACTGCGCCACATGCCCGGCCGCAATCCCGCCGCCAGTTTTCTTTCGATCGCTGCAATGTCCCGAATTGCCCGATCATAAGCCGCGCGCGGACTCTCGCGCGAAACGTCGGCGGCCGCCACGATGTGAATCTGATGACGCAGGTGATCGAACGCCAGAAGGCGATCGAAGAACATCAGCTCGCAATCGGGCAGAGACAGGTCGTTTTTCGCGTGCTCGCCAATCTTTTCGAGTTGGCGCACCACATCATAGGAAAAATAACCAACCGCCCCGGCGGTGAACGGTGGCAGGCCCGGTACGATCGCCGGTCGATGTTCGCCGAGCAACAGCTTCACAAAGTCAAAAACGTTTCCTTCGTGCCGCTCGCGTCTTCGGCCACGTTCAATCTCAATCGCCGAACCTCGCGCCCGCAGCCGCATATAAGGCCGCACGCCCAGGAACGTGTATCGGCCGACTTGTTCGCCGCGCTCGGCCGACTCCAGCAGGAAGGCATGAGGCTGGTTGTGCGCGACGGCCAGGAAGGCCGAAACCGGCGTAAGCAGATCGGCGCTCACCGACTTCACTAACGGCACCAGCGTGGCCTTGGCGGCCAGCCGTGAAAATTCTTTGAATTCCGGATAGGACATATGTCGAAGAGCGGCCAGGCACGCCGGTGCGCGCGGTTCATTATATGTGACCGGCATTGACTGCCGTGTCAAAGGAAGGCTGCGTTCACGGGGCCGATTGATCCTGAACAGGAACCAGCCGGGGAATTGACGGCTGCGCCGCTTCGTTCGAAGATAATTGTAAGCACTGATCCATAAAGCGGTAGTTTTTGAATTTATAAGAACTAGCGAGTAGAAATTCGATTCACCGGGCTTCTCGTGCCGTGCCGAATTTATGCGGATCAAGTTCTGGGGCGTGCGCGGTTCCACGCCGACACCTCAACCCGAGAACATGCGCTATGGAGGGAACACCTCCTGCGTGGAGGTGCGCCTGGGCGATCAGATTTATATCTTCGATTGCGGAACCGGATTCCGGGTGCTGGGGCAGCAATTACAGAACGAGTTCGGTGAAAAACCCTTTACTGCACACGTATTCGTTTCGCACTTTCACTGGGATCACATTCAGGGCATGCCGTTTTTTCGGCCGCTTTACGCGAACGCCGGGAACCGCTTCATTTTTCAGTGCTCGAACCGCACCCGGAGTTTGAAACAGGTTCTGGCCGATCAGATGGCGGCTCCCTATTTTCCTGTGAAAATCGATTACATGCAGGCTCGCCGCGAGTTTTACGATCTCGATGCCGGCCGCGTGACGCTGGATAACGGCATCCAAATGCAGACAGCATGGCTGAACCATCCGCAGGGATGTATGGGCTTCCGCATGGAAACGAAGGACGGTATTCTGGTTTACGCTACCGACAACGAGCCCGGGGACGCCGCATTCGATAAAGGACTTCGCAAGCTCGCCGAAGGCGCGGATGTGCTCATCTATGATGCACAGTATCTGCCTGAAGAGTATGAAGCGCGCAGGCGTGGCTGGGGACATAGCCACTGGCGCGAGGCCGTCAACGTGGTGATGGAAAGCGGTGCGAAAGAGCTGATCCTGTTTCACCACGATCCCGAGCATACCGACGCCATCATCGACAAGGTGGTGCACGAAGCCCGCAACTACTATTCAAAAGTACGAGCGGCTTCTGAGGGAATGGAAATCAAGCTATAGAAAGTTGCCTCTCGGAATCGCTGCCATCGATCGCCGAGAAAGCGAGGATTCTGTGATTCGTACCTTCGCCTTTATCCTGTTATGTCTTATTGCCGCCTTTCCTGCCCAGGCTGGAGGCCAATCGGGAGGAAGCTGGAAGTTCGCCGTCTCTGGCGACTCGCGAAATTGCGGCGACGTTATCATGCCCGCAATCGCGAAAAGTGTCGTCGAAGACAAGGCTGAGTTTTACTGGCACCTCGGAGATCTTCGGGCAATGTACGACGTCGACGAGGATATGCAGCAGCAGTATAAGAAGACGCTGAAGGTCGAGGAATATCGCCGCATCGCCTGGGGAGATTTTTTATCGAACCAGGTCGCTCCGTTTGCCACATTACCGGTTCATTTAGGAATCGGGAATCACGAACTGGCGGGCAATAAAACGAGGGCCGACTTCGTTACACAATTCGACTATTGGCTTGACAGTCCCGAGTTGCGGGAGCAACGGCTCAAGGACAATCCAAGCAACACTGAAGTAAAAACGTATTATCACTGGAAGCAGCACAACGTCGATTTTATTTACCTCGATAACGCCGGCGATGACGGATTCGACGACGCACAGGTGAACTGGTTTGAACGTGTCCTCGAGCGCGATAGAACCGATAGTCAGGTGAAAACGATTGTTGTGGGAATGCACCGCGCCCTACCCAATAGCCTCGCTTGTGGACACAGCATGAATGGCGATCTAGGGCACGAGAGCGTAAACGGCATCAAGAGCGGGCGCCGGGCCTATCTCGACCTGGTGAAGTGGAATAAGGAAACAAAAAAATTCGTCTACGTCCTTGCCAGCCATTCTCATTTCTTCATGCAGGATCTTTACGACACCGACTATTGGAAGAATCCTGAGCACGGGGGCGAGATTCTTTCGGGATGGATTGTCGGTACTGCCGGTGCGAGGCGCTACGCGCTGCCGGAATTAACGCCGGAAATGAAGGCGAAGACGAAGGCGGAGACCGCCGTGTCGGGCTATCTGATGGCAACGGTTGAGCCCAACGGAGCGATCGGCTTTGAGTTTGTAAAGTTAGGGCCAGACAGCCTTCCCAAAGAGATGCACGATCGTTATGACAGCGAATTCATAAAATTCTGTTTCGCAGGCAATACGGACTTTACTCCGCATCCGCCGCCGGAAAGCTGTAAAGAACGCTGAGAAGGATTCCGGAGAATATCCTGGGCCGAGTTGAGAGAAGAGCGCAGTCTCACTTGTGCGGTCTGAATTCAAGATCAAACCACGGCTCCCAGGTTTTGCCGCCATCGAGAGATTGAACCGCCGTTTCGCGCACACCGCCGGCGTCCGGTTTCCAAACTCCGCGAACCAATCTCTTTTTTCCATCTGCGCTTTGGTCGGCGCCGCTTAGAACCATCTCTCTATCTTTGAAAGAACCATCGATCGTCAGCAGCTCGCCGCGGTTGGTGACCCAGGTCTGGTGCCACATTTTTCTCGATTGGTCGTAGATACTGAAGCTCTCTCCCTGGTGGCCATCGAGCCCGGCATACTGTTCTCGCAAGACGCACCCGTCGAGTATTCGATTGACTTGCAATCGCGCGACAGGACCCGAAACACCGGCTTCGAACGCGTCCCAATCGCCCACCCAAAAGTCGAACTGCCGGTATTCCGGGGCAGTGCAGGCCGATTTCTTCTCGATCTGCCCGGCAGCCGCGCCACTCGACAGAAGTGAGGAGGACAAGAGGATTAGCAGTGAAATGCGACACAGGTCGAAAGCCGGCAGCTTTTTTTTCATCGTCGGGTTCCCCATCCGTCGTTCGAAGAATTGTCACTTCTGAAATTTCTTGGATTGAACCAGGGCGATAACAGCCAGACTTCGTCCGGTGAGCCATATCGACGCGCGTAAGCTTTGTTCGACACACTACAAGCCCTCAGCTCCACTCCGCAGAAATGACTGCAAACAGCGGGCCGACGGCATGAGCAGACGAGCTGGTATTGCTCTGAAGTGCCTGACCTGATCGAAAAAAGGCACGATCCATTACCGTAGGGGCTAAAACCGATCAGGTAGCGAGTGTGGCATTCGGGACACTCCACGCAATGACGCAGGCGGCGGTTGCTCATGGAAAATTTCGATTGGGAGTCGTAATCGCGAAGGTCTGAAAAAATCTCTGCAGTTGGCGGTTAGAGGGCAGGGAACGCCTGCCCTCAAGTCACCGCACGACCCATGCCTCGCGGCCAATAACTCGTCTCAGGCTTGCTTACTTCGCACCCGCGTTCTGCAGCGCAATTTTGCTGAAACCGGTCAGATGTTTTTTGATATTTTCCAGAGAGACGGTCGGGCGTGAATTCAATTTCAATTCTGTTTCCGGATTGCCGCTGCCGTCAAAAACAGGGACTGCCAGAAACCCGACTTCCAGACCTGTGGTCGAATCGACCGCCGTACCGCTGATCTCGCCTGCGTCGTTGATGCCTTGCGCCAGAACGAGATCGAGATTCAAATTGCCGCCAGTCACCAGCGTATTCAAATCGACGGAAGCGCCCTTTTCATAAAGCAGCGCCCTCACGCCGTTGGGCCCGTAAGATTGTCCGGCGACTTGTCCGCTTTCATTGATGTCGAAGCCGATGCTGTTCTCATCGCCCGTGCCGGGGGCGGGAGGAATTTCCATCATGCCGCCGGTCTTCGTCCAAATAAATCCCGTCGGACTCAGCGCGGCATTCTGATCTCCGCTGGTATTGGCAAACCCCACGACGACCCCGTGATTGTTGATGGCTACGGGCGTATTCCACGCCTGGCCTCCAATATTCCCCATATTCGTCGGCACTCCGTTTTCCCAGATCACCGCATGTTCTGCACTGGCTCCGCCCACGGCAACCGAGCAGATGCCGGAAATGCCTACGACTTGTCCCTGATCGTTGATCGCGGTTGCGGCTGAATCCGGGTCGGTCCCGTATCCTTTCAGCGCCGTTATCTGATTCAATCTCGGCCCCCAGATTGCTGCTTCAAATTGCAACACCTGAGGAGCAGTGCAGGTCGAGTCATGAACCGCGGTTTCGGCCCAACCGACAACTTGCCCTTTGTCGTTCACCCCGGCAGCATAGCCGTCATAGCCTCCCAGGGTCGGCAGCGCCGACATGACGCCATCTTGCCAGGCAAATCCGAGGCATACCTGATTGGTGACAGTGGGAAAGAAGGCTGAGCAACTCCAAGCCTCGCCCAGTGGGTTTGCCTGCGCAGTTTCGGCAATGCCGACAATCTCGCCGCGCGTGCTGTGGTTGGGCCACTCCACAGCGCTATTCGGGCCACCCAGCGTGCCCAGAGCCATCGGCGAGCCAACCCAAAGCTCCGCCTCCGATGTCTGGTTGTTCGCCGCGTTCGCCGCGCCTGAAATCCAGCCGAGGTCGTTGATCCCTACCGGTTCGGTGTTTCCGCCTTGCGGCGCGCCTAAATTAAACACGTAATATTTCTGAAAATTCTGATTCGGAGATTGGGTTTGTCCGCTGAGTTGAAGTGTTCCAAAAAGTCCGCCCAACAGGCTCGTTGCAGCAACCGCAACCATCGACCTGGATTTCATAACTGCCTCTCTCTCTCTCTCTTGCTTACTTTTTTCTGCTCTCTGAAATGCTTTCGACCGCGAACTTGAACATAGATCGGCTCGCCCTTTTTCATTGGACGTTTATGGACCTCGCTACCGAGAGCCCGGACGTTCTCGGACTTCGCTACCAGATCGCTTCTGGCATCACGTTGCGCGGGATCCCGCTCAGAAAGATTAGGAATTGGCTCCGGGAGCGTGGTCCGAAAACGTCCATAGAGCGGGAGAAAAAGAAGCTATGATGAGTTCGCTATATGAATCTCGACTGGCAAATCTGTTCGCGGGCGCGTCTCTCGCGCGATCCCCGCTTCGATGGGAAATTCTTTATCGGAGTGGTGGGCAGCGGCGTTTATTGCCGCTCGATTTGTCCCGCGCCTACTGCGAAGGAGAAGAATGTTCGCTATTTCCCCTCCGCGGCCGCGGCGGCCGAGGCGGGCTTTCGTCCCTGTCTGCGCTGCCGGCCGGAGTGTTCTCCGGGCACTCCTGCCTGGATGGGCACATCGAACACCGTGTCGCGGGCTTTGCGCCTGATCAGTGAAAGCGGCCTCGAAGAAGGCGGAGTGGAGCTGTTGGCAGAGCGGTTGGGAGTCGGCTCTCGTCATCTTCGGCGCTTGTTCATCAAGCATCTGGGGGCGACTCCGATGTCGGTGGCTCACACCCGGCGTCTGCACTTTGCCAAGAAATTGATCGACGAGACCAGGTTGCCCATGACGCAGATCGCGCTGGCCTCGGGTTTCGGCTGCGTGCGGCGATTCAATGCCGGAATCAGCACGGTCTACCATCGGACGCCGACGCAAATTCGGCGGCTGGCGCGGCAGAAAAAACGCCAGCCTGAAAATCACTACCTATTTCGACTTCGCTTCCGCCCTCCATACGACTGGAAAGGAATAATGTCCTTTCTTGCGGTTCGCGCGATTCCGGGCGTTGAAATTGTCGACAACGATCGCTACCGCCGCTCGATCTCGCTGGAGGGGCATCACGGATATTTCGAGGTCTCCTTCGATGAAGCTAATCACGCGCTGATCGCCGAGGTCGAATTTGGCGACCCGCGCTGCCTTTTCTTTATCACCGAGCGCATTCGCGCGATGTTCGATCTGAATGCAGATTGGGCTGCGATTGCGCGGAGCCTGCGAACTGATCCGGCTTTGCGGCGGCGAATTCAATCCCGGCCCGGCTTGCGGGTTCCTGGTTGTTGGAACGGCTTCGAACTCGCGATAAGGGCGATCCTTGGGCAGCAGGTCAGCGTGAAAGGAGCATCGACTCTGGCGGGCCGCATCGCCAGAGGTTTCGGCCAAGGGTTTCCCGCGGCTGATGGGATCACGCATATATTCCCGTCGCCCATGGTCTTGTCCGACGCCGACCTTGGCGGCATCGGCCTGCCGAAAGCCCGAGCTGCTACCATCCGGGCACTCGCGCGGGCAGTTTGCGACGGACGAATCAACTTTGAAGCCGTTGCCGACTCGGCCGATTTTCTCAACCGGTTTCAAGAGATTCCAGGCATCGGTAGCTGGACCGCCGAATACGTCGCCATGCGGGGCCTGGGCGAGCCTGATGCATTTCCCGCCGGCGATCTCGGCCTGATGCGGGCTTTGAATTTAGGAAGTGCGAGGGAAGTGGAAGTTCGGGCCGAAAGCTGGCGTCCCTGGCGCGCCTATGCCGCGATGCATTTGTGGAGTATTGCGGGCGAAGATCTCCCCGCGGCTAACCCGGCCGTGCCGGGGTTGTCTTCGGCAGATTTCCGATCGGTCGCTTCTTCCGCATAACCATGCGGGCACGGCGCGCCCCTGAGCCGACTCGCGAGCATTGTTTCCGTTTGCCCCTAAGTGCCATCTAATGAGGTGGCATGTCCTCACACGACCTTGCTTCCCTATGCTTCCGGCTCATATACTCTGAACGTTTGCCGTTCAGTGCAGAATTGACGCCGTGGCCGGCAAAATGAATCGCACTTATTCGGAGATTATGTCTATGAGCACCCTCGTCACAGCGCCTCAAGTCGATAAAGAAAGCAATCCATGGGAATCGCAGCGAGCGCGTTTCGATCTCGCTGCACAGAAGCTCAACCTTGATGACGGCCTGTGGCGGGTGTTGCGTTATCCCAATCGTGAACTCACGGTCTATATTCCGGTTCAGATGGATGATGGCCGCCTCGAAGTCTTCACCGGATTTCGCGTGCAGCACTCGATTGCCCGCGGTCCGGCGAAGGGAGGTATCCGTTACGCTCCCGACGTCACGCTCGATGAAGTACGCGCCCTCGCCAGTTGGATGACCTGGAAGTGCGCCGTAGTGAACATTCCTTTCGGCGGAGCCAAGGGCGGGGTCATCTGCGATCCGCACAAAATGTCGATGGGCGAGATCGAGCGCATGACTCGCCGCTATACCTCCGAACTGATCGAATTCATCGGCCCTGAAAAAGACGTTCCCGCCCCCGACGTCAACACCAACGAACAAATCATGGCCTGGATGATGGACACCTATTCCATGCACATGCGCCAGACCGTTACTGCGGTCGTTACCGGAAAGCCCATCAACATCGGCGGCTCCCGCGGTCGCCGCGAAGCCACTGGCCGCGGTGTAATGGTCGTGTGCGATGAGGCGATTAAGAAGCTCGGCCTCTCGCGCGAGAGCAGCCGGGCGATCGTTCAGGGTTTCGGCAATGTCGGGTCCAACGCAGCCCAGTTGATGTTCCAGGCCGGATACAAAGTTATTGGGATCGCCGAAGTCGGAGGCGGTCTGTACAACAAAAATGGAATCGATATCGACAAGCTCGTCGAATACCGGCAGAAAAACGGCACTGTGCACGGATTTCCCGGCGCAGAGTCTTACGATCCTGCGGAGCTGCTGACCACCGAATGCGAAATCTTAATTCCCGCCGCTACCGAGAATGTCATCACCTCGCGAAACGTTGAACGTGTGAAGTGCCGCATTCTGGCGGAGGGCGCGAACGGACCAACCACCTCCGCTGCCGACGACGTGCTTGCCGACAAGGGAGTTTTTGTAATTCCAGATATTCTCGCGAATGCCGGCGGCGTGACGACTTCCTATTTCGAGTGGGTGCAGGATCGCCAGGGATATTTCTGGAAGGAATCGGTGGTCAACGAACAATTGCAGGAAATCATGATCTCGTCTTTCGGAGACGTCGTCCGCTATGCCGAAACTCACCATGTGAACAATCGCATTGCGGCGTATATGTTAGCGATCGACCGCGTAGCTTATACGATTCGCCAGCGGGGAATCTACGCCTAAGGAGGCTTGATGAGTTCGCTTACCAGGAAACTGTTCGCGCGGATGTTGCCTCTGCTGCTTGCATCGCTAATGGTGCCTGCGGTCGCTTCCACGTATTCCTATGCGGATCCCGCGCCGCAAGCCGCTTCTGCGGCCGATAAGCTCGACCTCAACACAGCCACCGCCGACCAACTTAAAGCCCTACCCGGCATCGGGGATGCGTATTCCCAGAAAATCATCGCCGGCCGTCCCTACCGCACCAAGCTCGACCTAGTCCACAAAAAGATAATCCCGCAATCGACGTACGACAAAATTAAGGACCAGATCATCGCCAAGCAGCCCAAGCCAAGCGCAATGACTCCGGCGACGAAGTAACTTGGAGGACGCGGTCAAGCTGGCTTTTTATTGAAAGTATTAAACCTCAAAGCCTCGAGAGTTTGTGCATTGCCTTCCTTCTTCCCGGTGGAGCATAATCGAGGCTACTTCGGCAATTCAGCGATGATTGCCTTTGGCCGCGCGTGAACCTTCCCAACTCCATCACGCTGATCCGCATTTGCAGCATCCCGTTGTTCATTTGGGTTTTGTCTTCCGCTCATTTCAGCAGCGAACACGGCGCCAAGGAACTGATCGCGTCGGCGATTTTTATCGCGGCCTCGATGACCGACGGCATCGACGGATATCTCGCTCGAAAGCGCGGTCAGATCACGACCATGGGCATTCTGCTCGACCCGATGGCCGACAAGCTTCTGATTGCCGCGGCCTTCGTTACTCTGGTGCAATTCAATCCGAGCCTGGTTCCGGCCTGGATTGCCGTCATAATCATCGGACGCGAGTTTCTGGTAAGCGGGCTGCGTTCAATTGCGGCGTCCGGCGGATTCACCATTGAGGCCAGCGATCTGGGCAAATTCAAGATGGTCGTGCAGATCGTTTCGGTGGTCGCGGTGATTCTCGATCATCGCTGGAAAGAATGGCCTCTGTTCGGAAACTTCGTCCTCCCGGTGCATTGGATCGCTTACACTGCGATTTGGTTTGTAGTCTGCGTATCGCTGATCTCGGGCGTCGATTATTTTGTCGCCTTCTGGTCGAAGATTGACAAGCGGGTTTCCAAGCGCCGCCGCCGGGCCTTCGTTCTCAGTCGCCGCAATAAGCCGCAATCGGCGCCACGTGCGGCAGATGCCGATGTCGCTCCCACAGCCTAATTCGCCTTCTCTGGTTGACGCGTCTCCAGCGAACGATATCGACCGCTCTCCGTCGGAAGCTTGTGCGCGTCGAGCAAAGCAATCCTGCGAGCGGGAGTTCACTGACGAAGAACGCTGGCTGCTGCTTCGACTGGCTCACGATTCCGTTGCCTCAGCGCTCGAAGGCCGCGCAATCTCGCTTGACCCGCCCACGCCTCATCTCGCCGAACCTCGTGGGGTCTTCACTTCACTTTATCTGCAGAAAGCGCTGCGCGGATGTGTTGGCTACGTTCTGCCAAATTATTCGGTCTTTCGCGCGGCCGCGGAAACCGCGCGGGCCGCTGCCTTCGAAGACAATCGTTTCCCGCCGGTGACTCAGGAAGAAGCCGCTCGTCTCGAAATTCAGCTCAGTATTCTTAGTGTTCCTAAGCCAATTCAGGCCGAAGAAATAGAAATCGGCCGGGATGGTCTGCTCATCGGTTGGCATGGCAGGCGGGGCTTGCTGCTTCCTCAGGTTCCAGTTGAGCATGGATGGGATCGACGAACCTTTTTGGAGCAAACCTGCCGGAAGGCGGGCCTGCCGGCAGATGCCTGGCAAAAGGGCGCGACCATCGAGGGTTTTAGCGCCGAGGTGTTCGGCGGAAAAGGCACTCATTAAAATAAAACCGGAAGCGGTTTCTCCGCTCCCGGTTTTTCTATCCTGGTTTTAGTGCGGTTTTATTGTGATTGTGCCTGTTCGTCCAGCTCCACCCCATCGCCCGCGTGTACGTCTTCCATGGCAAACACAATCATGCCAGTCGCGGTTGTGGGTGTGGTGCCGATTACCACGATCTCGCCAACTGCGCGCCGCGGCAGATCGCGAACATGGATCACTGGGCCGTTACTCTTCTCCCACAAGCCCGGATCGAAGGATGCCTGTCTCTTTTGGGTGTCGTCGGTGTAGGAAGCCTTGAATGAAAGCGAATCGACTGGATCGTGCAAGTCCGCGTCGTAATTCCGCACCGCACGGAAATAATCGCCGATCTTCACGCCCTGGTTCGATCCCACGTTGAAATAGACCTTTTGTCCCGTCCCCAGTTCGGAGTCGAAATCCTTGCCCATGACGATGCGCCCGGAAACCTTGCTACGGGTGGGTAGAAACCGGTCAAAGCGCAGCGGCGGATGGAACGATACCATCTGCTTCTCATTGAAAGGAATCGCTGTATCCCCGGGATTGATGGGATCGCAGGAATACTCAATCTGTGCGATCGCAGACTTGCTGCGCGTATCGATCACGCGAACGCGCCCAATCTCGGCGTAAGGCTGTCCCGTGGCTTTCAGCAGCTTGCTCTGGCCGGGGAACATTTCGTATTCGTTCACATCCTTCAGTTCACGGATAATCTCGTACTGCGATCCGGCCGTGTATCCCGAGCCCCTCAAGTAGACGATGTCTCCGTTTACATACTTTGTCGTTGCGGGAGTGTCCAACCCTCCGTCGACAAAGCTCGCATCCGGGAGCAGATGCTGGCTGATAAATCCGGCGCAATAAACATCGGCCTGGGTGGGCATCTGCACTCGTTCGATCGGGAAGCTCGCCGAAGTTATCACCGTTCCTGTTGGCACGGTCGTGGCCGGAACTGTGTCGGCTCCCGACTGCGCCCACATTGCCGTCGCGGCAAGCAAGAATAACCATCCTGTTTTCTTCATGTTACCTCCGGGAGAGGGCATACGCGTGCCGCTGCTCCTGTTAAGATGCCACCTGCTCAAGGCTTCATCCGGAAGGTAACAACCGGCTGGGGGAGGGTCAAGGTTACGAGGGTGTCACGGCGTTGGAAACGCTTTTTCTAATATTCTGTGAATCTGGTGTTGCAAACTGGCAAGCCGCCCCTGTAAGATTCGCGCCGAACCTTTTCGGTCAAACCATTGATTTAAGATGATTTCTGCTGCCAACAGTTATCCGGCCCGTCTCATTCCCCTGCGCCTGCCACGGGTGTGCGTGGCTGTCGCCGCCTCCGATCCGGCTGAATTGATCGACAAGGCCGAATCTCTGGTTCGTGATAACCCCTTTCTGGAGTTCAGGTTAGATTACATTTCGAAGCCCAGCCTGGCGCTGCCAAAGATCAAGCAGTTCCTCGAGAGCCATGCCGGGATCTCCATTATCGCGACCTGCCGCCGCGCTGCCAGCGGAGGCAAGTTTCGCGGCTCCATCGCCTCGCAGATCGATATCCTTGCCAAGGCCTCAGCGAGCGGCTGCCAATTGGTCGATGTCGAGCTGCAAACCGCTCAGAAGATCAAGCCGGCGCAATTGCAGAAGCTGCGCACCCGCTCGGCGGTGATTCTGTCTTTTCACGACTTCCGCGGCACCAAAAAGCTCGACGAAACACTGGAGAAGATGCGCGGCTTCCCCGCCGACTTCTACAAAATCGTCAGCACCGCGTCAACGCTTTCCGACAACCTGACCATGATCGAGTTTCTCAGCCGCGAAGCCGATAACCATTCGCTGGTCGGCGTCTGCATGGGCGAGCAGGGAATCATCAGCCGCGTTCTTGGAGTGCGCGCCGGCAGCGTCTTTACCTTCGCCTCCATCAGCCCCGGAGAAGAAACCGCTCCCGGCCAGGTCACGGCGCAGGAACTGCGCAGCGTCTACCGGATTGAACAAGTCGACGTCGCCACGCGCGTCTACGGAGTCGCCGGCGATCCCATCGCGCACTCGCTCTCGCCCGCGATCATGAATGCAGCTTTCCGCCGCGAGAATGTCAACGCAGTCTATCTCGCGCTGCACGCCAAGACTCTCAAAGATCTGCTCAACTGCGTGCGCCAGATTCCCATCCACGGCCTCAGCATCACCATGCCGTACAAAGAGGCCATTATTCCGTATCTCGACAACACCGATTCGCACACCACGAAAATCGGCGCCTGCAATACCGTGGTCCGTGCGCAGGATGGCAAACTCTACGGCTTCAACACCGACACTTCGGGAGTAGTTCGCCCGCTCGAGCGCCGCTTGAGCACTCTGCAGGACGCAAAAATTCTCGTCCTCGGCGCGGGAGGCGCGGCCCGCGCGGCGGTCTTCGGCCTGAAAGAACGGGGAGCCGAAGTCTACATTCTCAACCGCAATCTTGCCGCAGCGAAGAAGCTGGCTCACCGTGCCCACGCCCGCTCGCTGAAGCGCGCCGACCTGAAGAAGTTCGCCTTCGACGTGATCATCAACGCCACGCCCGTCGGCATGGGCAACACCCGCGAAACTCCGCTGCAGGAAAAAGAAATCAATGCGCGCTACGTCTTCGACATGATTTACGACCCGGTCGAAACCCGCCTGATGAAGCTGGCCAAAGAACGCGGAGCGCAAATCATTCCCGGATCGGAAATGTTCGTCCACCAGGCCGCGCGCCAATTCGAAATCTGGACCGGCAAGCCTGCTCCGCAGGACGACATGCTGCAGGTGGTCAACCTGGCTCTGCAGGAGCGGGCGGCGAGGGCCGCGGCAGCGAAGAAGAGATAGATTTTCGACACAGGATACTCACCGAGCCGTAGCCGGCAATGTGCCAGCGCAATGTTTCCGCAGGGTGCACTGAGAGAGCTCAACTAAGTATCACGCCCGAAAAGGCGCGAAAGACGGTGAAGAGATTGCTCTCGCGCGGTAGTGAGGTGGGATTAAGTCCCGTTGCCGGATAGATTCACGGGGGCGGGACTTATCGATCCGGTCGGCAAGTTGAAAAAGAGCTGCCCATTGTCAGCTCCCGTCTTGGTGGGATCGAATACCACTGTGGCAGTGCAGCTTCCGCCGGGCTCAATCGGGTGGCCTGTGCAGTTCTGCGTCGCTAGGTAATTATGCTCGGCCGTTTGCCCGAGACCCACGCCAAGAAACGTGATCGCAGCGCTTCCCTCATTGGTCGCGGTCACGGTTTGCGGCTTGCTCCTTATCCCAATTTCCTCGCTGCCGAACTTTAATGCAGCGGGCGAAACCTTGATCACGGTTGCGCTGCCGGTAAGCTCGATGAATTGCGGCTTCGAAGATGCGCTGTCGACAATCGTAATTAGCCCATTGAAGTTTCCAGCGGACCTGGGATCAAACGTCGCGGCAATTGGGCAACTCGCGCCCATCGCCAGCATGCTTCCGCAGGTGGTGCTCATGTGAAATTCGCCAGATAGCTTTATGGAACTGATCGAAAGCGGGTCGGGCCCGGTGTTAGTCAAGTTCAAAGTCTGCTTCGAACTGGCTGTATTGAATAACTGCACTGGAAACGTCAGCGGTGCCGTACTAGGTGAAAAACTTACCTCGCCAGTGTTCAGCATGCTCCCAACGCCATAATCGGAGTTCCCGAGGGCAAAGTCCGGCAGATGGTCCCCGTTCAGGTCGCCCACAGCCGGAAGCCCGGATACAGCAGACGCGAAAAACTGCGCCGGTTGAAGCGTCCCGTCCCCGTTCCCCCAGAAAACATCGACACCCACGGCCGGGCCTAGTCCGATCGTGCTCGTAACCGCCACATCTAGTTTGCCATCGAGGTTCAGATCATCGACGACCATATAGTACGAGATCCCGGTGGTGTCATAGTTTACGGGCGGCTGCAGCGTGCCGTCCCCGTTGCCGAGCAATACAGCGACGCCCGCAAGGTCGTAGCTCAGGACCGCGTCCATGTTCCCGTCGCCGTTTAGGTCGCCCGCAGCGACCGTGGCAGGCACATATTCGATATCCTGAGTGATGGAATCCTGAAGTGTGCCATTTCCGTTCCCCAGCAGCACCCCGATGCTGTATGTCGCGCCGAAAGATCCGGTCACAAGCACGTCGGGATTGTGGTCGTTGTTGAAATCGGCTACCGCCAGCCACTGCGCGCCGACAAAAGAGTCGTTGTCGCTTGGCGGCTGAAACGTGCCGTCGCCATTGCCCAGCAGCACGCTGATGTAAGGGTTCTCAATGACGACGATATCCATCTTGCCGTCGTTGTTGAAGTCTCCCACGGCAACAAACTCGTTGTAGCTCGTGGTATTGGAACTGATCGGCGGCTTAAATGTTCCGTCTCCGTTCCCGAGATAGACGCTCACGGTGCTGGGACTTAGATTTTCATTGGCAACCACGATGTCGAGGTTACCGTCGTTATTGAAATCAGCGACCGCCAGCGAATAAGAAAGCTCGGTCCGAGTAGTCATCGGCTTCTGAAAAGTGCCGTCCCCATTGCCCAGGGCCACCGTAAATCCGTTGTCGGTTGTCATGACGACATCGAGATTGCCGTCGTTATTAAAGTCGCCGACAGCAAAGCAATCAGCGCCTTGGGGAAACTTCGTCGTGGAGCGGGTCTCGAACTGCGCCCACGCCGGCGCGGCAGCGACAGAAGAACAAAACAGGAGCGCTAATGCAGAGAACGCGCAATTCAAATACAGCGATCTTGGCAGGGTCATGGGCCAGCAACTCCTCGAAAGTCTTCCAGGGGCCCGGACAGCAGATTCCGCAAAGCTTACCACGGCCTGCGCACCGATCCAGCGAGCCTTTTTCCTCTGTGCTTAGGGGCTCCGCTCCCGCAGTGGGAAGCGTTGCCCCGTTACGAAGCTAGGATGGTGAAGAAAAGACAAAGGGAAGGTTTGCGCTCTGCTGGTAAGACTGTCGCCGAAATTCTGGGTATATTTAGCGCTGCCGCGCAGGACTATCCCCAGGCGCCACAAAGCCGGGCAGGTTCGCCCTCCTAACTGGAAGGCTAGCTCGACGCGCTGGCCTTGAAGATTCCAGAGCCTAATCTCCGTCGCCTGCCAGCGTCACCGGCCGGGGACTAAACCCTCCACGAAGATCAAGATGCAAAGTCGCGGTCCGTGGCCCTGATTTCCCGGGCGTAAATGTTACGCTCACCGAACATTCCCCTCCCGGGGCGATTGCGCCGGAAAGGCAATCGTTGGTCTCGGAGAAATCCGCCCCGTCCGTTCCGCTGATCGCGAGACTCGAGAACGTTACCGCCGCCTTCCCCTCATTCTTTGCGACTACGGTCAACGGCTCGCTCTGAGTACCGACTTTGTGCCTTCCAAATTCCAGGCTTTCGGGTGTCAGCTCTACGAAAGTGGTCGTGCCACTCAGCTCGATGACCTGTGGCTTGGAGGATGCGCTATCCACGAGCGTCACTGCGCCGGTATGCCGCCCCTGACTCCTTGGGGCGAAAACCGCGCTGATCGTGCAGCTCCCGCCTGAGGGAACTGACTTCCCGCACGAATTGCTGACGCGAAAGTTGCCAGAGGCCTCGACGGACGAAATCGAGATCGGGTGAGCGCCTGTATTGGTCAATTGCACCGTCTCCGGGCTGCTCTCGGAGCCGACAAGTTGGGAAGGAAACGAAAGCGGCGAGCTGGGGGAAAAGCTGGCCGCGCCGGTTTTCGGAGGAGGGATGGTGTGGTAAGATTGTCTTACCATGGAAACGAAGATTTCCACTAAGGGGCAGGTAGTGATTCCGGGCCCGCTTCGCCGTCGCCTCGACATTCGTGCGGGCGATCGCCTGGAAGCGAACGTTGAAGACGGGCGGATTATACTTACACCCCGCAAAAAACGCACACACCGGCCTAAGCTAATCACCGATCCCATGACGGGGCTGCCCGCTTTGAGCGCGGGACCAAATGCTCCGGCCTTAACCAGCAAAGCTGTCGAAGAAATTCTCGCGAGCTTCCCCGAGTAGGATTTCGCGAATTCCCATGATTTATCTGCTCGACGTAAACGCCCTTATCGCTTTGGGACTGGTCGATCACGAATTGCATTCGCGGGTAGCTTCGTGGGTAAAGTCTGGGGATGCAACGGTGTTCGCCACATGCTCGATCACCGAACTTGGTTTTGTCCGCGTGTTGGCGCACGCCCCAGCCTACGGAATCGCCGTTACCCAGGCCCGAACAGCCTTACTTCGACTTAAGACTGCAGCAGGCTCGCGCTTCACTTTTATCTCAGATGGGCACGACATTTCCCAGCTACCGGGATGGGTCCGCACTCCAAAGCAGATTACGGATGGTCACCTGAGCAAACTTGCCACCGCGAACGGTGCCGTTTTCGCAACCTTGGACGAGAGCATTCCTGGGTCTTATCTCATCCCGAAATGAAGTGTGCTGCCCTAACCTGGGCAGATCCTGAGAATTTCATATGCCCAAACGCCACAAAGCCGGGCAGGTTCGCCCGGCTTACTTTACGTGGACCTGGCTCAGAGGATCTTGTTTCGATCGGCCGAACCAGAATGTCAAAATGTCGTCTCAGTTTGCGGGCAGCGAGTTCGCCACTCGCGCCTGCCTGAGGCTTGTTACATCACCATTGCCAGATTTTCCAGCTCGTACTGAAGAACCGGCAGGGCGCACCCGGCCATCTCGACGCGGCCAGCCGCATCCAGCGCTGCCTTGGGTGAAACCCCGTATCCCCGGCCCATTAGAAACACCTGCAACAATTCGGCAGCCTCGTAGGAGTCGATCATGCCGCCCTGCAGCAGATCGCTGCGCAGCGCCGACAATTCCGTCGCCGTGAATCTATCTTTATCGTTTGTCGCCTTCTCAACCATTGCTTTCTCTACCATGGCCGTCATCACCTCCGATTCCGACCTTTCGAACCTCACTTGCCTATTAGACTCATCGGCAGCCGCACAAGTTGCATGCAATTGAACTGCCGTGCGAGCCTTCCTGGTTCATATACGCAAACCAGAGTCGGTTAGATTCATAAACCCTTGTGGATATCGGAAGTTCCGGGCATCTTCGCACAGAGCACGAGCTTCTTCCTGCTGGCTGCGGTAACGTAACGGTCCCAAAAAGTGACACAGAGTGTCGTTCTGGGATTCTGCGACCGCAACCGGCATCAACTGGAATGAGACAAGCGAGGCTTGTCAAGTTTTGTAAGGAGTTCGGTGGGAACGGCGGGCCTCAGCGCAAAGCTCTCAGGGCTCGATTGTCGCCTGATCGACCAGCATGATGGGAATATCGTCCTTCACCCCGTAGACCCGGTGGCACTCGGTACACTTCAGGTTCTCGGGATTCTGGCGGTACTCCAGCGGCTTTTTGCACGCGGGACAGACCAGGATGTCGAGCAGTTCTTTCGCGACCATGCCGAGCATTGTACGACAGTGAATTGGGTCCGCGCTTTCCGCCAGCCAGGCAGTGTAAGATTTTCTTGCATGCCCGCAAGAATCCTCGACGGAACCAAAATCGCTTCCGAAATTCGCTGCGAGGTCGCCGAAGAAGTCAAAACCATGGCCGCTGCCGGCGTTCGTCCCGGACTGGCCGTCGTGCTCGTCGGCCACAATCCCGCGTCGGAAGTCTATGTTCGTGGCAAAGTGAAGGCCTGCCGAGAAGTTGGCATCTACAGCGAAGAGCAAAAACCCGCCGAAACGGTAACAACATCCGAACTGCTCGCGCTCATCGATAAGCTCAACCGCAGCGAAGAAATCGACGGCATTCTCGTGCAATTGCCGCTGCCTTCTCAAATCGATTCCAAGAAGATTTTGCTGGCCATCGACCCCGCAAAAGATGTCGACGGATTCCACCCCATCAACGTCGGCCTACTCTCCACGCAGAGTCCGGGCCTGGTCCCGTGCACTCCCGCAGGAGTGATGGAGATCCTGAAACGCAGCAACATTCCCATATCGGGACAAGTCGCCGTTGTCGTCGGACGCAGCGACATCGTGGGCAAACCCGCAGCCATGCTGCTGCTCAATGCCAATGCGACGGTGACGGTTTGTCATTCGAAAACCCGCGACCTCGCCGCCGAATGTCGACGGGCCGATATTCTCGTGGCCGCGATCGGCCGCGCGGGCATGATCACGCGCGACTTCGTGAAGCCCGGCGCTACCGTGATCGACGTCGGCATGAATAAAGTCACCGATCCGGCGGTCTTTCAACGACTGTTCGGTGGAA
>Ga0210391_10000334_pt1 | contig 53261 bp, 42 predicted proteins | sample IncBWC12OmetaG_FD_160573 | JGI IMG/M metagenome (GOLD analysis project Ga0210391, IMG submission 160573) | Forest soil microbial communities from Barre Woods Harvard Forest LTER site, Petersham, Massachusetts, United States - Inc-BW-C-12-O ...
AGGCGTTTGTGGCCGGTCGCGAAGCCACCAGCGCCGTTGTCTGCTGGAACGGTAGCGTCCTCGCTGGCCTCCATTTTGAAGTAGTCAACAAAGCAAGTTCGAGAGGGCACGCCACGGTGGTGCGCGCGATCGAGAACGCGGAAATGTCGGCTGCTGCTGAGGCGATGGCTCGCCGCCTCAATCTCTCCGGACTTTACGGTTTTGATTTCATGCTGGAGGCAGAGACTGGAAACGCGTACCTCGTCGAAATCAATCCCCGCTCTACTCAAGTCGGGCATTTAAGCCTGGGGCCGGGACGCGACCTTCCCGCAGCCTTGTACGCCGCCTTGTCCGGCAAAGCGGCGGTAGAAGCACCGAAAATTACAGAGAAGGACACGATCGCACTGTTTCCGCAAGAATGGATCAGGGATGCCGAAAGCCCATTCCTGCGTTTGGCGTATCACGATATTCCTTTGCAGGAACCTGAACTGATTCGTGACTGCGTCAGCAACTATCAGAAGCAGAGCGCGTGGTACTCCAAGTCTGTTCGCAAACCGGTTTCTTCGGCTGTCCGATCCTCCCAGCCCATGGCCGCTCGCGTGAAGGGCCGTGCCGTGGGACTCGATTGGGGACAGAAATAAATCTTCATATGAATGACAAACGTTCAAACACGGTGAAGAAGCGGCTTAGGATCATGAAGTTCGGCGGGACGTCGGTGGGCGATGCGTCCTCCATCAAGAAAGTGGTGGACATTATTCGCGACGCGTCGCGCGAGAGTGATCTGGTGGTAGTCGTCTCTGCCATGAGCGGTGTGACCAACCAATTGATCGAAGCGGCCGTGCAGTCCGCACTCGGAAATCGCCTTTCCCTAGCAACGATCTTCCCTGAGTTGCGCAGGCGGCACACGGCGGTTGTCGACACACTGATCCATTCCGCTGCGGAGCGAAGTCGCATCGGGGGCGAAATGGATCGACTATTTCAGGAAGGCGAACAGCTTTGCCAAAGCACAATGCGCATGCGCGAATTGACGCCGTCGACACGCGATTCGATTTCCAGTCTGGGCGAGCGTCTATCTGCTCCTATCGTCGCAGCGGTGTTGGAGAAGCACGGGGTCGCGAGCGAGGCGATTGAGGCCACAGCGCTTATCCAAACCGATTCCTGCCATGGCGCCGCCGACCCGCACATGGATGCGACCCGGAAACTCTGTCAGAAGCGCCTGCACCCGCTCGTGCAGAAGGGAGTCGTTCCCGTGGTGACTGGCTTTATCGGCGCTACGGTGGAGGGCGTGCTCACGACTCTTGGTCGAGGCGGCTCTGATTGTTCCGCGACGATTGTGGGCGCGGCTCTCGACGCCGATGAAGTGATCATCTGGACCGACGTCGACGGGCTGATGACCGCCGATCCACGCCTGGTACCGGATGCATCCACAATCGCTGAGATCTCATATCGCGAAGCAGAGGAAATGGCACACCTTGGCGCCAAGGTCCTCCATCCGAAGACTCTTCGTGCGGTGAATCAAAGCGGGATTCCACTCTGGATCCGCAACACATTTGCTCCGGAACTTGCGGGAACGAAAATCACGCCAGCCGGGCCTCCAAAAGCGCTGTCCACGGCAACCTCTGGCACCAGCTCTGCAGCGTGGTACAACGAGGCCCAACGATCCTGTGTCGATGCAGATTAAGCAGAATCACCCATGAACCCTTACCAGTGCATCGCTCCCGACGTAAAGCTGGGACAAAACGTGAAGCTCTCCAAGTTCATCAACCTATACGGTTGTGAAATTGGCGATGAATCGAAGATCGGCGCGTTTGTCGAGATTCAAAAGAACGCGAGTGTGGGCGAGCGCTGCAAGATTTCAAGCCACACATTCATCTGTGAAGGCGTCACCATCGAGGACAACGTTTTCATCGGCCACGGCGTGATGTTCATCAACGACAGCTTTCCCCGAGCCACCGCCGCCGACGGCAATCTGCAAACCGAAGCCGACTGGAAAGTCGAGCGAACCGTAGTCAAGAAGGGAGCGTCGATTGGCTCTGGAGCCACGATTCTCTCGAACGTCAGCATTGGTGAAAACGCCATTGTAGGAGCCGGCAGCGTGGTCACCAAAGACGTACCGCCCAGCAGCATCGTGGTTGGAAATCCAGCAAGAGTTCTGCGTTATATCGACAAAATTACGGAGGCTTCAAAGTGAGTGGTTCTCAAAACACGCCCAACAGCATTCCTTTTCTTGATCTGGTTACTCCGCACGTTGAGCTCGAGCACGAGTTAACTGAAGTTTTCCGCAAAGCCTTGCTGACTGCCGGATTCATCGGCGGCCCCATGGTCGAAGAGTTTGAGAAGGCCTTCGCGACTTTCTGCGAGGCCAGTTACGCGGTTGCGATCAGCAGCGGCACCGACGCTCTGCGCTTCGCCCTCATGGCCAGCGGAGTGAAGCCCGGCGACGTGGTAGTCACCGTGCCGCACACCTTCATCGCAACCACGGAAGCGATCTCGCAAGCCGGCGCGCTACCCGAGTTCGTAGACATCGATGAGCAGACGTACAACATGGACCCGGCAAAACTCAAAGAATATCTAAAGAAACAGTGCACGGTCGACGATGCCGGAAAGCTCGTAAGCCGCCGCAGCGGCCGCCCGGTCACCGCCATTGTCCCGGTCCATTTGTATGGGCAGATGGCCGACATGGATCCGATCCTGGAGCTGGCCGAGCGCTATCGTCTGGTCGTGATCGAGGATGCCTGCCAGGCGCACGGTGCCGAATATTTTTCACGAAAGCAGAACCGCTGGATGAAAGCGGGATCCATGGGACGAGCCGCCGCATTCAGCTTCTATCCCGGGAAGAATCTCGGCGCATGCGGCGAAGCGGGCGCTGCCACCACCAACGATGCCGGCATCGCGAAGACGATGAAGATGCTTAGGGATCACGGCCAAGCCACAAAGTACTATCACGACGTCGAAGGCTACAACGGCCGCCTCGACTCGATCCAGGCCGGCCTTTTGCATGTCAAGTTGGCGTATCTGGCAAAGTGGAATGCCCAGCGCCGCGAACGCGCAGCGGAGTACAAGCGGCTGCTCAAAGCTGTAGACCGCAGTCTGGTTCCACCCTGCGAACCGTCATGGTCGCGTGCGGTGTATCACCTGTATGTGGTTCGAACGGCCGATCGCGAAGGCCTGATGGAGCATCTGAAACAGGCTGGCATCGGCACCGGAATTCACTATCCCATTCCGCTGCACCTGCAGAAAGCCTACGCATCCATGCAGTACAGCCTCGGCGACTTCCCCGTAGCAGAGAAGGCCGCCGCGGAAATCGTTTCCCTGCCCATGTTCCCGCAACTCAAGGAGCAACAGCAGGCTCGGGTGGTGGAGCAAATTCTTGACTTCACCTCGATGACCTCGCGCAAGCACGTCGAGCATGACGGAGCACCTCTATCCACCGCGGAACGGACTGCCTGATAATGAGCTTTCGGTTCGACAGATTCGCGACGCTGTACCTTGTCAATCCGTTTCGGCGGAGTGCGTCTCCCGATAAGCCGGCCATCCCGATTCTCATGTACCACAGCATCTCGGACGACGCAGAAACAGTGCATCCCTATTACCGCACGTCGACCTCCCCACAACAATTCGCCTCGCAAATGGAGTACCTGCATGAGAGCGGATACACGGCCTGCAGCCCGGCTCAGGCTATTCAGCAGTTGCAGCAGCAAACGCAAGACACGGCAAAACTCGTGGTCATCACCTTCGACGACGGCTACCGCAACTTTTATCAATACGCATTCCCCGCGTTGAGTCAGCACGGCTTCAGCGCGACGGTTTTTCTGCCGACTGCCTATATTGGAGACCGTCCGCTTCAGTTCAAAGGGAAGGATTGCTTAACCTGGGCCGAGGTTCGGGAGTTGAACAATCACGGAATCCTGTTCGGATCCCACACCGTAACCCACCCATGGCTTCGGGAATTGAGTGTTCCGGCTGTCAATGAAGAGATAACAAACTCCAAGGCAACGATCGAAGACAAGCTTGGCTCGGCGGTAGACTCGTTCGCCTACCCGTACGCCTTCCCTCAAACGGACACCGATTTCACGAAGATGTTGCGTGACTCGCTTCGCCGGGCCGGCTACCAAAATGGCGTGTCCACAATTGTAGGAAGAGCGAACCGGAACAGCGAGCCGCTTTTTCTCGAGCGCCTGCCGGTGAACTCCTGCGACGACCGAGCGTTGCTGAGCGCCAAGCTGGACGGAGCCTACGACTGGATCTCCACATCTCAGTACCTTACCAAAATGGTAAAAGCCCGCTTACGAAGCCCTGTTGGCGGCGCTAAACGTAGCATTTCAAAAGACTTTCCTGCGGTTCAGTGAAAGCTCTAGAAACGGGGCATGTCCTCCCGGCACCTGTTCGCAATGTCCGCCTCTGGTTATAAAAGAGACTCGATCATCCAGTGGATCGTGAGCAACTCCCCTACTGGGCAATTGAGTTTTACCAGCAGGTTCGCCAAGTTGGCGAACCCAGCACACGATTAGTGGAGGACAGAGTGAACGGGCCCCGCAACCTTGTACTCGCAGTAATGTTCGTCATCCTTCTCACATGCTTTTCTGGCGCCAGCGACGTGTATTTTGCACAGTCTGCGGCTGGCGGCGGATCAGGCACGAGTTGCGCGACCGCTGAATCAGTGGCGACGTTCAATGGCGGTTCGCAAGTCGCAGGCAATACTTATCATTTGTGCGGAACAGTCACAACCCCGGTTACTCCGAGCTCCAGCGGCAAGAGCGGAAGTCCCATCATGCTCCTTTTCGATTCTGCCTCGGGAGGGAATATTTCAATGCCAGCTGCCCCTTCAACTGGGGCCATAAACCTCAGCGGCCGAAGCTATTGGATCGTTGACGGGGGAACTCCTTGCGGTCCCGGAACCACTTGCTCCGCCAATCAAACCGGCACTGGAACTATACAAAACCTCTGCGAAGGCTCTCCGGGTTCCAGCTTCCCCGGTTGTGGTACGGTTTCGCAGCAAAGTACAGGTGGGATTTTTCTCGGCTACAGCGGGGGATGTGGAAGTAACATAGAAATACGCAATCTGCTGATTCTCAACATTTATCAGCGGACCTCTACCTCGGATGACGACCAGACACAAGGAGCGTGGTATTCCGGGGCTGTCACGGGGGAAGGTTGCGGCGCTAATATGTTGGTTCACGATCTTACCGCCACCTGGGGCCATGCGCTGATTGATCTCTCCGCCGGAGCAGGAGCCAATAATTATCGGGTTTACAACAACTACCTCGCTAATTTTGCCTGGCCAATATACATGAATTCGACTGCCACAATTGCCACTAACGGTATGATTTACAACAATGAAGTCGTGATCAACAGCGCGTGGGGATCTTGGCCGCAAAGCACAAATTTCCATGTGGATGGCATCTTCTTTGTCGGGGTCGATGCGACTGAGAGTTGGAATGGCGGCTATATCTATAACAATTACATTCATGGCGACTGGGGAACGATAAACGGCAATGTGTTATGCGGCACGGGCTTTATCTACGCCAATCAGAATCTCCAAAATCTGTATATCTTCAACAACGTCTTTTACATCACTAACGGGGGTTACGCCTGCAACGGCCTGATCGCTACTGGTTATGGGACCGTAAGCCAGTACATGTTGAACAACACTTTCGTAGGAACCAGCACTGCTTCGGGCGGAGCTTGGGCAATGGGAGACGCAGGAGCCAACGCGGCCAACTCGACTACTGCAGAGAACAACATTGTATCTACGATGGTCGGAGGGTGGCTTTACCAGGACGACAGCGCAAGCGCCATAAAGCTCATAGACTACAACGACTGGTACAACCTCAGTGGGAACGGACAAAGCTCTGCGTGGCAGGTCGGCTCGCTTAGTCCATGGCCGTTCATTCCGTGGCAGGCGTGCGTTGCGTGCGTAGCTTCGGGAACTCCAGATGCACATGGTACGACCGGGAATCCGCTGCTTACAGGGACATTCCATCTTGGTGCTAGTTCCTCGGCGGCATGGCAGAAAGGCGCAAACCTTGCATCGATGTGCACTGGCCAGCCCAACCCCGGCCTGGGGGCGCTGTGTTACGACAAGAACGGCGTTGCTCGACCTGACTCCGGCGCGGGGCCATGGGATATGGGAGCATACGAAGACTCCGCTAGTACCGCACCCGCACCTGCACCTCCCACTGGGCTAGCTGCGGTCGTGCAGTAGGGTAACGGCAAGCTCACAAACCTCGCCAGATTTATCTGGCGAGGTTTGTTTTCCGAGTCAGGCGTATTGCTATATCCGCGACGGCCCGAAGTTTGTGGCACATCCGACACGGGCGCAAAAATCTCCTACATCAAGAAGCGACAAACAGCCAGAAAAATGCCAGCCTCAAATACACTTGCTGCACACCCTTCTGATCGACAACTGGCGGCGACTATCGGGAAAAGCACTATTTTCGGCATGGTCTCCAGTGGCGCCCAGATCGGTACGAGACTGATCACCGTTCCGGTCGTGATTCATCACTTGGGGCTCGGCGGATATGGAATCTGGTCCATCATCATCGTGACGGCTGCTTATATGCGATTTGGAAGCGCCGGAATCAAGTCGGCGTTCCAAAAGTACGTTGCCGAAGCAACTGGAAACCGCGACTTTGACACCGCTAATAAACTCGTAAGCACAGGCAGTATTTCGATGCTCGTGCTTTCTTTGATCGGTCTGATTCCGGTAGCTCTTTTCTCAAAGAAGGTTGCGGCAGCTAGCGGAGTTCCCGCGGAGTTCCTTACTGCGGCAGCGGACTCCATTGCGGTGCTTGCGTGTATCTATGTCGTCTCCAACTTCGGTGCGGCGTTCGAAGCGATTGTCATGGGCGGGCACCGCATCGATCTGACCAGGAAGTATGCCACTGTCCTGACCGTGTGCGAAGCCGTCGTGATCGTAGTGCTACTTCACTTTGGGTATGGCCTGCTGGCCATGACTTCCGTGATGGGCATCTCTGAGCTGATTTACATTTTTTGCTGTTATAAGGCATCCCATCATGTCGTGCCCGAGATGCAGATCAGCCCGGCGCACTTCACAAAGAGTGTGTTCCCCGAACTGCTGCGTTTCGCTGGAAGCTATCAACTGGTAAACGTGCTGGAACTGCTGTACGGAGCTATCTTGCCGATTGCTTTGCTGAAGTTTTTCGGCGCAGAGGCGGCGGGGGTTTTTGCGGTCGCATACAGAGTAGTCACTTCCGCCCTGATCGGGCAGGATGCCTTGGTCCTTCCAATCTTATCGGGGGGAACGATGGTGTTCGCATCGGGCTCAACCGAGCAGGCGAAGCTCTTTCTCGCGAAGGCCTTCAAAGTTACTCTGGCGGCAGCGCTGCTGCCGCTCGCTTTTGTAGCTGCGTTCGGCACAGCCATGATCTTTGCGTGGACCGGCCAAGCCGATCCTAGGTTCCGAATGGCCATCTGTCTTACCGCTCTGGCCGCGCTTCTGAAGGCGATCTCACTTCTCCAGTTGATCCTTTATCGCGCCGCGGGCAGGGCCCTACTGGACAATATCCGGCAGGTGCTGCGAATTGCCGCGATTCTTGTGGTCGCGTTTTTCGGACGCGCTATCGGCTTCAATGGGGTTCTGGCCGGAATGGCAGGTGCGGAACTGGTCGGGGTTGTCTTTATGTTTTTTGCTATGGCAGCGACGTTCCGTGCGTTCAGTCCTAAGCTGTTCGTGCAGGATACGGTGCGAATTTCACTAGCAGCAGCCATGATCGTGGGCGCCGGTGCCGTTATGGGAGCGATTCCATTGCCGTGGAGTATGGCGGCGCGCGTGACCGCAACCGTAAAGCTTGGCGAAATAGCTCTCGGATGTCTTATCGCCGCTTGGCCCGTCTTAATTCTTACGAGAGCCGTCTCGGGCTCAGAAAGTCGTACGATGATCGCGCTGATTTCGCAGCGAGGAACGCCGATGCCCGCGAGTCACTAAGCGGGCGAACTAAGTTATGATCAGCGAAGCCAATATCCCAGAATCGCCGCGGACTCAAGTGCAACACGGTCACTGGGCTCTCGCTGAAGACCCACTTTCTGTATTCGGCGACATCCGTACAAAGCTAAACACCACCTGGATGCGCTTGACGTATCCATTTGCTGGATTTGGACGCAACGTCTCAATCGATCATTCTTGTGAAATTCGCAGGTCCATCTCCAAATGGGTACACATCGGAGACTCTGTGTATCTGGCGCCTGGGATTTGGCTGAACGTGCCCGAGTGTATATCAGATGCTTCTCCTGTGATTATCCTCAAGGATGGATGCAGAATCGGCCGTCGCTGCATGATTTCTGCGAAGAACCGTGTCTGCCTCGAAGAGGATGTCTTGCTAGGTCCATCGGTGCTAATCACGGATCATAGCCACCGGTTTTCCAACATAGATCTGCCTATACACGCACAGGGATTGACCGCGGGCGGCGCGGTACGTGTGGAGCGAAACTGCTGGCTAGGTCATGGTGCAGCGATTGTCTGTACTGTCGGCGAACTCGTTCTGGGGCGGAATAGCGTTGTAGGCGCGAATTCTGTGGTCACGCGCAGCATCCCCCCGTTTAGCGTCGTCGCAGGCAATCCCGCTAAGATCGTGCGACGTTATGATCCAAGTGCCGGGAAGTGGATCAAGGAGGGTGGCTTTGAGCATGTTTGATGAGTTGGTCCAGCATCCCATCCTTGGGATGCGATTCATCGTGAGGAGGATCACACAAATTCCCTCGAAGGGATGGCCCAGACTCCGACGGCCTCAGGCAGATGATTTCGATCGCAGATACGGTGTGGAGACGTTCAAAACCGTCCAGATCACAGCGACGGATAGCCCGAGCCTTTCGCATGGAGTTCGGTACTCCCCCTCGCCAGAAGCCGCGATCCGGTGGAGCATTGAGAATTGTGGAATGCTGCACGAGCAGACCACGTTTATAGACGTTGGTTCTGGCAAAGGGCGAGTTTTGATCGTCGCCGCAGAGTATCCATTCAGAAGAGTCATGGGCGTCGAGTACTCGGCAGAACTAGCCGCCGCCTGCCGGGATAACCTCGAGAGACTCAACATCGCCGATAAATGCGAAGTCGTGGTTCGCGATGCTGTCGATTTCAAGTTTCCCGACGAGAATATGCTGATCTTCCTCTACAATCCTTTCGATTCCACCATTCTCACCCGCGTTCTGAGGCACCTTGCTCTGGCCCGTGGTCAGGTTCGGATTGCTCAACTGGGTCCCGGACACGATGTACTCCTGGAGTCTGGACTCACTCGACTCGTTTGCTCCGGTGACGGCCCCACGATCTATGAGATTGTTAGTAAACGCTCCAATCCTTCATGACATTCCTCTTGGACGTCCGGTCTATTAATAGAAAATGCACCTTCTAGCTATGGTCGCGCCTGAGGTCGGCAATGCGCACCACGTGCTTTTCGGCGCAAACGGCGAAACCTCTGTCCATCCCGCGATTCTCGTGGCAACGAGTCTGGCGATCGTCCTGATGTTCGCGCTGCCTCGGAAGCACGTTGTGGCGCCATTGCTCTTCTTGTCAATTCTGAGTCCCCTCGGACAGAGGGTCATGGTAGGTCCTTTCCACTTCCAAATTTTCCGAATATTGGTGTTGTTCGGATGGGTGCGGCTACTGTGGCAGAGATACGGCAAAGAAGGTGAATCGTCGAGGATCAGGATCAATTCAGTCGATAAGGCAGTTATCTACTATACGATAGCGTGCATCGTTTGTTACACGCTGCTGTGGCAGGACAGTTCAGCATTCATTGATGAGGTTGGCAAGGCATACAACGTTCTGGGCTTCTATTTTGTTTTCCGGTTCTTCATCCGAAATCAGGAAGATGTCGAACGGACGATAAAGGTGTTAGCTGTCACTGCTTTGCCAATTGCGGTCGTCATGTTGAACGAACAGTTAACAGGTCGGAACGTTCTCGGGATATTCGGAGGAGTGCCAGAGTATACGGCCATTCGCGAAGGATACTTGCGGTCGCAAGGCCCATTCTCGGTATATCTTACCGCCGGCGCCTTTGGCGCAACACTTCTTCCGCTGTTCTTGTGCCTGTGGCACAAGAGAGGGTCTAAGCTGATGGCGTCGTTGGGGATTGTCGCGGCCCTCACGATCGCTATCACCTCGCGGACCAGCACAGCTATTTCGGCTTGCTTTGCTGCTGCGATTGGTATCGGGATCTGGTCCCTCAGAGACAAAATGCGCCTGATCCGATGGGGTGTCGTATTGACACTCCTGGGACTGCACCTCGTCATGAAGGGACCGGTTTGGTCTTTGATTGGGAAAGTCGATATCGTAGGCGGCTCCACCGGCTGGCATCGCTTCAAGATCGTAGACAATTGCATCCGCCACTTCTGGGATTGGTGGCTGCTGGGCTCCAATAACTACTGGACTTGGGACGGCGGCGATGACATGTGGGATCTTGCCAATCAATACGTTGCGACGGCAGAGAACACCGGTCTTCTGTCGTTGATTTTCTTCATGGCGACGATCGTATATTGCTTCAAGTACCTTGGAAAGGCCAGGAAAGCTGCACGCGGAAATTACGGGCAACAGTGGTTTTACTGGTTGCTGGGAACAGCACTTTTTTCCAATCTCGTCGCCTTTATAGGAATTGCCTATTGCGATCAGTCATACATTTATTGGCAAGTGCTGCTCGCCATGATCGTGGCCGCGGCTGCCCCTGGCCATTACGCTCAGACAGTACCGGTTATTACCAAGTCTCCGCAGCCTGAACTCGGTGGCTGGGAATTGCAACCGAACGGACCCGAGCCCGGCATGAGCCGGATTTTTCTGGAGTAGATTGCAGATGGAACTAACCACAACCAACTCCACTACCGCTATGCAGAATGGCGAGAAGATCGAAATTCGAATTGCACGCTCCCTCCCTGAGGTGGAGGCGCTGCGCGAGCTGTGGATGGCTTGGCCAAGCCATCGGGATTCTGATATCGATTTCTTTCTTATGATCGTGCAGTCTTACCCAGAGGTTCTGCGTCCGCATGTAATTGCGCTTTACCGGGACGGCGAGCCCACGGCGATTATGGTGGGCAGGCTCGAAAAGAAGCGACTGGCCTTTAACATTGGGTATCTGCGTGTCTTCGGTCCCTCGGCTCGCTGTTTGACTTTCGTATATGGCGCGATCCATGGGGACGCCTCGCCGGAAAACACAGAGATTTTGCTTCGCGAAGTGATGAGGTCGCTTAAACAAAAGGAAGCTGACATCGCAATGCTGGAGTTTGTGCCTCTGGATTCACCTCTTTACCGTCTGGGTCTGAAGTTACCCGGAACCTTCGCCCGGGATACGCTCCCCGCCGCTCAACCCCACGACCTGATGCTAATTCCCGACAGTATCGACAAGATTTATGGCCGAATGTCGAGTAAACACCGCAAGAATCTGCGGAGAGAGGTTCGACGGCTTTTCGCAGAAGGCGAAAGCACGCGGATCGTCTGTTACCGAAGTGAGTCCGATCTCGACCGTTTGTTCCATGATGCAGAGGAGATTGCGCAAAAGACTTACCAACGAGGGCTTGCCGCGGGATTTGCCGATAACCCTCAGGTTCGTCAGCGTTTGGCGCTGGCAGCTCAGAAAGGCTGGCTTCGTGCCCACTTGCTTTATATAGGAGATCGCCCAGTAACATTCTGGATCGGCATGCTTTACAACGGGACCTTCGTTAGTGAGTACATGGGCTACGATCCGGAATTTCGTCAGTTCTCTCCAGGAATGGTTCTCATCTTGCGGGTGATTGAAGGATTCTGTAACCGCGCGAACGGCGACATAATAAAGGAATTGGATTTTGGTCTTGGACACGCAGAGTACAAGGAGACGCTCTGCAGTAAGAATTGGCTCGAAGCTGCTGTGTATATGTTCAGTCCGTCACTGAAAGGGATTGTGCTCAAATCAATGCGAAGCACAACCAGGGCCGCCGACGCGTCCGCAAGGAGAGTCTTGATCCTGACAAGATTCCTGCCGAGACTCAAGAGAGCGTGGCGAGATCGCTTAGCCAAGGGAACGAAGTTGCCGCCGGATCTTAAGAAGTTCGACACCTCTGCTATTCCGCGGCCAACGATACATCCTGAAACGAACAGTTAGACCTTTACCGAGGGTAATGAAACCATGAAGCTATCAATCGTGATCATCTGCTGGAATGACTGGAAAGTCATAGAGAACTGCCTGCGCTCAATATTCGAGAGTACGCACCTGATTCAATTCGAAGTGATCGTTTCCGACAATGGCTCGACGGACGGGTCAGTCGAGAAGATTCGCACACAGTTTCCCAGCGTCCGCGTGGTAGAAAATCGCGCTAACCTGGGCTTTGCTAAAGGAAACAACGTCGGTATCTGGGAAACACGAGGCGAATACGTCTTGATCCTAAATCCAGATACCATCATCCATGATAGCTCGCTAGATCGGTGGATTGAGTTTGCCGACGCGCATCCCGAAGCTGGCGCTTTTGGCTGCCGCGTGCACAACCCGGATGGCTCCTACCAGCGGTCGGGACGCCCGTTTCCTACTATTTCCCGCTACTTCGTGGCTGCCCTTGGCCTGCGCTTTCTCGGCCGTTTGAGAACCCCCGTATTGCTGGATGAGTACGAAGGATGGAAGGGTGATACAGAGCGGGAGGTGGACTGGCAGTCAGGCGCCTGTCTCATGGTACGTGGCGAGTTGCTCAAGAAATTGGGTGGCTTTGATGAGCAGTTCTTCTATCAATTTGATGAAGTGGACTTATGCAAGCGTGTGTGGAGCGCAGGGTCACGGATTCGTTACACACCGAAAGCACTGATCACCCACCTGGGCGGCCAATCCGTTGGCCGCTTCCCCAGCCGCTTTGCGATCGAGGTCTGCAGGAACGGATACCGCTATTTTTATAAGCATTACGGCAGCAAAGGCGCCCGACAATATCGACGCGTCGTGCTTTTAAAGCTTCGAATCCGACAAGTTGGATATGGAATGCTGAACCTGCTTCGCCCCAACGACACGCTAAAACGGCGCCTCGAGATGTATCACACCACCATTCGCTGGAACCGCGAGCAAGATCCGATCGAGTTTGTGCAGCACGGGACGGAGCGGGTAGTAGAGCAAGTCTCGCTGCAGACGAGTTGAATCTCGCTCCAGCTGTCCAAACAATTCCAATCAAGGAGAATCTCAACGTGAAACCTACACCTAAATCTCTGGTCACTGGCGGGGCGGGCTTTATGGGATCGCACTTGGCGGAGCACCTCCTCCGCATGGGCCACGATGTGGTGGTCTTAGACGATTTGAGCGGGGGCTTTAGCGAAAACGTCCCGTCCGGTGCGGCGTTTGTTGAGGGCTCGATTCTGGATCATGCCCTAATCAATCGCCTCTTCGATCGCCATGAATTTGACTACGTCTATCACCTGGCAGCTTATGCGGCGGAGGGCCTGAGTCACTTCATCAAACGGTTCAATTACAACAATAACTTGATCGGCTCGGTGAACTTGATTAATGCCTCACTCAACCATTCCGTGAAGCGGTTTGTGTTCACATCTTCGATAGCCGTCTATGGTGCCGGCCAAAGCCCGATGTCGGAAGACATGATTCCTGTGCCGGAAGATTCATATGGCATTGCCAAGCTTGCTGTTGAGCAGGAACTTCGGGTGAGTCATGAGATGTTCGGTCTGGACTACGTTGTTTTCCGTCCCCACAATGTCTACGGGGAGCGGCAGAACATCGGAGATCGCTACCGCAACGTCGTCGGAATCTTCATGAATCAATTGCTCCGTGGAGAGCCCATGACTATCTTCGGTGATGGCACGCAACAACGGGCGTTCACGCACATCGACGACGTCGCTCCGATTATCGCGCGTTCCGGAGAATTGCCAGCCGCTCGGAATCAAGTCTTCAACGTCGGAGCTGATCTTCCCTACACGGTAAACGAACTCGCGGAGGTCGTTGCTCACGAAATGGGCTGCGCCTGCAAAGTGAACTACTTAGATCCACGCAACGAAGTCAAGATTGCATTTTCTGATCACTCAAAGGCTGAACGAGCATTCGGCGCCCGCGAAAAGACTTCCCTTCGAGAGGGTATTGCGAAAATGGCGGCGTGGGTTCGCGAACACGGGGCCCGCGAGAGCAACGTGTTTGAAGGTGTCGAGGTTTTGAAGAACATGCCACGAAGTTGGGCTAAGGTAGCGGCCGTAAAGGTCTAACAATACGAGAATTTCGCGGATTCACACATTATGAATAGATCGAGCAGAAAATATGTGGTAATCACTCCGGTTCGGGATGAAGAGGCTTTCCTTCCATCAACGATCGAGAGCATGATTCATCAGACCATTCTTCCGCAAGAGTGGATCATTGTAGATGACGGATCGAAGGACAACACCGGGAGGATCATCGAAGATTACGCACGTCGCTATCCCTGGATACGGGCTGTGCGGCGAGAAGACCGCGGTTTTCGCAAGTCAGGTGGCGGGGTTGTCGATGCGTTTAATGACGGGTATAGGACGGTCACTTGTGGCGACTGGGAGTTCATGGCAAAGTTCGACGGCGACCTTTCCTTCGAGCCGCACTATTTCGAGAGATGTTTCGAAGAGTTTGATAGAGATTCCAAACTGGGTATTGGCGGAGGCGTGATTTGTTACATCATCGACGGCGTCGAGCAGATCGAAGAGGCTCCAGTATTTCACGTCCGCGGGGCCACCAAAATCTATCGTCAGTCATGTTGGGCAAGCATCGGCGGCTTCTGGCCCGCCCCCGGTTGGGACACCATGGACGAGGTAAAAGCCAATTCGCTTGGCTGGAGCACGAGAAGTTTCAGAGATCTGCATCTTTTGCATCATCGTCCTACAGGCAAAGCCGATGGACTGTGGGGTGGGCTGGTAAAGTATGGAAGGGCGAACTACATATGCGGTTACCATCCGCTCTTTATGCTCGGAAAGTGTCTCCGGCGTCTCAGGCTGAAGCCACCCGTTCTGGGTTCATTTGCTCTGATGTACGGATACGTGACCGGCTACCTGAAGCGAATTCCGCAGGTTGATGATCCCGTGGCCATCGCCTACCTTCGGCGTCAACAGCTTAATCGGCTTACTGGCCGCACCAGTATTTGGCGCTCGTAATTCCGCCGGTTAAAACCAATCGGCCAGGAGCCGATTCGGCATCACCAGGGGAACTCACGCGTGAAATTTGAGGTGCAGCTGGTGCGTAAGAATTCCAGCTGGATAATTGATAGGAATCGTTTCGGGAGAGTGAGGTCAGCGTGTGCGGCATTTGCGGGAAATTGAACTTTGAGCGAGAACGTAATGTGGCTCCGTCTTTGATAAAGGCGATGGCCGATACGCTACACCATCGAGGGCCAGACGATGAGGGCTATTACGTGTCGGGTCCTGTGGGTCTCGGCTTCCGTAGGCTCTCGATCATCGACCTCAACAGTGGGCACCAGCCCATCTCGAATGAAGATGGTTCGGTATGGATAGTGTTTAATGGAGAAATCTACAACTACAATGAGCTTCGCCAGCAGCTCACGAAGAAGGGGCACGTTTTTCGAACTCAAACGGACACGGAAGTGATCGTTCATCTTTATGAAGAGTTCGGCGAAGCATGTGTTGACCAACTTCGAGGCATGTTCGCATTTGCGATTTGGGATGCTCCCAAGAGGGCGTTGTTTCTTGCCAGAGACCGTGTTGGAATAAAACCTCTCTACTACTGCCGAACCGATGAATCTGTGATTTTTGGCTCGGAGATCAAAGCAATTCTCGCGGACCCGGAGGTCCAACCAGAGATCATTCCGGAGATTGTGGACAGGTTTCTCACTCTATATTACAACCCTCGTGAAGAACCCCAGTTTCGTAATATCTACAAGTTGGCACCTGGAACCTGGATGTTGTTCAAGGATGGGAAAACCGAGGTCAGGCAATATTGGGATCTGCAGTTCGACGTCACCGGCCAGACCCAGCGCGATGCCGAGAATGAACTCCTTTCTCTGCTGGATGAGTCGGTAGGGCTGCACATGATCAGCGATGTGCCGGTAGGGTTTCTTCTGAGTGGCGGCGTAGATTCGACGGCTATGCTCAATTTTGCTGTCGGGAAAAATGACCGCCCACTTAGTAGTTTTACTATTGGATTCTCAGATCCAGAAGTAGTCGATGAGCGGCCTTATGCACGGCTGGCGGCAGAGCGGTACGGAGCTGACTACCACGAGATGTCCATAAGTGCTGCGGAATTTGCAGACTTTCTGCCCAAGTACGCATGGCACATGGAAGAGCCGGCGAATGAGCCAACGGCAGTCGCCCTGTATTATGTCTCAAGACTCGCGAAAGAGTATGTCAAAGTGCTGATTTCGGGCGAGGGCGGGGATGAGGCTTTTGCCGGATATCCGAACTATCGGAATCTCCTCTGGTTGGAACGACTCAAGAGATTTCTCGGGCCGCTGAAGCGAGGGGTTTCCTCGACCCTGTCTTTCGTAAATGGCACCGTGCACTCGGAGCGCATAAACAAGTATTCGCGGCTCGTGGATGCTCCTTTCGACTCGTTTTACTATAGTCGGATCTCGGGTCCAGGCACCTTTTTCAACAGCTCGGAGCACCAGCTCTATTCGAAAGAATTCGCGCATCTGGCGAACAAGGAATTCTCGCTCCAAGCTGTGAGAAAGCACCTCAGTCACAGCGCCGGATACGGTTTGGTTAACCGTATGCTCTATGTAGACACAAAGACCGCGCTTCCCGATGATCTGTTGCTTAAGGCCGACAAGATGACGATGGCAAACTCCGTCGAATTGCGGGTTCCACTCCTCGATCACAAGCTTCTTGAGTTCGCTGCGCGTCTGCCGGAAACTTTCAAAGTCCGCGGCTTTACGACAAAATACATCTTGAAAAACGCCCTCCGCAACCGAGTTCCAAAAGAAATCTTGCACCGGAAGAAAGTTGGTTTTCCTGTGCCGTTTGGGTCATGGTTGAGGAACGAGTTGAAAGATTTCGTCTCTGACGTTTTGCTCGATAGGGAGACATTGGCGCGCGGCTATTTCAGGAGGAGCAGCGTCGAAGGTTTGGTCGCGGAGCACCAGAGGTCGGGGCGCTTTTCGAAGGAAATCCTTTCTCTTCTATCGCTCGAGCTGTGGCATCGGGCCTTCTCTGTAAGTAACACGATGAGGATACCAACTCCCGAATTGGTAGCTGCCCAGGTGGATTAGGGCGGTAAGGCTCACGTCTACACTTGGTCGCATTTATAGGTGATATATCGACTTACTTTCGAGGACGCGAGCGCATATAAGTAGGTTACCTCAGCTCTGCGAAGCACAAGTGCTGCACGAGGTGAGCTCTCTGAAAAGAGTCGCGGGAAAAACTTGGCGCAGGGCTGAACTTTGATGATTTGGAACCTGATTCAGGACAAACAAAATGCTTAAACGACTGATCAATTTAGCAGGGAGCCTGGTTGTGTGGACTGCTGATAACTTTAACGACAACGTTTACCGACTGCTTGGACGAGCTCCTCGGGCAAGGTGCGTAGTGCTGGCCTATCACTCGGTTCCAGCTGAACAACGCTCTCTGTTTGTAGAGCAGATGGAGATGTTGCTGCGGCAGGCAAAGATCGTTCATGCCGACATCGAGTTCCTTCCCGAACAGGGCGGGCACTATGTAGCAATTACGTTTGACGACGGATATGACGACATTGTAGAGAATGCGTTGCCCGAGTTGAGCAAACGCGGTATGCCGTCCACAATTTTCATCATCACCGAGTTTTTGGGACGTAAACGGGATTGGGAACATCGGGGAGGCGAGGACACATCCGAAGTGAGTCTCATGTCGCCGGAGAAACTGCAGAAGTTGCCGTCAGATTTGATACGAATCGGGTCGCACACTATGACACACGCGTTTCTTCCACGGATGGAGCCAGGAAAGCTGCAGGAAGAGCTCACCGGCTCACGTGTAAAGCTGGAAAAACTTCTGAACCGGGAAGTCAAGACCTTTGCTCTCCCATATGGGGGCTACGACGATGCCGTCCTGAAGAGCTGCCGCGAGGCAGGTTATGAGCGCGTGTTCACTGGGTTGCCGGTATTTGCATTCGCGGAGCCGAGAGAATTCCTTACGGGGCGGGCCGTTATAGGACTTACAGACTGGCCGATTGAGTTCCGATTGAAAGCCGCCGGTGCATATCGCTGGTTGCCCTGGGCGTATGCGCTGAAGCGCCGCATAATGTCAGCAACACGAGGCAAGAGCCGCGAAGCAGCTCATGCATATAGTTAGTTTGGTGACAGCCCGACTGGAGCGCGAGGGTACGCTTTTAGGCGTCAAAAGACAGCTTTTGGTTTGCCGCCGAATCACATTTCCCCTCGGACTCAACCACTGTGCTGCCAACAATTAGCTCGGAAAGGAATGTTTTGATGGATCAGAGGATCGCAGAAGTTTTCAACACTGTGTTTCAGGTTTCGCCAGAGCAGATGACGGACTCTCTCTCACCGCAGGACGTTACGGGATGGGATTCTCTGGGGCACGTCCGGCTGGTGACACAGCTGCAGGACGAATTTGGGGTGGAATTCGAAGTCACTGACATCATGCGCATGGAAAACGTTGCTGCAATAAAGAAGATCCTGAGCGAGAGGCTTGTGTGAACGTCGTCGACTATTTGATGGAAAATCAGGTCGCGGCCGACACTGTCGCTCTGCTTACTCCAAGTGGCGAGCACTCTTACGGTGAACTACGCCACGCCGTGGATGCAGTCGCAAGTTTTCTTATTCGATCGGGTGCTCAGAAGGGAGATCGCATACTGCTTCTAGCCGACAATTCCCTGTTTTGGGTTGCGGCTTATCTTGGTACGTTGCGCGCCGGCTGTGTGGCTGTGCCGTTGGCTTCTGGTATCGGCAGCGAAGATCTCAATTTCGTCGTTGGATCCTGTGCGATTCGCTTTGGCTTTATTTGTGACAAGCTCAGCCGTGCACAGCTGCTCGTGTTTCCGTCGGCGTTCAAGATTGTTTTTGAAAAGGCTGTGAAGCTACCTGATGCCTTCGGCCCGGAGTCTGTGAGCTTCGAAGACGTCTTAGCGTCGACATCACCGAAAACGTCTTATCCGGCTATTGATGAAGCAAAGGACCTGGCAGGAATCATGTTCACCTCGGGTTCAACCAGTAAGCCGAGGGGTGTGATGATTTCTCACCGCAACATCATCGCGAACACGGCATCGATTGTGGAGTGTTTGGAATTGACGGCCCAGGACCGGATTATGGTGGTTTTGCCGTTTTATTACTGCTTTGGAACGTCTCTCCTTCATACGCATCTACGGGTCGGAGGGGCACTGGTTATCGATCCGCGGTTTATGTTTCCGGACAAGGTGCTGGTAAGGATGCAGGAAACAAGATGTACGGGCTTTGCGGGTGTTCCCAGCCACTATCAACTCCTCTTGCGCAAATCCAGTTTCAAGAAGATGCATTTCCCAGCTCTTCGCTACGTGCAGCAAGCGGGCGGGAAGCTAGCAGACCCCCTAATCCGCGAGTTGCGAGAGGCTCTTCCGACTACCGACGTGATCGTTATGTATGGTCAGACGGAAGCAACAGCACGACTTTCTTACTTGCCGGCGTCGTTCCTCGACAAGAAGCTCGGTTCGATCGGCAAGGGGATACCGGGCACGCGGCTCGGCGTGGTTAACGACGACGGTATGCCGGTCCTACCAGGGCAAGTAGGTGAAATCGTTGCCGAAGGGGATAATGTCGCTCTGGGATATTGGGAGGCAGCAGCCGAGGACTCCGTGGCGTTTCGCAACGGATTGCTCTATACCGGTGATCTCGCCACAGTGGATGACGATGGCTTCATTTTTGTTGTCGATCGCTCTAAGGACATCCTCAAGTGCGGGGGTACGAGATCGTCCTGCAGAGCTGTAGAAGACGTACTCTTAGAGTTCGGTGATTTGGTCGAGGCTGCCGTCATAGGCGTTCCCGACGATCTCCAAGGCGAGGCAGTAAAGGCGTTTGTGGTCCCTCGGACGAAAGATGGAAGTCTGATCGAGCGCTTACATGCCTTCTGCGTCCGGCGATTACCCGCTCATCTCATTCCCAAGCAAATCGTCATCTTGGATGAGCTTCCGAAAGGCAGCGGGGGCAAGATTTTGAAGCCCGCGTTGAGAATGGTGAATTAGGCCTTGGGTGAAATGCCGACGAAATCCGTGACTCCCGAAGTTGAAATCAAAGAGCTGATCCAGAGTCGTCAGTATGCGATGACTTATGAGGAAAAGCGGAGTCGTCTCCTTCCTTTGCTGGAACAGCAAGTGGTAAATTGCTGCAAGAGCATTCCGGCATACGGGGACTACCTGCGGAAAGCTGGTCTTCCCGCTTCGGGGCACTCTTCTTACACGGATTTGCCATGCTTGCCAGTGTCAGTCTTCAAGGAATTTGATCTGTGTGCTGTGCCTCAAGACCAGGTTGTTCGGGTACTAAAATCCAGCGCTACGACGACAGGCACGCCCAGTAAGATCTTTCTGGATAAACCGACCGCCTTTCGGCAAAGCCAGGCGCTGGCCGCTACGATCATGGATGTCTTGGGCGGGCAGCAGCGTCCCTACCTGGTGCTCGATTGCGAAGACGTGAACTCTCCCGGTTCGACGCTCACAGCGCGTGGAGCCGCGCTGCGTGGGTTCATGCCTTTTGCATCATCGGTTACCTACGCGTTGCATCAAAACGGGGACGGCCTGCAACCGCAGATAGACGTTTTGGAAAGATTTTTCCAGCAACATGAAGGAAAGCCAGTCCTAGTCTCCGGCTTTACCTACATCGTATGGATTGACGTAATCCAACGTCTGCGAGAAAAGGGCATCCGATTCCACCATCCCCAGATGAGACTTTTCCACAGCGGCGGATGGAAACGCCTGACTGAAATGAGTGTCGAGAAAGAAGCTTTCAGTGAGGGAGTTGCTCAAACCTTCGGATGTGCGCCGACTGATGTGCGAGACTTTTACGGCATGGTCGAGCAAGTCGGAGTTATCTTTGTCGATTGTGAGGCCGGGAATAAACATACGCCGAATTTCGCCGAAGTGGCGATCCGCGATTTTCTTACCTTAAAGCAGGTACAACCCGGACAGTCAGGCCTGATTGAGGTTCTTAGCGCTCTCCCTACCAGTTATCCAGGACAAGCTGTACTCACGGAGGATGTAGGACTGTTCTTAGGCGTCGATAATTGTCCGTGTGGGCGCCCGGGTCTTTTCTTCCGGTTCCAGGGACGAGTCGCGAAGGCTGAAGTACGAGGGTGTGGAGATACCTTTGCTGTTTCTCAGCAAGTCGAGTCGAGACCGGTCGCCGCACGGAATTCGACCGCGGCGCCCTCGAAGGTGGAGTTCGTCATCGGGGAACCCGGGACAGGATTTACCGATTCCTCGTCAATCTTCCCCAGGCTGCGAGAAAGCTTAACCACGGATTTCGAACACTACGCGCGCATGCCCATTGGCGCATTTGCTGCGCTTCTCGACGCGGCAGCGCGAAATATGGTGTCGGCGGAATACGCACAGGTCGAAGGGATCGCTTTCCTTTCGAGTTGGCTTCGGAAATCCAACCTGGAGAAGGTCCTGCGCATCAACTTCGGGTCCCACCTTTCCGCCGTCGACAATCCAATCCCGGCGGATGGCATATCGTTGCGTGTTTTCCCGCGCGGAGTCGTTTGTCACTGGGTCGCTGGGAATATTCCTACGCTGGCATTTTTTTCTTGGGCGTTGGCAACTCTGGGGAAGAATGCCAACATCATTCGCGTACCCGAAGAGAGTCGCGAAGTGGTTCGCAAACTGTTTCGAGCGGTTGAGCTGGCGTCGATTGAGTTTGAAGGCAGGAAATATCAGGGATCAATGTTGCTAGAGCGAACCCGCGTGGTCCATTTCCCCAGTACGGACCAGGCGCTCAATGAATCGATGTCTCACGTGGCGGACGCGCGTGTCGTTTGGGGAGGGGCCGAAGCAGTGCGAGCTGTTACGTCCTATCCGCGGTTGGAGCACTGTGAGGATGTTGTCTTTGGACCGAAGTATTCGCTGGGTGTGATCGACCAAGCAACCATGGAAGACGCGACGGCTCGATCCGAAGCACTGGCCGCTTTCGCGCGTCAGACCGTTATGTTCGAGCAGGCCGCATGTTCATCGCCTCAGATCATTTTCGTCGAAAGCCCAAACCTGGACTTAGAGGAGTTGGGAGACCTGGTAGAGAACGAGATGAAAAAGGTCTGCGGCCGCTTTCCGAAGCGGACGATAGAACAATTCACATCTAGTCAAATTCTTAGGGCGCGTGCTAGCTACGGAATGGGTAAGGAGACTTCCGTGAGAACCTCCACCGACCTCACGTATACGATTCTTCTCGAGCGGGGAGCAGCCCTTCGAGAAGCCCTACAATCGCGCACGCTGTATGTAATGCTTGTCGATGATTTGAATGAGATACTTCCGCTTCTTTCGCAAAAGATCCAAACCATTGGAGTCGCGATTAACGATGCAAAGAAGTCTTTGGCTTTCAGTGAGGCAGCTGCACTCCGCGGGGTTGCTCGATGTGTGAACCCCGTGTTGATGAACATCTACGAGACCCCCTGGGACGGATTGTTGCCAGTGAACAGGCTCGTCCGATGGTGCAGGATTTAGCGTAGGACTATCAAGGAGAGTTTTGATGGCAGGCATACGGCCGCTAGTGGAAGCCGACGTTTCGCGGGTGGCGGATTTGGTATGGAAGGTTCTGCACGATCAGCAGGGTCCAGCGCCTTCCAGCCTTAAGGCATATGTTGACGGCTTATTTCTGAGAAACCCGTGGGTTGATGAAAGCATACATTCTTTGGTCTACGAGGACTCTGAGGGCAAGATCGTCGGCTTCTTCGGAGTGGTGCCGAGGCCTATGTTGATCCAGGGGAAGGATGTTCGCTTGGCGTTTGGAAGTAACTTTGTGGTTGAAGCCGGAAGCCGAGCCTCTTTCGCAGCGATGCAACTGGTTAGTGCCTTCATGAAAGGGGCACAGGACATTTCGATTACGGACTCGGCGACCGAGGGTGCGCGGCAGTTGCTCAAAAGCCTTGGATTCACCGTGGTGCCGATTTATAGCCTTCTTTGGGCGCGTCCGCTGAGACCTTTACAGTATGCTCTCCACGGCGCGGCGCGACTGAAGAAGAACAAGACCATCGCAACCATCGGAACCCTCGGAAGTCCTGTTTTCCGCGCGGCCGATCACCTCGCTGCAACGATGCAAATCAGCCCTTTTCGTCAGGAGGCCCCGGCCATCAAAGCCGAGGCACTAGACACTGATACGCTTTTGCAGTGCCTGTCTCGCATACCTAGCAAGCATGGGCTTGTTCCTCAATACAACCGTGAATCCCTGGAGTGGGTACTCAAGTTCGTGGAGAAACGGAACGCTTACGGAGATCTACGTAAGGTTTTGCTGCGCGACGAAAAAGGGAAGATCAACGGATGGTACATTTACGGTTTGACCCCAGGTGCCATTGGTGAAGTCCTGCAAATTGGCGTCGAGGGCGCCTCCGTTGGAAAAGTGCTTGATCACCTCTTTCATGACGCTTGGCAGAACAACTTGATCGGGCTGCATGGTCGGTCGGAGCCGCAGTTTATGGAGGAACTCACGCAAAGATCCGGCTTCTTCCTACGAACCGGCAGTTGGACCCTGGCTCATTCCCGCACGCCCGAATTGTTGGGCTCGATCTTCAGCGGCAATGCGTTTTTCTCACGATTAGAGGGTGAAGGGTGTCTTCGATTCGGGGATAGTCAGGCATAGTTTCACGTTAGTCTGATCTTTAATTAGGCACTCCCCGGCCCTGCGCGGGAGTTTCTAATTCGTATTTGCTATTCGTAACGTGCTCGACTCAGCGAGTCGCAGAAGTTGTGGCTGAATTGGGTTCATGTTCCTTTGAGCACGCCAGTGTTCCGAGGATCTGCATCGAGATAGCCGGGATGACAATGAGTAATGACGGCGGATCAAGGTCAGCGGGCGGAGCAGCGGCGACGCTCGCAAGAGGCTTGAGGGTGCCTATTCCACGAGAGGCAGCTTGTACCATAGTAGCTGTTCATGAAATTGATCCACTCCGCGATGAGCGTTGGGCAAGTCTGGTCGAGAGCCATCCACGGGCCTCAGTCTTTCACAGTATTAATTGGCTGAAAGCATTGCGGAGCGTGTATGGCTACGAGCCGGTCGTGATGACAACATGTCCACCTGGGGCGCTCCTGACCAATGGGCTGATCTTTTGCTGGGTCAACAGCTGGTTGACGGGACGGCGTTTGGTGTCATTGCCTTTCTCCGATCATTGCGATCCATTGATGGATCGGGCAGAGGCGCTTGATGCAATATTGGCGCATGCTCAGCGGCACGTCGACGACAAGAGATCGAAGTACATCGAAATCAGACCCTTATCTTGCCAGCCGAGTAGTCATACCAAGCTCGGGAAACTCCTTACTTATCGCTTTCATCATCTTGATCTTGGCCGAAGCGAACAGGAGCTCTTCCGCAGCTTCCACAAAGATTGCGTTCAAAGAAAAATTCGCCGCGCTGAACGCGAAAAGCTGCAGTACGAGCTGGGAACGTCAGAGGATCTGTTGCAGAAATTCTATCGACTGCAGGTGATGACTCGTCGCCGGCAGTATCTGCCTCCCCAACCACTGGCTTGGTTTCGAGGCTTGATAGCCGCATTCGGACCCGACCTCACAATTCGAGTCGCGTCTAAAGACGGTTCCCCGGTTGCCGCCATCCTTACTCTCTCTCATAAGAAAAACATGGTTTACAAGTATGGCTGCAGTGACGCTGCATTTAACAAGTTTGGTGGAATGGCCCTTCTGTTCTGGGAGGCCATACGAGAAGCGAGGGACAAGGGTTTCGAAGAACTGGATTTGGGTCGTTCGGATATCGACAACTTGGGATTAGTCGCTTTCAAGGAGCATTGGGGTGCAACGGCGACGGACCTGAATTACTGGGCATACCCAGGCAGGTCGGCGAAGCGTCCCACTAGCTGGGAAAAAAACCTGGTCGCGCGCGTTGTGTCGGTGGCGCCAGACTTCGCGCTGAAAGTGGTTGGCAAACTGTTGTACCGCCATATCGGCTAAAACGACGATGCAATCTAAGAAAACAAGACGGATCAAATCCTTCATCGCAGATCCGCATTTTCAGTAGATCAACGGCGCACAATATGTTGTTAAACAGAATTTACTATCTTCTCAAACCGGTTATACCCTGGCGGTTGCGCGTGGAACTGCGACGATGGCGGGCTAATCGCCGGCGGAAGGCGTTTGCAGACGTGTGGCCAATCGATCCAAAGGCAGGCGCCACTCCAGCGGGATGGCCAGGCTGGCCAGACGGCAAGCGCTTTGCGTTGATCCTCACTCATGACGTCGAGGGGTGCACAGGAGTGTCGCGCGTCGAGCAGCTGATGAACCTCGAACAGAGATACGGATTTCGTTCGTGCTTCAACTTTGTGCCGGAAGGCGAATACCGCGTGTCCGACGACATACGAAGGATGTTGGAGCAAGGTGGATTCGAGGTTGGGGTGCACGGTTTGGAACACGATGGCAAGCTCTACAGCTCCAAAGCGAAGTTCGCCACGAAAGCTTCGCAGATCAGGGAATATCTTCAGCGTTGGAACGCTTGCGGATTTCGTTCACCGCTTATGCAGCACAAGCTGAGTTGGCTGCATGAGCTGGGCGTTGAATATGATACCTCTACATTTGATACAGATCCCTTCGAGCCAGAACCGGATGGCATGGGTACTATTTTCCCTTTCTGGGTGCCAGGTCCAAACGGCAGCGGTTACGTAGAACTTCCTTATACCCTGGTGCAGGACTTCACTCTTTTCAGTGTACTTCGCGAACAAAACATCGACATTTGGAAACGGAAACTCGACTGGATCGTCGAGCGTGGCGGCATGGTATTACTGAATACCCACCCGGATTACATGTGCTTCCGCGGTAAACCGGCGCGGAATGAATTTCCAGTGGACCTGTACGAAGAACTGCTGCGCTATGTGCACGAGAAATACGAGGGGTCGTACTGGGCTGCGACGCCGCGAGAGGTTTCGCGCTACTACCGTGACGCCGTACCCCTTGCTTCGCGGAATACCCGAAAGAAAATCTGCATGCTGGCTTATTCGCCTTACGAGTATGACAATCGTGTACGGCGCTATGCAGAGACATTGGCGAAACGTGGAGATCAAGTCGACGTAGTCTCCTTGAGCACAACCGATTTCCACAAACCCTTGGAAAAGATCAACGGCGTCACCGTACATCGAGTCCAAAGCCGCGCGTACGACGAGCGGCATAAATGGACCTATGCATGGCGCTTGTTGAAGTTCTTGTGGAAATCTTCGGGTTGCCTGACCCGGCTCCAAGCGCGGAATCGATACGACTTGATCCACATACATAACATGCCGGATTTTCTTGTGTTCGCGGCGTGGTATGCGAAATTGATCGGTGTGAAGTTAGTTCTGGACGTCCATGATCTGGTACCGGAGTTGTTTGCCAGCAAGTTTGGAGCAGGCCGGGGAAGCGCTTATGTGGGTCTCTTAACGAGCGTGGAGAAAATGTCTGCGGGATTCGTTGATCACGTCATTGTCTCGAATGATCTCTGGCGAAAAACGCTGATCTCCCGCTCAGTTTCGGAAGACAAGTGTTCGGTCTTTCTCAACCATGTGGATCCTGCCGTGTTCTACCGCCGGCCGCGGACCCGAAACGATGAGAAGTTCATTATTCTTTTCCCCGGCAGCTTTCAGTGGCACCAGGGATTGGATATTGCAATCGAGGCTTTCGCACAGCTCAAATCGAAGGTTCCGAATGCTGAGCTTCACCTTTACGGTGGCGGAGGCGGTGACCAAAAAGTCGATCTGGCACAGTTGGCGGAGCAGCTTGGTTTGAACGGAAGCGTCAAGTTCTGTGGCGGCGTCTCGTTAGATCATATTCCGCAAGTAATCGCAAATGCAGATCTAGGGATCGTCCCCAAGCGAGCCGACTCATTTGGCAATGAAGCTTACAGCACAAAAATAATGGAGTTCATGTCGCAAGGCGTCCCCGTCGTTGTTTCAAAGACGAAGATTGACAGCTTCTATTTCGACGAAGGAACGGTCCACTTCTTTCCTTCAGGCAACAGTCAAGCGATGGCAGAAGCGATGCTGGAGGTCATTGAAAATAAGGACCTCCGCCGAACGTTGGTTGCTGGTGGATACGACTATGTGGAGCGCAACGGCTGGCAGCGAAAGAAGCAAGATTATCTGGACCTTGTCGACACGCTTTCGACCGAAGATTTCGCCGATGTCAAGCCGCTAGAAGCGCAGAGCGACAAATTATTATCTGCGGCGATCAAGCCACGGAAATAACAATGTGAAGAGGTCTTCCTGCAGTACAGCTGAGCGAGGGATGCGCTACTGCGTCAAGAATCTATAAGGGGTTGAGGTCTTGAATAGCAAATCATCAGATTGCAATATTACCGTCGTCGGGGCAGGTCCTTACGGACTTTCCTCGGCGGCATATCTGCGAGCCGCCGGTTTGGAAACACGAGTGTTTGGCGAGCCGATGTCATTCTGGGGGAACCAGATGCCTGCAGGCATGTGTCTGCGATCAAATTGGGGAGCTTCGCACATCGCGGATCCCAAGCGGGCGCTGACTCTTGACGAATACGTCCGTCAAAAAGGAAATCATATATCGAAACCTATACCACTGGATCGCTTCGTTGATTACGGACGGTGGTACCAGAGCCGGGCGGTCCCGGATTTGGAAAAGCGACAGGTATGTAGTATCGAGAGGGACGCTCGCGGGTTTAAGGTGGCGATGGCGGATGGCGAGGAGTTCACCTCGCGTCGGGTCGTGGTAGCTGGAGGAATCAGTCCGTTTGCGAGCAAGCCTGCAGAGTTCGCCGCCATTCCCTCCGCCCTGGCTTCCCATACGAGCGAGCACAAAGACCTCGGAAAGTTCAAGGGCCGGCGGGTGGTGGTGATCGGCGCCGGGCAGAGCGCTTTGGAATCCGCTGCATTATTTAAGGAGCTCGGGATTCCCGTCGAGGTGATTGCGCGTACGAATCATCTGAATTGGGTGGGGCTTCATGCACGATTGCATCATCTGGGTCCGATTTCCAAAATGATGTATTCGAATCGCGACGTTGGTCCGGCCGGGATCAGCCGTCTCGTTGCCGCGCCGCATTTATTCCGCCGTTTCCCGCGAGTTTTTCAGGACCGAACTGCTTACCGCGCGATCCGGCCCGCGGGTGCCGGCTGGCTTGCACCACGGATCGCGGAAATACCCATCACTCTGGGGCGCAAAGTGGTTTCCGCCACAGTCTCGGGCAGCCAACTTCGCCTTAAACTGGACGACGGATCGGAGCGGCTCGTCGATCATGCGCTGCTTGCGACTGGATTCCGGGTCGATGTCTCGCGATATCCGTTCCTATCTCCGTCTTTGTCGAAACAACTGAAAGCAACGAACGGCTACCCCGTCCTCAAGCGCGGGCTGGAGTCGTCGGTTCCTGGATTGCACTTCGTCGGCAAACCTGCGGCATGGAGCTTCGGCCCGCTGCTTGGTTTTGTCTCGGGGGCCGAATTCGCCTCGACTGAATTGGTTCGCTCCATAACTCGGATAAACGGAAGCAACTGACGCGAGATGAATGCCCTCACCCAACCTGTCCCAGAGCCCTGCACGCTGAAGTCTGTCGACCGCACCGTGGGGGCGGTGGTCATTGGCGGCGACTATCAGGGGCTGGGAATCGTTCGCAGCCTTGGCCGGCAGGGCGTACCGGTGTGCGTCGTGGATGACGAACTTTCGATCTCCCGGTACTCGCGCTACTGCACGAAATTCGTGAAGGTCGCGAATCTGCACGATCAGCGTGTTGCAGTCGACAGCTTGCTTGAGCTTGGGAAACGGCTAGGTTTAGAAGGTTGGATACTCTACCCTACCCGAGAGGAACTCGTGGCCGCTTTGTCGCGATATCGTTCAGAATTGAGCGAAGTGTTTCGAGTTCCAACCCCCGATTGGGAATGCGTGAAGTGGGCATGGGATAAGAGGAACACTTATCGCCTTGCACAGAGCCTGGAAATTCCGACACCTGCCACGCACTATCCTCAAAGTCTTGATCAATTAGCCGAGCTCGATAGCGTCACACCCCCATTTGCGATCAAGCCTGCGATCAAGGAGCACTTCTTTTACGCTACCAAGGCGAAGGCATGGCGGGCGAACAGCCACGCAGAGTTAAGAACGCTCTTTCGGAAGGCATCTGACCTCGCAGGTGAAGGAGAGATCATGGTGCAAGAGTTGATCCCCGGAGGCGGTTCGCAGCAATTCTCTTATTGCGCGTTCTTCCGAGAAGGGGAAGCGGTGGGCAAAATGGTTGTGCGGCGCACCCGGCAACACCCTCTTGAGTTTGGCAGGGCCAGCACCTATGTCGAGACCGTGGACATTCCGGTTCTCGAGGAGCTTTCCGAGCGATTCTTGCGCGAGATCGATTACTACGGTCTGGTGGAACTAGAGTACAAACTCGATCCGCGGGATTCTCAGTACAAGCTACTCGACGTAAATGCCAGAACCTGGGGATATCACAGTCTTGGAGACCGGGCCGGCGTGGACTTCAGCCATATGCTCTATGCGGATCAAGTGGGTCTGCCCCTGCAGGTGTGCAAAGGCCGCGCTGGAGTGGCGTGGGTACGCTCAATTACCGACCTCCCCGCCGCAGCGATGGGTATTGTCGGCGGAGACACAGATTGGAAAAGCTATTTCCGCTCGATCAAGAATTGCAATGTAGAAGCAGTATTCAGCCCCAGCGACCCTCTTCCCGGCTTGGCCGAACTAGCGCTGATCCCATATTTGGCCATCAAGAGGGGCTTTTGAATCGAACGCTTCAGGCCGTTCATGCAGTAGATAGTGGTACGTAAAAGGAGTTTGAAGACATGACTGCTCTCCCCCTTCGGCAGAACGCCGATGTGATTCCTGGTCGGCTAGTTAGTATCGACTCGGAAAGCGCTATTTACAGAAACGGTAGCTACCTGAAAAACAACCCCTCCTGGCATTCGGAGGAATCGCCCTTCAAGGTGAGGCAAATTCAGCGGATGATGAAGAGGCAGGCCCTCGCGCCGAAAACAGTATGCGACGTAGGCTGCGGTGCTGGTCTGGTGCTGGCGGAACTGCAACCGTATCTGCCTTCGGACTGCGTTTGCTGGGGCTACGATGTGTCTCCCGATGCGTTGGCTATGTCAGCGGGCCGTGCCAACGACAATCTGCATTTTCGCATGCGCGATATACGAAAAGATGAGAGCGACACCTATTTTGATTTGCTGTTCATGCTCGATGTCTTTGAACACGTCGAAGACTATATGGGACTAGTGAGAGCCGTCCGTCACAAGGCCAGGCAGAAGCTGTTCCACATCCCGCTGGATCTCTCGGTGCAGGCAGTTCTGCGTAAGAACGGCCTTCTCCTTCGCCGCGATCATCACGCTCATCTTCACTATTTCACCAAGGAAACAGCCCTGCGCACCCTGACCGATGTCGGCTACACGATCGTCGACTATTTCTATACTCCGCGGTGCATCGAACTGGGAGACTTGCTTATCCAGAAGATGGTAAGGATTCCGCGGCAGCTCAGCTTTGCGCTGGCCCCAGACTTGACGGTGCGCGTGCTCGGCGGATACAGCCTGATGGTCCTGGCTGAATAAAGCAATGCTCCTGCGAGCAATCTGTGCCCTGGTTCTATTGGGCATCCTAGTGGCGGGGCTTTCGCCGTTTCATAGCCCGAGAAACCAAGTTAGTTGGTTAAGCGACAATAGCGGGATACTGTTCGGCAAATACGGCAGCATTGTGAGTGCGGCTCCGTTCAGGGCTCACCCATCGCAGGCGGATGGCTCTTGCAGTATCGAGATATGGTTGCAGCCGAGGCGAGTCAAGGCCTCGGGCACCATTTTTGCTTTTTACTGGCCTGAAAGTCGAACGGTCCCATTTGCCCTGCGCCAGTCTCTCGGGGACTTCGTACTGCTGCGCAGAAACGACGACCGGTCGCGCCATGGCAAGAGAATCAGGCTTTACGTCGACGATGTTTTCAGCCATCAGCAGCCGGTCTTTGTCACGATGAGCTCGGGCCCGTCGGGTACAAGGATTTATGTGGATGGGGCGTTAGTTAAGACAACGCCAAACTTCAGGTTTTCGAGTCAGGAGTTGACCGGTCAACTCGTAATCGGCAACGCTCCGGCGACAACTGATAATTGGTCCGGGCAACTGAAGGGGCTAGCGGTCTACGACCGCGGACTGACAACCGACGAGGTCGCACAGCATTACGAAAATTGGACGACGGGCAAGCAAGCAGACCTCGCTGCGAGTGAGGGTGCTGTTGGGATCTATCTCTTCAATGAAGAAAATGGAAGCGTTGTCCATAACCAGGTAGATCCCGCCACCGACCTTCACATTCCCGAACGGTTCTTTGTGCTGCATGAACAGTTTCTCGAACGGCCCTGGGATGAATTCCGCCCCGACTGGAATTACTGGAAGGATGTAGCAATCAACGTCGCGGGCTTTGTTCCGCTTGGCTTTTTCTTCTGCGCGTATTTCTCCTCGATGCAAACGACCAGACACGCGGTGTTGTTCACCATTGCGTTCGGATTCGCGGTCAGCCTGACAATCGAAGTCCTCCAGGCATTTCTTCCGACCCGAGATTCGGGCATGACTGACGTCTTCACCAATACGCTTGGGACCGTTGTCGGGGCGGTGGTTTGCAAGAATAGGACAGTTCAGGCTGTGTTAACGCAGACGGGATTCTTTCACTGAATGACAAATACCCGGGAGCTTGAATTCGACATTGTGCTTGCGACACGCAACCGACAACGGGTTCTGCAGTTGTCGATTCCGCTGATGCTTGCTCAAAATCGCTTGCCCCGTCGATTCATTGTCGTCGACTCCAGCGATGATCATTCGGCGACGCGTCGGGCTGTGGAGGATGCCTTTAACAGAAGAAAGACGTCAGTACAACTGTTGATTCTGGAATCTCCGATAGCGGGCAGTTCTCGCCAGCGTAATATCGGGCTGCAATGTGTCGGGTCACGGGTCGTGATTTTTCCAGACGACGACGTGTTGTGGTACCCAGGCACTGCTGATGCCATCATGCGAATATATGAGAAGGACTCGGATGGTGAAGTTGGATGCGTTGCTACATCAGTAGCACCGGTTTGTCCAGAGGGTGTGTTCCCACCGAGCGAGGCTCCGTATCAGCTCGAACTGCGCGACCGAGTGGCTAGGAATCTTCGCAAAGTGTTGGGGCCAATAGAAGGCAAGCTTTTCTCGGACCCCATTAATCCAGGAGAGTCATGGATGGAAGTGTGGGGTGCGAAAACGCCTCCAACGTGGCTCCAGGACGAAGATGCGGAGCTTTGCGGGCCCGTTTTTGGCTATCGCATGTCGTTTCGAACGGAAGCCATTCGTGGTTTAGGCGGTTTTGATGAGCGGTTGGGCAGGTACAGCATGTTTGAGGATAGTGACGCCTCCCTTGGCAGCCTGCGAACACATATGAATGTCTGTTCGAGGCGAGCCAAGGTTTTCCATTATCGAGTTCCTGGCGAACGAGTTAGTGGCTCAGAATTTGGAATGATGGCGATCTTGAACCGGACCTATGTGGTATGCAAGCATTCTTTACCGGGGTCGACAGCCCGCCGAAGGCTGAAGAGGTATCTATACTATAAAAGTGCACGGTATCTGCTTCAAACCTACACTGACTATGGGCGCAAGCGCTTTTGGGGCGCAATCCATGCACTTCCGGCAGCGCGGAGCCTGATACATGCCCCAATCGAAGAATTGTCGAATCGATATATGAAAGATCGGACGAGCCTGGTTGAGCGCTCCGCCGCGCGCGGCTCGGGCGTCAAGACAGATCCGCGAAGTATAGGTCAAGCGGCTCATGATACGAAGAGCACTAATAATCCACGCTGAGATGAACTTCAACAAAGATGCGACCATTGACGTCACAATCTCGACGGTGAAGTCGTATGCCTTCCTTACGTCGCATTTTATGAGAGGCAAAAGCCATTGACCTTGCCATCTCTTCTCGGCAGACTCGTGGGCAAGCTGGCTTTCGCCGCACCGGGTGGGTACAGCTTACGGCCCTGGCTCCATCGGTTACGCGGAGTTGTAATGGGGCGCAATGTCTGGATCAGCCAGTTTGTATACATTGATGAATTGCATCCCGCGGACGTCGAAATCGGCGACAACTGCACAATCGGCCTTAGGACCTCGATCTTTACCCACTTCTATTGGGGGCCCAGGAGATCTACAAGCAACGGAAAAGTAGTAATTGAAAGAGATGTTTTCGTTGGACCGCACTGTGTCATCTTGCCCAATGTGAGAATCGGTGAGGGAGCAGTGGTCAGAGCTGGTACGGTAGTGAGCCGCAATGTGCCCGCGCACACCTTCTGGGGATCTCCTCCTGCCGAAGCCCTGGGCGTGGCAACTGTTCCGCTGACTCAAGAACATCCTTATGAGGAGTTTGTGGATGGCCTTAAGATGCGATTGCGACGCTGACCTAATTGTCGCGACACCTAAGACTGAATCGCTGCCAGGTTGCCCCATTTCGACCTACATTTCTCTTGAAATAGGCATTTTATGTGTGGAATAGCCGGCGTTCTAGAGCGCAAAAATAGGGTTGTCGAACCCGCCATGTTGCACCGTATGGTCGCCGCATTGACTCATCGCGGACCCGATGGGCGGGGTGTGCACGTCGATGGAGACATCGGACTCGGACATGCACGGCTTAGCATCATCGACCTAGCTGGCGGCAAACAGCCAATGTCTAACCCTGAAGGCACGATCTGGATCACCTTCAATGGAGAGATATTCAACTATATCGAGCTCCGCGAAGGCCTTATAGATCGCGGCTGGCATTTCACGACGAAGTCGGATACTGAAGTGATTCTGCGTCTTTACGAAGAGATGGGAGAGGACTGCATTCAGGAGTTGAACGGTCAGTGGGCTTTTGCGATATGGGACGCGCGACAGGGAAAACTCTTTCTATCGCGCGACCGCATGGGAGTACGGCCACTTTTCTATGCGCAGACTGCTGAGCGCCTCTTGTTCGCTTCTGAAATCAAAGCTCTCTTTGCATCTGGCGCGAACTTAGATCGTCGCATCGATCTTCAAGCGCTCGATCAGATTTTTACGTTCTGGGTTACTCTGCCGCCCCGTACAGCTTTCGAAGGGATCTTTCAACTTCCGCCCGGACACTCGATGATCGTACAAGGCGATCGAGCAACGATAGTCAAGTATTGGGAGCCGAATTACGAACCGGAAGCTACGGAAGATTCTCCGGCGAACGTCAAGATCCGCTCGGAAGAATTGTTGAATTTGCTGCAAGACGCTACTCGAATTCGGCTGCGCTCAGATGTGCCGGTCGGAGCGTACCTGAGCGGGGGCATCGATTCGTCTTTTATTACTGCCCTCATTCAACGTGTGCACAGAGGCAAACTCAAGACGTTTTCTGTTGCTTTCGACGATGCGGAATTCGACGAGAGCCCTTTTCAGCAGAGTGCGAGTGCTTTCCTCGGCACGGAGCACCAGCAGGTTCGTTGTTCCTATCAAGACATTGGCCAGGTGTTCCCCCAGGTCATATGGCACGCCGAACAGCCAATTCTGCGAACTGCTCCGGCTCCTTTATTTCTGCTTTCATCCCTTGTTCGTGAGTCCGGGTTTAAGGTGGTTTTGACGGGGGAAGGGGCAGATGAAATTCTCGGCGGGTACGACATCTTTAAGGAAGCCAAGATCCGAAGATTCTGGGCGTTGAACCCCGACTCCGGAAGGCGTCCTCTTCTGCTGAAGAGACTGTACCCTTATATGCAAAACCTTCAGACCCAGTCCAACGCATACCTGAAGAGTTTCTTTCATGCCACGGAATCAGAGCGGGAGAACCCTTTCTTTTCGCATTTGCCGCGTTGGCAACTCACTTCGATGTTGAAGATGTTTTTCTCACAGGATGTACGATCACAACTTGCCTCTCGAGACGTCTACAGTGGTCTGCGCGACGTTCTTCCCAGTGAGTACGCCGGCTGGCCGCACTTCTGCCAGGCTGAATACCTGGAGACCGCCTACCTCCTGCCGGGCTACATTTTGTCGTCTCAGGGTGACCGTATGGCGATGGCGCATTCGGTCGAAGGCAGGTATCCCTTCCTGGACCACCGCGTCGTAAAGTTCGCCGGAAAGCTCTCTCCTTCAATGAAGATGAAAGTACTGAACCAGAAATTCCTCCTGAAACGGGCATCCGAAGGGCTGATCCCGTCGGAAATCATTCGACGTCCGAAGCAACCTTATCGCGCTCCCGACGGCAAAAGCTTCTTTCAGCCCGGGGCGTTACCGTACGTCGAAGAGCTGTTGTCCCCCGAAGCGCTGTTTAGGAGCGGAATTTTCGATCCCCCCGCCGTCACTGCGCTAGTGAAGAAGTTCAAAGCGGGCCGCGCTATTGGAGTCAAAGACAACATGGCGTTGGTCGGCATACTTTCCACGCAACTACTAGCCGAGTCTTTTATTGAACACTTTCAACCAGGAGTCGACCTTTCATGGAGCAACTCAACGGCGCACTGCGCAACTTTATAGTAGAGAACTTTCTTTTCGGGCAGCCATTCGATTTCTCTGACAACGAGTCATTCCTCAAGAAGGGAATAATCGACTCCACAGGCGTTGTTGAACTCGTCTCTTGGGTTGAGGAGCGCTATGGCATCAGGGTGGAGGATGAGGAGATCGTGCCCGACAACCTTGATTCCATCAACAACTTGTGCCGATTTATTGAACGCAAAACCTGCGTAGTGCGATAGGACTGACTTCATGCAGCTTGAACAATTTCTTGAGTCCAGTGCCTGCAAGTATCCCGATAAGCTGGCGCTGGTGTTCGAACAACAGAGACTGACGTACGGCGAGATTGAACGGTCATGCAATCGCCTGGCGCACGCGTTGGTAGACGCTGGGATCGAGCGCGGCGATCGGGTGGTAATATGCCTGCCCAACTGCGTCGAGGCCGTGCTTGCAGTGTTCGCTGCTTTGAAAGCGAGTGCAGTATTTGTCTTTGTCAATCATTCGACCAAGGCTGACAAGCTGGCCTATATCCTGAACAATTCCCGGGCTGCCGCGTTGGTCACGTGGGACAGCAAGTTGAAGGAGCTGCCTGGGACGGATGACAGCATTCCCTATACCCGAGTAATCTTTGGCGTCGGAACTGCTGAGGTATGTTCTTCGGAATGTCAAAGAATTGGGAAACCATTGACTTTGGTCGATGCCGCTGTCTCCGCGCAGGGACTGGATCGTCCGCCGCAGAAAAAGTGCATCGATATAGATCTTGCCGCGCTGATATACACATCGGGATCGACGGGACGACCGAAGGGAGTAATGCTAAGCCACTTGAATATGGTTTCAGCAGCGACCTCGATCACTACATACCTGGAAAATACGGCGGATGATGTGGTCGTCAACGTGCTCCCACTTTCCTTTGATTACGGACTATATCAAGTGTTGATGATGTTCAAAGTGGGCGGTCGAGTGGTGTTGGAGCCATCGTTCGCCTATCCTTTCCAGGTCTTGAAGCATTTGATTGAGGAGGGGGTCACCGGTCTTCCTCTGGTGCCGACCGTGTCAGCCCTGCTGCTGCAGCTCGACTTGTCCAAATATCGTTTTCCCAGTCTGCGATACATAACTAACACCGCCGCAGCGCTTCCAACCCACCACATCAAGGACCTTCGCCGGCTGTTTCCCGAGGTAAAGATCTACTCCATGTATGGATTGACCGAATGCAAGCGCGTGTCATACCTGCCGCCGGAACAGATCGACGCGCGACCCACATCTGTCGGCCGCGGAATGCCGAATGAGGAGGTATACATCGTCGACGACGAGGGTCACCGTGTTGGCCCTGGCGTGGTCGGCGAGCTCGTGATTCGTGGAGCCAACGTAATGAAGGGGTACTGGGAACTGCCGGAGGAAACGGCAAGAGTATTGAAGCCCGGTCCTCTGCCAGGAGAAAACGCACTTCATAGCGGGGATCTATTCCGCTCCGACGAAGAGGGTTATTTGTACTTTGTGGGACGCAGAGACGACATCATCAAAACGCGAGGTGAGAAAGTGAGCCCGCGTGAAGTCGAAGATGTTATCTACGGAGTCGATGGCGTGGCCGAGGTCGCTGTCATTGGGATCCCCGACCCAGTGTTGGGCAATGCAATCAAAGCAGTTGTAAGCCTGCGACCCGGGGCAACGGTCACCCAACGGGACATATTAGGTCGGTGCCGCGAGAAGCTGGAAGATTTCATGGTCCCGAAGCTGGTCGAGTTTCAGGCGGCGCTGCCGAAAACTGAGTCCGGCAAGATCAGCAAACGCCTCATTCCCGCAGCTGAAGCTTCAGCATAGAGGAGACATTTTGGAAAGCGTCAAAGCATCGCCGTTGTTGGCAATGGACGTTGCCGCCGAGGTCGCGCGCATTTGCGAAAGTATGCGAGATGCGGTTTTCGGCCAACTCCGACGGAAAGGGGTTGTGCTTGGGGTCTCTGGCGGCATTGACAGCAGCGTTGTGGCTGGTTTGGCCGTTCGGGCTCTTGGGAAAGAGCGCGTCTTCGCGCTGTTTACCCCGGAAATGGATTCCTCTGGTGAGAGCCTACAACTGGGACAAACGGTAACTGATTGGCTCCAGATCTCATCGAGCTTCGAAGATATCAGCCCCATTCTCAAGGCCGCCGGCTGCTACCGCCGTCGCGACGAGGCCATTCGCAGCATTGTTCCTGAGTTTAACGATGACTACAAATGCAAGTTAGTTCTTCCCAACGTGCTGGAGACAGGTGGCTACCCAGTCTTTTCAATCGTAGTTCAATCGCCTGGCGGAGACATGAAAAAGGTCAGGTTGCCACTGAAGGCTTATCTCGGGATTGTGGCGGCCACTAGCTTCAAGCAACGGACCCGGAAAATGATGGAGTACTACTATGCGGATCTGTTGCAATTTGCCGTTGCTGGTACTCCCAATCGTCTGGAGTACGACCAAGGATTCTTTGTCAAGAATGGCGATGGCGCAGCAGACGTCAAGCCAATTGCTCATCTGTACAAGACCCAGGTGTATGAATTGGCGCGCTACCTGGGGGTCCCGGAGGCAATTCAGCGGCGGCCGCCTACTACTGACACCTACTCGCTCCCACAGTCCCAGGAAGAGTTTTATTTCTCATTGCCTTTGGAGAAGATGGATCTTTGCCTCTACGGCAAGGATCATGGAATCCCAGCCGAGGAACTTGGCCGCATGATCGGAATGGAAGTTGATCACGTCAGTCGGGCATACGAAATGATCGATTCCAAGCGCAAGGCCGCGCAATATCTGCACATGCCTCCGGTTGTCTTTGCTCCCGTGGAATACTAGCGTCAACCCCAGCTACTGATGGCTCCGAGCATTGACCTCGCCGAATGCTGCGCCTGCAAAGAAACTATTAATTAATTTACAACGTGAAGAAGATCCCTCAACTGGACGCCGTTCGCGGTCTGGCCGTGCTCTGGGTGTTAGTGCACAACACCGACAATTACCCCTCCCTTCACTTGCAAATGATCTCGGGCAACGGATGGATGGGAGTGGATCTTTTCTTTGTGCTGTCCGGATTTTTGATCACGGGGATTTTGCTCGACACGAAGCGATCAGAGGGCTATTTCAGGAATTTTTACGCGCGACGCTTTCTGCGGATCTGGCCCCTGTACTATGCGGTACTGTTTTTCATGTTTGTGGTTGTTCCGTTCCTGCGTCCATCCGAAGCCCACACAGTGTTTGACCGGTCCTCCCCGTGGTGGGCCTTCCCGCTTTTCCTTCAGAATTTTGTGGTTCGGAATCCAACCGGAGCCACTGGGCCACTGGGCGTCGCCTGGTCGCTCGCCGTCGAGGAACAGTTCTATTTGGTTTGGCCTCTGGTGGTGCGATTCTGCAGCGAGGCCCAGCTCCGAAAGATCGCGGTGGCAGTGATTTGCGCTTCTCCAATAGTGCGTTTTTATTTGTCGTTGCATCAAGTCGATCCTTACTCAAACACGTTCTGCCGTTTGGATGGCCTCATGGCCGGAGCGCTTCTAGCGGTACTTATCCGCTCGGATAGCTTTCTTCCAGCGAAGTTTGTCGCGCATGCATGGTTCGCATTTCTTGTCTCGGCTCCGCTTGCTCTCGTGATCGCGACTTATCACGCGAGATGGACCGTTTTCTCGTTCACTGCCGTGGCCTCGGTTTCATTCGTATACCTATCCTTGTTTTCGACACAGAGATGGTTGCAGGCGCTTCTCACAAGTCGCTTTCTGGTTTATACCGGGACGATCAGCTATGGAATCTACTTACTCGAAAAGATTCCGCTCGATTTCGTGAAAACGTTTGACTTAGGGAAGCATGCGATTCTGGCGTTTCCGATCACTGCTGCTGCCACTTATGCGATTGCTGCCTTGTCCTGGATTGTTCTCGAGAGGCGATTTCTGAGGTTAAAGCGATTCTTCGAAACAAAGGCAGTTCATCCGGACTCCGCAAGTGGCGAGCTCTTGGGCGTGGCCGAAGGATAGGATGCCCGCTTGGCGTGGAAGACGAATCGATCGGCCCGCGCATATGCGGCTCGTTTGGGAGACTAGGCGAAGGCTCAACCCAGGGTCTGTGACGGTTATCACGAGGCAATCGTTTGTGTTCCCGGATCTAAGCGTGGCTCCCTTACCCTCCCGGAGTCTACCTCGTCTATACCATTGTTATTAAACGACTTACAGGAGCAGCGGTAGCTATTTTCGTCCTGTTCCCCTGTGGGTGGGACGTGATACGATTATCGAATATCCCCTAAATTGACTAAACCAGCCCCCACTGCTATCCCCCAAGGAAGGCCTTTCCTAGAATTATGCTGAACACTGCGATTATCGGAGCAGGTCCGTATGGACTGTCGATCGCCGCGCATTTACGGCGCAGCGGCATCCCATTCCGCATTTTTGGTCGTCCGATGGATAGCTGGATGGAGCATATGCCGAAAGGCATGATGCTCAAGTCGGATGGCTTCGCATCTGACATCTACGACCCGGAGAAGGCGTTCACGCTGCGGCAGTTCTGCGCGGAGCGGGGAATCGAGTATGCCGACGCTGGCGTTCCGGTGCGCCTCGATACCTTCAGCGCCTACGGGCTCGCATTCCGCGACCGCATGGTGCCGGAGCTGGAAGACAAGCTCGTGGCCAGCGTCGAGCGGGTCGCCGGCGGATTCCTCTTGCGACTCGCGGATGGAGAGACATTCCAAGCCCGCAGGGTGGTGCTCGCGGTCGGGATTACTCACTTCGAATATGTTCCCGAGAACCTGGCACATCTGCCGGCGGAATTCCTTTCCCACAGCGCTCGCCATCGCGAGGTTGAGCCGTTCCGAGGGCGCAACGTTGTCGTGATCGGCGGCGGAGCTTCCGCGCTGGACTTGGCGGGATTGCTGCGCGAGGCTGGCGCGGATGTGCAGCTTGTCAGTCGCCGCGAAGAATTGAAGTTCCATAGCCAGCCCACGGGCAAGCCACGCTCACAGTGGCAGCAAATCAGGCATCCGCAATCGGGACTTGGTCCCGGCATGCGGTCGCGCTTTTTTGCCAATTCGCCGGGCTTGTTTTACTACTTGCCTGAGCGTCTTCGCTTGGAGGCGGTCCGAAGGAGCCTGGGGCCTTCGGGAGGATGGTTCATTCGCGACAAAGTCGTCGGCAAGTTGCCGTTGCATCTGGGATGTACGCCGCAAGGCGCCGAGGTTAAGGATGGCAGAGTCCATCTCAGTGTTCAGGCAGCCGACGGCAGTAAGCGGGAGATCGTGACCGAACATGTCATCGCAGCGACCGGTTACAAGGTGAATCTCGAGCGGTTGAAGTTTCTCAACCCGGAGATCCGCTCGCAGCTCAAGACCGTTAGTGGATCTCCGGTGCTTTCGTCGACTTTTGAGTCGTCGATGCCCGGCCTCTACTTTGCAGGAGTTGCGGCAGCGAACAGTTTTGGACCGGTCATGCGGTTCGCGTTCGGGGCGGGCTTCGCGGCTCGCACGCTGACTCGCGCTTTGGCGAAGTCGGTCGCAAAAGAGCCAGCGTCGGTTCCGGTTCGCAGCGTAGCGACTACGGCGAAGTGAATAGGTCGATTGATGGGAAATGATGGACGCATGAAACTGGAAACCCTCGCGATCCACGCAGGTTACGACGGCGACCCCACGACCAAGGCCGTGGCCGTGCCAATCTATCAGACGGTGGCATTCGAGTTTGATAGCGCCGAGCATGGCGCGGCTCTGTTCAATCTGGAGGTTCAAGGAAACATCTACACTCGGATCGGCAATCCTACAAACACGGTTCTGGAAAAGCGGGTGGCTGCTCTTGAAGGCGGAGTCGAAGGACTCAGCGTCAGCTCGGGAATGGCGGCGATCGAGTATTCGCTCATTAACATCGCCGAAACGGGGAATAATATTGTTTCTACCCCCCAGCTGTACGGCGCCACTTACACGCTGCTGGCGCACATCTTTCCGAAACGCGGCATCTCTTCACGCTTTGCAGCTACCGATCGCCCCGAAGATGTTGAGAAGTTGATCGACGAGAATACCCGCGCGATCTACTGCGAGAGCGTTGGCAATCCGGCAGGAAATGTTGCGGACATCGAAGGACTGGCCAAAGTCGCGCACAAACACGGCGTGCCGCTGGTGGTCGATAACACGGTGGCTACGCCCGTGCTGTTGCGGCCCATCGAGTATGGCGCCGATGTTGTCGTGCACTCGATGACGAAGTTCATCGGAGGGGGTGGCACTAGCATCGGCGGGATGATTGTGGATAGCGGCAAGTTTCCTTGGAGAAAATATCCGAAGAAGTTTTACATGTTGAACGTGCCGGAGGTCGCCTATCACGGTGTCGTTTATGTCGACCATTTCGGCGACGCTGCTTTTGTCGCGCGATGCCGAACCGTTTGTCAACGTAACACCGGCGCCACGCTTTCCCCGTTTAACGGCTTTTTGTTCTTACAGGGGATTCAGACACTCTCCCTCCGCGTCGAGCGCCACGTGGCTAACGCGCGAAAAGTAGCCGAATTCTTGCGCGATCATCCGATGGTCGAGTGGGTGAACTACGTTGGGTTTCCTGACAACCCGCTCTATCCGATGGCGCATCGATATTTGGGCTCCAACTTCTGCTCGTTGCTGACCTTTGGAGTGAAGGGCGGCTACGAGGGAGGCAGGAAGTGCTTCAACGCCTTCCGCCTATTCAAGCGCATGGTCAACATGGGCGATGCCAAATCGTTGTCGTGTCACCCAGCGTCGACCACGCACCGGCAACTGACGCCAGAAGAACAGACAAAGGTGGGAGTCACGCCGGAGATGATTCGTCTCAGTGTGGGGATCGAGCACATCGACGACATTCTCGAGGATTTGGGTCAGGCGCTGGATAAGGCGAGAGTGTAACGGGGAGTCGCATCCGTAGCGGGTTGGGGGAAATCTCATGCCATTGATCATCGAGGGCGGCCGGGTTCCGCCGCGTTGGGCCGAGAGCAAGAGCTGCCGCCGGGTGAGTTCGGGCGAGAGCTACGGCCCCGGGGCGGAGTGCGTCCGAATCGCATTTCTCAATAACATGCCAGATGCGGCCCTAGAAGACACGGAAATCCAGTTTTTCGAGCTGCTCGAAGCCGCCTCGGGTGAGGTTCCAGTACGCATCAAGCTTCACTCGCTGTCAGGCGTGCCTCGCGGAGAGAGGGGAGAGCAGCATCTCAACAACTTCTACTTCAGTACTGACGATTTACTGAATAGCCGATTTGATGCCGTGATCATGACCGGAACCGAGCCGCGGCAGTCCAACCTTCGTAACGAACCTTACTGGTCTGCTTTGGCCAGCGTTCTGGATTGGGCCGAAAGCAACACTGTATCGGCGATTTTGTCGTGCCTGGCGGCGCACGCGGGAGTTTTGCATAGCGATGGCATCAACCGTCATCCGCTGAGTGACAAGCAGTTTGGTGTCTTCGACTTCACCGGGGCTGCCAACCATCAGCTGACTGCCGGGTACGGAGAGCGGGTACGTTTCCCGCATTCCCGATGGAACGAAGTGCGAGCGGACGAATTGACAGCATGTGGCTACCGCGTGCTGACTCAATCAAGCGAAGGCGGGGTGGATTCGTTCGTGAAAAACAAAAAGCGCAGCCTGTTTGTGCATTTCCAAGGCCATCCGGAGTATGGCGCGCAGACTCTGCTGAAGGAATACCGGAGAGATATAAAAAGATTTCTCAGAGCCGAAAGAGAAACTTACCCTTCCATGCCGAAGGGTTATTTTGATGTCGCCGCGGCGAAACTTCTGACTGATTTCCGAGATATCGCTTTGTCCGATCGAAGAGAAGAGCTCATGGAAAGTTTTCCGGAAGCTGTTCTGGGAGGCAATTTGAAAAGTACTTGGCGCTCCTCGGCCATGAGTATTTACCGGAACTGGCTGCAGTATGTTGTGTCGAACAAGGCCGAAGCCACCGCGTTTCCGTCGATAGCTGTTTTGCATGATTCGAGCCCGCGAAAGCGGTCTGCCCTTCGGTAAGGACTCGACGGCCTCAGAGGGTCATCGTGTTCTCAGCGTTTCACGCGAACGGTTGACCGCCGGCACCGCCGTTGGTTCCCAGTCGATCGTGCGCGTTACCCCATCCAAGGTTGACCTCGGTTCCTGCTATACCAATCTGAACGCGACTGCCGGCGAGCGATTGCGCTTGCGGGCAACCACAGCGTCGCGTCATTCTGTCTGGAGGCAAAGCAAATGAAGGACAAGATGCGAGATGTCTTGGAAAGAATGATGTTTTTCCGAGACGGAGACAAGACATTTTTTGATCCTCAGGAGTTTCTCTGGGTGGCTCCGGTTGAGGCGGAGTGGAAAGTGATTCGCCAAGAATTAGACTCGCTGCTGGTGCGCAAAGAGGAGATACCTAATTTCCAGGATATCTCGGAACCCCAGAAGACTCTGACTGAAGGGGAAGAGTGGAAGACGTTCTGGTTCTGTGCCTATGGCCTAAAGGCCGAGGAAAACTGCGCACGCTGCCCCGAAACTGTGCGAATCCTGCAAAAGATACCGGGGATGAAGTCGGCAATGTTTTCGATTCTGGCGCCGAAGAAACATATCCCGGAGCATCGCGGGATGTGGAAAGGCGTGCTGCGCTATCACCTCGGGTTAATTGTTCCCGGACCAAAAGGCAGCTCCAGGATTCGAGTAGGGAAGGACATAGGATTTTGGGAAGAGGGGAAAAGCCTGGTTTTTGACGACAGCCACCCGCACGAGGTCTGGAACGACAACGATTCCCAGCGCGTTGTGTTGTTTGTCGACGTGATGCGTCCAGTTTTCTTCCCGCTCTCGCTCCTTAACCGAGTGATGATCCGCGTCATCGCCCGGTTCCCCAGCGTTACAGAACTGATGAACGACGCGCGAAAGTACGGTCACGCAGGCCAGAAAGCGGCGGAAGACAGAAGCAAACGAGCCGCGTAAAAGCAGTGAACCGGGTAGCAACCCGCCGGACGTAGTACCGTAGTTTCTTAATGACCCTTCCTACTCGCATCAGCGACGCGATCAAGCCGTGGGCTGAGCGTTCGCCTGATCAGCCCGCTTTGGTAGAAGCGTCGGGGACCTGGACCTATCGGCAACTTATTCTTGTAGTCGCCGAGGTTCAGACCTGGCTCGTCAACTCGGGGGTGCGCCCGGGCGACCGAGTGATGATTGTTTGCGAGAATTGCCGGGCGTTCGTCGCGATTCTGTTGGCCTTGGCTGGTCTCGATGCATGGCCAGTGTTGGTGAATGCGCGCCTATCAGCGCGCGAAGTCGATGAGATTCGGGACCACTGTGGCGCCCGGCGCGTGATCTTCACTACGAGCGTATCGCCGCAAGCTCGAGAACACGCCAAGCGGCACGGGGCCGTCATCCAAGAGGCGGCGGGTCTGGGCCCGATAGCACTCGGTCCGCTGAACGATAAAGTCGCACCGGAACCAATCGACGCTGAAGCTGAACAGCGTGTCGCCGCGCTCATTTACACGTCTGGCACAACAGGGCTGCCTAAGGGCGTGATGCTGACGCATCGGAACTTGCTGTTCGTGGCGGCAGTGTCTGCCAAAATCCGATCCCTGAGTCCAGATGACAAGCTCTACGGCGTTCTGCCGATGTCGCACGCGGTCGGGCTCTCCGTCGTGCTATTGGGCTCGTTACTTAGCGGCGCGACATTGTATTTGGCTTCACGCTTCGACCCAGTAGCGGCGCTGGCTACGCTGGAGAAAGAACGGTTGACGGTCGTGTTGGGCGCTCCCGGAATGTTCTCCCTTCTGGCAGACTATGCCAAGTTGAAGGGATTGCAATCGCTCACTTTTCCCGCCCTTCGGATCATTTCATCTTCCGGCGCACCTCTCCAGCCCACAGTGAAGTCGCAGGTGGAGAGCCTGTTTGGCATGGTGCTCCACAATGGATATGGGGTCACGGAATGCTCCCCCAACATTTCCCAAGCCGTGCTGGGCGAGCAACGAACCGATACCTCTGTGGGCAGGGTTCTTCCGGGAGTCGAAGTTCAGCTGGTCGGATCCGATCAGAAGCCAGTGGCCGAGGGAGAGGTCGGCGAGTTGTGGGTGCGTGGTCCCAATGTGATGAAGGGTTACTATCACGCGCCAGAGGAGACGGCTGCGGCGATCAATCCCGAGGGATGGTTCAACACTCGTGACCTCGCCCGACTGGAAAACGGATATCTGTTTATTGTTGGTCGAACCAAGGAACTCATCGTTCGCTTTGGAGAGAATGTCTATCCGGCGGAAGTCGAAGCGGTGTTGAATGCACATCCCGCCGTCGTAAGATCGGCTGTGATCGGGCGGACAGTCGAGGGGACGGAAGGTGGCGAAGAAGTTCTCGCTTTCGTACAGCTATTACCTAATTCGCTAATGTCAGAGACCGAACTCGCACAGCACGCCGCCCACCATCTTGCTCCTTACAAGAGACCTTCCCAAATTCTATTTGTCTCGTCGATGCCGCTGACTCCGACGGGAAAAGTCGTCAAGGGCGAGCTCGCTAAGTGGGCGCAGTTCGCTCAAACACGCTAGCGGTGCCGAGCCGCCAGGCTCTATAACGGCACTTCAATCAGCGTCGGTCCTTCTGCTTCCAATCCCGCCCGTAGCGCCTTCCCGAATGCATCCAGCGAATTAACCCCGGTGCTGGGAACTCCCATTCCCTTCGCCAGTTGCACCCAGTCGAGATCGGGACGTCCGATCTCGAACATGTCCAAGGCCCGGGCCCCCGGATTGCCTACTTCCAGATAAGAAAACTCGCGCTTGAGGACGGCGTAATCACGGTTGGCGAAAACCACTGTGGTGACGTTGAGGCCTTGGCGCGCCATGGTCCACAACGCTTGCAGCGTGTACATGCCGCTGCCGTCGGCACTCAGGCACAGAACTTTCCGACTAGGGCAGGCCACTGCCGCGCCCACCGCCAGAGGCAAAGCAATTCCAATCGAGCCTCCTGTATTACACAGCCAGTCGTGGGGCGGGGCTCCCCGTGTTGCCGTCATCAGTCCGCGGCCCGATGTGTTGGACTCGTCGACCACGATGGCGTTTTCGGGCAGGAGCGCTCCGACTGCTGCGGCGAGTCCCGGCAATGTGATTTCTCCGCTTGGCATCGGGGGACGTTCCGATTTTTCACCCGGCAGTTCTTCGCCGTGGGCCGACAATGCTTCCACGAGCGCGTCAAGTGCGCCGAGATAATCTTCGCCAGGTTTCGCCAGCGTGTGGATCTGACACTGCGGCGAAGTGAATTCACCACTCTTTCCCGGATAAGCGAAGTATGCGACCGGAGGCTGAGCGCCCAGCAGAATCAACTGGCGAAACTCTTTAAACTGTTCGATACCTTGTTCGAGAATGTACTGAACACGATCGACCTCTGGAATGCCCGCGCCGCGTTGCAGACGAGAGAAAGGGTAAGGAGCCAGCAGTTTGGCCCCCGTGGCCGCCGCGATACGTCCGGCTGTAACAAGTCCTTTGCCGTAGAGCGCATTTCCAGCCATTAGAATTGCGGTTCGCGCGCCTGTGCGGAGCATAGCTGCTGCCTGCTCGACTGTTGCCGTCGAAGGTAAAGGAGGTTTCGGCAAAGTGGGCAGGGCGGCAACGGCCCCGCCTTCGCTCCAGGCCACGTCGGCGGGCACGATCAACGTCGCAATCTGGCCCGGTGCGGTACGTGCAGCGACGATCGCGTCGGCCCCGTCGCGACCTACTTCAGAAGAAGAGGCAGATGTCCGCAACCATCTGGAATAGGGCCGCGCGATGGCCTCGATGTCGGAAGCCAGCGGAGGCTCGTGGCGCAAATGATAAGTGGCGTGCTGGCCGATGAGGTTGACGATCGGCACTTGGGCCCGGCTCGCGTTATGCAGATTCGCGAGACCGTTGGCGAAACCGGGGCCGAGATGCAGCAGGGTGCACGCCGGCTTTTCAGCCATCCGCGCATAGCCGTCGGCCGCTCCGGTCACGACGCCTTCGAAGAGGCCCAGTACGCAGCGAATTTCCGGTGCGCGGTCCAGCGCGGCAACAATGTGAATTTCCGATGTGCCTGGGTTGGCAAAACAAGCGTCGACGGCTCCAGCAACCAGGGTGCGAACTAGACTTTCTGCCCCGTTCATCTCGTTAGACAACTCCGTTCTTTTCTACCTCACTTTAGCATTTGCAACCTTTGCGGGGGCTCTGTCGTTCTTTCTGAAGGCGCCCCTGGGTCGACCGGGAGTGACGCTGTGCGTTCCCTCGCAACCCTGAATCCTTTGCTGGTACGCACGAAGAAGCGGTGTGCGCTACCGAACGGAATAGGCGGAGTCAACCGTGGGCTGGGTGGTTGCGCGGCGTTCCTGAGCGGCGTGAAGCTGGGCAGTCATTTTCTCAGCGAGAACTGACACGTTCGGATCGCTCAGCATCGTTTCCTGATGACCGGGTACGTCGCAAATCTCAAACTTGCCATTAAGAACGCCTTTCCACCCCAGAGTGGAATCGGTCATCAATCCAGACAATTGCCTGCTCGCACGAAAGAGAACGACGGGCCTGTTGTACGGGCGTGGTACATACCGTATGCGCGCTTTGTCATGTTCAATGGCTAGCATCTCCAGTGTGTATGCCATCGACCTGGGCTTTTGTGAGCTGTGGCCGTTGACCGTCCAACCATCAAGTTGGATCTCAGTTCGGGCGCGTGCGATGTCCCAGGTGCGCCGGCACCGCTCGATGATGTGATTCGCTCCGCGATGACGAAGATATTCGAATTCGAGATCGATGCGCTTGGTAGCGCGATACCAGCAGCGCTGAGCCATTGTGAGATCAGGTCTGAAGTAAGCATAAACCGGGTTAATCGACTGTATCAGGAGCACCAGAGCCACTTCCTCGCCCACTGCCAAGAGCTGTTGGGCGGCCTCCAGCGCTAGCATCCCTCCAAGGCAATAACCACCGAGGAAATACGGTCCCTCCGGCTGCAAGCTTCGCAACTCGGCCAGGTGAGCCGCGGCCATGGTCTCGAACGATTGATCCTTAATAATGTTTCCGTCGAGGCCGCGAGCCTGCAGAGCGTAGACAGGCTGATCGGCCTCCAGGCACTTTGCCAGCGGATAGTATTCCAGCACATTCCCGCCATGGCTATGCATGAGAAAGAGTGGCGGTTTCGATCCGCCTGCTCTTATGGGTGTAAGAGAAGACCAGGAGGGTTTCCAATCTTCCTTTCGCAGCACGTCCGCCAAAGCGCTTACGGTGGGTGCCTGCAGAAAAGTGGCGAGGGGTAGCCGTCGCTTGACGAGCCTCTCGATCTCGGCCACGATACGAACCGCCAATAGCGAATGACCGCCTAACTCAAAGAAATTATCGTGAATGCCGATCTTTCGGACGCCTAGGATTTCGGACCATATCTGGGTCAACATCTGTTCGATCGGGTCGCGGGGTGCAACGAATGTTCCTGAAATTTCGACGCGTCCCTGATCCGGAGCAGGGAGTAACTTGCGATCGATCCTGCCATTAGGACTCAACGGCAGTTTTTCCATGACAACGAAGATCGAGGGAATCATGTAAGTCGGCAGATGCTCTGACAGGTACGCGCGAAGATCGCTCATGGCAGGCGCGAGCTCTGTTTGCTGCCGCTCAACGTACGCGACCAGGACCTTGTCGCTAGGTGTCTCCTCTCGTGCAACCACTACACACTGCCGCACTGCCTTATGACGATCAAGGACGGCTTCGATCTCGCCCAGTTCGATCCGAAGACCTCGAACCTTGACCTGGAAATCGCTTCGTCCCAGGTACTCGACGTTGCCATCCGCCAGCCAGCGGCACAAATCGCCTGTTTTATAGATCCGCGCCGCCGGGTCGGCGCTGAACGGGTCGGGAAGAAATTTCTCAGCAGTCAGGTCATGACGATTGTGATACCCACGTCCGACTTGCACACCGCCGATATACAAGTCGCCAGAGATGCCAACCGGCACCGGCTGCAAGTATTTGTCGAGAATGTAGATCTGCGTGTTCGCTACCGGCCGGCCGATTGGAACTATGTTTCGCTCGTCGTCGCGCAGGCAGGTCCAATGAGTTACGTCTACAGCGGCTTCGGTCGGGCCGTAAAGATTGTGTAGCTGTGCGGGTAACAGCTTGAACAACTGCTCTTGCAAGTTGAACGATAAAGCTTCTCCGCTGCAGATAACGTGTCGCAATGAAACACACTGCTGTGCCCGAGGTTCCGCGAGAAAGATCGCCAGCATTGACGGTACAAAGTGGGTGACCGTTATTCGCTGCTCTGTTATTAGGCTGATCAGGTAGGCTGGGTCCTGGTGTCCGCCCGGCTTGGCCAATACCAAGCGTGCTCCAGTCAAAAGCGGCCAGAAGAACTCCCAAACCGAGACGTCGAAACTGGCTGGCGTTTTCTGCAGGATTCGATCTGCTTCCGTCAGCTGGTACTGGTCCTGCATCCACAAAAGCCGGTTGCAAATGGCTCGATGCGTGTTCATCGCCCCTTTGGGCTTTCCCGTCGAACCCGACGTGTAAATCATGTAGGCGAGATTGTCCGGAGTTGTGATCTTGGCGGGATTGCCCACGGCTTCTCCCGCAATCTGTTCCCAGCCGTCGTCCAAACAGAGCGTCTTCGCGTTACAAGCTGGCAACCGGCCAAGAACTCGCCGCTGTGTTAACAGCACAGATAACCCAGCATCCTCGAGCATGTAACCGATTCGTTCCTGAGGATAGTCGGGATCGATCGGAACATAGGCGCCTCCCGCCTTCAGAACGCCGTACAGGGCGACAATCAGTTCTAAGGACCGTTCCATACAGACACCCACCAACGCGTCCGGCCCAACGCCCAGCGTTCGCAAGTAATGAGCCAGCTGATTGAAGCGTTGATTCAGTTCACGATAGGTGAACTGCTGGCCGTCATACTCGACGGCGATCGCTTCTGGCGTCCGGTCCACCTGCGCTTCGAACAATTCGTGTAGCAAGAGCTGCTGCGGGTAAGCGACCTGTGTGTCGTTCCAGCCGATCAGAAGCTGCTGGCGCTCTTTTGGGGTCAACAGAGGTAATTCCGAGAGGCGCCGGTCGGGATCGCCAACAACACCTTCGAGCAGAACCTCGAGATGTCCGAGCAGCCGCTCGATCGCATCGGCGCGAAATAAATCCGTGTTGTATTCGCAAATGAAGCTCAGTCCTCCGGATTCCTCGATCGCGAACAAGGTCAAATCAAACTTGGACGCCCCGTTGGGCGGCAGCATCCGCCGGTGTTGCAGTCCGCGCAGATGCAAGGGTTGAACCGGGGTGTCGAGCATCGACAGCATCACCTGGAACATCGGACTATGACTGGCATTGCGCTCGGGATTTAACACTTCCACCAGTTTGTCGAACGGCAGATCCTGGTGCGCATAAGCGCCCAGCGTCGTCTCCTGCACTCGCCGCAATAATTGCCGGAAGGTCGGATCATCGGACAGGTCGGTTCGCATGACGAGCGTGTTCACGAAAAACCCAATGAGCCCCTCGATCTCGGCACTATTCCTGCCTGCAATAGGAGCCCCGACCACGATGTCGCGTTGTCCCGTATAGCGCTGCAATAGAACCTTGAAGGCCGCCAGCAACGTTGTGAATAAAGTGATGCCCTCGTGCTTGCTCAGGATCTTCAGTGACTCGGTCAGCTTTCCAGAAAGCTTCGAACAACAAAATGAGCCGTTGTAGGTCTGGATGGCAGGACGGGGGCGGTCGGTGGGAAGATCCAAAACTGGCAGGGCGCCACTCAACTTCTTCTGCCAATAGTCCACTTGCTCCTGCAGAATCTCTCCCTGTAGCCACTGCCGTTGCCAGGCAGCGAAGTCCACATACTGAAGCGGCAGCTCCGGCAGCGGCGATGCTCCTTCGCTCAGGAGAAAAGAGTCATAAAGCGCAGTGAGCTCTTTCTCGAACACTCCAACCGACCACCAGTCGAAGGCAATGTGATGGAAGTTCAGCAACAGAACATGCTCGTCCGGTGCCAACCTGAGCAGGTGAGCTCGCATCAGTGGTGCTTGCCCCAGGTCGTAGGATTGCCGTGCATCGATCGACACCAGCCTGGCCACTTCCTGCTCTTGGCCAGCCTTCGGAAGACTCTGCAGGTCCACCACTGGAATTCGGAATGACTGTGGCGGGTTGATTTTCTGGACAGGGCGCCCGTCGACTTTCAGATAAGATGTTCGCAAAGCTTCGTGCCGCCGCACGATCTCGCTTACACTTCGCTCGAAGGCCACCAGATCAAAATGGCCTTTGAATTCATGCTGTATGGGGATGTTGTATGCGGAACTGGCGGGCTCCAACTGATCGAATAACCACAGCCGCATCTGCGCGGAGGAAAGCGGCAACTCGCCGTCCCGAGGGATGCGTTTCAAGCTCGGCGCCTGTGGGACGCCTTCTTCCCTAAGCATGCTGGCCAGCAAAGCAAGCTTCTGCTCGGAGAAACCACGGCCCTTCAACGAATCCTTATTCATGACCTTCTGAAACCAATTCTCACTTCGAAGGTAAACTGCGGGCCACTTCTTCTTCGGTCATGCCGTCGATCCGCTTCAAAAGGGCAGCGGTTTTTTCGGTCAGACCGGGGCGGGCCTCATGTTCAATCATGTAGCGTGCAAGCTTCTCAATGGTGGGGGTCTCGAACAGGAGGATCGCGGGCAAGTCCATCTGAAACATCTGACGCAGCCGGGAAACTATCTGTGTGGCGACTACGGAAGCACCGCCCAGTTCAAAGAAATCGTCCTCGACAGCAACCTTCTCGATCCCAAGACTGTTCGCCCAGAGCGTTGATAGTACCTCTTGCAAAGCGGTTTGGGGCGTGTCCTGAAGGGTGGGTGACACATGGGAGCCGTGAAGGGCCGATACCTTTGGTAGATCAGCGCTGAGTTCGGTTCCAGCGTTCCGCTCTTTGTAATCCTGACTCATCCGATCGGTTCCTCCGACTTCAATGGTGGTTTGATGCTTCGCTCGCGCCAGTCCTGCGATGATTTTAGTGCTAAAACCGCAATCCAGGGGCCACTTAGATTCTGCATAAATATATGCAAATACGCCAGTTACTATCGTTTATAGCATTTGCATTTACGCGTTTCCGTCACTCCTGGGAAACGCCTTTCCACTGTACTGTCGTGCACCCTCAGAGAGCACCGGAATCCTCCGCCTAGCTCGGAGGATTGGGCCCCGCCAGGAAGCCACCGTCGAGAACCAGGGACTGGCCGGTCATGAAAGATGCGCGACCCGAACACATCCATACTACGGCTTCGGCGACTTCCTCCGGTCTTCCAAATCGGCCGAGGGGATGGAAACCAAGAACGTACTTGTGGACCTCTGGAGCGCCAAAAAGCCGCTCGGCCATAGATGTTTCGACAGCTCCTGGACACACTGCATTGATCCGAATTCCATTGCGAGCCGTTTCGAGGGCCGCGGCCTTCGTCAGCCCCAACACTCCATGTTTACTCGCACTATACGCTGCCGCTCCCGCAGAACCGACGAAGCCGGCGATCGACGCCATATTTACAATCGCTCCGCCACCGCCCTGCTTGAGCATCTGCCGAATTTCGTACTTCAGGCAGAGCCATACTCCCTTCAGATTAATGTCGATGGTCCGATCAAAGTCTTTTTCGGATTGAGTAACGATCGGCACCCAAACACCCTCTATCCCGGCGTTGTTGAACGCGATGTCCAAGCGGCCAAATCTCTCCACCACCTGCCGAATAAGCGAGTCAACTTCAGCAGCTTTCGACACATCGCTTTTCACAAACAAGCCATCGCCGCCGGCGGCCCGGACCAGCTTGACGGTCTCCTGCCCTTCCGGTTCGCGCCGGCCCGCGACTACCACTTTGGCTCCGGCCTTCGCGAAAAGAACGGCGGTATCCCGGCCAATGCCGGACGTCCCACCCGTCACGAGTGCAACTTTACCTTCCAATTCTCCAGTCATCGCTTTCCTTCCGGA